>Ga0307492_10000975_pt1 | contig 12003 bp, 10 predicted proteins | sample SI3LmetaG_FD_202365 | JGI IMG/M metagenome (GOLD analysis project Ga0307492, IMG submission 202365) | Sea-ice brine microbial communities from Beaufort Sea near Barrow, Alaska, United States - SI3L | ecosystem: Environmental > Aquatic > Marine > Coastal | place: USA: Alaska | collected 2017-05-06
CGCTATCTTGTTTGGTCAATACGATAAGTTGATCATATTGCTACTACAAATACTTAGTTTGTTACTGCTTACTGCCGTAGCACTAAACTTAAGCTTAAGCTGGCCTTTTTATTTGGCGTTAATTATCAGCATGGGATTGTTTTTGTATCAACACAGGTTAATTAAAGACCGAGATAGAAGGCTATGTTTTAAGGCTTTTTTGCATAATCATTATGTAGGTTTGGTGTTGGCGTTAGGGATTATTGGACATTACGCTATTTATCACGCATCAATTTAAATAGCGTCTAATTGTTATATATCCCTGATAAACAATGTTTGGTTTTATGTTTCGGGTTTCTCTAGTTTGGCGAGACGAGTTTCCAAAGCCTCCAATTTTTCTCGAGTGCGCATGAGTACTTGGCTTTGGATATCAAATTCCTCTCGACTAACAAAGTCTAAGCGGCTGATTTGTGATTGTAATACTTGTTTGACTTTGGCCTCTGCGCCTTCAGCCATCGATTTCATACCTGGAGGCACGGCATCAGAGATTTGCTTAGCAATTTCCTCTAATTTCTTAGGGTTTAACATTTTTATGTACTCGCTGAGTGGGCATTTTTATAGGTGATTGATACAATAGTGGGCTTAAAAACTCAAAAAGCAATATCCATTTAATATAGTTGGACTAATGGATGTATTTTCTTACAATCAGCGCCCTTTAACTTGAGAGTTTAAATTTAGTATGAAACTCAACCCTGGTCAGAACGAAGCTGTAAATTTTATTTCTGGTCCATGCTTAGTATTAGCCGGTGCGGGCAGTGGTAAAACTCGCGTTATTACAAGTAAAATTGCTTACTTGGTCAGGGAATGTGAGTTGCCTGCGCGGTATATAGCCGCAGTGACCTTTACCAATAAAGCCGCACGTGAGATGAAAGAGCGTGTGGCGCAAACCTTGGGCAAAAAAGAAGCTCGAGGATTAAAGATATCTACCTTTCATACTCTTGGTTTAAATATTATTAAGTCTGAAGTAAAAAGTTTGGGTTTAAAACCTGGCTTTTCATTATTCGATGATAAAGACAGCATGTCATTACTTAAAGATTTAACTGAGGTAGAGTTTGATGGCGACAAGGAGCTATTGTCTTCGCTGCAGAGTTGTATCTCTAACTGGAAAAACGATCTTATTTTGCCAGAAGACCTTAATCGCCAAATGCTATCTCCTAGCGAAGTTGAATATGCGGAATTTTACCAGCGTTATTACAATCATCTTCGGGCTTACAATGCTTTAGATTTTGACGACCTAATCTTATTGCCTACTGTATTGTTGAAAAACAACTCTGCAGTTAGGCAAAAATGGCAGAATAAAATACGTTATTTGCTGGTGGACGAATATCAAGATACCAATACCAGTCAATATGAACTGGTTAGATTGTTAGTGGGTGAAAGAGCTAGGTTCACTGTGGTAGGTGATGACGACCAATCTATTTATTCTTGGCGTGGTGCAAGACCACAAAACTTAGTACTACTGCAGACTGATTTTCCTAAGTTAAGAGTCATTAAGCTTGAACAAAACTATCGTTCGTCTGAACGAATTTTGCACTGCGCCAATATCCTTATTCAGAATAATCCGCATATATTTGAGAAAAAATTATTTTCTGAGTTGGGCTACGGTGAGCCTCTACAGGTGATTACCGCCAAAAATGAAGAGCACGAGGCTGAACGTGTGGTGGCAGAGTTAATGGCCCACAAGTTTATGAATGCCACAAAGTTTAAAGATTATGCGATTTTGTACCGAGGTAACTTTCAATCGAGAGTGTTCGAAAAAGTACTGATGAGTAACCGTATCCCTTATAAAATTAGCGGGGGTACGTCTTTTTTTGGTAGAACTGAAGTCAAAGACATCATGGCTTACTTGCGTTTATTAGTTAATCAGGACGATGATAATGCCTTGTTGAGGGTAATCAATACACCTACCCGCGGTATTGGCCGGGTGAGTTTAGAAAAACTCGGTAATTTAGCCAATCATAATCGTACTTCTATGTTTGAAGCTGCTTTTGACCCTAACCTTCAGGATATTCTAAGCGGTAAGGCCTTGGTATCGGTAGAACAATTTAGCCGCTGGATAGTCGAGTTATCAGATAAAGCAGTCAGAGGTGATGGCATAGCGACCATTCGTGAAATGATCAAAGCCATGGGATATGAAGAGTGGTTGTATGAGTCGAGCACTAGTCCAAAGGCTGCAGAGATGGGCATGGCGAATATCAGTACTTTGTTTGGCTGGATCAGCAATATGCTTGAAGGTGGTGAACTCGACCCGCCAATGACACTACAAGAAGTGGTTAATCGTCTCATTCTCAGGGATATGATGGAACGCGGCGAAGACACTGAAGAAACAGATCAAGTTCAGCTGATGACCTTACATGCCTCAAAAGGTCTGGAATTTCCATATGTATTTATGGTAGGCATGGAAGAAGGACTATTACCCCACCAAAGCAGTATTGAAGAAGATAATATCGATGAAGAAAGACGTTTAGCGTATGTAGGTATTACCCGTGCGCAAAAAGTATTGTTTATGACATTGGTCAAAGAAAGGCGGCAATATGGCGAAGTGATTAATCCTGAACCTAGTCGATTCTTACACGAATTACCGCAAGATGATTTGGTGTGGGAGCATAAAAAGCCAAAAGTGTCAGCACAGGAACGTCAGCAAAAATCTCAGGTGGGCATTGCAAATCTGCGTAACATGATGAATAAGAGTTAAGGATTAAGTTAAATTTGTCATCTAAGTTACTTCAATTTTTGCGGCTGCTTTTAAAAATTTACCTTGTCCTAACTCACAGCCTGCGTCCATTAATGCTTGATATTGTTCTTGGGTATTTATGCCGCTGGCAATTAACTTAAATTTCAAGTGGCTAGAAATGGATAAGACAGACTGAATTAATTTTAAGTTGCGTTCTGAGCGGGGTAGTGTTTTAACAAAATAGTGATCTATTTTTACGTAATCAAATGGGTAGGAATACAAATAGCTCAAAGAAGCCAAGCCACTTCCAAAGTTGTCTAATACCAGAGTTATGCCGGCACGTTTTAATATTTTGATCGCCGGTAAGAAAAACTGAGAGCGACGATTGAGCGCGTTTTCATCAAATTCAATGACCAGTTTTTTAGGGTCAACGTTTGCATCTTTTACCTGTTCAATCAGTTGTTTAGCTAAAGACGTTTGAGTGAGATGATGGATGGATAAATTAATCGCAATTTGTTTATCAGCATCGGCCTCATTTAATTGCCAACCTTTTAATATTTCGCAAGCTTTAGTTAGCATGAACTTGTCCATTTCTACTGTCAGACCACACTGTTCTGCAATCTGCCAATACTGATCACGCTTGATTTTACCTATACTTGAATGCTCCCATCTAACGTAACATTCCTGATATATCTGTTCTTGTGTGGCTAAGTTAATAATGGGCTGTGAATAACTTTCAAAGGCTTCAGCTTTGAGGATTTTTCTAAACTCGCTTTCGATTTCAAGCTCTTCAAGCAGTTTATCTCGCATCGTCTTATCAAAAACAATATAACGACCGCGTCCAAGAGACTTTGCTTGATACATGGCTGCATCTGCATCTCGTAGTACTTCGTCAGCCGTTTGGTAGCCACTTTCAATGTAGGCAATGCCTATACTAGCACCTGAATGCATATCTTTATTTTCGATATTAAAGGGTTTAGCGATAGAGCTTATAATACGCGCAGATATTTCTTCGACATCGTTTGGAGATTCATAATTGTCAAACAGTACAACAAATTCATCGCCACCTAATCGGGCAAGTAAGTCATGACCACGGATACATGAACTAATTCTAACCGAGACCTCTTTTAAAAAGAGGTCTCCTGCCATGTGACCTAACGAATCATTAATTTGTTTGAATCTGTCTAAATCAATAAATATTACCGCAAAATTACTTTCCACATAACGTTGCTTGCTAGCAAGTGCCAGTTCGAGTCGACTATTAAATAGAACTCGGTTTGCCAAGCCTGTTAGCGAATCATGTTGCGCGTCATGTTCCAACTGCTGTTGCGCTTGTAGACGTTCTTCAATTTGTTTTTGTAGAAATAAATTAGTGTTATTAAGTTCTTCTGTACGCTCTTTTACTTCTTCTGCAAGTTTCTTATTATATGCTTTAATCGCGTCAGAAGACTGTTTACGGCCTAGTGCTACCGCAATGTGGTGAGAAACAAAGCGTAAAAATTCTAAATCCTTAAAGTTGTATTGTTTTTCTTTGCTGTAACTTTGTACGGCGATGACACCACAAATTTCACCATCTATTATCAATGGCGATCCAATCAAAGAATTTAATTTAATTCGCATATTTTCAGCCACATAAGATGATAATTCGTTGTCATCACATAGCTGCTGGACTCTGTTGTAATCGATTAACTCAGCGCTACGATGTCTAATAATGTACTCCGTCACACCTAATCTCATCGGCCTGGACTCAATTTCAGAACTCACTTCGTCTATGTAATAAGGAAAACTTAGCATCTGATTCTCTTTATCCAATATGGCAACATAACAGTTAGGCGCACCAATTAAGCGCGACAAAGTGTCATGAATAGCAGCATAAAAATCATGCATGTCTCCTTCAACTGAAGCCGAAAGCTCGGAGATTTCAAACAAAGCTTGTTGTAAGGATTCTATTTTTTGCCTTTCGCTGATCTCTTCTTGCAACACCTCATTCATTTGTCTTAACTGCTTAGTGCGTTGACGAATAGTTTTTTCAGTTAACTCTCGACTTTTAACTCTATCAACACAGTTGACTATGTGTTGAGAAACAAATAACAGTATTTCTAAATCTTCCTGATTGTAACGAATCGATTCGTCATAACTTTGTACGACCATCGCACCTATTACTTGTGAACCTCGCTTTAAGGGGATGCCAATCCAATCAACAGGATCTGCGCCTAAATCTTTTACGGATATATCGGCAAGTTGTTGATGATACGTTTCTTGGGTTAGGAATAGGTGGTTACCCGTGCGAAGTATGTAGCCGGTAATACTATTTTTTAGGTCATCAGCAGAAACGTGTGAAACTACTTGTTCGTCAAATTCGTCCACAAAATAGACAAAGTCAATAATGTCATTTTCTTCTTCATAAAAAGCAACAAAGAAATTTTGAGCGGGCATCAAATCGCCAATAATCTCATGAATGGCTGGGTAGAGGCTGGATAATTCATTGATTGAACTGGCTAGTTCTGAAATATCAAATAACGATTTTTGAATGGATTCAGAGTGTTTGTATTTTTTTGTGATCATCTGTAACTGAGGAACAAGCTCTCGCAGCTCCTCTAAAGACAGTTGATTGGCGTTATTTTTAGATATCATTAGCTAAATTTACAGTTCTTTATATTGGTGCAATTACAGAAGTCCAATTATTAAAAGTAAACTATCTAGACTATAAAGACCACCTTAATGGAGGTCTTTTTTAAGCCAATGTTTCAACTATTGTATAAATTAAATGCCTTCGAGCATATGTTCGATTGCCGCTTTAATTTCGTCATTTGAACAATCACCACATGTACCCATTGGCGGCATGGCGCCTATACCATTGATAGCATTTTTCCACACTGCATCAAAACCTTTTTCCATGCGCGGTGCCCAGTCTGCTGCATTTTGAAGTTTAGGTGCATTCAAAACACCAACACTGTGACATGCAACACAAGCTTTTACGTAAATATCGGAACCTGCTCTTGGTCCTGAAGATGTAACTTCAGCTTTAGCACCTGCTACATGCACTTTGCCAATAGGTTGAATGCGAGACTTAATATCAGCTTCACTCATTTCTTGTGCTTGTACCGCCAAGACGCTAAAAACACCTACACAGGTATATAAAAAGGATTTAAATTTCACAAAATTCTCCAAGTCAGGCTTTGTTTACCTAAAAAAACTGCAGCAGATTATAACGACTAATGTTGTGTGAACAACTATTTAACTAACAAATCTAACTGAATTCGTATTTTTTTGTTTTAACCATGTTATTTTTTAATTGTCTTTAAGCACTCCTATCTCAGACACGACTGATCTAATATATATATTAAACGGTAACATTCATGTTTAGTGAAATTCTTACAGAAGGGATCAATAATGGTAACAATGACGCGCCTCTTGGGCATAATGTGTAGTGTTGTTTTAAGCGGCACTGTTTACGGCCAGCAGCCAAAAACTCCGCACTCAGGTAGTCTCCATTCTTACGAGTACCAGCTTGTAACAGAGGGTATTGATATACCATGGGGTATGACCTGGTTAGATGAGAAAACCATACTGGTATCCGATCGTAAAGGTGAATTACGGGTTATCAGCAACGGTTTATTATTAAATGAAAAGGTCACCGGTTTACCGGAACTTCGTGCTCAAGGCCAAGGCGGCCTGTTAGATGTCATAGTCGATCCAAATTATGCTCAAAATAATCTTATATACTTTTCTTATTCTGGCCTGGAAGGTGAGGGTGATGGTGCGCATACATCGGTTATGCGTGCTAAATTACAAGATTTTAAACTCACTGATCAAACCGTTATTTTTGAAGCGGGCCCGAACACAACTAAAGGCCAACACTATGGCAGCCGCCTTACATTTGATAAAAATGGTTATTTGTATATTTCTAGCGGTGATAGAGGAAACCGTGACGTCAACCCACAGCGCTTAGATCGAGACGCAGGTAAAATCCATAGAATTAACAGCGACGGCAGTATTCCTGAAGATAATCCATTTGTTGGACAAAAAGACGCAAACCCTTCTATTTATTCATACGGGCATCGTAATCCTCAGGGCATGGTAATGCATCCGGTAACTGGCGATATCTGGACTCACGAACATGGCCCTAAAGGTGGCGATGAAATCAATATAATCCGAAAAGGAGCAAATTATGGTTGGCCAGTGATTAGCTTTGGGGTTAATTATAGTGGTTCGTCTTTTACTGAGTTGACTGCAAAAGAGGGTATGGAAAAGCCACAATGGTATTGGGTTCCTTCTATTGCGCCATCAGGCATGACCTTTGTTACTAGTGACATCTATCCAGATTGGAAAGGTAAAATTATAGTGGGTTCATTAAAGTTTGCCTATCTAGTCGCCCTTGAATTAGAGGGAGACAAAGTACTCAGCCAAGATATATTGTTTCCCGGCATTGGCCGTGTAAGAAATGTTATGCAAGGTGCTGATGGGTATCTATATGTAGCTACCGATGGCACTGGAATATTTAAAATAGTACCGAGCAAATAGTCTTCATAAGGGATATGTCATTCCACTAACTTTTGGTATGACGTATCCCTTATTTTCAGCGAACAAAGGCCAGAGTGGTAAATTTTCACTGTTAGGATCACCAAATTTAATAAAATCAGCAAAATACTGCTGCATTATCTTTGATACTTTGTAATCTTCTTGTTGCCGCCTATACAGTTTATTTACATCAAAGTTACCCAGAACGTATTCAATTTCTGCAGAATGAGTGGCACCTCTTGGAGGAACCAATGGCTCGTCTTTTTCTATATTCCCCGGGCGTATATGCTGATAACTATAATAGAAACTAGGTTTTGCATACACTGCGCTCCAAACGCAGTCGCCTGCTTTGTTCCTTGTCAAGGCGAAACCGGCAACTGTGCTTTCCAGCGCAAGGTATCCACTGGAGGCGCGGCAAAAGAGATACCTTTAAATGAGACAATGCTGTTTGAATCGGCGCATCTGCCATCTAATCTTCAATTCCATCTTGAACAAGAATATTCAATTCAGCTAGTGCTTTTTCAGCATCTTTAGACGCAATAAACACATGGTCATGGTAGTACGCAGCAACAACATTTGCGCTAATATTTGATTGAGTTAGCTTGGTGGATACTGCGGCGGTTAAACCGACAGCATCGAGGCTTGAATGAACATTTAAGGTGATACATTTGAAAATGCCAGAGTACGCAATGTTAAATTCATCCGCTTTGTGTTTTGCTACTATAATGGTTAATCCCTCTTTTTCTTGAAAAGTACCTATAGGGTTTAACAGCGCTAGCTGTGTGTAATCTATGCTATCGAGAATTCCAAATACATACTCACTTTCGTTTAAAACAGGTGCCATTGAAGCGATTAGTTTTGTTAAATTAGTTTCACCAGACATTTTTTGTTTCTCAGTTTATTGGTTGTATTAAATTGATACTTTAAGTCCAACTACACCTATAAATATCAAGCAATAGCAAAATAAATGGTTACTTGTAAGGGGCGAGTTAAAAAAATAGTGATTTATAGTTGAGATTGATAATGCGCCTAAAGCTAGCCAGACAAGATATGCATGACCAATAGGTATCTCTTTTAATGCTATTGAAAATAAGATTAAGCTAAGTGCCATAGAGGTAATGGCAAAGATTACGTAATGAATGTTTGTAAACGAATTGGCTTGGTGAGATATTCGTTCATGCCTGCGTCAAGACACTTTTCTCGTTCACTATTCATAGTATTTGCAGTGAGGGCAATGGTGGGGATTTTGTTAAACAGTTCGCCAGCATCACCAGCTCGTATTCTGCGCGTCGCTTCGTAGCCATCCAGATTAGGCATCTGACAATCCATAAGTATCAGGTCAAATGTTGGCAACGGGGAATGAGTGAGCATGTTAAGCGCGACAATCCCATCGTCGGCAACATCTACTTTAATGTTTAAGCCTTTCAGGATGGCAATCATCACCTCTTGATTGATAAAATTATTTTCAACTAGAAGAACACGTAGGTTAGAAAAATTTACTGAAGACGTGCTAGTGCGCGGATTTTCTTGTTGGGTTATCGCAGGATCAGGAATAGCAAGCAGCACTGAGAATTGGAACACTGATCCCTCTCCTGACTTACTTTGCACCGTTATAACACCACCCATCAATTCACAGAGCTGCTTGCGAGAACGAATCAAAAAGGTAGGGTAGTGAGGTGTAGCTAACACCAATGCCAGTATCGGTTACCACCACACTAAGGCAGAGGTGATCATCAAGTGTATTCAAATCATATTGAACTATGATGCTGCCCGATTCCGTAAACTTGATAGCGTTAGAGAGTAGATTGTTCATAACTTGGACGATTCGGTGTGGGTCGCCCACAACTTTTGCTTGCTTAACAAATTGCTTCTCTAACTTGAGCTTCAATCCTTTTTTGTTAGCTAAAAAGGCGCTTTTTGCCTCGGTTGCGGCCTTCGCTTCCTACTCATGTTGTATCGTAATGTCTCTCTCCTGCTCAGTTCTAGTTGTTTTTCAACCAATTTTTTTCGCGCCAGATGGGCAAACCAACTAAGTAAGTAAGGTGCTCATGGTCATAGCGAAGAAAAAATGTTGGATTAACGCCATTTCAAGTATTAAGTTGACGGTGATCCATCCTATCCAGTTAAACAGAATTGAGGTTGTCCAATGGTTACGATCCGACAAAACAATGCCTGACGCGATAATCGTCACGAATATATTGGTAGTTTGTTCTGGGGCTTCAGAAAACCATAAATGTAGCAGACTGTTTGAACTGGCCATGAGCATCAGTAACAGGATGATCAGGCTATGTTCTGCCGATGGAATCTTGGATGCCTTGAGTCCAATGACAACACTTACGGTCGCCGTCAATAGGGCCGAAGTGCATAGAATCCAATTAAATGTTTCTTGCAGAAGAAAAAAATGTGTCAGTGTCAGAAAGAATAGAGAAACGCAAAAAAGTAAGCAACGGGCTTAAGTAGGTCAAGCGTTTCATTATCGTTTTGTTTTTTCAGACCATGTCAATTCAAAAGGAACAACCACCTCAAACTATCTATTCGGATTAACTCTAGAAGAATGCCTGATATTGTTAGCCTATAGGTAACTAGAACACTTAGCTTGCATGAATTAACAAGCTACCCATTGTAAATACTGTAAAAAGAATTTAAATATTTGATTGAATTACAATGTGAGTCTACTAAATCCTGTTTGGTGGCAAACAGGAAACACTATAGTAATGCCACAATAGAGACGTCACAGCTTACGGTTACTGGCAAGGGCACGAGGATTTCCAATTTCTCATGTTTTAGAAACTAAAAAGCCCCGAACATTGCTGTTCAGGGCTTCTAAGAATAATGGTGCCAGACTCGGAATCGACAATTCTTTCCAATATACTGATTTATAATGGTATTTAAATTTGTTGTTTGTAATTGTGTTACCAAACATGTTACTAAAGTCTAAAGCGCACCTTTAAAGATAGCCCCACTCCTCTGATCAGTAAAATATATGCCTTGTTTAAAGGTTACAACCAGTCAGTACAGAAATTCACTTAAACTTTGCTGTGCGCTAATAAGTTTTCAATTAGCCGAACAACAATATCTTTTTCTTTTGGGTCTGACTCTGCCACTAGCAATGTGATGGCCGCTAAACCTGTATCGTTGATCACTGGCTCGTACTGACTATTCAATAGTCGATTGTTGCGATTGAGAAAGTCTACAAACAAAAATGCCGCACTGCGCTTGTTACCATCTGTGAATGGATGATTTTTCACAACAAAGTACATCAAGTGTGCGGCCTTGCTTTCAATGCTTGGGTAGGCGTCTTCACCAAATACAGATTGTTCTAAGTTACCCCAAATAGCAGATAAGCCATTATCACGCTCATTGGCAAATAGGTTTGTTGCCTCGCCTTTTGCGATTAATCCCGCCTTTAGTTCTGCTATTGCGCGTTTTACATCGTTTAATGGTGTGAGGTTGCCACCTGTTTGACCCGATGGAGAGGTAAGCAATCCTTCATCGTATTGTTGTAACCACAAAAAGGTATGGGTGTATTTAGCGATAATATCAACTAAGCCAGCACCCATTTCACTGTGTTGAGGTAATGCGGCTGCTCTTGTCACTAGCTCAAGCGCTTTTTGTAACTCAGTGGCGTTCTCTGCTAAACGTTTCTCGTTGAGGGTATAACCTGCTAGTAAATGTTGTTTGAGTGTTCTGGTAGCCCATTGGCGAAACTGTGTGGCCTTTTTAGAATTAACTCTGTAGCCAACTGATATTACAGCGTCCAAATTGTAGTGCTTAATTTCACGCTTAACGTTACGTTTACCCTCTTGGCGAACAACCGAGAAATCCTCGGTAGTTAATAAGCTGTTCAATTCACCGTCGTTGAATATGTTCTTTAAGTGCAAACCAATGTTGTCTGTGGACGTTTTAAACAGGGCAGACATTTGCTGTTGATTTAGCCAAACACTATCTTCCTTAACTGTGATATCGAGACGTAAGGCACCATCATCACTTTGGTAAATCTGTAAATCATCCATTAGGTTGTCCCGCTTGGTAGTCAATTATTCATACCAGTTCATCATACGTTAAGTGGTCCCGCTCATCCCCTAAAAAATTCCTTAGTTGCGGGTGTGCAAGAAAAGCTTGGGCGACGGTTTTGTATTATAAGCCTCTAGACTTTTAACCCGCCCTACCTTGACTGGAAAAAATTGATTTTATGGACTTTAATTTACAATGTTCTTGCGCGTATTTAGTGCGAAACAAATAAAACCGTCCGTTCCACTCAGGCATGGAAGCAGCCCATGATAAAAACCAAAAAAGAGTTTGATAGATTATTAGCTGAAAGTGAACAGGCGTTTCAGGCATACATCTTTTGTCCATCAGAAGAAATAAGGAACGGTATCAAACTCTTAAGTATCAGTATCGAGATCAGGTGTTAGAGTCAGACTTACGCTTAATTATTAAATGGTCCAAATAGCCGAATTTCAAAAATTTTAAATAAAGTATTACGTTAAGCAATGTCTTTATTATTTACCCAGTATGAAAACAACACATAATCGAGCCATATAAGGCCCTATTTAACATAATCATCCTTATGGGAATAGGTGCTATTGATTTCAGCTAATTAATGCCATGTAAGCCTCAAAAGTGCATCTGTTCTCTAGCATAAGGCATAGGTAAAACGTGGATTAATAATTGGTCAGAATAACCACTTTTGGGTTTTGGCTGTTATCGATTAATTTGGGTACCTAAGTAATGAAATGATACTTTCACTGTTTTATTGCTGCATTTAA
>Ga0307492_10000976_pt1 | contig 11996 bp, 8 predicted proteins | sample SI3LmetaG_FD_202365 | JGI IMG/M metagenome (GOLD analysis project Ga0307492, IMG submission 202365) | Sea-ice brine microbial communities from Beaufort Sea near Barrow, Alaska, United States - SI3L | ecosystem: Environmental > Aquatic > Marine > Coastal | place: USA: Alaska | collected 2017-05-06
GTGCTTTAGCGGGCACTGCTTATCCCATTGACCGTGATTTATTAGCGCAAAATTTGGGTTTTAGAAGTGCCACTCTTAATAGTTTAGATGCCGTTTCTGATAGAGATCATGTACTTGAATTACTCTCAAGTGCCAGTATTTCTATGATGCATTTATCACGTTTTGCTGAAGATTTGATTTTCTATAATTCTGGAGAAGCAGGTTTTGTTGAAATGAGTGATTTAGTTAGTTCAGGATCCTCATTGATGCCACAAAAGAAAAATCCAGACGCTTGTGAGCTTATTCGAGGTAAAGCAGGCCGTGTGATGGGGTCGCTTAGCGCTATGATGGTAACAATGAAAGGCTTGCCGCTTGCTTATAATAAAGATATGCAAGAAGACAAAGAAGGGCTTTTTGATGCACTAGATACTTGGCAAGAATGTATGGAAATGGCAGTGTTAGTTGCTGATGGTTTGATGGTTAATCGAGCCCGTACTTTAGCTGCGGCACAACAAGGTTACGCCAATGCAACAGAGTTAGCTGATTATCTTGTCAGTAAAAAAATTCCATTTCGTGAGGCTCACCATATAGTCGGGGAAGTGGTTTTAGCTGCTATTGAGGCCGGTCATGCGTTAGAAGAATTCTCAGTAGCTCAATTACAGAAATTTAGCAATAAAATAGAACAAGATGTTTATCAACATTTATCGATTGAGTCTTGTTTAGATAAACGTGTTGCGATTGGCGGCACATCAAGAATACAAGTAAAAAAAGCGTTAGCAGATATCCAAGGTAATAACGACACCTTGAATGGCCAGGTGGTTGGCGCTCCAAGTAAAGACCAAATAAATATGGCATTAAAGCAAGTGAAACAACGTTTAAATGCACAAAAAGCAGCAGCACTTTCAGTACGTAGAGCACGAATGTCTGATGTTGATAAAATAGACCAACAAGTAGAATATTGGTCAAAAAAAGGTGAGATTTTACCTCGCAGCCGTGACAATATTATTCATGACATTCAAAACTTTGTTGTCGCCGAAGTTGATGGTGAAGTAGTGGGTTGCGCCTCTTTGTATATATACCAAACAGGACTAGCTGAAATACGTTCAATTGTCATTGACTCGTCAGTGCATGGGCAAGGACAGGGACAAGCTTTGGTCCAATACTTACTTGAGTTTGCTCATCAGATGGAACTACAAAAAATTATTGTTTTAACTTACCTACCTGAATTCTTTTATAAACTTGGTTTTGCATTGATTGAAAAAAGTTCACTAGCGAGCAATATTATCGAAGACAGTCAGCAGAGCCCGCATAAAAATCCTGAAGATGAAGTGGCAATGGTATATACCGTCAATCGTTCAGCTAGCGCTTAGCACTTATAGATGCAAGAACGTAGAATAAGGAAAATGAAGTAAAGCTGATGGACAATTATATAAATAACATTAAATGGTTTAGAAACGCGGCGCCTTATATTAATGCACATAGAGGGAAAACTGTAGTGCTAATGTTTGGTGGTGAAGCGGTATCACACTCCAATTTTTCTAATATTATTCATGATATATCTTTGTTACGTAGTCTGGGTGTAAAACTTGTGGTGGTGCATGGTGCACGTCCTCAAATTGAAGAGCGGATGGTGCAACGTGGCATTGACCGAATTATTGAAAAAAATATTAGGGTCACTAATGCCGACACCTTAGTTGCGGTTAAAGATGCGACAGGCTCATTAAGGTTACACATTGAAGCCTTATTAAGTACGGGTCTAGTTAATTCCCCCATGCATGGCTCACAAATTAGGGTTAGCACCGGTAATTTTGTCATTGCCAAACCTATGGGCGTTCGAGAAGGTATTGATTATAAACATACTGGAAGTGTAAGGAGAATAGACGCTGACGGCATAAACATGCAACTCGACTATGGTTCGATTGTTTTACTTTCACCGATAGGTTATTCACCCACAGGCGAAGTGTTCAATTTAGCGTTAGAGGATGTTGCGGCACAAACAGCTATCGCCTTAAAAGCAGATAAGTTGATCACCTTAACTGATGCTGCAGGACTACTTGATGAAAAAGATCAATTAATCAAAAGTTGTAGCGTTCGACGAGTGAAAACCTTATTAAATGAAAAAGATTGCCATGTTCGTCAGTTACTCCTTAGAGCAATTATTGAAAGTGGTGAAAATGGGGTTGAACGCTGTCATTGTGTGAGTTATCAAAGTGACACGGCCTTACTACAAGAACTGTTTACCCGTGATGGGGCCGGAACACTTATTGCCAAAGATCATAAAGAGCAATTATTAATGGCTACTATTGATGACGTGGCGGGGATTTTGGAACTGCTTGCCCCGCTAGAAGCTGAAGGTATTTTGGTTAAGCGCTCTCGTGAGTTACTTGAAATAGAAATTGACAAGTTTTTCGTGATTAAAAAAGAAGAGGTGATTATTGCTTGTGCAGCACTTTATCCCTACAAAGAGTCTAAAAAAGGAGAAGTTGCTTGTGTAGCCATACATTCGGATTATCGCAAAGGAAATCGAGGTGGACGTTTAATGGAAGCACTCGAAAATGAAGCTAAAAAGCAGCAGCTATCGTCAATATTTGTGTTAACAACGGTGAGTGGTCATTGGTTTTTAGAAAAAGGTTTCATTGAACAATCCATGGAAAAATTACCAGAGGGTAAACAAAAAATGTATAACTACCAACGACAATCTAAAATTTTCATTAAAGAAATTTGATCTATAAGTGAATGGCTTATAAATAAGTCATTCACTGTATTTACGTCATCATCAAGTTATTTTAGAATAACTCATATTCTTCAATCTCTCCGCCATCAATAATGTCACCACTATTGTCTTCAGTCACATATTCTGTTGGTTCTGTGCCATTGATAAAGTATTCAAACTCACTGCTTCTATCTGTTTTTGTGGTGAGCTTACCTGTTATCTTATCAATTCTTACCGACACTATGCCCTCTGGAGGCTCAAGGGATTCTTCGGCAAATAGTGGAAGAGCCGATTCCATGAATGTAATCCATGCAGGTTGAGCTGATTTTGCACCAAATTCTGTGCCAACGATTTGATTTTTTGTGAGATTGTTGTTGTAAGTTGTTTTTCCAAGGTTTCTTTGATGATCATCAAAACCTATCCATGAGGTGGTCACTAGACGACGAGTAAATCCAGAAAACCAAGCGTCTTTTGATTGGTTAGTTGTTCCTGTTTTACCTGCGATATCTCGTCGGCCCAACTTTCTTGCTCTATAACCAGTGCCTTGCCAATAAGGTTTGGTATTCCAATCTGCTCCCCAAATAGCACTATTTAGTGCTTGGCTTATTAAAAACGCATTTTGGGCACTAATCACTCTAGGCGCATGATTCATTATTTGATTTTTTGTGTACTCAGTTGAAGGTAATAATTTTTGCTCTGTGGTTGCTATACTATTAGTCGTTGGAATATTTTCTAAAAGTGTGGCTACACTTACTTCTTGAGGGTCTAATTGGATACTCTTATCAGGAAGTGGCTCCTCAGAAATATCGATACAAGAATCACAGGCAATTTTTGGTGTGGCCTGGTAAATAATGTTACCTAACGAGTCTTCTATTCTTTCGATGAAATAAGGTGTTACCAGAAATCCACCATTAGCGAATGTGGCAAAACCTGTGACTAATTCGAGTGGTGTTAATGAGGCTGAGCCTAAGGCTAAGGATTCATTACGCGGCAGTTCCTCTGGCATAATACCAAATAATGATAAGTGGTCTATTAAATCATTTAGACCAACAAGCCTTAATAATCTAACCGCAATTACGTTTTTAGATAAGGCTAAAGCTAACCTTACTCTAATAGAACCATCATAAGTTTCAGGCGAGTTTTTAGGGCGCCAAACAACCCCTGTGCTCCTGTCCCATTGGTTTATTGGCGCATCATTAACTAAACTTGCTAAAGTTAAGCCGCTCTTTAATGCCGCAGAATAGATAAAGGGTTTAATATTTGACCCGACTTGACGTTTAGCTTGAGTTACCCTATTAAATTGACTTTGTTTAAAACTAAAGCCACCCACAGCGGCTTTTATTGCGCCGTTATCTGAAGAAATTGAAACCAAAGCGGCACTGACTTCCGGTAATTGACTTAAATGATAACGCTCATCAGGTGTCTTAACGACTAAAATAACATCACCGTAACCAAAGATTTCACTGGCTGACTTTGGAGCAACACCCTGATTATCATCATTAATAAAGGGTCTTGCCCAAGACATTCCATCCCAAGAGATGGTTGCTTTTGTTAGATTCTTTAATGTGACTGTGATTGACTTGTCCATTATTTGAGTGACCACCGCAGGCACTAAAGTTTGGTAGCTGATCGTTTCATCAATAGCTTTTGTTATTTCATCCTCAGTTAAAAAAGCTTGATTGGCTTGAACGCCCAAAACATCTTTATTGTTTAGCTTTTCTTGGTTGTAAATAACTCTATTTATGTCTTCATCCATTTCCTCCTGGGGCCTTAAAGACTTAACAGGACCTCTGTAACCATGACGTTGATCATAATTTAATAAATTTGCGATAACCGCATTTTGGGCCGCTACTTGTAAATTATTGGTGATAGTGGTGTATACTTTATAACCGCTAGCATAAGCTTGTTCCTTGCCGAATCTATCAAGCATTTTCTGATGCGCCATTTCCGCTATGTAAGGGGCATTTAATTCAATTTGAGCACCGTGTCTTTTGCCCGTAATAGGTGCATTTATTGCCGCTTGATATTCTTCTTGGCTAATATAGTCATTGACTAACATACGCTGCAAGACCACAGCACGTCGTTTTTTTGCTCGCTCTTTAGAGCGTATAGGGTTAAGAGTTGAAGGTGCTTTTGGTAACCCTGCCAGTACTGCTATTTGGGCTAGAGATAACTCTTTGAGATTTTTACCATAATAAACCTGGGCGGCAGCGGCAAAACCAAAAGATCGATGGCCTAATTCAATTTTATTAATATAGAGCATCAATATTTCATCTTTGGTTAATAAACTTTCAATATGAAATGAGATGAAAATCTCTCTAAGTTTACGAATATAAGTCTGTTCTCGTGTTAAAAAGAAATTTCGGGCTACTTGCATAGTGATCGTACTAGCGCCACCTTTATATTGCCCGGTTAATTGACCTAAAATAGCTCGACTCATACCAATAGGGTCGACACCAAAGTGCATGTAAAAACGATCATCTTCAGTCGCTAGTAGCGCTTTAATAAGTTGTTGTGGTACTTCGTCAATAGTTAGTGGATAACGTTTTTTTGCACCAAATTGTGAGATCAATTTACCATCGAGACTATATATCTTCATGGGAGTTTGCCATTGAATATCTTTTAATACTTCTACACTTGGTAATTCACTTCGGATACAAAAATATAAAACAGTTAGCGCTAATAGGGCTACACTAAATAAGATAAAAACTAATTTTATTAATCTCTTGAAAGAAAACACCGTCAAACTCGTTTTATTGGCTATTTTGTAAGATTGTACTAGATTATCATGTAAAATAATGCATAAAAGGCATTAATGTGTATTACTGTCTATGTTATGTATATATCGTGTAAATGTGAGAGTTAAAAGGTTACTATGATAAGCCATTTATGGAAAAAGAAAATGTCTTTAATGGTTGGGATCGATATTGGATCTCATGCAGTTAAAGCTGTTTTATTACGTCAGGGAAGTGACGGCTATGTTCTTGAAGCTTTTGCTATCGAGGCTATGCCCTATGGCACTGTAGTTGACCGAGAAATTCAGGATATTGAAGCCGTAGGCAATGTTATTGCTAAAATACGTAAAAAATTTAACTCATCAGTTAAACTTGCTGCAGCAGCTGTATCGGGTCAAACAGTTATTACGAAAATTATTTATATGGACGTGACTCTTTCTGAAGAAGAGTTAGCTAGCCAAATAGAAATAGAAGCAGATAGTTTAATTCCCTATCCTCTTGATGAAGTCAGTTTAGATTTTGAATCGCTTGATGTGAATAAGTCGGATCCAACCAAGATCAATGTGTTATTAAGTGCTGCTCGGACAGAGTCAATTGAGGCTAGAGTTGCAGCGCTTGACGCTGGTGGTTTTGAAGCTAAAGTCATCGATGTAGAATCCTACGCGGTGAATCGCGCATACCAATTATGCAGACCAATGTTACCTGATGATGCTAAAGATAAAATAGTAGCAATTGTTGATATCGGTGCGACTATGACACTCTTTTCAGCCTCTAATGCTGGAAAACATGTTTATAGCCGAGATCAAATTTTTGGCGGTGATCAATACACACGTTCAATTATTGCTTATTATAACCAATCTTATGAAGACGCAGAAGCTGCAAAAATAAGCGGTGATTTACCTCCTAACTATCACTTTGAAGTACTCGCGCCTTTTCACACTATAGTCGTTCAGCAAATTCGCCGAGCAATTCAAATGTTTCTAACCTCAAGTGGCCACGACAAAGTTGATTATTTAGTACTATCAGGAGGAACAGCTTTACTTGAAGGGATACAAGAGCTATTAAACGAAGAACTTGGCATCTATACCATTATTGCAAGTCCTTTTGACTATATGGAAGTTTCAGAAGGTTTAGATCAAATTAAATTGAAAGTTATTGCCCCTCAATTGATGGTTGCTGCTGGCTTAGCTCTAAGGAGTTTCACGCCATGACACAAATAAATTTACTCCCTTGGCGAGAAGAAGCATTAAAGGCACAACAAAAAGAGTTTATTACTCTTCTTAGTCTTGTCGCTTTATTTGCTATAGCGACCATCTTTTCTCTTGGTTATTTTTATCAAGCAAAAATTGATGGTCAAATAACAAAAAATATATTTCTAAAAAATGAAATTCAATTACTTGACAAACGCATTGTCGAGATCAAAGAGCTAAAAGCGAAAAAAATCGCATTGCAACAACGTATTAATGTTGTCCAACAACTACAGCGTAGCCGAAATATTGGTACCCAAGTTCTTGATGAAATAGCGAAAATAATACCTAATGGGATATATATCACTCAATTAGAGAAAAAAGGGAATACTATTTTTATCCAAGGTAAAAGTGAATCAAATAATCATTTAGCCAATATGATACGGACGATTGGATTATCTGATTTATTTATCAGTGCTACACCTGTTTCTATTATTACCAATGAAAAAGCAAGGAGATTATTAAGCGACTTCAAACTACGACTCCGTATTCAAGGTATAGATGTCGATATTGAACAAGCATTTAAGGAGTTAAATGATGAATTTTGATTTATCACAATTTGATGATTTAGAACTTGAGAATATTGGTAAGTGGCCTAAAGCAGCCAAATTACTACTGATCATATTCCTTAGTTCAATGGTGTTTTTTATCGGCTATTATTTTGTCATTAGTAACAAAATAACTTTACTAGACCAAGCCGCATCAGAAGAGAGTAGCTTAATACAACAATATAAAATTAAGTATCATATTGCTGCTAATTTAGAGTTGTTCCAAGCTCAACTGCTTGAAGCTGAAAATGTTTTTGCACACCAATTAAGGCGTTTGCCTATTAGTCATGAGATTCCCGGTTTGTTAGATGATATTACTTTTATAGGGACTACCAGTGGTTTGGATTTTGTAAAACTAAATTGGCAACCTGAAATTGTTCAAGAAATTTATATTGAATTACCCATAGATATTGAAGTTATCGGCTCATATCACCAATTTGGTAATTTTGTAAGTGAAGTGGCAAACTTACCTAGAATTGTAACTTTGCATGATTTTAAGATAGATATTGCTCAAGCAAATACAGAAGCACTTAGATTAACGTTGCAGGCAAAAACTTATCGTTATCAAGAGGCTAACAAATAATGAAGAGATTAATCATCATTAGCTTATTGATTCTAACTGGCTGTTTTGATGATATAAGTGAAATAAAAAGTCAAATAGCAACGATTAAAGCGAATACTACCGCATACATCGAACCGATGCCCGAAGTTATCGTTTTTACTTCCTTTAATTATTCATCTGAAGCACAAAGAAGCCCATTTGTGGCTCCTAAACCTGAAGCCATTCAGGAAAAAATGCAACAAATGTCAGACTGCTTAAGTCCTGATCCTCATCGCCATAAACAACCGCTAGAAAAGTTTGCTTTAGGCGATTTAGTCATGCGTGGTACTTTAGGTGATGAACATTCATTATCGGCCTTATTAGAAGCCTCCGATGCAACCTTCTATCGTGTGTCTGTCGGTAATTATGTTGGACTTTTTAACGGTCGAATTATACAAGTGGGTAGTAAATCGCTGACAATTGTTGAGTTAACTCCTGATGGAGCTGGGTGTTGGGTAGAGCGAGAAACAGTCATGAATTTGGCTACATCAAATCAGGAAGGATAAGGAGATCATCATGTTATTTATAAAAATCAAGAAGTGCAAAATGTTTACTCTTTCCAACAATATTAAACTATTACTGATTAGTAGCATGCTAGTCTTATCTTCATTTGCTTCGGCATCTGATTTTACTGGTATTGCTTATAGCAAAATTCATAATGATCAAATTAAACTTGTTTTTTCATTTTCAGAAAAGATTAAAGATCATCCTCAAGTAAAAACTTCAATGTCGCCTGCCTATATTCAAATTACCTTTGATGCAACAGACTTCGACAATGATCTCAATAACACGACGGTAAATCATGCGGGTGTTAAGAACATCAAGGTTACAAAAGAAGGTGGTAAAGTTATTGCCATGATAAATTTAGAGTCGTTAGCTATTTTTGATGTTGCAATTGAAGATGAACAATTTACCCTCATTTTAAACTATGGTGAGACGGGTAAAATTGTTGAACAATTAAGTAATCCAGGCCAGCAGTATATTAACAACATAGAGTCAATTGATTTTAGACGTGGTTCAGCAAAAGAAGGTTTATTAGTTGTTAATTTGAATAAAAATATGGTCGCTGTAAATGTAAGTGACAAATTGGGTAAAGTTTATATTGAATTTCATAATACGAAAATTGTTGAGGACTTAATATATAAATTAGATGTAACTGATTTTGGTACTATAATTACAGGGATTGAAACCTTTAAAGATGGACGTAATGCAAGATTGGTTATAGATGTCGCTAAAAACTTCACTTTTAAACACGAACAAGCTCAGAATGTATTTACTCTAACAGTTAAAGAAACAGCTGAAAAAGTGCCAAGTTATTTAGGTGGTAGCGATGATTTTATCGGCCGTAAATTAACGTTAGATTTTCAAGACATTCCTGTAAGAGCGGTTTTACAAATTATAGCTGATTTTAATGAATTTAACTTAATCACAAGTGATACTGTTACCGGTAATGTAACCCTAAGACTAGATGGTGTGCCTTGGGATCAAGCGCTTGACATAATTTTGAAAGTAAAAGGCTTAGATAAGCGTATGGATGGTAACATCCTAATGGTTGCCCCGAGTGATGAACTAGCTGCTCGTGAAGCTAAAATGTTGCAAGACCAGCAGCAAATAGAAGAGTTAGCTGCTTTATATTCAGAATACATTAAAATTAACTATGCAAAAGCAAGCGATTTAGCGAGCTTAATTAAGAATGAAGATACTAATATGTTATCCACTCGAGGTAGTGTATCAGTTGATGAGCGCACAAATACTTTATTACTTAGAGATACGGGAAAAAGTATTGAAGATATTAAGCGTATGATCACTGTCCTTGATATTGCTGTAAGACAAGTGGTTATAGAAGCTCGTATGGTCACTGTAAAAGACAATGTTGGTGAGGAATTAGGTATTCGTTGGGGAGCGACAAACACCGACAATGAATATGCAACCTCGGGCTCTATAGCCGGCGCGGGCAGTGCTAATACAGGTAATGTTCCAACGGTTGCTGATAGATTAAATGTAAACTTACCAGTGTTAGGTCCTGCTGGAAGTCTTGCGTTTCAAGTTGCGCGCTTAGCTGATGGCACGATTTTAGATCTAGAATTAAGTGCGCTTGAAAAAGAAAATAAAGGCGAAATTATTGCGAGTCCTCGTATTACAACAGCCAATCAGAAAAAAGCGTATATTGAACAAGGGGTAGAAATTCCTTATCAACAAGCGTCTTCCAGCGGTGCGACAGCCGTTGAATTTAAAAAAGCGGTATTGAGTTTAACAGTTACACCACATATTACTCCTGATGATAAAATTATTTTAGATTTAATAGTCACACAAGATACTGTTTCTCAAGTAACCAACGGTCTTGCTCCAGCAATAGATACCCAGAGAATTGGTACACAGGTATTAGTCAACAATGGTGAAACAATTGTACTGGGCGGTATTTACCAAGAATCAATAATTAGCTCTATATCTAAGGTCCCCGTTTTAGGTGATATCCCTTATTTTGGCTGGATGTTTAGAAACACAAACAACTTTAATGAGAAAAAAGAGTTATTAATTTTTGTTACACCGCGCATAGTAACCGATAATTTTTAATCTAAATTGCAGTATTTGGTGTTTTTCAGCTCAGTTACTGTAATCTTACTTGCAATATAGGTCGAAGAATTGCGATAATTACGCCCTTGAAATTTTCTAGGGGTTTCCCTCTTACCTGTTCACATAAATTATAACGAGTTTAAGTTAGACTAATGGCAGAAAAACGTAACGTATTCCTTGTTGGGCCTATGGGCGCTGGCAAAAGCACTATCGGTAGAGAGTTAGCTGATAGACTGCATCTTGAATTCTTTGATTCAGACCAAGAGATAGAGCGTCGTACAGGTGCAGATATCGCTTGGGTGTTTGACCTTGAGGGCGAAGAAGGTTTCCGTAAAAGAGAAGAGTCAATTATTGACGACTTAACTGAGAAACAAGGTATTGTCTTAGCCACTGGTGGTGGATCGGTGATTAGTGACCAAGTGAGAAATAGGCTTTCTGCACGTGGTATTGTTGTTTACCTTGAAACGACAATTGATAAGCAAGTTGCTCGCACTCAACGTGATCGTCGTCGCCCATTGCTTCAAACTTCGGAAGATCCCCGTACTGTCCTAGAAAATTTGGCAGTTGAACGAAATCCTCTTTATGAAGAAGTCGCCGATGTGATCGTCAAAACTGATGATCAAAGTGCAAAAGTTGTTGCACATAAAATAGTAGAGCGTTTAGATTTTTAAATAATGAGTACGTTAAAAGTTAATTTAGCTGAGCGCAGCTACCCTATATATATAGATAATGGAATATTAGCTTCGAAAGAAGTTTTGACACGCCATATTTCAGGTAAAAGGGTTTGTATTGTTACCAACAATATTGTTCAACCTCTATACTTAGACATCGTAAAAGCACAATTGTTAGCATATCAAGTTGATGAAATTATTTTGCCCGATGGTGAAGCTGAAAAGAACTTGGCTAATTTTGAAAAAATCATGTCGCATCTTCTTACCAACCTCCATGGTAGGGATTCTACCTTAATTGCTTTAGGTGGTGGAGTGATTGGTGATATAACTGGTTTTGCTGCAGCATGCTATCAACGTGGTATAAATTTCATCCAGATCCCAACAACTTTACTGTCTCAAGTTGATTCTTCTGTTGGCGGAAAAACAGCGGTAAATCATCCTCTTGGTAAAAATATGATCGGTGCTTTTTATCAACCACAGGCAGTCTTTATAGACACTATTACGCTTACTAGCTTACCTATAAGAGAGTTTAATGCAGGCATGGCTGAGGTTATTAAGTACGGTATTCTAGGTGACGCTGAATTTTTTACTTGGTTAGAAATGCATAAAAACCAAATAATTGCTGGCGACAGTGCGACTATCATTAAGATGATTGAAACATGCTGCCAATGTAAAGCAAATATAGTTTCTGCAGATGAAACCGAAGTTGGCATTAGGGCACTATTGAACCTTGGTCATACTTTTGGACACGCTATAGAAGCTGAGCAAGGTTATGGTAAATGGCTTCATGGTGAAGCTGTGGCAGCTGGTATGGTTCTTGCTTCAAAATTAGCGGTAACAATGAATTTGTTAGAAGCGTCAGATCTTTGTCGAATCGAAGCTCTTATTTCAGCGTTTGATTTACCCTTATTAGCTCCTGAGGATATGG
>Ga0307492_10000977_pt1 | contig 11986 bp, 7 predicted proteins | sample SI3LmetaG_FD_202365 | JGI IMG/M metagenome (GOLD analysis project Ga0307492, IMG submission 202365) | Sea-ice brine microbial communities from Beaufort Sea near Barrow, Alaska, United States - SI3L | ecosystem: Environmental > Aquatic > Marine > Coastal | place: USA: Alaska | collected 2017-05-06
TAGACATGTTGATACAATTGTGACTGAAATACCTCGGGCACGTCATCGAAGTCTTCTATTAGTGCTTGCTTCGATAAATTAATAAATGCCAGTTCAGTATTTTCGTTGAAGTCGGTTCTTTGCAGTAAAAAATGAACCGATCGCCAGGCTGATTCCATGCGTCGAAAATCAGGGTGATGAATAATCGTATCGAGTTGTTTTGAAATTCGTTCTTCTATACTAGAAATGAGCCAACCGAAGCTTTCCGATTTCTGCTGAATTTCTTCCAGTGAAACCGCCTCGTTATCAAGCACTGACTGAATCAGGCTAATATCTTCTCCTAGCGATGGCGCATCACCACCATCGGCAATCCGCGACAATGCATCATTAAACCGAAGCAGTGCGCCTAGAGCGGGCACCGCATCCATTACCCTGGCTGGCGAGAAACTTTCTATTGAGTCAAATGACATTGGCAACAATAAGTCGCCTTCATCCTCACTAAGTTTATCTTCAACCTTCAGGTTTAACACTGGCTTTAATTGCTGAAACAGTATGCCTATTTTATTTCTATCGAGTTGAATCGGCTTTTGCTGATCAAACACATCAGACCGATCGTCTAAGGTTAGGTCGACCAAAACCAACACTTTAAACGGCAGTTCTATATCCTCAACTCGATCACCGACCTTAGACTTATAAGTCAGGTTGACTCGATCACTAGCTTGCTTAGATGCTTCAGCCATTAGTTAACCCAACAGGCAAGTGCCCGACTAGGTGGGTCGAGCGGTACTGATTTGAGCATCTGAATAACCGGACCCTGCCCCTTAATTTCATAATTTACATCAATTGCTTGAACCTTCTTTTCTCGCAACTGAGTGGTGAACTCTGGAAACTCATTAATGTTGAAAATTCTTCGTCCATCTTGAAAGTCTAATAGAAATTTCGAGAAACCTTTCTGCCCTGTATATTGCTTGCGAAGAGAATACTCACCCACTTCTATTCGCAAAGTGGTATCGCCACAATTTTCTAACGACCACTTAAATTCATTCGATGCTGAGTAGTTGTAGTTAGCCAAGGTCTGGACGCCAGCAGCACAATGCAGGTCGACAAAGGTCGCGTAAGGCGAAATTAATGCGCTTCGATTAATGCCCGTTGGCAAAGCGCTAAGGCTGACATTAAATTCACCCGAGACTATTTTTCGACCAGAATCAGCATCGTTTACAAATTGAATGAAATCAGGCTCCCATTCCATTGAATGATCTTTAACTCGGTTAGGTATATAACCTTTACGAAGCTTTTTCTTTAAAAATGGTGCTGCATCATTATCGACATAATTCCACAGAATTCCTGCCTCACCGATCAGTGTTTCACCTATTTTTTCTTTACTCACGCCATCGAGTTGAGCCAACACTTTATCTTCCCAACTGCTCTGCAAGTAACAGGCGGCTTCTTCTCGCATGTATTGGTAGGCCAAACGTACGGGGCCAGAGTAAAGATCCCAGAATACACGAGTGCTTGTACTTGGCTTACCCACAACCCGTTGCAAATTAGTGATAGCGCCCCAGGCCTGTGACCCGGCGCCATCGCCAGCAGAAATCTCATCTGGGTTTGCAAATGAATAGGTAACTTCGCCGTACGACAGCTTCACCGCATCACCGTTAAAGGCCAGATTTTTCAATGCATCTTTGTAGTCTTTATAAGCTTTCGCAGCGACTTCTAACTCTTCGTCGAGCGTACCCTGATCCTTGCCCCCCATTTTCTTTTTAGCCTTCAGACCCGTCTTAGCACCTTTAGCAACCAGCTTGCCCACACCACCTAGTTTCCCAATCACCTTTAAAGCTGCTTTTGTCGCCTTTTTCTTCGCCTTAGAATTATCAGCACCTGAGGCATCTCCAGAGAATTCTTGGATTTCAGCAAAATAGGCTAACTCATTCCTGGCTTTAAACAGGCCTTCGGAGAAAATCGGTTCTATTTCACTTTCAATTTTGCGCATGACGGCAAAATAGGGATTGCTCGGTGTAATCATCGATTCCATGGCAGTAAGCCATTCTTTACGTCCCCGAAGTTTGTTCTTTCCATAATCAAACTCAGCGGCGAATGCGACCCAGGCCTTAAGGTAATTTCGCTGATAAAAAACCATGAAGCTTTCTTTCACAGAGCTCAATGAAGCTGAATCGGTACCAGCTAAATTCAATTCATCCAGAAACGCCTCTATAAACTCAAGACCTTCAACGGTATAAGCTGAGGATACAATTGGCTGATCAATCAATTGGCGGCTGCCTCTCCAAAAATCTCCCACTTTAACGTCAGGGAAACCTTGCAAACTGGTATAGGTAATAAGCCATTCGAAATTTCCGCGACTTGCTGAGATAACACCTTCCAGTGCTCCCTGTAAACGTAATCGCTCGTCTGATAGCTCAATACTCGAGGCTTCCAGTCGAACGTACTTCATATATAACCCACTAAATAACTGCGATGACTCCAGGCTCACTGATGAATCAATAACACGAATATATTCAGCAGGTACTTCAGGCAATGCATCGAGTTGGTCGTCATCATCTTCGAGCTTGGCAGATAGTAAATTGATACGTCGTACAATGCCCGATACAAGGAAGGCACGATCCCGACTAGTCAGTTCAGACTTGGCGGCAGCATCAATTTTCTCATCGAGTCTCAGCAGCATATCGTTTCGAAAAGAATCGAGATAAGTGCGTTTGATACGACCCGAATGCGGGCTTGAGAAATAGGGGCCATACCAGGGAAGCGTCCATTTATTTTCAGCCTGATTTAAGTCATCCATTAACTCGCTTAATCGATTCATAGTAACAAACTGTAGGTTGATATCAGTTTGCGTTAATTCGAACTCAGCATGGTTATCTGCCACTTGCTCAAGACTGCTACTATCTCCCAGAAAAGCTGAACTCAACACGAGTAAAAACAAGGCTAAAAGACCGCCACCAATACTCATACCATAGTTTCTGATAGCGCGACGAAGACGCTCTGCGCTTGGCAACGTACTCAATAAGCCACGATCGGGCGGCATCACTTTAGTGAACAACTGGTGAAGGAATAACCCTCGATCTTTCATTTCTTCGCCACTCGAGGGGTCTAGCTGTTGTTGGCTTGAACTAAAATAGAGCCCGCGAAATCTGGGGGTTTCCTGATATAGATTATCCTTTAATGCGGTTTGCGCGAACGCGTGCAAACCGGCCCGTATTTTTTCAAAATTGATGGGCAGCTCGATCAGGCTATCATCATAATAATCACCTCGCTCCATCATCAGCAATCGCAATTCTTTGAGTCGATCAAGTACTCGGTCAAATACAAAGTCGAGGGTGTTATCAATATTGGTTACCTCTTCTTCACAAAGATAGCCCATGACCTGGTCTAACGAGTCTTTTGGTAGATACTGACACCAGTTTGAGAATTGATCGATCAAATCACACTTGGTGACCATTAAATAAACCGGCATTTGAATTTCAAGCCGTTCCATTAGCTCGTTGATGCCCGACCGTACTTGCTGTCCTTCTGCGCGTAACTCTTCTTCGCTATCATTCAGTAAGCGGTCTGCGGCAACAACCAGAACCAGTCCATTGAGCGGCTCTTTTTGCTTATGCCGAGAGAGCATTTGCAGTAGCGTTGTCCATTCCTGTCGATCACGCTTATCAATGTCAGGTACCGCATAGCGACCAGCGGTATCAATGACGATTGCCTGATCGTAGAGCCACCATTCCAGATTAAGCGTTGAACCATCGGCGTGTTCTGACAGCTCCATCGCCGGAGACAATAACTTGGCATTTTTCAGCGCGGTGCTTTTACCCGAGCGTGGTTTGCCAAAAACCATATACCAGGGTAATACATAGAGAGGATCGCCGCGTAATTTGAGGTGCGACTTTTTAAGTGATTTAACTGCTTTCGTCCAGCTCTTGCGTAAATTGTTCGAGAGCTGCTTGGGTGACATCCCTAACTCAGCATCACGCACTGCATTTTCGTTTTGGATGACACGTTGAACCTGTGCTCTGGCGCGATAGCGAATAATCAGTTTTTTGACCAGTATGATCAATACCCAAAGGGCCAGGATCATGCCGAAAACAACTGCGGCTTCTTCGAGCGGTCGTTCTAGTAGAAACCACGCACCAAATACAAGTCCACCAATGAGAAGGATGATGATGATGTAGAGCAAAATGGTAAAAAATGTTTTCATTAGATTATTTCTTCCAGGCCTTTGCACTTGCAGGAATTTTATTCTCTGACAACGCAAAAGCGCACGGAATGAGGGAGTTTATGCTTATAAATGACCGATTGAGACCGCATTTAACACTGACGGAGGAGAAAGCAACAGTCGTGCTAGAGTCTCGTTTGATCATTAGTATTTCACCATCGCTTGTATCTGGTCGAGTATAAAAGCAACTTTAAAATGGTAAATACCAACCATCAAAATCAATACGGTAATAGGAACGCCAATTATAATTGGGTAAATACTAAAACGTGATTTATAGGGATTGGTATTATTTTTATCATGCCCTTTGTAAGCAAAAGGGAACAACGTGGCGGAATCGATATTGCGCTGCGCCTCTTCAGGCAATAGCAAGCTCAGATTAAATGCCTTTATCTCTTCGTATTGTTTTCTGTCTTCACCTCGGAAGTATTTTCCTCTGAAACCAAGCCCTAAACACAGAGCGTAAACTTCACGAATATCTCGGTCAGGACCAAACTTGTTGAGTACGTTAAGGCGACTATAAAATTCCGCACCTGCATTTGTAGTATCAAAATAAATGCGTTGCAAAGGATTTTTAGACCAGGCTGATTTTTCTGTCCAACTGGAGGTTTGTAACATTTCGTCAACCAGCGACACTACCGGATACTTAGCGGACTGATAAAATTCGCCTATCATGTTATTTTTTGTTGCGTTTTCTTCGCTCTTCTGAAAAATATTCTGCAGTTCGCTTCTGACAAGATCCACCGACATTTCTTCGAGTTCACCACGACAAAATTTACGCGTAAATAACAACACATCGGTGAAACAATCGACAATGCGCATATTACTTCCTCACAACGACTAGTTCTATTTTGACGTCTTCAGGCGCTTCTTCCCATAGCAATGATACATTTTCCTGGCGGACTACGGATGACCATTGATCATCATGAACGTCGATTCTTAAATAGTAAGAATTGGGTCGTCTTGGTAACCCTGGAGGCGCGGTTGGCAAGTAGATCATGCCAACGCCTGGCAGCGATCGTTCAATGAGTATCTCGACTACATCACGCGAAGCCAGTTTGGCCGCGGTCAACAATGACTTTTGACCTTCTTCGAAGTTTTCTACGGTATTGACGATAAGGAAGAAATCGACATGCTCAGTAAAAAATTCGGTTGGTACGTCAGCACTGTAAGCGATGGAGTCAAACTTCATTTCGACTAGATACTGCGGGCCAATGGTTATCTCATTCAACAACTGGCTGACCATGCTACTAGCGCCGTTAAAGCAACTGCCTAAGTCATTGTGATCGTAACCAGGCACAAGGCGTTCACCATCAGCCGTTTCACCCAGCAGAGTCACTCGATCAGTAAACGTGCTTATTTCTCCAATCAGTTCGCGCAATACACCGTAAACTACCCACGGATGGACGTTTCCAGATTCGGTTATATGAAATAACCTGGGCACAAAACGACTCAATGATTGCAGTGCCATTTTGTAGCGCAACATATTAGCGTCGAAACCTTTTTTGGCGTGCGCAGGTGATTTGTAAGCTGACAATTGCATTGCTCTTCCGGTGACTTCGTCACGAACTTCTTTAACAATTCGGGTCAACTCGGGTAGTGAAGATATGTTGATACAAGGCGGTAAATATTGTCGATCATAAATAATCGCATCGCCATCTCGCACAACTTGGGCGATCGCAATCAGGTCGTAGTCGTTCATGTCGTCTTTTTCGTTATCGAATACTATTTTAAGCGCATGACGCAGATATTTGACTTGGGCATCATTGCCTTCTACATATATATCCTTAGCGTTTTCGGGTGCCGTGGTTGTGACATAGCGTGTTGTAACATCGGCATGATTTTCGAGGCTAGATAACACAGTGACATTGTCATCGAACTGGCTAATTTTATGAATCGCTAGGTAGATAGTGAATGGCTTTTCGGGATCAACCCAATCGTCTTCAAATGACCTTGGACTGAGAACGGAATTATTGGGGATGGAAACAAAAGTACCATCTGGGAACAGGAATTCACCCGACTCTATTTCGCAAGTGCGGTGACTCAGAGATGAAGACAGCATTTCAATTTTGCATACGCCCCAAAAATGTGGCTGCATATAAGTTTGATAGGGCTGAAGCTTTGCATCCTGATATTGGTCAGACAATTGAAAATGCTGAGGCTGCAAAAACAACCCCTGATGCCAGAATACCGGTTTACTATTGTGCACAATCCACCTCAATTATGGTCGAGGCATACAATACCTCCTCAGTTTTATATGACGCACTTTTACACGGCATTATTTTTAGGACACCCTTCATTCGATCACATCGGTCACTTGGTTGGCTTTAGCACCGCCTGTTTTCAAAATACCAAACCAGCTTTCGTCTGCCGCTTTTTCTTTTGCTTTTTGCTTTTTTGCACCATCACCACCCTCGCCACCAAGCGTAACAATTTGCTTTGATCCAGTACGTCCAAGATCAACAAAAATACTCAGCTTATCAGGTAAAGCCTTTGCCTCATCGCTGATCAATGTTGCAAGGGCTAGCGCTTCTTCGACGATTCCTCTTTTTACTGCCCGAACTGGAATCTCGAAGATTTTAACGTCTGTTTTTGGATTTAACTGAAAGTAACCTGCAATAACGCCGATATACTTTGCCGTTTGAGCCCGGCTGATCGATATTTTTTTCTGTTCTCCCGGGCGCATCGAAATTAGCTGAAAATTGACAATAGTTTCATCAATCTTACCTTTTTGCATCAATTCAAAAGCGCCTTCAGGACCAGACTGATCGACTGCCAGAGAACTAAACGTATTAGGGTCGTTCATCTGGAATATACCAACCGCGATTGAATGTGGACGACCACTGACAGTATTAACATCAGAGGCCGCCCGGATCAGCATATTTATCGCTCTTACTTCATACACCCACTCCTGTTCCTCGACTACCAACTCGGTTGGTGCCGAGGCACAGGCACCTAGCCCGAACAAAAAGGCACTGGCTAGAAGTGAAGTCTTTATACAATAAGTCACGATAAGCTACCTTACTATCGACTAACCGGCGGCTACACGCCAGTCGTCATTACCTTCTGTGCCAGCAATTTCATGTGTCCAGGTAATTGTGCTGTAGCTAAACGACACTTCCTCTAGATGAGTGAAATGACCGTTATCAGGATCCTGGCAATTGGGCATGATTGATTTCATGTCAACTACCACGGCGCCTTCTATCGCCTGCGTAAAATAATGCTCGCTTACGCCTTCTGATGAAGTTCTAAACCACTGAATTTCACAGGTTAAGCTTTCACCAGTTACTAGCGCTTGATATAACAACGGTGAAGATTTATCAAAAATCTTAGTAACTTTGATGGGCATATGTAAGCGAGTGCCTGAAGGCTGGCCGCTTTGTGCATCACGTGGAATTGCAATGTTGTGTTCAAAAGCTTGCACCATGAACTCATCATCATGTCCTTCCTGATACAGATTACCGACACTATCTTCTGACAATGCTCCTTCAGTAATCATACCCTGTGTAACACCTTCAACACTCATATAGGCTGGTATTGGCATTTTCTAGCTCTCCTCTTTAATGGTTACGTTTAAGAATTTACTACGTGTCACGAGACGGACACTTCAAATTCGCCCTTATCGGTAATTTGAAGTTGTAGACTGGTAAACTCTGTCTCATCACCAATATTACTTAATATTTGTGTTGAGATCAGAGGTAAAAGGGTTTTATTGACTATGTGATCAATATTTCGCGCACCCGATTCGATATCTTTACATCGAGATGCAATTTGGTTGACAACTGAATCGTCGTATACAAATTCTAGAGCCTGATTTTTCTTTAACCGCTTTCCAACCTTATCTAACTTCAACTTAACGATTGAGTTAAGCACCTCTCCTTTTAATGGAAAAAACGGAATAATCGTCATGCGAGCTAATAAAGCGGGCTTGAAATGCGCCTGCAATTCACCCCGAATCGCTTCTGTTAAAGCCTCGACTGTTGGCATTGTATCCCCTTCACATTGTTCCATTATGGTTGCCGAGGCAAGGTTAGAGGTTAAGAAAATAATGGTGTTTTTAAAGTCAATCATACGACCTTCACCATCCGATAAAGTACCTTTATCGAACACCTGATAAAACAGATTCATCACTTCTAGATCGGCCTTTTCGACTTCATCGAGCAATACAACCGAATAAGGTCGTTGCCTGACAGCCTCTGATAATACGCCGCCCTCCCCATAACCGACATAACCAGCAGGTGAACCAACTAGTCTTGAAACAGTATGTTTCTCCTGATATTCGGACATGTTAATGGTGGTCATAAACTGCTCACCACCAAACATCAAGTTCGCCACGCCAAGCGCCATTTCAGTTTTACCAACACCACTGGGGCCGACAAACAAGAATATGCCATGAGGCTGATCAGGATTTTGCAAACCAGCTTTTGCGGTACGTATAATTGAGTCGATTACTTCGATAGCGTGATCCTGCCCTTTCACCCAGGCTTTCAAACCCTGGTTGAAACTTAACAAGGCATCGGCCTCATCTTTTACGATGTTACCAACAGGCACTCCGGTCCAATCAGAAATTACGTCCGCAACAACTTCGGCAGTCACTTCATAAGCAATTTTGATTTTATCCCGCTGAAACAGCTCAAGTTCAGCTATAGCATCGGCTAGCGCCTTGTCATCACCATCGTCACTATCAACTTCTGTGCGTAACTCGATAACTTTATCGACTAGTATTTTTTGTGCTTGCCAGAGCTCAATCTCAACTTCGATTTTTTTATTGTTTTCTTCAATTTCGTGGGTCAACTCGGCCAGACGTTCAGTTGCCTTAGATCGGCCGGTATTGACGTCCCGTTCCAGCGCATTCTTCTCACGCAACTTAATTTGCGTAGTGCGCTCCAGATCTTCAATAGCCGGTGGTTTAGTTGACAGACTAATGTTCACACGTGAACAAGCTGTGTCTAATGTGTCGACGGCCTTATCGGGAAGTTGCCTACCTGTAATATAACGTGCCGACATTGCCGCAGTCGCTTCGATCGCTTCGTCACGAATATAAACGTTGTGTGCTTTTTCATACACGCCACGTAAGCCACGGAGTATAACGGCGGTATTTTCCACCGAAGGCTCATCGAGCTTAACCAACTGGAATCGACGCGCGAGCGCGGGATCTTTTTCAAAGTACTTCTTATATTCTGACCAGGTGGTTGCTGCTATGGTGCGCAACTCACCCCTTGCCAATGCAGGCTTAAGCAAATTCGCAGCATCACCGGTTCCGGCAGCACCACCGGCACCAATCAGTGTGTGCGCTTCATCAATGAACAGAATAATCGGTTTTTCAGATGCTTTAATTTCGTTGATAACACCGTTTAGGCGACTTTCAAACTCGCCTTTAACGCTCGCACCGGCCTGCAAAGCACCAAGATCAAGCTCGACGATATCAACATTTTTAATAATTTCTGGCACGTCACCTTCAGCAACTTTAAGCGCCAGGCCCTCAACAACAGCCGTTTTACCAACACCGGCATCGCCGACTGCTATCGGATTATTCTTGCGTCGACGCCCAAGAATATCGATCATTTGACGAATCTCACGATCACGTCCAAATACGGGATCAATTTCACCATTGCGGGCTTTTTCGGTGAAGTTAGTGGTGAACTTCTCTAATGCAGAACCACCTGCTGGAGCCCCTCCTGGAGACGAACCCGCTGCAGCACTTGATTGCTCACTGGATACTTCCATCAAACTATCAAACTGATTAACAATCGCTTCCATCGAGATCTTGTCAAGTGACTCTAGAAAGCCACCGCCATAACGCAGTGGATTATCAGCCAATGCCGCGAGTAGCGAACCGGATCGAATCTGGCTTTGCCCCAGATGCACTGATGAAGCAATCCAGGCATCTTCAAACAAATTTAATAGCGATGCTGAAAATACTGGCTTGCCAGGATTACCATTTTTTAGTCCTTCAAGTTCCTGCTGCAATTGCCTGACCCATTGTGCAGGATCAATTTCAAAATGAGCTAATAATAGAGGAATATCAGACTGACCGTCTTCTAGCAGTTGGAGCAATATATGCTCCACAGAAACTTCGTAATGAGAGCGGTTAACACAAAGACCCGAAGCGCCTTCAAGCGCCCGGGTACAATTTGGATTAAGCCTGGATAAAAGCCCTTTTAGGTTCGATTTCATAGCTTAATACCAGTCCTTTTACTTATGATTTATCAAGTTTGCCAGCTAACGACAATGTGAAACTAGAACCCATATATTTGAAATGAGGCCTGACTGACATATCAACACGGAACCAACCTGGATTCCCTGGATCTTCACTCACTTCGATTTTGGCTTCTCTCAGTGGTCGTCGGCTTCTGACTGAAGCTGGCGGATTGTCCTGATCTGCTACATATTGGCGAATCCAGGTTTGCAATTCAGTCTGAAGCTCACTACGAGTTTTCCAGCTACCAATATTCTCGCGCTGCAATACCTTGATATAATGAGCGAGCCGATTAACGACAAACAAATAAGGCAACTCAGATCCCAACTTGAAGTTGACTTCTGCTTCTTTAGCTTCTGGTGAGTTCCCAAAAAACTTAGCTTTCTGAGGTGAATTTGCTGAGAAAAACGTCGCATTATCGGTGCCTTTACGGACCGTCAAACCCATGAAACCCTGCTCTGACAATTCGAATTCACGTCGATCAGACAGCATAGTTTCTACAGGCGCCATTGTTTTAGTTTCGCCATTTTCTTCGTATTTATGCATTGGTAAATCTTCAATCATGCCACCGCTTTGAGGCCCAATAACATTGGGACACCAACGATACTTGGCGTAACTACGAGTCAGATTGGTAGCGAAAGCATAAGAGGAGTTACCCCATAAAAATTTCTCTTTTGACCCTTCCACTGATTCAGAATAATTAAATGCTTTACTTGGATTGTCCTCGCCATAAGGCTGGCGTAGTAAAAATCTTGGCAGAGCAAGGCCAACATTTCGAGAATCATCAGATTCACGAAACGCCTGCCACTTGGCGTATTGAGGTCCCTCGAAAATTGACTCTAGATCTTTCAGATTTGGCATACCATCAAAACTTTCCAGACCAAAAAACTCTGAACCGGCACCTGCAATAAATGGCGCATGCGCCATTGCACTGACGCTAGCTACCTGCCCCAGTAATTTAACATCCTGTGCACCAGGACTAAATTGATAATCAGAAATAATGGCGCCATAGGGCTTGCCACCGAACTGGCCGAACTCAGCGGAATAAGCATGTTTATAGAGACCAGATTTAGTAACATCAGGTGCATCTTCAAAGTCTTCTAGCAGCTCTTCTTTAGAGACGCTGAGCAATTCCATTTTAATGTTTTCACTGAAATTAGTGCGGTCTACAACCATTTTCAATCCGCGCCACGAAGACTCCAGTTTTTGAAAACTGTCATGATGAATAATTTCGTCTACTTGTTTGCTGATTCGACTATCGATCTCAGAGATCATATTATCGACCACCTTTTGCTCGACTTTCTCGCCTCTGCGCTGCGGTGCTAATAAGTCACCAATAAACGCCTGGATACCTTTCTTCGCTGTATCGTAGCCTTCGTCTGCTGGCTTCAAGCGGGTTTCCTGCATGATCTGATCGATCAAGGAAACGCTTTCTTCTGCTGCAGCCTGTTCGGATTGCTGTTGTTCTTCTGCCATTTATTTCACCTATATTCAGTTGCTAGTCTTCGAGGCCTTAGCCTTCAAGACCAAGTTCTTTCATAATTTGCGCACGCGAGTCATCTTCATTCAGAATTTTCTGAATTGTCTTACGG
>Ga0307492_10000978_pt1 | contig 11968 bp, 7 predicted proteins | sample SI3LmetaG_FD_202365 | JGI IMG/M metagenome (GOLD analysis project Ga0307492, IMG submission 202365) | Sea-ice brine microbial communities from Beaufort Sea near Barrow, Alaska, United States - SI3L | ecosystem: Environmental > Aquatic > Marine > Coastal | place: USA: Alaska | collected 2017-05-06
TTAATTTACTGCTATCCAAAACGACTGCTAATTTGACCAAAGCTGTCATTGAATATAAGCCCCGCCTGAAATGGCACCAAGCCTGTATTAGTTGAATCAGCCAAGGTGAATGTTTGGCCTTATTGATCAAAGTGTCTAACCAGACTAGGCTTTAAGTGCATAGGACTTTGATTACAGGTAATAAAAGTGCCAGATGAAAATTTCTGACAGCTCGACAGGGGCTGGATTTGATTCAGTACGTTTGAATTTATTCGCGATCCTTGTTATGCATTTACTAATCAAGATTGATTGAGACAGAAGCGCTCTATTACCTTTCTTTTGTTATTTCAGGGACCTTCACCAAAAGCCCTAAACTCCTCTTTCGCTAAGTTTTTATAGCCAAAATCAAATTCATTCCTGCGAATAACAACAAATGTGTTACTTCCAACGTTCGATATGAAGGTGTATCTGTCAAGCGCGGCAACTACCTAAAAGTGATGTTTTATATTCACTCGATGTAAAACTTGGGGAATCGGTATTCAACTTCGCCGTAATACGCACAATGACGATGACTGTCTGACAGCAAGGTACATCAAAACGTTTGACGGCGTTATAGCCGCTATTGAAGGGAGACTAAGCTAGTTGTTTATCCAGAAATTTACGCGTGATATCAAATGACTTTGTGTAACCACGCGGTAGTTTTAGGTTACGATCTTTGGCAATTGATTTAGCAAGCTTGATCATTTTTGGGGTGGGAAGATTGTTGCCTCCATTGGCGCGCTGTTTTTTTGGGTTGGCCTTTGCTGCAGCGCGAAACTGCTCAGGGGTCGCTGAGGCAACCAGCTTACACATCCAGCCTGTCATCTTCTCTAGAAAAATGGTGGCATCAGCGTTTTCTTCGGCAATCTCGCTCATTTGCTGCTCCCACCAGGCTGTTACTGCAGGGTCCTTGATTCGACCAGGAACAGAGTCAATGAAGAGTCTGCCATGTTCGGTGGAGAGAATTATTTTGCCCTTTAACTGGACATAATTACGTTGTTTGAGTGTTTCTATAATGGAAGCGCGGGTCGCCTCGGTGCCGATGCCGGCAGATTCTCTGAGTACAGATTTAGCTTTTGGATTCTCAACATAACGAGCAATACCGGCCATTGCATTGATCAATGTACCCTCGGTGAACCGACTCAGCGGTTTGGTTTTCTTATCCGTTAATTCTACCGATTTGCACATAGCCGTATCTGCGATATTGACGAGCGGTAGATCATCGGCCTCTTTTTTCTGGGGTGGGAGCACGTTTTTCCAGCCCACGATCAGGGTCTTCTTTCCTTTGCCAGTAAATTTCTCCTTGCAGCACTCAATTTCTACTTGAACGGCCTGGTACTCATGATCGGGTAGGAATTGAGCGACATAGTGGCGCGCAATGAGGCCATATAGGTTGCGTTCTATCGGTGAGAGTTTGGAAATATCTGGACGTTTAGCGGTGGCAATGATGCCAGTGTGCGCCGTGACTTTGCTATCGTTGAAAGCTTTGGACTTACGGGATACATCAGTCTCTTTCACTAGTTGAGGGTTGGCCTCGCCAATGGCCTTTAGGATGTTTTTGGCATCAGCGTGTTGACCCGATGCCAGGTAACCGCAATCGGTACGTGGATAGGTGGTTAATTTATGCTCTTCATATAGTTTCTGTGCGGCATCCAGAACCTGTTGGGCCCCATATCCCCATCTAGCGTTTGCGACCGTCTGCAGGGCAGAGAGTGAAAAAGGCAGGGGTGCGACCTCTCGTTTGTTCTTGCGTGATGAGTTGCGGATGGTTCCAGTCTGACCTTGAACTTTCGCACAAACCTGTTCGGCAACAGCTCTTTTCAGGCAGTGTCCGTCCGGGTCGGAGTCATCTTCAGGCGGAACCCATTGGGTAGTAATGGTCCCTGCTTCATGATCGAACTGCGCCTTGATAATGTAGTAAGGGTGAGGGACAAAACTTTCAATCTGCCGATCACGCTCCACGATCAGATTAAGGGTTGGAGTCTGCACACGACCAACGCTGATCACCCCATCTCCACCGGCCTTTTGATAACAAAGCGTGAAAGCGCGAGTCACATTCATGCCCAGCAACCAGTCGCAACGGGAACGACTCACTGCTGCTTGGTAGAGCCCTCGGTAATCATGGTTGGGACGAATCTGTTTAAAGGCTTTGCGTATGCCATTTTGAGTTAGATCCTGTAGCCACACACGTTGTGTAGTGCCATTCCATCCCATTTCCAATAATATTTCATCAATCAATAGCTGGCCTTCACGGTCAGGGTCACCAGCATGGGTGACTTCAGTGGCGTTCTTGAGTAAGCCAGTAATAATATTTAGCTGTTGTTTTGCATCGTCTCTGGGGTTCAGAATCCATCGCTGTGGGATGATAGGAAGGTCTTCAAGACGCCATATCTTAGTTCCTTTCTGGGTGGTAGGTACGTTGTCTGTAAGGTAGCTGTCAGGCATCGCCTGTTCATACATATGCCCGAAGGCCCAGGTGACGGTCCAGTCATCAGAGATGATGCACCCATTCCCTTTGCGGCCATTGCCTAATGCACTGGCTATGGTTCTTCCAAGTGAAGGTTTTTCAGCAATAATCAGTTTCATTTCAAAGTGTAGAGTTCATGGAATAGCACCAGTGTACAAAGAGTCTGTTATAAGGTTAACTTATAATTGAGCCTGATTATTAATTGGTGAGTCAGGAAAACCAACTGCAAGTTCAGAAAGTAAAAGTATAAATAGTGCTACTGCATAGCCTTTGTTTTTATGGCTTGTTTAAATGGACTTTTTGAACCATTTTAGTGGAATGAGTGCACAATCTTTTACGAGCATGAACATCCCTTTACTCATATGGATGATCAAAAATTTAAACATCCAGCCACTAAATGCCAAAAGTATCGTCAGCACTGGGAATCAGTTGTCGATATCGTCGCCCAATTTAAAGAAATAGTGGATCTAGCGGTCTTCGATTACAGTAATTACGTCGATTTACGAATACAATTTTGCGGCGTTTGCTCTGTTTTGTAACCATAGATACTCATCAAAATTAGCAATCTCGCGGGTGTTGATGAAGAGCGTATTTCGCATATCAGTAAACTGCACAGAACTTTTATATGCAATAGAAGCTGAGTAATGATATTAATTTATCAAAGTCGTGAAAAATGAATTAGACACTCGGGAAAATCTTAACCCTATTGTTTTGTTTTTGGCTTGACCCCGAACTGGATAGCGTGAGATGGTCGTGGTTATTATCCAGTAGATAGTTACACGCTGACACTACGGCTATTGCAACCATCGTGTGTTTTGGGAAAGAACAATGAGCATCCTGACATCCGTCCCGGCAACTCTAATAACACAGATAGCAGCGGCCATGGCACTGAACGAATCTCTCGCCAGTAGATATTCAAGTTCATGTCGCGATACGCACAGAACTGTCTGGTCATCACCACAAATTATTGCACCGCTTAGCGCCGCTAAACACGCTATAATAAAACATTAGCCAGAGGATCCCATGAGCACCAAGATAGTTACTTTTGTTGACCATCGCGCCGCCAGCGGCGTACCGGATATTCCGGCTCATATGCCCATGCCCGGCGACACACGTGGCCGACTCTTGCGCGACCTGCGCATTTCGGTGACGGATCGCTGCAACTTTCGCTGCACCTATTGCATGCCAAAATCAGTATTCAACAAGGACTACGTTTTTTTACCACAATCCGAACTGTTGAACTTCGATGAAATTACGCGTATGGCACAGTTGTTTGTCACACATGGCGTCGAGAAAATCCGACTCACTGGCGGTGAGCCCCTGCTGCGTAAAAACATCGATGTTTTGATAGGGATGCTCTCCGACCTTAAAACACTTGACGGTAAACCGTTGGATATAGCCCTTACAACAAACGCTTCTCTACTGTACAAGAAAGCTCAGGTGCTAAAGGACGCTGGCTTGCAGCGTGTCACCGTCTCGCTCGATTCGCTCGATGAAATTACATTCCGCGCCATGAACGATGTGGACTATTCAGTCGCGGAGGTGTTGGAAGGCATCGACGCTGCGTGCAATGTGGGCTTCACGCAAATTAAAATTAACATGGTGGTTCAGAAAGGTGTCAATGATCAGGATGTTGTTGCAATGGCGCGGCACTTTAAGGGCAGCGGCCATATCGTGCGCTTTATCGAATTTATGGACGTGGGCTCTTCCAACGGCTGGCGTATGAACGATGTTGTGCCCTCGGCCGAGATTGTGCGCATGATCAACCAAGAGATGCCGATCATCGAAGCTGAATCCAATTACACAGGTGAAGTCGCCGAGCGTTGGACCTATGCCGATGGCAGCGGCGAAATCGGCGTTATCTCCAGCGTGACGCAAGCCTTTTGTTCCACCTGTACTCGCGCCCGACTATCGACTGATGGCAGACTGTACACCTGTCTGTTCTCTCAGTCTGGCCATGATTTGCGTGCGCTCATGCGTTCGGGGAAAAACGACCAGGAAATCGCTGGCGCGATAGGTTTGATCTGGAGCCGGCGTGAAGACCAGTATTCGGAAATTCGCACGGAAGAAACTGCACGGAATAAAAAAGTTGAGATGTCTTATATTGGCGGTTGATGCTTTCATCGGCAGTTGCGCGAATTAATAATTAACTTATTTAGTGATGATTATCAATCAATGCTCCATCCATCAAAACTGTTGAGTTCGAGGGTCCGCAAATGGACCTGGGCACCAGTTGCACCACTAATGCTTGGCCATTCACTTTTGCAGTGTTGTTGTTCGACATATTGACTCAGTAATCCAATTTTTCCTCATTGTTGATCACTTGTCCTTCCATTTTTTGTGATGTAGTCACAATGTTGATAATGAATTCCGTGCATTAAGATCTCTATGATTTATTGTGTCGTAATATGTAGCGTGTTCTATGCTTAATATTTTACATGGTTATATGTGGTTATTAACAACCTATACTGCTGATTCATATGATAAAAAGGTGATTTGTTGACCTTCTATAGACGGCCAGTAATCAATGCCTCATATGATGGGATTACAGGTTCGAATCTCTGATTCGCCAAAATTTTCCTTATAAAAAAGCCACTTACGAAAATGGATTTTTTATTTCTGCTCCAAAATTCGCTCTAATTAATATCATGGTGTCGATATTTAAGGTGCTATTTTCACACTGGTACATCGATGTGCCCCAACAGTGAATGAGTCATTTTTAGATAAGTAAAAATATGAAACTCACAGCCCCCATACTTACATTATTTGAAGTATCAACTATTTAACCAGAAAACAGCCTGTCGCCAAATTGCGACCTTTTTATGAGGAAGGGCTCTTTTAAGCGACTTTATGACTTCTTCAAAAGACCTAAAAATGACTCATTAACTGCATCTAACAAAATCCTCTGGTCACATAATTTTGCCTTTGAATACTTCATTTTCAGCAGATAAGGCTCACCATTAATTCGACTCATATCAATTTAATAGGCAGTGAGCAGAGCTAGTCGAAAAGAGGGAGCGTTGGGAAATAGATAAGGTTTAGCGAATATTCGATTTTTCTACCTCTTCGTGATGGAGCATTCAGCGATGTCTGTATTGCGTCGACCAATTGAACTCGTTTGATAAAGCAGACGCTCACTGAGAGATGTTCAATATTCATGTCAATGTAATTGCCGGTGCCGCTGACGGATTCATTTGGGTTGCATTCAACGCCTGATTCGCTAGCTGGAACAGAGTGCTCTCTACAGCTAGCTTTTTTACGTGTCATTTTTGTTATGTTTATGATTTGCGGTGTGGCTACCAGTCGGTTGCGTAAGCAGCGCGATGGTCTCTTGGCGACCTTTAGTTGAAATTTAACCTACGGTAACTAATGCTGGTACTTAAACGAGCGATGAATTTTAAGGTATTACAGTAAAAACTTGGAAGAGAGAAGGGTGGAGTACTGGATTACGCAGATTGACATTGGCCGGTAGACTTTATATTCTTCCTATACGTCCTTTAAATGCGAATGATTATCATGTACATTGAAAGCTTCTGCCACCAATATTAGTTGAAAACAATGTCATGTAAAAAGAATCAGCCACAAATTTACCCAGTACTGATGCTTTCCTCAGTATTGAATGACAATAACATTAAAACAAAACCTTGCAGTCGAAACTGTAAGGACTGCCCCAATAGCCATTCAAATTTGATATCAACCAAACAACCCGGTGTGGATAAGTGAATCACGCTTACAAATCAATAGTGAAAAATACAGTCCAGATTGAAATTCCTTTGGATAAATTGCAACACTTATTTTTTCGTGGAGAGCTATGTGCAGCAAACTTTCGTTGTTTGAATAATCGCTCAAAAGCAGTGGTATGGAAGCTTTGTCTCAATTCTTGTGTGAATGACCCTAACTCCCTAGTCAAAAAATAAGTGTAATCGTTAAGCCAAAAGCTTATAGGCATACTTCTGGCTCAGGCTATTCAACAATACAATGGATAGCTGATGAATAGATTTGGATGATTTCTGGCGGTTATTCGCAAGCTATCAGGAATGGTGACTATCCCTATTAGCACCCACTAGGCAAGTGAAGAGTCTGCAACAAGAATAAATGCCAAGAGGAAAGCTCAGGGCTATGACGGGGGGGCAAGCGATTGAAAAAAGTTTTCAATATTGATATAGAAACGGTGGATGAATTTTCAGGTATTACACTAAGTAACCACGAAAAAGGCTGGCTAAAACTGGATTGCACCGATTGATATTGGCAGACGGGCCTTCTATAAATTTTGTATTTTGAGGTTGGGAAGTCCACTATTTGTAAAACCTGCTCTGGTAATATGGCGTTAATATCCGGTAGCGTATCGATTAGCTAAAAAACCTACAAATCTTCCATCTAAAACAGGCGCCGGGATGACACAGCCTTTGGATTCAGTGTTGAAGAGATTGGCAATATGGGCTGCATTTTGGACGAGCCTACGTTCAACGTACATATTTTCATCAATACCAGGCCCTATCATCGCCAAACTGCTCACCAAACGTAATATTGGCGTTCTCGCAGCCGCACACGATTTATTACTCGCAGCCTGCTTGTTTTATTATTCTAAGGGCGGACTTGTAGTAACGAGATCTGTTCTCTAGCGCCATTACCTCTCACAAGTCTATAAAGTTAATGCCTACTGCTATCAACTTAGCCCTGATGTCATGTCATCGTTGAAGTTAGAGTCAGCGGCTAATAGGGGGATTGATACTAACGCTTATATCAAAAAATCTTATTAACAATGATTGTCATTAGCATTAGAGCTGACGCTATTTTTACAAGCTTGGGGTAGCAACACAATGCGACAAGTGCTTACCCCATAATATCAGTTGGGGCTATTTCAGCCGATTTTTCTTCAATTATATCTGAAATGAATTCAGCTCTAACCTTCATAGTCAGCATCAAGGTGGGTTATAGCGAGTTGATATGATCTAAATCCTGCAATAACGACATAATGCTCATCTCTATCGTCAAAATTAGCGGATGTAGTAAAAGTAGTGTCTTCACCGAATAAGCACTAAAGATACTTAAACAATCGTCATATTAAAGCGCCGTGATAGTTGCACTGATGATTGTAATTGTGAGACCTATACCCTGATTTATTTATTGTGATTGAAGCTGATTTAGAGTGAATTTCATTTTTTATGAATCGTTTTGTCAAATTATTTAGTGGATCTTGTATATCGTCTTGAGTATATGAACAACATCTTCAACACTCCATATCAGCCTGATGATGACCAGTCGCCTGAGAATATGCCAAACTTGGTATTTCAAGACAATAATGAACGAACCAATGAACGATGGATTAGTGGCCTATGCACACTACTCCAGTGGCACAATCAATTCGGTCTGACAGATTTTGAGCAACGTAGGAATGATCGAGTAATGGAGATTCAGGGCAAGAGAACCCCATTCATTGACCAGCCTGGGTAGGCAAATTTGACAATGGGGTGATCGTTGTTCATAAAGCGTCGATTTTATCGATATATTAAACTTCAGGGCTGATTTAAAATCTGCATAAAGCTGATTGATTTATTGGCGGAATCTGTGATGAAATTACACGCCGTGCCCTATACCCCCAATTAGGAAGAGTGATTGATATTGCGAATTCGAAATTTAACTGACGATCAAATGGAATTTCAGAAAAAGAGATTACCAAATGAGCGTCCGCATTTTTTTAGTTAAACGTTAGCAATATTATATAAGGCATGACCCTCAAAGCATGCCTTTATCAATGATGAAGTCTATGACCTCGGCAAGACCAGTATCATCTTTCAGGTTAGTGAAAACATAAGGTCTGTTGCCGCGCATACGTTTGGTATCTGATTCCATCACTTCTAGCGAAGCGCCGACATAGGGCGCGAGGTCAATTTTGTTTATCACTAGCAAATCGGACCGAGTGATGCCTGGACCGCCCTTACGCGGAATTTTTTCACCTTCGGCAACATCGATAACGTAGATCATCAGGTCGGCTAATTCAGGGCTGAAAGTAGCCGACAAGTTATCGCCACCGCTTTCAATAAAAACGATATCAAGATTATCGTGGAGTTCGCTTAAATCCTGTACAGCAGCAAGATTCATTGAAGCATCTTCGCGTATTGCTGTATGCGGACAACCTCCGGTTTCGACACCGACAATACGATCCGCATCTAGCGCACCACTACGAACCAGAAACTCTGCATCTTCGCGGGTATAAATATCGTTGGTCACTACTGCTATTTGATAGTTATCACGCATACTTTTGCAGAGACGGTCGAGTAATGCGGTTTTACCGGAACCAACAGGGCCGCCGATGCCCAGTCTCAAGGGAGATTTTTTTGACATAATTTTTACCTAAGAACGAAAAAGTCGTGTGTATTGGGTTTCGTGCTGTGCACTGGCAATAGCGAGCGCCATCGAGGAGGTACCGATGTCATCGTCGTTAATATCACGAGCTTGTTTCACAATATCGGGAATGATGGACGCCAGCTTGAAAATTGTTTTCTGCCCGTCCGTTTGCCCGAGTGGGATGATTTTAACCGCTGACAGCACCAAGTTTTCTAACCAGCTCCACAGGAATCCATAAGCTGCAGCGTCAAATTCAATATTCCAGCGCTGGCAGGCAAAACTGTAGCAGGCTGTTTGTGTGCGCCATAACATCGGATCAACCTGACGAGCTTCCGGTATAAGCGATACCAGCAATTGGCTGAAGGCCCGTGCGCGATTCGTTTCTTCGAGGCGCAATTCCTCGGTCTCGCGACTGGCGATGAGATTTTCATTCCAGTGGCGCAAACAATCAACATCCATTTCGACCCAGGCTTCAAGCATGCGTTGCAATATGGGTAGTTCGAGATACCGCATATTGGTATTTAACAATCCTTCAAGCCAGTCATACAGATCATCAGCGGTGCTGATCCAGTCGGCGTCAACGGCCCACTCAATGCCCTGAGAATAGGAATATCCACCAATCGGTAACGAAGGGCTGATGAGCTGCATTAATCTTGCTAATGCTAGGTCGTTTTGTAACTCAATGCTCATGATGTGAACGACCATTGCCATGATAAGCCCCCGCTTCGGGTTTAAACGGTGCCTGTTCACAAATTACTGGCAAGCCTAGTACTGCTATCATTTCATCGAGCACGTGGTCATGCTGATAGCGAATAAAGCCGGCATCGATTTGCAGCGACACATGCCGATTGCCAAGGTGATAGCAGGCGCGTGCCATCAATAGCGGATCTCTAACCAACACCGTGCTAACGCTTTCATTGGCAGCTCTTACTGACACGACTTCACCCGTTTCAGCGCTAATCTTATCGCCGTGATTCAAAATGCTGCCGCGCGGTAGAAACAATCCCGCTGGGTCACCGTTGTCGAGTTCGACTTTCAACCGCGACTTGACGCGCTGGTCATAAGTTAAAGTGACCGAACTTATGACTGCATGCTCACCTTGTATGATTTTAATAAAGTTCAGCATGACATCAAAACAGAAAATATTTTTGGGTCAAAGGTAGCTCACTGGAGGGTTCACAAACCAGTAATTCGCCATCGGCATGCACCTCGTATGTTTGTGCATTGACAGTAATTTCGGGCTGATAATCATTGAGTATCATTGACGCTTTAGTGACGTTTCGACAGTTTGAGACCTTGCCGATCATCGAGGCCAGTTTTAACTGCTCGGCTATACCGGCTTCTAACGCCGCGCCAGATAAAAATGTCATACGAGTTGCGTTGCGCGCCTTTCCCAGAGAACCAAACATATGACGATAATGCACCGGTTGTGGCGTTGGTATCGATGCATTGGGGTCGCCCATCGGCGCGGCAACAATCATACCGCCTTTAATAATCATCGACGGTTTAGTGCCAAAAAAGGCGGGTTTCCACAGCACCAGATCGGCCATTTTGCCAATTTCAATCGAACCTACTTCGTGCGAAATACCATGGGTGATAGCTGGGTTGATGGTGTATTTCGCGATGTAACGCCGAACCCGATGATTGTCAGATTTGTTCTGGTCGCCCTCAAGGCTACCACGCTGAACTTTCATTTTGTGCGCAGTTTGCCAGGTACGAATAATCACTTCGCCGACCCGTCCCATCGCCTGTGAGTCGGAAGCAATCATCGAGAATGCACCCTTGTCATGCAGGATATCCTCCGCTGCAATAGTTTCACGTCGAATTCGAGACTCGGCAAAAGAAACATCTTCAGCAATTTTGGGGTCAAGGTGGTGGCAGACCATGAGCATGTCGAGATGCTCATCAACTGTGTTTATAGTGTAGGGTCGAGTCGGGTTGGTCGACGAAGGCAAAATATTGGAATAACCTGCAGCCTTGATAATGTCGGGTGCATGACCACCTCCGGCACCCTCGGTATGATAGGTATGAATAGTACGACCTTTCATTGCCTTCAATGTATCCTCGACAAAACCTGATTCATTCAGTGTGTCAGTGTGAATCGCAACCTGGATATCCATCGCTTCAGCGACCGACAGGCAGTTATCGATAGCCGCAGGTGCAGTGCCCCAGTCTTCGTGAAGTTTTAACCCTATGGCACCTGCCGCAACCTGTTCCTCCAGCGCTGCGGGTAAGCTGGCATTGCCCTTGCCGAGCAAGCCGATATTGACCGGCAATTCATCCGCGGCTTCCAGCATACGATGAATATTCCAAGGCCCCGGAGTGCAGGTTGTCGCATTGGTGCCGGTGGAAGGGCCGGTGCCTCCGCCTAGCATGGTGGTTACGCCTGACATCAGCGCATCGTCAACCTGCTGTGGACAAATCAGATGTATATGCGCGTCGACGCCACCGGCGGTAAGAATTTGACCCTCACCAGCGATGGCATCAGTACCTGGGCCAACAACAATATTTACGCCAGGTTGAGTGTCGGGATTGCCCGCTTTTCCAATACCGGTGATACGACCATCTTTAATGCCGACATCGGCTTTGATAATGCCCCAGTGATCGATGATTAAAGCATTAGTAATGACAACGTCTACGGTTTCAGCCGATACTCGCTGGCTCTGCCCCATGCCATCTCGAATTACCTTTCCGCCGCCAAATTTGACTTCGTCCCCATAAATGGTTTTATCATCTTCTACCCTGATCCAGAGTTCGGTATCGCCAAGGCGTACACGGTCACCGGTGGTTGGGCCATACATCTCGGCATAGGCTTTTCTGCTAATCGTGGCCATCTATTTCACCTTTCCCATGACTTCTGCGTTAAAGCCATAAATCATCTTGTCACCAGCATATTCAACCAGTACTACTTTACGGCTCTGACCCGGCTCAAACCGTACTGCTGTACCGGCAGGAATGTCGAGCCGAAAACCTCGTGTTAGGTCGCGTTCAAATTGAAGTGCGCTATTGGTTTCAAAAAAATGATAATGCGAGCCAATCTGAATTGGCCGATCGCCGGTATTAGCCACTTCGACTTCGACTTTTTCTCGTCCGGCATTGAGTTCAATATCGCCAGCATCGGTAATCACTTCACCG
>Ga0307492_10000979_pt1 | contig 11964 bp, 8 predicted proteins | sample SI3LmetaG_FD_202365 | JGI IMG/M metagenome (GOLD analysis project Ga0307492, IMG submission 202365) | Sea-ice brine microbial communities from Beaufort Sea near Barrow, Alaska, United States - SI3L | ecosystem: Environmental > Aquatic > Marine > Coastal | place: USA: Alaska | collected 2017-05-06
ATCTCAAAAGCGCGTGCTGTCTGGCATGCGTCCCACAGGTCGACTCCATTTGGGCCATTACCATGGTGTGCTGAAAAACTGGATACGGTTGCAGCATGAATACGAGTGCATGTTTTTTGTTGCTGACTGGCATGCCCTCACGACCCACTATGAAGACCCGAGTGTTATCGAAGACAGCGTCTGGACGATGGTCATTGACTGGTTGGCAGCAGGCATTAATCCTGGATCTGCAGCGTTGTTTATCCAGTCAAAAGTACCTGAGCATGCGGAGCTACACTTACTTCTGTCCATGATTACGCCCTTGAGCTGGCTGGAGCGAGTGCCGTCTTACAAGGATCAGCAAGCGCGGATGAAGGAGCGCGATTTGGCGACCTACGGGTTTCTTGGCTATCCGCTATTGCAGAGCGCCGATATTCTGATTTACAAAGCTGGTCACGTACCGGTGGGTGCAGACCAAGTGCCTCATGTGGAGATGACCCGTGAAATTGCCCGTCGCTTCAATCACATTTATGGCAAGGAGGCGGGTTTCGAGCAGCTCGCCGAGGAAGCGATCCGCAAGTTGGGACGCAAGAGTGGCGGGATTTATCGCGAGCTGCGCAAAGAGTTTTTGCAGCAGGGTAGTCAAGACTCTTTAGAGAAAGCTCAGGCCATTCTGCGTGAGCAGAGTAATATTTCATTGGGCGATCGTGATCGGCTGTATGGCTACTTGGAAGGCGGTGGCAAAGTGATTCTGCCCGAGCCTCAGGCATTGTTGACCGAAGCTTCGGTGATGCCCGGCCTTGACGGCCAGAAGATGTCAAAGTCGTACGGCAACACGATCTCCTTGCGAGAAGATCAGGATAGTGTTCAGCAAAAAATCAAAACCATGACCACCGATCCTGCGCGTGTTCGACGCACAGATCCCGGTGATCCGGATAAGTGCCCAGTGTTCAAGTTGCACGAAATTTACTCAGATGAGGCAACACGCAGCTGGGTACGTGAAGGTTGCACGACGGCGGGGATTGGTTGCATCGATTGCAAACGGCCATTGATTGATGCCGTGTTGGAGGAGCAAAAGCCCATGCGTCAGCGGGCTCGCCAGTATGAAGAGAGTCCGGATCTGGTGAAATCAATTGTCGCAGAAGGCTGCGAAAAGGCGCGGACTATCGCCAAGGCTACCCTTGAGGATGTGCGGGCGGCCATGGGGCTCGATTATCGCTAGGCGACACCCATGACAGACACGACAAGCGTAGAAGACACACAACAGGCGCCTAGCGCTGCTGCGCAGCAGTCGGAAATGCCGTTTGCCATGGTGGATGGCAAGCCTATGACTAACATACCCATGGACCTGTACATACCGCCCGACGCTCTTGAGGTGTTTTTAGAGGCCTTCGAGGGTCCGCTAGACCTGCTGCTGTATCTTATTAAACGTCAGAACCTGGATATTCTTGATATCAAGGTGGCAGAGATTACGCGCCAGTATATGGACTATATCGGCCTAATGAGCGGGACGCAGTTTGAGTTGGCGGCGGAGTACCTGGTGATGGCCGCGGTCCTGGCAGAGATAAAGTCACGCATGCTGTTGCCGCGCCAGCCCAATGCTGAGGCCGAGGAAGATGACCCGCGAGCTGAGTTGATTCGGCGCCTGCAAGAGTATGAGCGTTTCAAGCAAGCGGCGATGGATATTGATGATTTGCGGCGTATGCATCGGGATTTTTGGGTCGCCTCGATCGATGCCCCCGTGGTTGAGCGGGAGAAAGCCCAGCCAGAGGTTGATTTGCGCGAAATGTTGTTGGCTCTCGCTAAGGTACTTAAGCGGGCTGAGAATTTTACCAGTCACCGCATTGCCTCTGAAACCTTGTCGACCCGGGAGCGGATGAGTGCCGTTCTCGACCAGGTACATCAGGCTGGAGATCAGTTTGTGGCATTTTCTGCATTGTTTGATGCCCAGGAAGGCAAAGGCGGCGTCGTGGTAACGTTCCTGGCGGTGATGGAGCTGGTTAAGGAGTCATTGCTTGAAATTATTCAGACCGAGGCGTTTGCCCCGATTCATGTCAAAGCCCGGACACCGCGCGAAGATGTTTTGGTGGGTGAGCAAATATTTGATGAGGAGCTGTTTGATGAGCAGAGCAACAGTGAACCTGTGAGTCGTCCAACAGACGACATGTTCCGGGCCTAAGATACCTGCATTGAGTAGATAGCGACCAGTATGAGTGGAATTCCCCAGTTAAAACAAATTATTGAAGGCGCGATTATGGCGGCCGACCAACCGCTTGCCATTGATTCGATGATCGAGCTGTTTGAGGTTGATCCCCCGAAAAAGGCTGAAGTTTTGTCGGTGCTCGAGCAGATTACCGCGGATTGTGTTGGGCGCGGCTTTGAGCTCAAGCGGGTGGCCAGTGGGTATCGCTTTCAGGTGCGCAGTGACTATGGGCAATGGGTGTCGCGGCTCTGGGAAGAGCGTCCGGCTCGTTATACGCGCGCTCTGCTTGAGACGCTGGCGTTGATCGCGTACAAACAACCGATTACTCGGGGTGATATTGAGGAAATTCGCGGCGTCACCGTGAGCACTAACATCATGCGATCCCTACTCGAGCGAGAGTGGGTTCGGGTCGTGGGTCATCGCGATGTGCCGGGTCGGCCGGCGATCTATGCGACAACACGTACTTTTCTGGATTATTTTGATCTTAGTAGCTTGAACGATTTACCAACACTCTCTGCCATCAAGGATCTTGATAAGATCAATGAAGAGTTAGATCTTGAAGGCGAGATTGTTGAGGCGCGAACCATCGAGCTGACCCCTGAACAGGACAGTGAAGATGCGGCCGCTGAGGACGCCTCACTGGAGGAAGTGATCGAGCGAGTTAATGAGATTCAGGAAAACATCAAGAATGTCATGCGGCCGCGGGTAGAAGATGAGCTTGAAGGTGAGTTTGAAGGTTATGAAGCCACGCTAGACAGAGCAGACACAGACACAGACACAGACACAGACGATACTACTGATGAAACAGACGATACAGACGGGCGCATGGCATGATTGAGAGTCCAGTCACAGAAAAGCTACAAAAAGTGCTGGCTAATATGGGGCTGGGTAGCCGCCGTGGCCTTGAAGAATGGATCAAGGATGGGCGGGTCAGTGTCAACGGCCGGGTCGCGAAGTTGGGCGATCGGGTGGGTGAAGAAGACAGGCTTCAGGTCAATGGCAAACCGGTAGTGCGTAAGCCGGTACGGCATAGGTACCTGCTATATAACAAGCCTGCTAATGAGATATGTTCGCGTAAGGATCCTGATGGCCGTAAGTCGGTATTTGATCAATTGCCGAAGCTGTCGAAGCAACGCTGGATCGCGGTAGGTCGGCTGGATTATTCCACCAGTGGTCTGTTGCTATTCACCACGGATGGCAATCTAGCTAATCGACTTATGCACCCCTCGGCCAAGATTGATCGTGAATACGCGGTGCGCGTGCTCGGCGATGTGACTGAGGAGATGATGCAAAACCTGCGCGAAGGTGTCATGTTGGAAGATGGTAAGGCTAAATTTACCGATATCCAGCGTGGCCGTGAAGAGCAGGAAGGTATTAACCAGTGGTACTACGTAGTGCTGATGGAGGGGCGTAATCGTGAGGTTCGGCGATTGTGGGAATCCCAAGGCATGACCGTGAGCCGGCTCAAGCGGGTGCGCTTTGGTAGTTTCTTTATTCCATCCGCAGTCAAGGCTGGGCGTTGGATGGAAATACCGCCGAAAGAGGTCAAAGACCTCTATACCATGGCCGGCATGGGTCCCCGTAAACGTCGTTAATCGGCCTGTTCTTGGCATACCTTGACGCGATTCCGGCCGTCATTCTTGGCGCTGTACATAGCGTAGGCGGCGCGTTCTAGCAGCCGCTTGACGGTGTCTTGCGCATGCAGCATTGATAGCCCGACACTGATTGACGTCGAGATATCCTGCCCCAGATGCGCCAGCTTCGTTGTGACCATGCGATCACGTAGACGCTCGGCAATATGCTGGGATGCCGCCAACGTGCTGTTCGTCAGCAAAACGATAAACCCTTCACCACCCTGTCGAAAGACGACGTCGGAGCCGCTGATCTCTTCCTTGATCACGGCGACGAGTTGCTTTAAGGCCTCGTCGCCGCAGGGATTACCGTAACGTTCGTTGATATGCTTGAATTTATCCAGGTCCAGCATTAGCACTGACATGGTTTGTGAGTAGCGTTCGGCAAGCTCGATTTCTCGCTGAAGCGTGTTTTGTAACGCCAATTTATTCCCCGCTCCGGTGAGCGGGTCGGTGAGTGTGGCAGAGATAGCTTCACGGTACATCAGCGCATTGCGTAATGGGAAGACGACCACGTTGAGTAAGCTTTCGAGGACAGCAAGGTCCTTCTCGGGGAAGCGTCTACTGCGGTAGAAGGTCAGTTCGCCAAGGTAATCTTGCTGAGTGATCAACCTATAATTGCAGCTGTGAATCGATTGTTTGCCAAATTGCAGAGTAATATCCAGCAAGTCCATTCGATAGGTGAAGCCATCAAGGGCCACAGCCGACTGGATATGATCGAAGAATAGGTTGAATAGTGTCTCAAGCTCCAGTGAGGTTTGCAGGGCTTGCATCAAACGCAAGCGCAGGTCGGCGTCATAGTTCCCTGCATATTCGGCCGAACTAAAGATAACTTTTGCATCATTCAGATCGACGGTTGTACCTAATTGAGTCGGCATCGAGTGTTCCTTGAGAAGTAACTGGGTAATAACGTCATGAACAATACTTAAGCGAGAATCGTGCCAACCATGCTAATAGTTCTTGATATGGTCTAAAACTTCTTTTTTTACAAAGGGATAGGTAACTGTCTGGCTAACAAGTGCCGAGGGGGTAGTGGTCGATCACTGTTGGATGCGCCAGAATACTGACGTTTCGGCGGCAAGCGGGTGAGTGGGTTGCGGAACAGACCTGCCGTTCCGCTGGCAATCTCTGCCGTCGGCACGTTGTCGCTCGCCGGCAGGGCGTTCTGTTTCAAGAGCCTGTGTCAACAACCTGTGTGTCAAAACACTGTGTGTTGAAGGTCTATGCGTTGAAGGTCTATGTGTTGAAAGTCTATGCGTTGAAAGTCTCGCCGTTGTTGCCCTTGCTGTCATCGCCCATCAGGTATAAATACAGAGGCATTAATGTTTCTGTCGACTTGACCCCGGTAGGATCTTCGTTCGGAAATGCGGCGCGCCGCATACGCGTGCGTGTCGCACCTGGGTTGACTATATTGACGCGTATGTTCGATGTGCTCTCGAGTTCCTCTGCGAGGAGTTTGGCTAATCCCTCCACCGCATATTTGGATACGGCATAGGGCCCCCAGTAAGCCCGCGGGGTGGCGCCGACGCTGGAGCTGGTGAACAGTAATGATGCAGCCTTGGATTGTCGCAGCAGGGGCAGCAGCAGGCGTGTCAGGGTGAAGGCGGCATTGAAGTTAACTTGCATCACATTCATCCATTTTTCGATGTCATAGTGTTCGGCAGGAATGCGCTCGCCGAGTACGGCGGCATTGTGCAACAGGCCATCGAGTCGCCCGTAGGTGGTCTCCAGCACATCCGCCAACTGCTTGATGTCGTCGCTGCCGGCCAGGGCAAGATCCATAGGGGCTATACCCGGTTCAGGCGCGCCCAAGCTGATAATTTCGTCATACACTTGCTCCAGCTTGGCTGATGTCTTTCCTAATAATATGACAGTGGCGCCATGGCGCGCATATGCCAGCGCCGCTTGTTTGCCGATTCCGTCGCCGGCACCCGTGATCAGTATCACCTTGTCTTTGAGTAGTTCCTGTGGGGCTAAATAATTCATAGTGTTTGATGTTCCAAGAAGGTGATGTTCAAAGAAGGTGATGTTTCAAGAAATAGGATGTTTCGAGAAATATGATGTGTCAAAAAAATGTTGAAGCCTGCGCTTAGGCGACCGTGTTGATCTCCTGCTCAGCCTTTGGCATGCACCAGATAGTTCACCGCTGTGTCCTGGGTCAAGGCATAAACCTCGGTCAGCGGGTTGTACGACAGCCCGGCCATATCCCGTACATCGAATCCGGCTTCGCGCAGCCAGCGAGCGAGCTCCGAAGGTTTGATGAACTTGTCGTAGTCGTGCGTGCCGCGTGGCAGCAGTTTGAGAATATACTCAGCGCCGATCACCGCGAGTGCATAAGCCTTAGGGTTGCGGTTAATTGTTGATAAAAACAACTCGCCATCGGGCTTAAGTAAGCGGCGGCACGCATTGATGACCGACTGGGGATTAGGTACGTGCTCCAGCATTTCCATGCAAGTAATGACATCAAAGGTGCCGGCCTGCTCTTCATCTAAAGCGTCGCTTAATGCCTCGATAGAAGTCAGTTGATAGTCAATCTCGAGATTGGACTCGAACTGGTGTAGGCGCGCCACCTGCAATGGTTTCTCTGCCATGTCGATGCCTGTCACCCGGGCGCCGTGGCTCGCCAGTGACTCGCTGAGAATGCCTCCGCCGCAGCCTACGTCGAGGGCTCGTTTGCCGTCAATGGTGGTGCGTGCCCTGATGAAATCGAGGCGCAAGGGGTTGATCCGATGCAAGGGTTTAAAATCCCCTTCCGCATCCCACCAGGTTCTGGCTAAATCATCGAACTTGGCCACTTCACCTGGGTCGACATTAGTATGTGGGCTAGCGTTAGGTTGTGCTGCAGATGGTTTGGTCATTATCGACTCCTGAATTGGCTGATCAGATGCTGCCACTGGCGCGTGTTAGTTCCTGCTCGCTGGGCGTCTAACTGGGCAAGCTGGTCTTCAGCCAGTAACGGTATACTTTTATAGGCGTGCTCATGCTCGCCAGCACAGTCCCGCAACAATCTCATGTCGGCGTGACCATGGGCGTTGGCCCGGTGGGACTGACGAGAGCGAATTCATGGACGGCGGTCATAGACGAAGCGCTTATTAAATTACATGCCTAATCAACGGTTTAAGGGATGTTGTCGTTGACATTAGGCGTTGGTTAGTGGTTGGTGAGGCATTATACCTATGATTCTCCCTAACAGGTTTAAAAACTCAACAGAAGGTGTGTTTGATGTCATTAGCATGGTAAGATTCTAGTCTTGCGCGAAGCATTCCTGCAGCAGGTTGAACCGTCTAATACATGTCTGAATTCGATAACGATATAACTACGATAAACATCGAAGATGAGCTCAAGCAGTCCTACCTGGACTATGCCATGAGCGTCATCGTCGGTCGCGCCCTGCCCGACGTTCGAGACGGTCTCAAGCCCGTGCACCGTCGCGTGTTGTTTGCTATGAACGAATTAAATAACGTTCACAATCGCGCCTACATGAAGTCAGCTAGAATTGTTGGCGATGTCATTGGTAAGTATCACCCCCACGGTGACACAGCGGCCTACGATACCATTGTCAGGATGGCGCAGACATTTAGCCTGCGCTACCCGTTGGTCGATGGTCAGGGCAACTTCGGTTCCCTCGATGGAGACCGCGCTGCTGCCATGCGTTATACAGAAATTCGCATGAAGAAGATCGCCCACGAGTTGCTGGCCGATCTCGACAAGGAAACTGTCGACTTTGTTGACAACTATGACGGCACCTTACAAATGCCCGTTGTGTTTCCGTCAAAATTGCCGAACCTACTGATTAATGGTTCTAGTGGTATTGCTGTGGGTATGGCGACGAATATCCCGCCCCACAATCTCACCGAGGTCGTCAACGCCTGTCTTGCCCTGATTGATGATCCGGATATAGATATAGATGGCTTGATGGAGCATATCCAGGGTCCTGACTTTCCTACGGGCGCCATCATTAATGGTCGCGCTGGCATTGTCATGGCTTATCGTACCGGCCGTGGCCGCATTCAGGTGCGTGCTCGCTGCGATGTCACGACCGATGAAAAGACGCATCGTGACACGATTATCATTAAAGAAATTCCTTTCCAGTTGAATCGTGCCCGCCTTATTGAGCGCATCGCGGAGCTGGTGAAGGAAAAGAAGATTGAAGGCATCTCAGAACTGCGCGACGAGTCATCGACTGATACGCGTATTGTTATCGAGTTACGTCGCGGTGAAGTCGGCGAGGTTGTGCTTAACAACCTGTATGCCCAGACTCAACTACAGACAGTATTCGGTATTAACATGGTGGCGCTGGTAGATGGCCAGCCACGCGTACTGAACTTGAAAGACATATTGGTGGCGTTTGTTCTGCATCGCCGAGAAGTGATTACTCGGCGCACGGTCTATCTGCTGCGTCGTGCTAGGGCGCGTGGACATGTACTGGAAGGTCTGGCCGTAGCGCTGTCAAATATCGATCCTGTGATCGAGATGATTAAGACCTCAATGAATGCCAATGAGGCCCGTGACCGTTTAATCGCGACGCCTTGGCGATCAGAAAATGTGCGGAAGATGCTGGAAAAAGCCGGCCCTGATGCCGCTCGCCCAGAAGAGCTTGATGCGCGCTATGGTCTGAAAGAAAATGGCGATTACTTTCTCTCACCAGAGCAGGCTCACTCGATCCTTGAGATGCGTCTGAACCGATTGACTGGCCTTGAACAAGATCGTCTGCTCAATGAGTATGCTGAGATTGTCGGTACTATTGCTGATTTGTTGGTTATTCTTGCCAGCCCTGAACGCCTGATGGAGATTATCCGTGAAGAGCTGACGCTGATTCGCGAAGAATACGGTGATGAGCGTTTGACCGAGATTGTGGCTTCCCAGGAAGACCTGACGAGGGAAGATCTTATCACCGAGCAGGAAATGGTCGTCACCCTGTCCAACTCGGGCTACGCCAAGACACAGCCTATTACGGATTATCAGGCGCAGCGTCGCGGTGGTCGCGGACGTTCAGCCAGTGCGGTGAAAGACGAAGATTTTATCGAACACATCATGGTAGCCAGTACCCACGATACTATTTTGTGCTTTACCAATCGCGGCAAGGTCTACTGGCTGCGTGTGTTTGAGATTCCCGTCGCTAGTCGCGCGGCCCGCGGTCGACCGATGGTCAACCTATTACCCCTTGATGAAGATGAAAAAATCACGGCCATGTTGCCCATCAAGGCGTTCAGAGAAGACCAATTTATTTTTATGGCGACCGCCAATGGCACGGTCAAGAAGACACCGCTGATGGATTTTTCTCGGCGTAGAACCTCTGGCCTGATTGCCATCGAACTCGAAGATAGCAATACGCTGGTGGGTGTCGCACTCACTTTAGGCGACTCTGATGTGATGTTGTTCACCAGTGGTGGCAAGGCGATTCGCTTCAAGGAATCTGATGTGCGCGCCATGGGTCGAACGGCACGTGGCGTACGCGGTATTAAACTTAAGCAGGACCAGGCGCTGATCTCATTGATCATTCCGCAGCCCGATGCGGAATTGTTGATCTCCAGCGAACGTGGTTATGGCAAGCGCTCCAGTCTTGAAGAATTCTCTGTGATAGGCCGTGGTGGCCAAGGCGTGATCAGTATCAAGGTCAGCGATCGTAATGGTCCTGTGGTTGGTGCTATCCAGATTCATGGCGGTGACGAAGTGATCCTGATCAGCGATCAGGGCACATTGGTCAGAATTCGCGGTGATGAAGTCTCTACCCAAGGCCGTAATACCCAGGGCGTGCGTTTGATCAATTTAGCGACGGATGAGAAATTGGTCGGATTGGCGCGTGTTGCTGAGGCAGATATCGTCGAGGTTTTGGCGGAAGAGGGTGATGACTTCAGTGCTGAGAGCGATTCTTCCGTTGACAGCGATTTTTCCGTAGAGATCGATCCTGCGATTGATAACGGTACTGATTCTGGTCAGGCGACGCCACCAGATGCGCCTGAGTAGGGCGCGGGAATCAATAAGTGGGTGGTTACTTGCGGTCTTAGACCGCACACATGAATGACTTTTCCTGACGCGTTTGACCATGACTGATTCTGACGAAAAACTCGACCAACTGCGCCAGCGTATCGACAGCCTAGATAATGAAATTCTGGCACTGTTGAACGAGCGTGCTCGTTGTGCTCTGTCAGTCGCTGAGGTCAAGCAAGCAGCTTCCGGCGATGTCGCGCCCATCTTCTATCGTCCAGAGCGAGAAGCTCAGGTCTTGCGCAACATTGCGCAGAAGAATCCGGGGCCTCTAAGTGATGAGAAGGTCATGCAGGTTTACCGGCAGATCATGTCTGCTTGTCTCGCGTTAGAAGAGCCTCTAAAAGTTGCCTACCTCGGTCCCGAAGGTACATTTACCCAGTTAGCCACCCTCAAACAGTTCGGTCATGCCGTCATCGGTGTGCCGATGGTTACTGTCGATGATGTCTTCAGGGAAGTCGCCGCCGAGAATAGTCACTATGGCGTAGTGCCTGTAGAAAACTCTACCGAGGGCGTCGTCAGTCACACCCTCGATAACTTTCTTAGCTCCTCCTTGCGCATTTGTGGTGAGGTTGAGTTGCGTATTCATCATCACCTGATGATGGCGCCCGGGGCCGATCCAACCAAAATCACCAAAATTTATGCGCATCAGCAAACCTTCGGCCAGTGTCGTCGCTGGCTCGATGGCCATTACCCCAATGTGCCACGCATCACGTCGACCAGTAACGCGGAAGCTGCCAGGCAAATTCTGCAAGAGCCTGGTGCTGCAGCGATCGCCGGTGAAATTGCCGCTGAGACTTATGGTCTGGTGATTTTGTCGAAGAAGATTGAAGACAATTCAGATAATACGACCCGCTTTATCGTCGTCGGTCGTGAGGCGGTAGGGCCCAGCGGCAAGGACAAGACGTCTATTATGGTGTCGACCCACAACCAACCGGGTGCCCTGTATAAACTACTTGAGCCATTCCATCGCCATGACGTATCACTGACATCGATTGAAACGCGGCCTTCCCGAACAGGCATGTGGTCTTACGTATTTTTTATCGATTTTGAAGGTCACGTGCAGGACGAGATGGTCATGCAGGTGATCAGTGAAATTGACAGTGATGCACTGGAGATCAAGATGCTTGGGTCTTATCCCCGAGCGATTAACACCGTTTAACGTTCGTCGTTATAAGAACGTCGTTATAAGACAGTCGTTATAAGTTCGTCGTTATAAGTTTGTCGTAAAAAGTTCGTCGCAAAAAGACAGTCGTGTAAAGTTCGCCGTATCAACTTTCAAGGAAGTACTCATCGTGTCCTGTGATTTTTTTGAACTTGCCAATCCTGGGGTGCGTTTACTGCAACCCTATCAACCCGGCAAACCGGTAGAAGAATTGCAGCGTGAATTGGGTCTGACTGACGTCATCAAGCTAGCAAGTAACGAAAATCCGTTGGGTCCTAGTCCCGTTGTCATCAATTCGCTGGCGGATGTAATTCCTGAGTTGGCGCGCTATCCCGATGGCAGCGCTTATCACCTCAAGCAGAAACTCAGCAGTTTTCTCAACGTCGATACCGCGATGCTGACTATCGGCAATGGCTCCAACGAACTGTTGGAGCTGCTAGCACGTGTTTTCTTGCGCCCGGGCCTTGAAGTCATCGTGTCGCAGCATTCCTTCGTTGTCTATCCGCTGATTACACGTGCCCTAGGGGCAGATTTGGTCGTTATCCCAGCGAAAGACTATGGTCAGGATCTCGACGCGACCGCTGCGGCCATCACGCCCAATACGCGCATCATATTTATCGCCAACCCAAACAATCCTACAGGCACCTGGGTAGAGGAATTAGACTTGCTGCGGTTTCTCGATCAGGTCCCCGGGGAGGTCCTAGTGGTACTTGATGAGGCTTATTGTGAATATGTGGATGACCCGGATTATCCCGATGGTATTGCCTTGCTAGCACGCTATCCCAATCTGGTGGTTACCCGCACCTTCTCCAAGGTGTATGGATTAGCAGCGCTGCGTATTGGCTATAGTGTCAGTCAGCCAGAGATCGCTGACCTGCTTAATCGTGTCCGTCAGCCTTTTAATATAAATGCCATGTCGCTGGTGGCGGCTGCCGCAGCATTGGGTGATCAAGAGCACGTGCGTGCTGCGGTAGAAGCGAATAAGCAGGGTATGGAGC
>Ga0307492_10000980_pt1 | contig 11960 bp, 10 predicted proteins | sample SI3LmetaG_FD_202365 | JGI IMG/M metagenome (GOLD analysis project Ga0307492, IMG submission 202365) | Sea-ice brine microbial communities from Beaufort Sea near Barrow, Alaska, United States - SI3L | ecosystem: Environmental > Aquatic > Marine > Coastal | place: USA: Alaska | collected 2017-05-06
TCTCGAGCAGGCGCGTGTCGCTGTCGCCAACATGTGCGGCAAAGAAAAAGTATACTCATCTGTGCCCTGGTTCTGGTCAGATCAATATGAGCTGAAATTGCAGATGGTCGGCTTTTCTGCCGATGGTGACACTGAGGTGCTTCGCGGCGATAAGTCAGCCAACGAGTTTGCCGTGTTTTATCTGAAAGACGGTGCTGTGGTAGGCGTCGATGCCGTTAATAGTCCGCGGGAATTCATGATCTGCAAACAGTTGTACGGCAAGCAGGTCGATGCTGTACGCCTGGCTGATCCGGCAACAGACCTCAAGACATTGATGTAGGGAACCGCTAAGGCGTGTCACATGGCATCATGGTTTGGAGCGTCTTAAGGCGCGAGAACTTGCCGTCAAATAAGACATGCAACATGTCCGTGCCGCCGATTCGTCACAGCGATGCTTGAGACCACAAGGTAGATGCTACCAGCATTCGCCATGCCTAAGACCAAATATCGCCTTTCATTGTCGATACACCGATCATTGCGTCTGCGAACTTCTCTGCAATGGCCCACGGTCAGGTTCTGTTTAAACTCGAGACCCTGCAGATCACGGTTTCTTTCAAAGATCGTGGCAGCATCAGTAAATTGCTGAGCTTGACGCCGGAAGAACGCCAACACAAGCAATCATGCTCAGCCAGTGGCTTGTCACTGCAAGCACCTGGGTATATCTGCCAAAATCGTGATGCCTAAACCCAATCCCCTGGTTAAATTTCGTGCGACCCAATACTCGGGCGCCGGAGTTATATGGCAGGGCGAAACCTTTGATGATGCATTCAGCTATTCACAAGTACTCGTCTCGCCAGAAAAACGCTTCTACCCGCCCCCTTGAACCCCCTATGTGATTGAAGGCCAGGGTATTATGGGTATCGAAATACTCGCCCGTGGGTTAGGCCAGGACCTAGACGCGATACTCATCTCCGTTGGTGGTGGTGGACTGATCGCGGGGCTGGCAACCTATCATCGCCTACTGGGACTGCAAGGTGGCAATACAAAGCACGGCAGTGGCAAAAAGGTGCTGTCGATTCTCAGTGGCGGCAACATCGACGTCAATCTGCTGTCACTGATTATTACGACCAATGCGATCGCGTCTCTGAACAGTGTGATAGGAAAGGCAATTAAGAAACGGAAGCTGTTCCCGACTGATAACGCTGCGAAAAAAGTGATCTATCTGGCGCCTCACGCAGCACCCAAAAAACCGACGATGCCAATACGAAATTGGATAACCATAGAGCCCAGTAATAATAGATGGCACGAATTCCATACCAAAAATATCGCCACCGCGATCTATGAATATTGTTTGCAAGGTGCGATCAACTCAAGAACAACAATAACAACGCGCGGCTGATATCAACCACATCTCTACGCCACCGAAACCCAGTCATATGAACCTAAATAGGACCAACTTGGCTACAAACTTCACGTCTTATGCGCACTCTTCAACCTAAAACTATGCAACTCTCGTTGTCAAATAGGTCATGCTGTCGCAGCCCAACTCTTGGCGACAACACATTTGCTATGGTAATATTACTTTAATTTGCTAGAGACCAACGATGTGAACCGATTAATCCAGAAGATTTTACTGCTCTCATTGCTTATTTGTGTCGCGAGAACTGTTTTAGCCGACGATAAGCTGGAAAACTACTGGGTTTTAGCCAGCTACTCTAAGGAAGATAATGCGCGTACTGCATTGACCAATATGAGCCTTTTGGCAGGTGAGCAATTGCAGATTGCCACATTCGATAGACAAGGTGACCGCTGGTATCGAATTGTTCAGAAACAACAAGGCGATCGTATTAGTAAAAAACAAAAGTTTGAAAGGTTAGGGATGCATCCTTGGACAGCAAGTATGATCGGTGATCGCGTTGTGGCTAGTAGCTCAGCGGCAGCTATTACCGTGCCATTTGCGGCTGACCCAGAGGTTTTAGCCTCACGCAAAACTCCCGTACCGCAGCCAGCGGCGATCATTAGCCCACCAGAGCCGGGTCAGTCCTACACGTCATATTGCGTTCAGAAAGCGAATGCAGCCGAGCGCCGACTGTTTTGTGTTGATAACAAATTTAAAGCGGCAATGCTCCAGGAAACTCGACTCGAGTCCATGACCACTAACGAGTTCATCCAATTTTGTGTGACTGAGGCCAGCGCTCAGGAACGTTCAATGTACTGTTCAGGTGAATATATGGACGCTCGAATTTCTCGACACTCAAGTTAGCTACCCGTTTTCGATGCCTATAGTTACACGTACCGCCGACTGGGTAGCTAGTTTCGCGCATGATTGAGGCAGACAGGGTATATTATCCCATCAGGCTAGCTGGGCTTCTCTCATTCGACAATGACCTAGATTTTTTGTAAGCTTCAACGCTGCGAATTGGTGATTATGTATTCGACTCTATACAACTGATGAATTTTGTCAGTATTATGACTACCCTCAACCCCCGCTATAGGGATTATAGTTGTCCTGATTCAAAGCTTCCGGATTAATGACTGTCCTAATTTACTTTTGCAAAAAGTTGTACGGCAAGCAGGTCGATGCTGTACGCCTGGCTGATCCGGCAACCGATCTCAAGACATTGATGTAGCTGACCGCTTAGGCGTGTCGCATGGCATCATGGTTTGAAGCGTCTTAAGGCGCGAGAACTTCCCGTCAAATAAAACATGCAACATGTCGGTGCAGCCGATTCGTCAAAGCGATTCCTCAGGCCACAAGGTAGATGCGACCAGCATTCGCCAGGCGTAAGACCAAATATCGCCTTTCACTGTCGATACACAGGTCATTGCGTCTGCGACCTTCTCTGGCATGGCCCACTGTCAGGTTCTGTTTAAACTCGAGAACCTGCAGATGAAGGGTTCTTTCAAAGATCGTGGCGGCAACATCAAGGTCAATATGCTGTCACGGATTATTAACCGAGGTATGGCATTTGACGGGCGGGTCTTCGAATTTGAACGGGGCGTTACGGATAGGCCGGGTAGCCTGAAATCGATCCTCGGCATCTTTCGGAAATCAGGGGCGAATGTGGTCGAGGCTCACCACCATCGACTTGCCAGTCATGCCCCCATCGGTCTGATCGCGGTGTTTGTCAACGAACCCGGCACATATTGATCTACTAAAAGGGGTTATCGAGTCCCGTGCTTATCCTGCGCGCCTGCGCTGATCAAAACGTAAAGCTCAGCAGGTCTTCAGGGGGCGATAACCGTAAAACGTACATTTTGAAATTGGACCACATCCTTATCGCTTAACTGGATTTCCTGCACTTGCTCACCATTCACATAGGTGCCGTTGGATGACCCCAAATCAGTCAGCATCAGATCGCCATTGCGGACTTCGAATTGAGCATGCTTACGCGACAGTGACGGTTCTAGTATCGATATATCGCATTCCAGCGCCCGCCCTACGTCCATCAAACCACTGAGAGGGATGATCTGACCTTTTTCGATACCAGAGCCTGCCTTTAAACACCAACCACCACCAGCTTCCAGCAGCGCAGCACCAGACAAAACAAGGGTTTTGCCGGCGTCTGACTCGGCACTGATGATGTCGAGCTCGACCCCTCCGACCGATACAACATCACCCAGTCGCAGTGTTGTCGGTGTCGATATCCGCTCACCATTCACAAAGGTTCCCGAAGGGGTGTTGATATCAGTGATTGTCACGGTATCGCCGTCGACCCGAAGATCCGCGTGAAAGCCATTCACCCCGTCTACGTCGATGACAATATCATTCACATCGTCACGACCAATAGTCCGCCCCGGCGCCATGATTAACACGGGCTCTGCACGCCCATCCTTGAGCTGTATTTTTATCATCTGAAGCCTTCTTTCTAATGTATTTCAAAGAGTTAGTAGGTTCTATTCAAGAAGAACTAAACGCAACCGTTGTGATTGTACACCTCCGCCGCGGACCTGCGCTGAAATCTCATGACTAAATCAGGACTTTATTTCGTTTCAAGATTAAGTCAAAGTAAAAAACTCGGTTTGTTAATGAATGTATCCTATGGCGTCACGACCCGACCAGAACACACTCAAACGTTTATGGATTGAATGGCGTACGCTCATTGTTATTATGCTTGTCATGGTTTTGTTCCGATCCGCTATTGCCGACTGGAACCAGGTGCCATCGGGCTCTATGAAACCGACGATACTCGAAGGTGACCGAGTGGTCGTCAATAAACTCGCCTATGATCTCAAAGTCCCCTTCACAACCTGGCACGTGGCAGAGTGGGCTGATCCCCAGCCCGGAGAAATTGTGACCTTCTACTCCCCCGCAGACGAGAAACTACTGATCAAGCGCGTTATCGGCACACCGGGCGATGTGGTCAGCATGCGAAACAACCAGTTGTATATCAATAAGGAGCCCGCGCAGTATAGCCAACTTGACGAAGTAATCATTGATCAACTCGACAGTTGGCAGCAACGCGATCATGCGTTTTTTTATGAGCAGATAAACGATTTCGCACACGCGGTCATGTTGCGCCCAGCACCTGCTAACGACTACAACAGTTTTGGTCCTATGGAGATACCCGCGGATCAGTACCTAATGCTTGGCGACAACCGTGACAATAGTCGTGACTCGCGCCGTATCGGCCTCGTTGATCGCGACCGCATTACAGGCCGTGCTCACACCGTGGCGTTCTCTGTCGACTTTAACTCGTCGTTCTTGCCTCGACCACGCATTGACCGCTTTGTACGGCCGTTAGAATAGCCTTGCCGTTAGAATAGTCCAGCAGGCAGCTAACATTTTATGGCTGTCGATTGTGCGTAGAGTCAGTCTCAGCAGGGATTGGCACTTCGTTATCCGCGACTGCCTCAACTCTCTCAAGATCCTCAACACTCTCACTCTCAATAGCGATGGTGTCCAATAAACCCCCACCTCGCCTCCGCCGTAGCAGCCTTAGCACCACAGAGAAAACCAGTCCAAGAACAATCAGGCCCGCCACAAAGATCACTGACATGATTAGAAACACCCAGATGACATTGACGTCGACCTGAAAATAACGAATCGCCACCCAGACAAAGGCACCGGCAAAGAACATCCCTGAGAGGATGCGTATATACAAAGGATCTCTGAAAGCTTTCACGTTAAGTCCGTTAGGTATTTGCGCCTATCTTGCCCTACACTCGACCGATACACACTTATTTATCACCAGGAGATGACACATGCCTTTGGACCCAACAGTAGCAGCGATCTTGCAGAGCATGGCAGAAATGGATCTTCCACCGATGCACGAACTACCCCCAGCAGGCATGCGGGCGACTTACCGCGCAGCGCATGCCGCCAATACCCGTGCGGACATAGCCGCAGTGCAAGATCTTGACGCCGATGGCGTGGCCGTAAGGGTTTACCGGCCGGTGCTAAATGAAGTGCTACCCTGTCTGGTATTTTTTCATGGCGGTGGCTGGGTGATTGGCGACCTTGAAACGCATGATAACGTCTGCCGATATCTGGCGCTACACACGCGTTGTGTTGTGGTGGCCGTGGACTATCGACTGGCGCCGGAACATCCCTTCCCGGCCGCCTTAGATGATTGCTACGTGGCAACCTGTTGGGTCGCAGCAAACGGCGAAAAGCTTGGCATCGATATCGACAAAATAGCCGTTGGCGGCGACAGTGCCGGTGGTAATCTCGCCGCGACAGTCTGTTTAAAGGCCCGCCAACTGGATGGACCGGTGCTCGCCCATCAACTTCTCGTATACCCGGTGACTGACACGGCATTGGATACCGCATCCTATGTCGAAAATGCCGAGGGCTTCTCTCTAACCCGCGATTTGATGCATGCCTTCTGGCAACACTATATTGGTGACCAGCCTCGTAACAATCCCTTGATGGCACCGCTGCATGCACAAGATCTGACGGGCATGCCGTCGGCAACCGTGATCACGGCAGAGTTTGACCCTCTGCGGGATGAAGGAGAAGCGTTTGGAGAAAAACTCAAAGCGGCGGGAGTTGCCACCACAATCAAGCGCTATGACGGCATGATTCATGGTTTCTTTCATATGCAGGATGCCCTGGAAGCCGGCCGCGCAGCGATGTTACTGGCTGCCACTGAACTCAAGACGGCGTTTCAATAGCCGTCTTGAGTTCGGCGGTAACTACTTAATTTCGAGTAATTCGACCTCAAATATCAGCACAGAATTCGGTGGAATGCCACGCGTACCACCTGGACCATAAGCAAGGTCAGAGGGTATTGTAAACCGGGTCTTGCCGCCGACTTTCATGAGTTGCAGGCCCTCAGTCCAGCCAGGGATGACCTGACTAAGACCAAATTCGGCAGGCGTACCCCGCGCAATAGAGCTATCGAAAACCTGACCGTTCACCAACCGGCCCTCGTAGTGCACCTTCACGGTATCATCTACCGTTGGTGCCATACCTGTACCGGCCACCATCGTTTCATACTGTAAGCCAGATTCTGTGGTCGCAACGCCCGCTTTGGCGCCATTGGCGGCCAGAAAAGCAGCCGATTCTGTCGTTGCTTTGGCGGCGATAGTGTTTTGCGCGGCAAGACGCTCCCGCTGGGCCGTTTCTTGTTGTGCTTGAATGGCTTTGAGCACGGCTTTCTGTTGCGCCTCGGTCATATCAGGCACCTTACCGGCGAGAGAATCTGCCATGCCTTGATTCAGGGTGGGCATATCAACATCTACGTTACCGCCTTCCTGCAGCATGTTGCCAAATGAGAAACCGAAGAAGTAGCTCAGGTCCTTGCGCAACGTGTCTGGCTTTGTCTTTGTTACTGTCTCTGCCCCTACAGCAGGTGACGTGTCAGCGGCCTGGCCGTAGCTAGAATTTACTAAAAGGAAAATTACTAACGATTTGATAATAATGGATTTAATCATTTATGTCCTGCTTGTGAATCGAGGTATTAGTCAGGCACGCATTATGCCACAATTAATCCCGAAATATAGTCTCGTCAATACCGGCCCATTGATCATTTATCATCCAGGCGGCCCGCAACGGCGTATCCTCACACGCTGACGCTGAACACCTTGATTGTAGAGCAGTTTCAACACTACACTGGGGTCATTGAACCTTCTGCTCCACGGCATGGACTAACATAGTGATAGCGTCCGTTTTTTATGATCGCTGACACCACTGGAACTTGATGAATAATTTTATGAATATAAGCAACCGTATGACCCGTCTCACGAGTATCCCGTTATTTTTACTATCCCTGGCATTCATTAGCCCGGTTAGCTATGCCGTGGTATCTACCACCACGCCGTCGACCAGCGATGAATTCAAACTGCTGGCGGCGATGCCCTCTCATACAGAAACAACCCGCAATATCGTTGATGCCCTCGCGAGTCGTCATTACGTCAGTACCGTGCTCGATGACGCATTGTCTGCTGATATCTTCAAGAGCTATCTTGAGGACCTAGATCCCAGCAAGAGTTATTTCTTGGCAAGTGATATCGCAGAATTTGAAGCACTGCGACTGCAACTGGACGATGCTCTGCGACGGGGCGATGTGGCACCAGCCTTCCTGATATTTAATCGTTACCACACCCGGGTGGTGGATCGCTTTGAAAAGACCATCACCTTACTCGAAGGTGGAATAGACACCTTCGACTTCACATTGCAAGAATCCATGCAACTCGAACGCAAGCAAGAGCCTTGGGCCGAAAGTGACGTTGAGCTTGATGAAATCTGGCGGCAGCGTATCAAATACACGGTATTGAACCTGAAGCTGACGGACAAAGAGGCCACTGAAATTCAGGACCTGCTGGTCAAGCGCTACAAGAGCCGCTTGTCGCGGACGTTGCAAACCAATAGCGAAGATGTTTATCAGCTATACATGAATGCGTTCACACGCACTTATGATCCTCACACATCCTATTTTTCACCCCGAACGTCAGAGAACTTCAACATCAATATGAGTCTCTCACTGGAAGGCATCGGCGCAGTGCTGCAACGACAAGATGAATTCACCAAAGTCGTTAGCCTAGTACCGGCCGGACCCGCCGATAAATCTGCGCAAATATATCCTGATGACAAGATCGTCGCTGTGGGTCAAGGCGCCGACGGCGAGATGGTTGACGTGATCGGCTGGCGGCTTGATGAAGTGGTACAGCTGATCCGTGGTAAAAAAGACACGATGGTGAGACTGGATGTGATCCCGGCGAACGCTAAAGACAGCACCTCCAAGGTTGTGCAGATCGTGCGAAACACCGTCAAGCTTGAAGAGCAGTCGGCCCAAGCCGAGGTGATTGAAGTCGAGCAATTTGGTGCCAAGCATAAGATTGGGGTCATCGATATACCCACGTTCTACATCGATTTTCAGGCCTTGCAGGATGGCAATAAGGATTTTAAGAGCACAACCCGTGACGTTAAGAATCTTATCACGGGGTTATTGGAGCAAGGGGTTGAAGGCATAGTCATCGATCTACGAGATAACGGCGGCGGCTCCTTGCAAGAAGCCAGAACATTAACAGGCCTGTTTATTGACCGTGGCCCCACCGTCCAGGTCCGCAACAGTGGCAATCGTGTGGATATTTTGAATGATCGGGATATACGTACGATTTACGATGGCCCTCTAGGGGTGCTCGTTAATCGCCTGAGCGCATCGGCCTCAGAGATCTTCGCTGGTGCGATCCAAGATTATGATCGCGGCGTGATCATTGGCAACCAGACCTTCGGTAAGGGGACGGTTCAGACCTTGTTGCCGCTCAACCAGGGCCAACTAAAACTGACAGCGGCGAAGTTCTACCGCATCAGTGGCGAGAGCACCCAACACAAAGGCATTATGCCGGATATCGACTTTCCCCTCGACTATGACCCTGAGTCCATCGGCGAGAGTACGCTTGAGCACCCACTGCCTTGGGACAAGATTCGCGCCACCAGTTATCGACCAAAAAGTAATGTATCACAGATGACACCGGCCCTTATTAGCCTTCACAATCAGCGAGTTGAGCTGGATCCTGACTTTATTTATATGCGTGATGCAGCGGCGTATCGGCAGGTGCGCAGCCAGAAAACTAGCATCACCCTGAATGAAGCTCAGCGACGCCTCAAGAAAACAGAATCAGATGCGTTCTGGCTTGGTCTGGAGAATGCTAAGCGTGAGAGCAAGGGCGAGCCCCTGATTGCCAGTCTAGAGGAGCTCAACCCCAACAGAGACGCCGCCGAGGTCACTGCGCCTGTCACGCCGGTGTCAGACCCGTCTGCGGTAGGCAGCAGCGAAGTTCTTGAGGGCAATCCAATTCAAGGTAATGCGACATTATTGGATGCCGACAGCGAGGGTGAAAGCACTGCAGACGCGATACCTGAAAAGGATGAGGATGCGCCTGATGCTCAACTGGTAGAAAGCGGTAACATCTTGCTCGACATGATTTCTCTGGAGAAGCGTACCGCCGCAGAAAAGCGTTTGCGGCAGCCTATTTAGAGCAGCCTATTTAGAGCAGCCTATTTAGAGCGGCCTGTTTAGCGCAGTCTATTAAGCGCTCATAGGAGCGTCTTACATGAACTCTGCAAGACACTTATATGAACGTCGCAATCTCTGCCAGGGCCTTCTTACCGATATCGGGTACTTCGGTCTCTGGCGATGGATAACCCACCACCAACAGCAAAAATGGCCGCTCAGACTTAGGTCGCTCCAATATTTTGTTGAGGAAACCCATAGGGCTTGGTGTATGGGTTAGGCACGCAAGACCCACATGGTGCAGCGCTGTGATGAGCATGCCCGTCGCAATACCCACCGATTCAGTGGCATAGTAATGCTTAACGCGCTCCCCCCCCTCCACTGATTCGCCATAACGTTGTTGAAATATGGCGATGAGGTAAGGGGCTGTTTCCAAGAACGGCTTATTCGCATCTGTTCCCAACGGTGCCAACGCCGTAAGCCATTCTTCAGGCGCTTTCACCGCGTAAAACGCCCGCTCCTCAGCCTCGGCGGCCAGACGGATCTGGGTCTTGATTTCCGGCTTGCTAACCACAACAAAATGCCAGGGCTGCAGATTCGCGCCACTGACTGACGTGCCAGCCGAGCGCAGACAATTCTCGATGATCTCCAACGGCACCGCTTCGGGCGAAAAAGCTCTGACACTGCGACGCTGGCGCACTTCGTCATACCAGGCGCGACTGCGCTCAAGCATGTCAAGCTCGGTATAGCGGGTAAAGTTTAGTGGGCTGAAACCAGATTGCTCATTCACTGTGACACTGCTCCGTTGATATATTGGCCTATTCTAACGACGGTCTGACGACAGCCGCTCTTCATGGGTAATTGATGCGACCCCAGGCAAGTTCAGCACCTGCCGGATCGTCGTTTGTAGTTGGTCCCTGCTGAACGGCTTTGCCAGCAATTGCTGAGCTTCTAATAGCCGGCTACCCTGGACAACGTCATTCATATAGCCAGACATAAACAAGACCTTGAGCGGCCCTAAACTCTCCAGCAATCGTTCAACCGTTGCAGGCCCAGACAGACTGCCGGCCAAGACCACGTCAGTGAGGATAAGGTCAATAGAGCCGGCATGGATGCGCGCCAACTGCAGGGCTGATAGCCCATCAGCCGCACTGATCACCTTATAACCCATATTTTGCAGTGTGCTGGTCGTAATATCCCGCACGCCCTGCTCATCTTCGATCAACAATATGGTTTCGCTTCCAGTCCTGGCGCCTTCAACGCTAGTCGGTTCACTGTGCAGGGGTTCATCATCGACCAAAGGAAAGTAGAGCCTGACTGACGTCCCCTGGCCAGGCGCACTATCAATCACTACATGCCCGCCTGACTGCACCACAAATCCATACACCATGCTTAACCCGAGCCCGGCACCTTGGCCTACCTCTTTCGTCGTAAAGAATGGCTCTACAGCATTTTCGAGCACGTCCGCACTCATACCGCTACCGTCATCGCTGACACATATTTCGACGTAAGCTGATTTCTGATGTCCCTTATTGGCGTTCATATTTTGCGAAAACGGTGGGGACGCCAAAGCCTGCGATTTGACGTGCTCAGATAGCGCGGTAAGACGCGTTATCACCGTCATGTTACCTTTACCGGCCATGGCATCACGGGCATTGAGCGCCAGATTCAATAGACCGTTTTCTAGCTGCCCTGCATCGACATTGATGGTTGCAGGGCTGGCAGATAATACCAACTTGATTTCAACGGATTCACCTAACGTCAGACGCAGTAAGTCTTCAATATCTGCCACAATGTCGTTGACGTCGGCAACCTGTGGCATCAGTTTCTGCCGCCGGGAGAACGCAAGCAATCGCTGAGTCAACTGGGCGGCATTATCTACGACCCTAAGGGCCGCATCACGAAATGCCATTTGCTCAATTTCTACGGGTTCAATCAGCTCGATATTCAGCTGCAAGGCTTGCAGCATATTATTGAAATCATGGGCGACACCGCCAGTTAACTGCCCGACGGACTGTAAGCGTTGCGATTGCACGAACTCGGTCTCTGACTGACGACGCGCGGTCACATCCTCAATACTCGCCAAATAAACAGGCCGCTCCTCGGATGCAAAAAACTGTAGTACCACTTCCACGGGATAATGACTTACATCTTTGCGTTGGTGCACCGCATGGAAGAACACCGAATCCTGACTGCCATTGAGCAGCGGTATCAGCAACTCAGCATACTGTGCCTGGGTCATTTCCGGTTCTAGCCTGAAAGGTGTCAGCTGGCGCATTTCTGACATGGAATAACCAAGATTTTCTCGCGCACCTCGATTGACCATAGTGAACAAGAAAGTCTCTGCGTCAAAGACATAAACCTCATTGAGTGATTCCTCAACGATACGGCCCAGTTGGCTGTTAAGTTGGTCAGACACAACACGCGCTGTAATATCTCGTGTGACGCCCTCAATGCCTACCGTATTGCCTTGTCCGTCGAGGCGCCAGCGAAGGTTCGACTCGACTTGAATCAAATGACCGTTCCTATGCAGGAGCGCCACAAGATAGCCACTGAGCACACCATCGTTCTCTACCAGCG
>Ga0307492_10000981_pt1 | contig 11960 bp, 8 predicted proteins | sample SI3LmetaG_FD_202365 | JGI IMG/M metagenome (GOLD analysis project Ga0307492, IMG submission 202365) | Sea-ice brine microbial communities from Beaufort Sea near Barrow, Alaska, United States - SI3L | ecosystem: Environmental > Aquatic > Marine > Coastal | place: USA: Alaska | collected 2017-05-06
GTAAAGATCGGACTGGAACTATTCATCTTTCGGCGCAACATGCTGAATCCCATGTTGTGATCTATATAAAAGATGATGGTGCAGGACTCAATACCGACATAATCCGCGCGAAGGCTATAGAGCGTGGAGTTATTTCAGAGGATAGTGAGTTGACTACCGACGAGGTCAATAACCTGATTTTTGAGGCTGGATTTTCGACCGCAGACACTGTGTCGAATGTTTCAGGTCGTGGTGTAGGCATGGATGTGGTTAAACGATCCATACATGATCTTGGCGGTCAGGTAACCCTACACAGTGAATACGGACAGGGCTCCACTATAAAAATTATATTGCCGATGACACTGGCAATTATAGAAGGGCTGATGGTCTCCGTGGCCGACGAACGCTATGTTTTACCACTTAGCGCTGTTGAAGAGTGTGTCGAATTACACGAAGATCTTGATAGTCAATCTAACGGTAAGCGTTTGGTTGAAATACGGGGTGAACTAGTGCCTTATCTACGACTACGGGAATGGTTCAACGTTTCAGGTAGTATTCCGCCGATCGAGCAAATCGTTGTGACTCGAATGGGTGACAAGCGTTTTGGCTTTAGTGTTGATGAAGTGATTGGTCAATACCAGACAGTGATAAAACGATTGGGTAAAGTTTATGAAGGAACGACAGGTTTAGCCGGTGCAACCATTCTTGGTGATGGAAGCGTAGCTATGATATTGGATACGGCAAGCCTCATCGAAGCCGTAGAGATGAAAATAAATTGAAACACACTATATTTTTGAAAACTATGGAGAGTAGTAAATGAATAGAATAACACTTAAGTCCCTTTTGTACGGAGCCTTTACAACATTGCTCATATTAATTGGCTTAACCAGTTACCAAGGGTACGATTCCTTGGATGGTATGAACAACCGTTTGAATACCCTTATCGATGGCCCCGCAGAAGAGATCAAGCTGGCCGCCCAACTCCGTCAGGATTTGTTGTCGATAAGCCGTGCAGAAAAAAATATTATCCTGGCCGAAACAGTAGAAGCACAGGACGAAATTGCTGCTGGACTCCGTATAACACGCTCGTCGATGGCGGATAAGAGAAGCGCATTGCGCAAGCTCGTAGGCGCTGAAGGTAAAATAAAACTCGACCGATTTGCATCGGTGTGGGATGAATATTTGAAAACAAATAAAGAAGTGCGGGAGTTGGCACGACTGAATTCGAATGTTAAAGCAATGGCGTTATCAAGCGGTGAAGCCAGAAAAGCTTTTGATCAAGCACAGTACGAGATGGAGCAATTAGTACAAAGAGTAGATGAAAATGGTGGGGTATTTGCCAAAAAGGCAGATAACGCTGGAACAGCGCTTAAGCTCAGTAGCAGACTTCGTCAGAATTTACTGGCCATCAACCGTGCAGAAAAAAATATCATACTTTCAAAAACTCAGTCTGAAATGGATGGGTATTTAAAAGCTCTTGACGGTACTCTTGATAGAATGAATAAAAGGATTGAACAACTGTATGCATTAACTGATGATAAAGGCAGGACATCTCTGGATAAATTTACTAATACCTGGAATGACTATCTTGCTATCAGTCAACAAGTGCGAAAGCTGACGCGTGATGGCTTAAATAAGCAGGCAATTGCATTATCTTCTGGAAAAGGTCGCGAAACATCTGACGCGGCGGAAGATATACTAATGAAAATCACACAATCGAAAGATGACGCTCAGACTGCGGCGATAGATAGTTTGGTTCAAGCAAACTTACAAGTGAAGCTGGCAGCACGCGTTAACCGTAACCTGGTAGAGCTGCAGCGCACTGAAAAAAATATAATTTTATCCACTACGGCAGTTGATATGAACACTTTCAGTGAAGAAAGTAAAGTCATCGATGGTAAGTTACAGGCGCGCCTTGACCAACTGGATTTATTGGTCGACGACAAAAGTCGAACATTATTGGATAGATTTCAAAGTCGTTACGACGAATACGTTACATTGACCACTCAGGTTCGTAGAACCAGCCGAGAGAATGGTAATACCCTAGCATTTGAACTCTCTTCGGGCCAAGGACGTGAACAAATCAATCAGGCTGAAGGCTTTCTACAGGAAATAGTCAAGTCGAGAGCTGCCAATATGATTGAAGATTCAGTTGCCAGTGATGAAAGTTTTATCAGTGCCCGTAATACATTAATAACCATTTCTCTGATAGCCATACTTGTTGGTGTTCTCCTCGCATGGTTAGTGATTAGCCGGATTAACCTAGTCAGTCGATTGACTCAGGCAATTGGTGATGGTGATTTAACCGCCGAGTTCGACCCCAGTGCTAGTGATAGTGATATTTACGGTGTTCTGAGAACTATGAATACTAATCTGCGGGGGATCGTAGGTGAAATTCAAGAAGCTTCGGCCAATGTGGCTGCTGGTAGTGAACAAAGCAGTGTAACAGGGCAACAGATAGCTCAGGGTTCCACCGAGCAAGCCGCTTCACTTGAAGAAGTAACGGCCTCAATGGAACAAATGACGTCTAATATCGCGCACAGTGCTGATAACGCTCAGCAAACTGAACAAATAGCGCGCAAGGCTGCCGTTGATGCTGAAACCAGTGGTAAGGCAGTGGGTGAGGCCCTTGAAGCGATGAAGGATATCGCTGACAAGATCAATATTATTGAGGAAATTTCACGTCAGACCAACTTGTTGGCACTGAATGCTGCGATAGAAGCGGCTCGCGCTGGTGAACACGGTAAAGGATTTGCCGTAGTTGCGGATGAAGTTAGAAAGCTAGCAGAGCGCAGTCAAAAAGCTGCCGCTGAAATTGTAGAGAGGTCAAAAGGCAGTCTGGAGATTTCTGAGCAGGCGGGCGCTTTATTGACTCAACTAGTACCTGATATACGGAAAACCTCAGAACTTGTTCAAGAAATTAGTGCATCTGCACGTGAGCAGGATTCTGGCGCTACAGAGATTAACAAGGCCCTGCAGCAACTCGACCAAGTGGTACAGCAATCAGCTGCTGCAGCTGAGGAGATGGCATCCACCTCTGAAGAACTATCCGCACAAGCGGAAGGAATGCAATCCACAATGACCTTTTTCAAGACCGATGGCAACAATGGTAGGTTTGGTAGCAGTTCTTCTTCAGGTAAACCACCTAGAAAAGGGACTCCTACTAAGCGTCCTATCAGACAAGCGCCTTCCATGGCAGCTTCGAGCTCTAGAGAGGCTAAGGGTAATGAGTCTGGTGTCGATATCTCGATGGGTGATGACGACTCCACTGAGTTTGTCAAGTACTAAGGGAGCATCACTATGTCAAATAATGAAGCAGTTAACGAGAGCGTGGCCGAACAGGAGCCGTTGCAATTACTTACTTTTTTGCTCGACAAGGAGGTCTATGGCACCGACATAGGCCTGATACAGGAGGTACTAGAATATCGTAAGGTGACGCCGGTACCACGTACACCCAATTTTATGCTGGGCGTTATTAATTTACGTGGCAATGTTGTACCGGTCGCCGACCTGCGCCAACAGTTCGAAATGAATATTATCGATACCACTGTCGACACTTGTATCGTCATAGTTGATGTTACGGTTGATGGTGAGAGAACGCCGATGGGCATACTTGTAGACGCAGTAAAAGAAGTCATTTCGTTGGGTCAGGGGGAGATCAGTCCCCCACCGCGGATTGGTAGTCGCATTGACACCCGTTTTATTAGTGGTATGGGTAGACGGGATGAGGAGTTTATCGTTATCCTTAACCTACCCAGGGTGTTTTCGCAAAATCAGCTAGAAGAAGTGATTGATACCGTTCAGTCTGCTCAGTCATCTAATCTGAACCTAGATTCAGCTGAGCAAACCCAAAACGACAATGAGGAGTAATTTAACGAACTCTTACCACGACCCCCTCAGTCGGAAAGATCATAAGCTGGTCGCTGACTATGTTCATCGGACAGCAGGCATACAACTGCCTGAAACGAAAATGCCGCTAGTCGAGGGGCGTCTGCGTAAGCGACAACGTCAGACGGGATATGAGTCGCTCCATGAATATATTAACGTGGTGCTAAATTCAGAAGAAGGTAATGAAGAACGTCTGCACCTTCTGGATGCCATCACCACCAACAAAACGGACTTTTACCGAGAACCAGATCATTTTCAGACCCTAAAGAACCACATTGTGAATACTCTGGAACCGTTGCGCCAGCAGGGATGGAAGCAGCCTCTAAGAATATGGAGTGCCGGTTGTTCATCCGGTGAAGAGCCCTATACTTTGGCCATTGAAATGATGGAGTTGTGTCGAGAACTTCCAGGGTTTTCATTTACCATTAATGCAACTGATATTTCAAATAGTTGTTTGATAAAAGCGCGCAAAGCCATTTATCCGCATAACCGTATTGAGCCAGTGCCTATACTGCTCCGCAAGAGTTATTTATTGCGGTCAAAAGACAGAACAAAGAATTTAGTGTGCATGGGGCCACAATTAAGGGATAAGGTTAACTTTGGTGTGTTTAATCTGTTAACCGATACATATGACTTTAAGCCGCGATTTGACATAATATTTTGTCGAAATGTAATGATTTATTTTAGTAACGATGACCGAGGACAGATTATCAGACGATTTTGTCATTCATTAGTCCCTGGTGGACTACTTTTTATTGGTCATTCAGAAACCATAGCTGACACATCAAACATCTTTAAGCAGGTCGTACCAACTGTTTATCGCAAAACTGGGACGTAGAGATAAACATGACAAAGATTAAAGTAATGATCGTAGATGACTCCGCTGTCGTCCGCCAGACACTGCAGGATATTTTTGATGCAGATCCAGAACTTGAGGTCGTTGCAACGGCGCAGGACCCATATATTGCGGTAGAAAAGTTAAAAAATGTTGTACCCGATGTCATTACCCTTGATGTAGAGATGCCACGCATGGACGGTGTGACCTTTCTCAAAAAAATAATGAGTCAGCATCCCATTCCAGTTGTTATCTGCTCTTCACTTGTTGGCGAGGGAAGTGAAACTCTAATGCGAGCATTAGAAGCAGGTGCGGTAGATATTATCAAAAAACCGGTTATGGGAACCAGGCGATTCCTGGAAGAATCTCGAATACTGATAACTGATGCAGTCAAAGGCGCCGCCCTGATCAAACCCCGTAGAAAAAATATAACTACGTTGAAAACTACAAAAAAACTGAGTGCTGATGCGGTGCTAGAAAAACCTGGTGTCCATGCAATGGCAGAGACTACTGAAAAAATAATTGTGATTGGAGCATCGACAGGTGGAACAGAAGCGATTCGTATAGTGCTTGAGGAGATGCCTTTAGGCTGTCCTGGCATCGTTATTGTTCAACATATGCCTGAAGGTTTCACTAGATCTTTTGCGGATCGGTTAAATACGCTATGCAAAATTAGTGTGAAAGAGGCAAAGAATGGTGACACCCTGTTAAGAGGGCAGGCGTTAATTGCGCCTGGTAATAAGCATACATTACTAAAACGTAGTGGCGCACGCTACTATGTCGAGGTTAAAGATGGCCCGTTGGTGTCTCGGCACCGACCTTCGGTTGATGTGCTATTTCGGTCTACAGCACGATATGCAGGATCTAACTCAGTATCAGCTATTCTTACTGGTATGGGTGATGATGGCGCAGACGGTATGAAAGAGCTGTTTGACTCAGGTGGTTGGACTTGCGCCCAGGATGAGGCAAGTAGTGTCGTTTATGGAATGCCATGTCAAGCCGTACGTCGTGGAGGAGTTAAACGAGAGTTGTCACTCAATAAAATAGCTGGGGCCTTGTTGCATGCTTCGAAGTAACGCTACTAGGAACTTTTGAAATGTACCATGCCGACAAAAAAGTGACGCTTCACGCTGGAGAATATTGTTTCGACACAGCTGGGACGCATGTGCACACGCTTCTGGGTTCGTGTATCTCTATCACCATCTGGCATCCCTTGCTTCGTATTGGAGGTATGTGCCACTTCGCACTTGCTAGTCCTGTGGGTAGATCACTAGGATCGAGGTTGGACCCCCGATATGCAGAGGACTGTATCGAGTTATTTAAACGCTCAGCAGACAGAAATGGAACTCAACTGAAATCGTATGAAATTAAGATTTTCGGGGGAGGCAACATGTATAAAAAGCTACCATACAATGGGCTGGAGGAAGTCGAAAATCAACCGGTTGGTGATAAAAATGTCGCTGCTGCAGCAACCTTACTTATGAATGAAGGGGTCGATATTTTGGTGGCTCATGTGGGCGAGTTTGGTTATCGACGGATTGTATTCGATATATCAACGGGCGATGTTTGGGTACGGTTTACAGCGGCCAGAGGTGCTATTGGAGACGTTCGATCACTGCGTGGACGTATATAGTATTCCCTTTTCATTACTCTTCATATTGACCAAGCTTTTTCACCACTTAGATTCAACTCGCAAGTACATAACTTGAATGGTAACAACATAATTTATTGGATAGTGTCGATGATCTTGAAATTCGACGTCAGTGGATAGGCCTTTAAGCCTCCGATTATAGTTCCTAACTCTAGTACAGAAAAACGCTAGTGAAGATTAGCCCAGTAATTCGAGAATATCGAGATAATGGAAATAGGCGGGTTTTTTAGAAGTGTTTTTTAGCCAATTCCACAAATTCAGTTTTGCTTTTGCTTTAATCTCTCTAGTGGATAGCGATGCATTATCCTCCAGTTTAAGTGCAGGTTGTTGAGCATGATTATTCAGAGCTGGATCAGCTTTTGTAGGATTAATCTTATCAGCAGGAGTTAGCTCAGTTGCCGATAAAGAAAGCGACAACAAAATGATTAGAGTCACAGAAGATAACGTGGCTATAGTTTTAAGGACTGTAGCGTTAATGTTGAAAGTCATATTTAAACTCATAGTTTGAAAGTCATCGTAATTTGTGTACTAGGTATTAAATACGACAGTTGCTGTATGAAACAGTGTAACAAATTATGAGTTAAACTTCGAGCGCCTAAATCCAGTTAGCAATAAAACCGATAACTAGAGTAGTAAGACTGTGATACTTAACACCCCTCCGCCTTCATCTTCATTAGAATAGAACAAACGAATATTTTATAATCTTAGTCATGGCTAACCTAATTATTCACTAGGTGAAGATTCGACTTTTGTTGCTTAAATGTTTTAATTAATAAAAGAACTGTTTCAAGAGATTGGAATCGATTTAACCTTGGATCAAGCAAGGACTGATAGTTATTATCTAGTTGTTGTTCACTGATTTTTCCAAGACCACCACAACATTCAGTGACTTCCTCACCACTCACTTCTAGGTGGACTGCACCTAAAATTGATTGATGTTGTTGGTGAATATCATAAGCTAGGTTTAACTCTTGATGAATGTCAGCAATGTCACGGGTTTTATGGTTGCTTTCAGTTACTCGACTATTCCCATGCATGGGATCAGAACACCAAAGTACCGGTTGAGCCGACTGTTGGATGTACTTAATTAACGTAGGTAAACAGCGTTGAATATTATTGGCACCGAACCGAGTGATTAAGGTGATCTTTCCTTGTTCCTTTTGAGGATTGAGTATTTTAATTAAATCGAGAAGTTCGGATGCTTCGATATCTGGGCCGACTTTAATCGCTATTGGATTCTCGATACCTCTTAAATATTCAACTTGTCCAGAATTGGCTTTAGCTGTCCGCATGCCTATCCAAGGAAAATGCGTCGATAAATTATACCATTTATCCTGATACTGTCTGGTCAAGGCTTGCTCGTAATGTAATAACAATGACTCATGACTGGTATAGAGTTCTGTTGATATAGTATCAGATGGTAATTGATCCATTAAATGTAAAGATTGACCTAGGTTTGATAGAAGTTGTTGTGACTCGGTATCTAACAAGGGTTCATGCCAGGAAGACGGTATTGTTAGTTCTACGAGGGTATTTCGTTTGAATGATCGAATATAATTTAAGGTCATCGACGAATAGCCATAGCCTTGTATCAGACGTTCTGGATCAGCTTCTCGTGCTTCGGCGCTAAAGGTTTGGCCATTGATCAAATCACCTCGATAGCTGGGCAAATTAAGATCGCCTTTAGTCTCAATTAATGTTGTTCGAGGTTTTGCATATTGGCCGGCAATCCGTCCTATGGTAGTGATGGGTTTTGATAAACCTGCCATTAACACCAAGCTCATTTGTTGCAGAATCTTCACTTGTTTGTTGATGCTTGCCTCTGAGCAATTGGCAAAAGATTCTGCACAATCTCCCGCTTGCAGTATAAAGCTTTTGCCGGTGGCTGCCTCTGCTACTTGATGCTTTAATTGCTCGACTTCATCGGGTGTTACCAGCGGTGGTAGCTTTGCTAGACGTGTAAGAATAGTCTCCAGTTTTTGATGATCTGGATAATTAGGTTGTTGAAGTTGCTTAGCGTTTTGCCATGATCGCAAATGCCATTGCATTGGTATTACCTCTTTTGACGTTAATGCTTTCTAGCATTGTAGTGCTATGTTTGCTAATAAGACAAGTTGGGATGGTTTTTGTTACGAAATAACTCGTATCTATGTGTAAACAATGGATTGGTCTAGTACTAGATGTCTACATTCTTGTGCTAGGTGCACAACCCTCTGCCTATATCACTCTGATGGGTGCGTCGTGAATACATCCCTGTTATATATATGGGGTTATCCACGTATTGATTAGTCGCTTTATTTCTATTCATTTCTGAAAAATTGACTGGTCTTAGTGAGCTAGATCAGGCAAGATTTGATTATTATTTATCTATTATTTATCTATTATTTGAACCTTTATGGCGAAAGCAAAACTTTTATTTAATTGTCGGGATTGTGGTTGTAGTCACAATAAGTGGAATGGTCAATGCTCAGATTGTGGCGCTTGGAATACCCTTGAAGAAGCCATTGCCGATAGCCCAGTTAGCACTTCACCTCGATTTAAAGGCTATAGCGGTGATCACGCTAAGGTACAAACACTTTCTCAAATTAATGTTGCGGATGAACCGCGTTTTCAAAGCGGTATGCATGAGATGGATAGGGTGCTTGGTGGGGGTATTGTTCCGGGATCGGTTATTTTAATCGGTGGCGATCCGGGTGTGGGTAAGTCGACAATTCTGTTACAAATTCTTTGTATGATCTCTCAACATAAGCCTGTGCTTTATGTGACCGGCGAAGAGTCTCCTCGTCAGGTGAGTCTTCGGGCTAATCGTTTGAAATTGCCTGTTGATAAATTGCGCTTGCTTGCTGAGACCTCAGTAGAGCGTATTACTTCCACCGCTTTGATTGAAAAGCCGGGTGTAATGGTGATTGATTCCATTCAAACTGTGCATACTGAACAACTTCAATCGGCTCCGGGCGGCGTTGCACAAGTACGTGAAAGTGCTGCTCAGTTGGTGCGTTTTGCTAAACAGACCGGTACAACGGTTATTTTAGTGGGGCACGTTACTAAGGATGGTGCACTAGCAGGTCCTCGTGTGCTTGAGCATATGGTCGATGCGGTTTTGTATTTTGAAGGGCAGGCAGATTCTCGTTATAAAGTGATCCGGGCGGTGAAAAATCGTTTTGGTGCGGTGAATGAACTAGGCGTCTTTGCGATGACTGATGGTGGCCTTAAAGAAATTAAAAATCCTTCGGCGATTTTTCTAGCGGGGTATGGTGAGCCCGTTGCTGGCAGTGTGGTAACGGCAACCTGGGAAGGCACACGACCGCTACTTGTTGAGGTTCAAGCTCTTGTGGATGATAGTAGTTTGGGTAATCCACGTCGCATTGCCGTAGGACTCGATCAAACGCGTCTTGCGATGTTGCTCGCCGTGCTCAGTCGTCATGGTGGTATTAGTGCTCATGATCAGGATGTTTTTCTCAATGTTGTTGGTGGCGTAAGGGTGATGGAAACCGGTGCCGATTTGCCTGTTTTAGCAGCTATTATTTCCTCGATGCGAAATAAAGCTCTCGATCGAGAGTTACTTATTTTTGGTGAGCTCGGTTTAGCGGGTGAAATTCGTCCGGTGCCCAATGGTACAGAAAGACTGCGTGAAGCGGTCAAACATGGCTTTAAAAGAGCTATTGTTCCGGCTGCTAATGCCCCTAAAACTGCCATCAAGAATTTACAGGTTATCCCAGTAAAAGGTGTCCAAGATCTTCTTGATAATCTTTTTTAGCAATTAAATGCTGTAATTGTTGATATTAGGCAGTATTTAACAGTAAAACATTTGATCTAGACCCTCTGCTCTGGGACAATGCAGCCCTCAAAAACAGACAACAATGCCTCTGTTGTTTGATGAGCTCAGGAGATAGACATGCCGACTAGTCAGGAACGAGCTAATGCAATCCGTGCCCTAAGCATGGATGCCGTTCAAAAGGCCAATTCAGGCCACCCCGGTGCCCCTATGGGTATGAGCGACATTGCCGAAGTACTGTGGCGCGAACACCTAAGACATAGCCCTAACAACCCTGATTGGGTAAACAGAGACAGATTCGTATTATCGAATGGACATGGTTCCTTGCTGCTTTATTCTCTGTTGCACCTTACTGGCTATGCATTGACTATTGACGATCTAAAAGCCTTCAGAACTCTCGGTTCAAAAACACCAGGTCATCCTGAGCATGCTTATACGCCTGGCATCGAAACAACCACGGGCCCTCTCGGTCAAGGTCTGGCAAATGGAGTTGGTTTTGCCATTGCTGAGCGTATGTTGTCAGCGAAATTTAATGCCGGACGTTTTAACCTAATTGACCATAATACCTATGTCTTTTTAGGTGATGGTTGTCTAATGGAAGGAATCTCCCATGAATCTTGTTCTTTAGCCGGAACTCTAGGTTTAGGTAAATTAATCTGTTTCTATGACGACAATGGTATCTCTATTGACGGTCAAGTTGATGGTTGGTTTACTGATGATACAGCTAAGCGCTTTGAGTCATATGGTTGGCAGGTAATTGCAGCTGTTGATGGACATGATGCTGTCGCCATTTCTGATGCAATCGTTGCCGCTAAAGCAGACAAAAATAGACCCACTATGATTTGCTGCAAAACCGTTATCGGTTTCGGTTCGCCAAGTAAAGCAGGAACGGCATCTTGTCATGGAGCGCCTCTTGGTGCTGAAGAAATACTGGCTACAAGAAAGCAACTTGGTTGGAACTACGGTGACTTTGAAGTTCCTGAAGATATCTACTCAGAGTGGGATTGCCGCGATAAAGGTAATGCCCTTGAGCAAGAGTGGAATGACCAGTTTATCGCTTTCTCTGAAGATCATCATGAACAAGCTGAAGAACTAAAGCGAAGGCTTAACGGTGACTTACCAAAAAATTTCGATAAACAAATGCAAAACTATATCAACCAATGTACAGAACAAGCTGTTGATATGGCATCAAGAAAAGCTTCAGAAAATGCTCTTCAAGTTCTCGGCCCTATGCTGCCTGAACTGTTAGGTGGTTCAGCAGATCTCGCTGGTTCAAACCTAACGAGATGGAAAGACTCTAAGGCAATAACCTCTACAGACTTCGATGGTAATTACATCGATTATGGAGTGCGTGAATTTGCCATGTCAGCGATCATGAATGGCATAACATTACACGGTGGTTTCATCCCTTATGGTGGCACCTTCTTAATGTTTATGGAATATGCCAGAAATGCAGTGCGGATGGCAGCACTGATGAAGCAACGAACTATTTTTGTTTACACCCACGACTCTATAGGCGTAGGTGAAGATGGTCCAACCCATCAACCCATAGAACAATTAACCAGTCTAAGAAGTACACCGAACTTAAACACCTGGCGTCCAAATGATACGGTCGAATCAGCGGTAGCTTGGAAATCCGCGGTGAGTCGTAAAAATGGACCTTCAGCGCTTATATTCTCGAGACAAACACTTAAGCATCAGCAGCGCTCAGCAACACAGTTAGCTGATATTAACCGCGGCGGATATATCTTAAAAGACTGTGATAATGAACCAGAAATGATCATTATCGCCACAGGCTCAGAAGTCGGATTAGCAATGGACTCAGCAAAGGT
>Ga0307492_10000982_pt1 | contig 11945 bp, 8 predicted proteins | sample SI3LmetaG_FD_202365 | JGI IMG/M metagenome (GOLD analysis project Ga0307492, IMG submission 202365) | Sea-ice brine microbial communities from Beaufort Sea near Barrow, Alaska, United States - SI3L | ecosystem: Environmental > Aquatic > Marine > Coastal | place: USA: Alaska | collected 2017-05-06
GATGATGTTGATTTGCCTAAAGCAAGAACCAAAGCAATAGGCTATATAAAGTCAAAGTATCCAAAGATACATAAGAGTGATTTACCTACCGATATGCAATTTAGGTATTTCTTTGAGCAAAACTACCTTAAGCCAGATGTCATTAAGGCAAGAACTTCTAGTATCGTGTATGAAAAGGATATTGCTCCTTTAGTTAGTACGGCTGCCACTGGTAGTTTCGGTCCTGGCGCTCGTTACGAAATTGATGCCACTATTGCTGATGTTTACCTAATTTCTCAGCTTGACGCGGATCGTATCATTGGTAGACCAATCATTTATAAAGTTAAAGACGTATTTAGCCGAATGACAGTTGGACTATATGTCGGTTTAGAAAACCCTTCTTGGGCAACTGCTTCAATTGCATTAGCCAATGCTTTTTGCGATAAGGTTGAATATTGTCGACGTTATGGAATCGATATCTCTTATTCAGATTGGCCAAGTGTAGGTACACCAGCGACGATTACAGCGGATCGAGGAGAGTTACTCGGTAAGCATGGTGATATTTTAGTTAACCGATTTGGTATTACGCTCTCTAATACTCGCGCTTATCGCGGTAATGATAAAGGTATTGTAGAACAGTCATTCCATACAATGCACGTTGATATTTTACCTTATGTAGATGGAAAAGTTGAACCTGTAAATGGCAAGAAGAAAGCGGGAAAGCGTAATGAACTATCTGCTAATCTGACCTTATTTGATTTTACAAAGATGGTTATAGTTTCTGAAATAAATCGAAATACAACAAGTCCACTTAAGGGGTATGATTTTGAGAATGATATGCCAACTGACCTTCCTCCTATTCCTGTTCGACTATGGAACTGGGGTATATCTAACCGCACAGGTGTTTTACGAGCGGTCGAACCAAAGTTAGCCGGAATAAATCTTCTCCCTCATGATAAAGCTACGGTTTCTACGTTAGGCATTAGCTTCAAAGGTATGTACTACAGTTGTTCAGAAGCCGTCAGCTTAGGTTGGTTTCATAAAAACAAATCGACACCAAGACCTACTACAATAGAAGTTGCTTACAACCCGTTAGATACAAATACTATTTATGTTAGACCCGATCACCAACTCAATAATTTGTGGGTGTGTTCGTTGCAGTCTCGTAGCCGCCGCTATGGAAATATGAGCTTTACAGAGGCTATTAGTATTCAACAAGAATCTAAAAAAACGATTGCATCGGCTAAACAAGACGCTGATTATAAAGCTCCGGATGTGCAAGCTGAGCTTGAGAAAATAGTTAAACATGCGGAAGAAAGACAAAAAAATGTAGCGTTATCAAATAAGTCCCAAAGACTTCAGGGTATTAAAGGTAATCGTGATATTGAGAAAAATTTAGAACGTCAGAAAAAGCGTAATTTGAAAATAGAACAATCGGAACAAGGCCATAAAGCGACAGTAACGCCAATTCATTCAGGAGCTACTTCTGAAAATGTTTTTGATTATCCCGACTTAGACGACTTTTAATGAAAATGAGCAATATGGTTAATTTTGCAACCGCTACTTATATTGATGCAGAGATCGCAGAATATGAAGGGCACCCATTAATTAATGCTTTACCACGTATTAATTCACCTCAAAAAACCGCCGAATTGATTCGTCGTACACCTAAAGTTAGTCCTGAAGAGGTTATATTACCTGCCTATATCAGAAGGCATGCAATGCTTCGTATTATGGATAGCTTTTTATATCCGACTAAAGCACATTTGCAGCTTGAGCAAACTATTTCATCGATGATTAGACAGGGCTACTTAAGCAGAAATATTGCAGATAAAAGTTATCAAGAAACACTCAACGGTACCGCAGATGTACATAAGAACAATAGCCGAAATGCTGGCAATGAAGCGCTTGTTAGTTCAGTAATTGGTTGCTCTGGTGCAGGTAAATCGACAGCTGTTGAGGCCGTTTTAGCCGGTTATAACCAAGTTATCATGCATACAAATTATCAACATGTTCAACTAGTGTGGTTAAAGGTTGAATGTCCTCATGATGCTTCAGTAAAAAGTCTTTGTATTAACTTTTTCAGAGCACTAGATACGGCCCTAGACAATGACAATGAATACGAAAAACAGTATGTAAAGCCTAGAGCAAACGCAGAGATGCTTCTTGGTGACTTTGCTCGTATTGCAGCGCTGCATTCTATTGGATTACTTGTGATCGACGAAATTCAACACCTTGAGCGATCAAAATCAGGTGTTTCAGAACGAATACTTCGTTTCTTTGTACAGTTAACTAACACGATTAAACTTCCTATTTTATTTGTGGGTACCCCAAAAGCTTATGCGTTATTTTCACCAAGCATGCGCTCAGCCAGACGCGCGTCGCAATTCGGAAGTATCAACTGGAATCGTTTTAATACTGTTGATAAAACGGGCAAAGGTTCCGATTGGGACCGATTTTTTACTCGGCTTTGGTCATTACAATGGTTTAAATCACCGCAGCCATTAACAAATGAAATAAAAAACCTCTTTTGGGATTATTCACAGGGTATTGCACATGTGGCGGTAACACTCTTTTACTTGTGTCAAACGCGAGCAGTTATCGTTGGCAAAGAAATAATTAATAAAGAATTGGTCGATGAGATTTTCGAGGATGAACTGCATATGATCGGGCCAATGATCCGCGCTTTACAAAGTGGGTCTGAAAAGGATATCAAGGATTATGGCGACTTAGAAATCCCAAAGGCGGCATTGATTCAGACTGATGCAACTTTTAATGAAAACAATAATACTCCGAGCTCTAAGCCAGTTGATGACAAAGAGGTCTCAAAGCTACACCAACTCACAGTGATGCTTGAGCAAATGGGACTTGGTGAAGATATTGCTCCTATAGTAGCTGAGCAAGCGATATTTGAATTACCCAGAGGCAACCTTTTCGATCTAATTGCGCACATCAAGAACTTAGAAGATAAGTTAGCGCCTAAACCAGAAACGAAAAAGCCTAAAACCGTTAAATTAACGCCAGCCTATGTTGAAAATGACTTACGACTAATGCTCAATCGTAAGGGTGGAACATACAAAATCATAAAAAATGAAGGTGTTATTATTAATATCTCAGAATATTTGTAAACTATTCTGATTTTATGGGAGAGTGACAGGCTCTCGGCGATTATTCGGACAATACTTAATGGTGTAATCCGACATCGTCACCTTTTAGCTCTCTAGATATACCACTTTGCATTTTAGTAAGTATATGGCTCAACTTAACTCTATCAGGTGTTTTTGAGAACTCAGGGAATCTCAAGCCAATTTGCACATCAAAGTTTCTCACTTTGAAATTCCTGTTGGAGCTTTAACACCTAATTCGAGACAAAACTTTATGATTTCCATATCTGCATTTCTAATGTCGGCGGAAAGTATCTCCATTTTTCCGATTACTTCTTCAATGTCAACTTGTTCTTCTTCCCTAAACGTATCAACAAATCTAGGGATATTGAGATTAAAATCATGCTCTACTTTAATGACTTCGCGAGAAGCCACATAAGCGAATTTATCTATAAACTTACGTTCTTCAACAGCAGAAAGAATACGGTCAAGATCTTCCTCTCTAAGAAAGTTTTGATTGGTAGCTTTACCACAATGTGCGCTGGCATCAATAAACAAAATATTTTCCTGCGCCCTTCGTTGTTTTTTCAACACTAGGATACAGGTTGGGATTGAAGTCCCATAAAAAATATTAGCGGGTAAACCAATCACCATATCTACGCAGTTTTTCTGTTCGATAAGATATTTACGGATATGTGCTTCGGCAGCACCTCGGAATAACACGCCATGGGGCAGTACCACCGCCATTGTGCCGTCTTCATCCAGCTGATGAAGCATGTGTTGCACAAAAGCAAAGTCTGCCTTGCCTTTTGGCGCTAACTTGCCGTAATCAGAAAAACGTTCATCAGACAAGAAACCATCACTGGCACTCCAATCTGAAGAAAATGGTGGATTTGCGACAACCGCTTCAAATCGGTTCTCTAGATGCTGAGGTGATTCCAGGGTGTCATCTTGCTGAATATCAAAACTACGATAGTGAACACCGTGCAAAATCATGTTCATACGCGCTAGGTTATAAGTACTAGGGTTTTTCTCCTGACCAAAAAAGCTTGAGACGTCCCCACCTTTACGTTTAATTTCTTTCGCTACTTGCAGTAACAATGAGCCTGAACCGCAGGTAGGGTCGTATACTGATTTTAACTTGGTTTTATCTCTAGTCACTAGTTTAGCTAGTAACTTTGACACCATTGGCGGAGTGTAGAATTCCCCAGCCTTTTTACCTGCACCACTGGCAAATTGACCAATGAGATATTCGTAAGCATCACCTAATACATCAATTTCAGTATCATCAAGGCAGAAATCAATTTCGTCTAGGTGGCCTAATACTTTTGAGATTAACTCGTTTTTTGCTTTCTCACTTTTACCCAGTTTGTTTGATGTTAAGTCAATGTCATCAAACAAGCCGTTAAAGTCATCTTCACTGGCTGTTCCCATGGTGCTTTGTTCAATGTGGTTAAGCACATCGGTCAAAGCTTCAATGATAAATTCACCGTTTTTGCCCTTTTCGGCAATCACATGAAACAGCTCACTTGGCTTTAGGAAATAACCTAAGTGATCAATGGCCTCTTCTTTAATGGCAGTTAAGTATTCTTGCCCATCGGTAGTAGCTTCATCAATTGAATCAAACTTAATACCATCCTCTGCCAAAATACCATCTGCGTATTGATGCATACGCTCAGATAGGTATTTAAAGAATATAAACCCTAGAACATAGTCACGAAACTCATCCGCACTCATGTTGCCACGCAACGCGTTAGCAATATTCCAAAGCTGTTTTTCTAGTTCTTTTTTGTGTTGTTCTGCTGTTTTGATTACTTCTTGGTCTGCCATGTTTGTTCATGTCCTTTATAAATTTTTGAATGAGTTTTAGCTGTTCTGATAGCCTGGTGCAATTGAGAGGTTATCTGCACCGTATAATGTTTGACTATTCTTTAAGTAAAGCTGATATTCGGAGCCTGAAAGTGAGGCACTTTCAGAGCAATCCACATTCCAACGTCTTAATAAATAACCAGCCATAGCAGCTCTAACATTCAGTTCTAACATGCCTTTTTCCATACCAAAATCCAGTTTAATCGCTGTTGGAAACTTAACGTTTTTTGGGTGTGGAATAATTTGTAATGGCACCATGCGCATCCACTGATGATCTTTCAACTTATCTTCTTCAGGTGATGGCCTCTGTGACAGAATTGCAACTTTAGTAATGCGAGTTAAAACAAAGTCTCTGAATGATTTAGATTTACGGTCAAAAGCCCTTAAATGCCAACGTAAGCCATTATCTACTATTGAATGAGGCACAAGTTCCCTTGCAGCGGAACCACTACTTAAAGACGTATATATGACACTAATTGGTTTATTACCGATAATCGATTGAGATAATTTCGCAATAATATCAATATCAGGTACGTTTAGCGGGCTTGGTGATTCAATAGGGAATGATGTATCACCAATAGAATCAAAACCATCACTAATGTTATTAGCTAACTTAATGAGAGTACGGCGAGCATCATGGGCAAATACAGGTTTGAACTGAGTTGTGATGAAATATTTTTTTTCTACGTTGTCATACGCCATGTTAACTGGCGAATTTTCTTTGTAGAACTTTAAATCTCTGGTTGCAGCGGCAAGGCCTAATTCAAAATGACTGACTATTTCACTGCGTGTTACCATCCCTGTAAAATATAGCTTAAAGTCGATATAAGCTAATCTCTGCTTCTGTGCAAAATTGAATTCGTCCATGCTTAAAAAATCATGTTATCAGTAGATAGAATGCCAATATTTATCATTTTGATTCATACAACAAGTGATAATGTTCAATTAGTGTTATTCAAACAAGTCATTTATTTGAACGCTTAACGCAAGTGATAACATACTAACTTCTATATCAGTTACCCGGCGAACACTTGACTCTATTTTAGCCAAGGTGCCTCGACTAATTGCCCAATCAATAAGATTACATTTTGCTACAAGTTGTTCTTGGGTCCACTTTTTTCTTTGTCGAATAGCCCTAACGTTTTTTCCAACAATATTCATAACTCATCCTGCTCCGTTAGCGGAGCTTGATTGTCACAAATAAAAAGCCTAGAATTGCTCCGCTATCGGAGCATTTAATTGTGTTTTTGTTTACCTACGTTGGAGTATCTTTTGAAAATTGACGTTTTAGTGGCTCAAATTATTGTCGCGAGCAACTTTGATAACTTCACTACAAGCGATGTCCGCTCAGCATACATTACGTTAAAAAATGATAATTCTTTAGATCCAGTTAGTATCAGAAAAAAGCTTTACGCTGAACTTTTAAAATTGGTGAAGAAAGGTTGGCTGAAGAAGAAGTCTTCAAATATTAAAGGCTTGACTCGGTTCAGTAAAACCGAGTTATTTGATGCTAACGTGCTAGCTGAAAACATCACAAAGGATATAAGTAATAAAGAGTTTCCTGACAGCACCAAGCGGCATACTTTAGCGGCAAAGTTAAATCACTATAAAGCGGATTTGCTATTGAACATTGGTGAAACAGAAGCTTATAAGGAAGTCTATTCAGAGTTTCCGGAATTAGTTGACGAAATTCAGCCTCAGTACAACGCTGCTAGGGATAACAACACAAAGATTTTAGGTAAAATAAGAGCGATTGAAGGCTTAATGAAACTCGGTTAATTCAATAAAACAGATTACTAGAACAATTTTTACCGCAACGGCTAACAGAAAAAACATAACAAATTTTGGGGCGCTTACATTTAATAACGTAAAGGCTCATTTTGTATTATTGAAGCCGTCACTATGAAACCAAAGCATTTATTAATGCTAACAATACGAACACAAGGCAAAATGGAATGAACTCATTCCTTTAATACTGAATGACTAATAGTAGATACTGATGGAATTAAGACAATGGCAAGCTGAATGTATTAATTTAGCTTTGAAAGAGTACAAGGATGGGGCGGTTCATTTTTTAGCTTTAGCGACACCAGGAGCGGGTAAAACTGTGATGGCTTCTGAATTAGCGGATCAATTATTAAAAAATGACCTGATTGATTTGGTCATTTGTTTTTCTCCATCCTCTATTGTTGCCAAAGATTTTGGTGAAAGCTTACAGGTAAGAACTCAAGAGCAATTCGACGGAAAAATGGGTGCTAAAGGCCATTCCCTTACATATCAAAGTTTACAGTATCTTGACGGCAATTTTTGGCAACTGTTTGATCGCTTTCGGGTGTTCGCTATTTTCGATGAAATACATCATTGCGCTGGATCAAATATTGATAATGCCAATGCATGGGGCGAACAAATAATTATTAATATTCAAGATAAGGCTAAATTGACTTTGGCATTAACCGGCACTCCTTGGCGCTCTGATGCTGCTCCTATTGTCCTTTCTAATTACATGCACCCTAGTAATAAAATATCTTGTGATTACATTTATGGGCTCGCTCAGGCTGTTAGAGATAATGTTTGTCGTTTGCCGCAGATTGTAGCGATTGATAACGATAATATTTCAGTAGTTGATGGTATAGAAAAGAAGACTTTTAGCAGCTTTAAATCACTACTTTCACAGTCAAATATTCCATACCAAGACGTGATTCAGAATGAAGAGGTGATCAACTATTTAATTCATTCTTCACATGACAGGCTAGCTGAAATAAGGAAGACAAACTCTGATGCAGCAGGCTTAATTGTTGCTTCGTCTGTCGATCATGCTCAGGCAATATTACTGTTGATGAAAAGCCGTTTTAATGAAAATGCAACGTTGGTAACTTATCGTGAAAGTGAACCTATTAGAATTATTCAACAATTTAGGGATGCTTCTACGCCCTGGATTATTTCTGTAGGGATGATCAGTGAAGGCACTAACATCCCGCGGCTACAAGTGTGCTGTCACCTGACCAATATCAAAACTGAAATGCATTTTAGACAGATTTTAGGCCGAATTCTAAGAAGGACTAACTCAGCAAATCAAGAGGCAATAATGTACATGCCTGCTGAACCTAAGCTTATAGAATACGCTTACCGTGTTAAGCAAGACATACCTTTTGAAGCTGATGTAGTTAAGTTTGAAAAAATGAAAGCTCGGGATGAGGATGCAGTTAAAAATAAAAATGTTGTTAGCTCTATTAAATCCACAAAGATTACTGGCAAGCCTAAGTTTGCAGTAGCTGGAATTGGCGTGGTTTTTGATGCCAAAGAAATTAATAACTCCAATTCAAATGAAGAGTGTTTTTTAACGACTTCGTATGAAAAAGTCGTCAACATTTTCGGTCAGTTTAAACAAGAGTCTATTGCGTTAGGTTTGAGTGAGTTGAGATAAAATTTTTTGCCCAGTAACAATTGCTATAACCATATCTAACTCCGACTAAATCTAGATTCGAGAAATTATCATGATTATGCAATTTCCGGTGGCACATGATGATGAATTACTAGTCAGCATTTTAGCTCGTTTTGTTGCAAGACAAGGATTAAGCGATGATAAGGTCGCATTAGAAACTCTTTTTGGAAGCCGAAATATAGTACCTTCAGCTTTATTGCAGGGGCATATTCAAGCTCTTCTTTCTCATGTAGGTCATATCTGGCCAATTAGTGAATTTGATGTTATTCATCGCCATTCTATTCTCCCTATTTTTCAGACATTTGTTGAGCCATTGCGAATTCAAGAAGTTCGATACCGATTAATTCACAGTGATAAATCACATGTGATGACAAGTATAGGGGTGAACGCATCGAGTATTAAGTGGCCCCGCCATTATCGTTATTGCCCTGAGTGTTTAGCAGATGATCATAACAGGTTAGCTTATTCTTATTGGCGCCGTTTATTTCAGCTTCCTGGTGTGCATGTTTGTCCGAGTCACTATTGTTATTTGCAGAATAGTCCTTATAAATTGAATCCACAAAGAAGGCATAGTTTTTGGGATGCATCTTCCCTTGTGCCCCAAGAAAAAATGACACCAATACATATTTCATCAAACGACAAGCTATCGAAATTGTCTATCATCATGCAGCAATTATTAAACACGGATACTCAATATGTTTCTCCATTGCAATGGACAGCGTTTTATCGGAGATGCATCACTGATGTTGTTTTAATGGTTGGGCTTAGACCTGATCACACCAAAATTAAAGGGCTAGTTAAACAATATTGGGGACACAAATTTTTAGAACAACATGGCCTTAGCTTAAACTCCGAAAACAATTGGTTGTTAGCACTTTTTCGTAAACAGAGAAGGCACTATTGCGCTCTTCATCATATTGTTTGCACTATGGCATTATTTCCAGATTATTCTTTTTTAAGAGCGATCAAGGAAGCCGCCTTGATTCCTGTATATGCTCCAGAAAAGAGAATTTACACCAACATTAATGCTTCTGAACGGGCCAAAGACTATCGAATCAACTGGAAGGCAGTCTGCGCTCAATTCGCCACTTTAAAAGATATTCGCGCGACCACTGAAGGAGCAAGAGTTTATTCATGGCTTTATCGGTTTGATAATGCTTGGTTACAGGGTCATTTACCACTTCGTGCGAGCAACGATTTGGGCCGACAAGTGAATTGGAAAAAGCGTGATATTGAGCTAGCCAAGAAATTGATCCAGCTCCGAAACACAAGCTATGACAACTTTCGTTTACCTCGCATGACTCAAACCTGGTTTATCGCTAATATTAATGTGTTTTGGGGAGTGAGCAGCCATTTGCATAAATTACCCCTATGCAAAAGTTTTTTTATCAAATACACAGAATCAATTGATGAGTACCAAATTCGTCGTGTTCTAGCTATCATTGTAAAATGTATTAGTATGGACGAGCCTATACCTCAGCCTTATGAAATTGAACGAATTGCCGGACTTAGCAAGGAACGCAGCCGAGAACCTGTCAAACAGATTCTTGGAATGGATTTCGAAAAATTTTCCCATCTCAAATTATCTTCCAAGCAATATCGAGCTCAAAAAGATTGATGGTGTCTTTCGGTCGACAAACCTTCTTAGACACAAGAAAATTTACGTAGGTGTTGAATGGGAAGATGGTGAGAAATCGTCATTACCAATTGAGATTGCTAATCTTCTTGCGCCAGGCAGAGCATACGCAGGGAAGCATATTTCACATCAAACAGAGTATAAAAAGGTAGTAGTTAATATTCTGCGAGAAGTTTCAGTTGATAAAACTTCTACCCATTATCAGTACTTATATCAAACAGATAATGGAATGATTTCAATTTCAGCTTTTGAACTTGCTAGAACTCTGTTCTTTCACAACCGACATCTGGTAAATACAGCATATACTGCAAATGGAATATCTGAACTCGCTTTTGTCGATCGAAAGACTTCCCCTCCAACAATAATTTTTCCGGAATCTACCAGTTACCCTGTTAGTTACTTGAACACCAAAAGAGCGAGAACTCATCTTGCGTGGCTTTTGTTAGAGCCTGAAGCCAGGCGTAGTCTTTTTGGAATCTATCAATGTTTTCGAAAAAATGAAAATGGGCTTGCTTTTAACTTTGATCCACCGAACTTATTGGGTTGGCGGCTTGAATTGTCGATTGTAAGAGATCCTCAGTCTAGTTTACTAAAAGTACAAAGAATAGAAAATATTCTGGACGCATGTACTTCAGTTAAAGTGGTTGGAGTACAAATTTATCATCCTAAAAGAAAAACTGAGGCCGAATTAGATGGTAAGCGCTATAAGAATAGCGGTACAACACCGGATGTTGATATTGACCCTGAACTGGACATCGGTGCAATACCTGCTTTTGGCAAACGGCTTCATTCTCATAGATACAATGGGTTTTCATTTAATGTTTCTGGCATCTATGACACAGCACTTGCTGAAGGTAAGGAAACTTCAAAACCTACTCCAATTTCTAATGGGAACTCGACAAGAGAGCATGATAAAGCTGGCGTTGGATCACCCGAAAGAGAAGGAAATGCTCAAGAATTTGACCCAGTTATAAATCAAGGTGACGATTCTATCGATGAGGCTGAAGAGAGACCTCAAAAATTCTTGATATTCGAGCAAGTGGTAAAGGAACTTGGTCGAAGTAAGGATATAAAACTTGAGTCAGTAAAGTGCGGAGTCTTCCCAAATCCAACAAATAGTAGTCGTGTTATATTTCAAACGAAAGATGAACACACTTTAAGATTTTTCATCGCCATTCTGGAAGTAAATCAGGCAAAAATTGTAATGCTAGAGGCTGACACAACTAGCTTGGTTAAGGCCAAGGGGGCAAGTACATTAATACTGGGCCTCAAAGATGATGCTGATACGAACTTTAAAGAAATTATTCAGCATTTTTCTGATAGTAGTGCCCAATGGAGACATCAGTATATTCATGAACGAGCCAACTTTTTTAATTCTTGCAACCACCCAAGGCTGAAATCAAAAGGGAAGTTGTTAAGTGAAGAAGAATACAAGAAAAAGTGGGTTAATAGTATTAAGAAGAAATTGACGCAATTGGCAAATAAAGTAACTTAATTCTTGGTGTTTTCATTATAGAGTCAAGCAGCTCCATGGTTTTTCAACGGATACCATACTGGCGTCATACTTGGATTGGTTAGACCATTTATTGTACCTCTGTAATATTTACATTGAAGCGACCTTATTACGCTTGCTGAACCACGTCAGGCTGTATAAGTGTCGAAAGTGCAGTTAATCCCTATTTACTAGCTTAAGTCAGTTCCCATCTAACCGTGAACGGCACTTTTGAGCCTAAAAGAAGTTACTGAATTTAACTTAGCCGACCGTCTCCTTTGCCCAAGATAGCGGACGTAGCGATTTATTGTGGTTTAGTCCGGTTTGAGCGAATTGCGGACATAGGTGACATTCGGTTTATGATTGAGCTATAGCTCTAAAGCAGACATTAACGTCGCCAGCAGTGCGGAAGTCCCTCTGGCT
>Ga0307492_10000983_pt1 | contig 11942 bp, 11 predicted proteins | sample SI3LmetaG_FD_202365 | JGI IMG/M metagenome (GOLD analysis project Ga0307492, IMG submission 202365) | Sea-ice brine microbial communities from Beaufort Sea near Barrow, Alaska, United States - SI3L | ecosystem: Environmental > Aquatic > Marine > Coastal | place: USA: Alaska | collected 2017-05-06
CCACGTAAATTCGAGCAGAAATGGGATGGAATCTTGTTTTTTAGCCCAAGTGGAGTGGAGAGTTATTTTGTTGAAAATAAGGTGGAGCGTGAAGCGGTTTCACAACAGGTTAAGAATGACTCTCCTGTGCTAATTTGTATTGGTGAGACGACGGCAGATGCCGCGAGAAAGTATAGTAACCATATTGTTATAGCTAACACTACTTTAGTAGAGAGTGTAATAGCTAAGGCAGTGAATGTTTTAAAAAAAGATTAAATTTCCGAAGGAAAAGAACGATTTCTTTCTCACCCTGCCTCTGACAAACTTTTTTGCGAAAGGATGGGTAAAGGCTGGGGATGTGGGAAATGCCTGAATCGGGGACAACAAATAAATTATGAACAACACTACAAACGTTATTAAAAACGACCTATTCTTAAGAGCATTAAAAGGCGAAACCGTAGACCGTCCACCGGTATGGATGATGCGTCAAGCGGGGCGATACTTGCCAGAGTTTATGGAAATCAAAGCGAAGTATGACTTCTTTACCCGCTGCCAAACGCCAGAACTTGCAAGCGAAATTACTGTACAACCTATACGTAGATACGGGATGGATGCAGCGATTTTATTTTGCGATATTTTAGTAATCCCACAGGCAATGAATATTCACGTGGAGATGAAACCCAATATTGGACCTTGGATTCCAGATCCTATTCGTACGCATAAAGATCTAGATCGCGTGATTGTGCCAGACATTCACGACACCTTAGGCTATGTGATGGAAGCGATTAAAATGACAAAGGAAAAGTTGAATGATGATATTCCATTAATCGGCTTTGCTGGAAGCCCCTGGACCTTACTATGCTATTGTGTGCAAGGGCAAGGGAGTAAAAACTTTGACAAAGCAAAAGAGTTCTGTTTTACACAACCCGTTGCAGCGCATGAGTTATTGCAGAAAATTACAGACACCACAATTCTTTATTTAAAAGAAAAAGTTAAAGCTGGTGTGAACGCCTTGCAGGTTTTTGATAGTTGGGGCGGGATGTTATCTCCGGTTGATTATCAAGAGTTTTCTTGGCAATATATGCAGCAGATCATTGACGCATTAAAGGATGATGCACCTGTGATTGCTTTTGGAAAAGGATGTTGGTTTGCTCTAGATACGATGGCAAAAAGTGGCGCAGCTGCATTAGGTGTGGACTGGACGTGTTCCCCTAAAAATGCACGCTATTTGACAGGCGGGAATATTACACTACAAGGTAATTTTGATCCAACAAGATTGTTTAGCCCTCCTGCAGAAATCAAGAAAATGGTAAAACAGATGATTGATGACTTCGGAAAAGATAAGTACATTGTAAATCTGGGCCACGGTATTTTACCTAATATTCCTATTGAAAATGCCGGAGCTTTCATTGAAGCCGTTAAGGAATATAAAGCAGACTCTTGAAAATCTGGACACGCATACGGCGACTGAGCATTTCTCAACTTTGGAAATTTTCAATCTTATTTTTGAAACATCCCTTGTTGGTTTTTCCAACGTTGAGTGCGACAAAAAGAACCTTTGAGATTTGTAATATACACTTCGGAAATACACATCATCGAAGCAACCCAGCCAATGCTTTTAGACACGCACTCTGGAATGTACTCATCTGCGAAAAATCGCTCAAATGGACGAGAAATAAACAAAAAAGTGTATTCTGGGCACAGAAAGTAGGTGATTTATATGAAAAAGTGACTCAAAATACGTCAATGGAAGAGGCGATGGATTTGCACAATAATGCCGTGGGTAGAATCTATTTTTTAAACCTTTTGGGTAAAAACGAAGCAGAAATCATCCATTATATGTCAATAAAGATAAAAAGCGCTCAAAAAGTAAGCAAAATAGAAGAAATGAAATCGTATAGAATTGAAATGGTTTTTATAGAAGATTAAAATACTAATTATAACAATGAGTTTGTCGAATTGTTAAAGGGTGACTTAGTTGCCATTCGACAAGCTCAGGATGACAGTGAAACTAAGAACATTGATAAAAAACATCTACAGAGGAATAAAAGCATACGCAGGAACCTTTAGGTTGATTAGCGAATTAAAACTTTGGAAGTATTTTGGGGTTCCAGTACTTATTAGTTTTATTACGGCGGTGTCCATTGGGTTTTTAGCTTGGGGATTGAGTGATAATATTGGTCGCTTGATTGCAACACTTTGGTTCTGGGAATGGGGCAGTGAGACATTTCTTAAAATTTCAGAAGTAATAGGTGGGATTGCTGTTATTGCAGTAGGGTTGATACTCTATAAGCATATCATAATGGCTTTGAGTGCACCGTTTATGAGTCCCGTTTCAGAAAAAATAGAACGTCATTTATTAGGGAATGAGCACGTGCATCGTGATACCGATAATGCGGCTCAATTATGGCGCGGTGTTCGTATAAATGTGCGCAACTTATTGTTAGAACTTCTCTTCACTATCCCGTTAATTATACTCAGTTTTATTCCCGTAATAAATATTGTGACTTCGGTTTTGATATTTTTAATACAGTCCTATTACGCTGGCTTTGGGAATATGGACTATACCTTAGAACGCCATTTTAAATATGACGAGAGTACAAAATTTGTGCGTTCGCATAGCGGCATTGCCATAGGAAACGGCATTGTTTTTATGGCGATGTTGTTTATTCCTATCATCGGGATTATCCTTGTTTTACCCTTATCTGTAACGGCTTCTACCACAGAAACAGTTAGATTGATTAAAGAGAGTGGTCGGTTAAAACTGGCTGGCAAAACTTTAAAAAAGATGGAGCATGATTAAGTGTTCTGGTTTTAATATCGCCCCTTTAAAAATTGGAGACGCACCATTGCTATCCCAGTTAATGGTGAATAATAAAGAGCAATTTAGCGACTACTTTCCTGGAACGCTTGCAGAGAATATTTCAGAAGAAAAATCTAAGCAGTTCATTGATAATGCATCGTATAAGATGAAGTCTAAAAAGCAATTTCTGTATGGACTCTATGTTGAAAACATAGTAATAGGACTTGTTTATATTAAAGAACTCAACTGGTCTATTAAAGAAGGAGAATTTGCCTATTGCATCGATAAAAACCATACCGGTAAAGGATGGATTACAGAGGCTATTAAAGTTTTATCTTCCATAGCTTTCACCTCACTTAATCTCGAAAGGCTAACAATAATCGTTCACAAAACAAATATCCCTAGTGTGCGAGTTGCAGAAAAATGTGATTTCTCGTATGTTAAAACTTTAAAAAATGAGTTTACGCCACCAGGCAAACAACCAATGGATATGGAACTTTATGTACTAAAAAAATGAAAGAACAATTTGTAACTTACATAAAACAACTTCAAAACACCATCACTTCTCGACTCGCAGAAATAGACGGTAAAGCTACGTTTGAAGAAGATGTTTGGAAAAGAAAAGAAGGCGGAGGCGGTCGCACTCGCGTTATAGAAAACGGTGCTGTATTTGAAAAAGGCGGCGTAAATATTAGTGAGGTACACGGAAAATTACCTGAAAGTATGCAGGAATACTTTGGTGTAAAAGACGCAGACTTTTTTGCTTGCGGACTTAGTCTTGTCTTGCATCCCGTGAATCCTATGGCGCCCACCGTGCACGCAAACTGGCGCTACTTCGAAATGTATGATCAAGACGGTGCGATTGTAGATCAATGGTTTGGGGGCGGTCAAGACTTGACGCCTTATTATTTATTTGACGAAGATGCGAAGCACTTTCATCAAACGTGCAAGACTTCTTGCGACAGACACAACCTGTCCTTCTATCCAAAATACAAAGCACGCTGTGACGAGTATTTTTATAACACACATCGCGAAGAGGGTCGTGGTATTGGCGGACTTTTTTTTGACTATTGTAAAGTTTCTGAAGAAATGAAAATGCAAGATTGGTTTCACTTTGTGACCGAAGTTGGTGATAGCTTTCTAGACGCATACTGCCCTATTGTTGTAAAAAGAAAAGACCTTCCCTTTACAGAATCTCAAAAAGACTGGCAAGAAATACGCCGAGGTCGCTATGTCGAATTTAATCTTGTGCACGATAAAGGGACGCTTTTTGGACTGCGGACAAACGGTAGAATAGAAAGTATATTGATGAGTTTACCTCCTAAAGTGCAATGGGTTTATAATCATCAACCAGAGGAAGGTAGTGAGGAAGAACGATTGGTTGAGGTATTAAAAAAGCCCCTTGATTGGGTTTAACAGTATAGCGCTATATCCCCTCGAGCGCAGTCGAGAGGTTATATATTATTAGGAATCTTAAAAGAGGTCTCGACTGCGATCGACCGGAGAACATTATGTATCCACAAAGAAGAAACAGAAGACTAAGAACCACAGAAGCTATGCGTAGCTTAGTTAGAGAAACCACCATCGCTCCTAATGACTTTATTGTTCCGCTATTTATTGTAGCAGGTAAAGGAGTAAAAGAAGAAATTGCTTCGATGCCTAACTATTATCGCTTCAGCTTAGATACACTAAAGGCCGAAGTAAAAGAACTTTGGGCAATGGGATTAAAGAGTGTATTGCTTTTTGTAAAAGTGCCAGATCATTTAAAAGACAATGAAGGTAAAGAAGCACTAAATCCAGATGGATTAATGCAACTGGCAATCAAAACAGTCAAAGATACCTGTCCAGAAATGATTGTAATGACAGATGTGGCGCTAGATCCTTATTCAAAATATGGCCATGATGGCATTGTTGCTCATGGACAGATTGTGAATGACCCTACAAACGCTTTTTTAGCAAAAATGGGATTAAGTCACGCACAGGCAGGAGCAGATATTGTTGCTCCTAGTGATATGATGGACGGCCGTATTTTGGCAATGCGAACCCTACTTGAAGAAGAGGGGTTTCATAACACCGGCATTATGAGTTATAGCGCCAAGTACGCATCTGCATTTTATGGACCTTTTAGGGATGCTTTAGATAGCGCACCCGTCGATTTAAAAAACATACCTAAGGATAAAAAGACCTATCAAATGGATCCTGCAAATAGAAACGAGGCAGTGAAAGAAACCTTAATGGATATCGACGAAGGCGCAGACATCGTGATGGTAAAACCAGGGCTTTGTTATTTAGACATTGTTAGAGACATTCGTGAAGTAGTTGATGTTCCTATAGCAGTATATCAAGTAAGTGGCGAGTATGCGATGCTTAAAGCTGCGGCAGAAAGAGGATGGCTAGATCACGACGCCGTAATGATGGAACAGGTTTTGAGTATAAAAAGAGCGGGCGCCAACATGATCGCGTCCTATTTTGCCAAAGATGTGGTGAAGTTAATTAGCTAAAAGTGGCGCTTCGACTACACTCAGACACCAGCATCATAAAATTATTGCTAATGAAAAACATCACTTGAAATATCCTTTTGTGGGTAAAGAAGGCTCCTTTAGTCAAGTAGTCCAGCGATAACAAGAGGTACATATCTAACTAATGTTATAATAGAACCAGACGGAACCATTCAAGAATATATTTCTGGTGGGATGGTTGGGATAAGAAAACAGATTGAAGCGGCTATAGAGGCAGCGCTTTATTAACAGGCACACGAAGCGCCACATTTTAGGTCAGTAAAAACATTTAATTTCACTTCGGAAATATGAAACATGTAGTACTGCTAATTTTCATTGGCATTTCAGCAACAAGTATGGCACAACAAACTACCGTAAAAACTGCTTGGCTTGAAAAGTGGGACAACTCAAAAAACTACCTCATCGGTATTGCAGAAGCGATGCCAGAAGAATATTATGATTTTAAACCTACCGAAAGACAAATGACTTTTAAGGAGCAATTGCTGCATATAAAAGGTAATATGGACTGGTTAAGTAACGCATATTTTACCACCATAGGTTTTGAACGTAAAAAAGAAGAGCCGCCTAGAACTAAAGAAGAAACCATTGCCATTATCAAAGCTGGATATGAAAGCGCCTACGCTTTAATTGAAGCAACACCGGCTGAAGCGTTTGAAGAAACGGTAGATTTCTTTGCCGGGCCAAAAAGCAAGATTCAAATTTTAAATTTACTACAAGATCATGTTTCGCATCATCGCGGGCAATTGATTGTGTACCTTAACTTAAAGGATGCAGAGCCGCCCGCTTTTGTGGGATGGTAAAATTGCATCGTAGGTGTTTTTATACCACGTTCAAAATTTTAAAAAAAGTATCGTAATGGACGTTTTAATCACGACCACTGCATTGCAGCTATACGACCTTGAAAGATTTTGTTTGCCATTTATTGCTAATCAAGCAATGAGCTTAAAGAATGTTTCTCTAGCTTAATTCGGGATACGCTTTTGGCCTAACCGTCAACCTGCTTACCAAAATTTTAAACTTTCTTTAATATTGCTTTGATGGGTAAACGATTACCTTGCAAAAAAACTATTCATGGGTCTATTAATATTTTACGCAGTAATCTCTATATTCTTTTCGTTTCTGTGCTCTATTCTTGAGGCGGCCTTATTGAGTTTTACACCTACGTTCATTAAAATGAAAAAGAGTGAAGGGAAAGGATATGCTAAAACGTTATCTGCACTTAAAAAAGATATTGATCAACCACTCATTGCTATCCTAACAATTAACACGATTGCACACACGGTGGGTGCCATTTTAGTTGGAAATCAAGCCGGTATTCTCGCCATAGAAGGAGGTTTTGATATTACTTTTCTCGGCTTCAACTTCGTTGCTATTATTTCGGCAATCATGACTATTTTGATTTTGATTATTTCAGAAATTATCCCTAAAACTATAGGAGCTACCTATTGGCAGCGCTTGGGTAATTTTACGGCAATGACTTTAAAAATTATCATATTTCCGCTGAAATATACTGGGATCTTGTGGTTGTTAAACCTTACGACAAAGCTTATTGGTAAATCTGCACACGTGAGTACCATGAGCCGAGAAGAATTTTTAGCCATTACGGAAGCTGCAGAAATGGAAGGTGTTTTTGAAGAGAATGAAAGTGCTGTTATTAAAAACTTATTACTATTTAAATCTGTCTTGGCAAAAAATGTAATGACTCCTTTTCCTGTAGTTGTACTAGCAAATGAAAACACATCACTACAAGAATTCTACGATGCCAATAAAAGTTTACAGTTCTCTAGAATTCCTGTTTATAGTGGTAAATCTCACAACATCACAGGGTTTGTGCTCAAAGATGATATCCTTGCAGAAATTGTAGAAGCACACGGTGACAAAATCTTAGCAGATTTAAAACGTGAGATTTCTGTTGTAAATGCTGAGAAACCCATCCCAGAAATGTTTGACACCTTCATTCAAAAACGGACGCATATGTCTCTTGTGGTGGACGAGTTTGGGAATACTATAGGTGTGGTTACCATGGAAGATATTATAGAAACGCTGCTCGGCTTAGAGATTATGGATGAGAGTGATGCCGTTGAAGATATGCAAATTCAGGCTCGAAAAAACTGGGAACTTCGCGCGAAGCGCATGGGAATTCAACTAGATAAAACTCCAGAATAATTATCTTTTACACTATAGCGGGAGCACTTAAATGTCTTAAAATTGTGGTTAAAAATTGAGAGACATCGTAAGGCTTTAAAATAATGTCATTCATACCTGAAGCAATTATCCTCGCTCTAGCTTCTTCTATTTCTACTGCTGTCAATGCAATAATAGGAATGGTTTTATTGTAAAGTCTAATTTTTTCTGTAGCCTCAATACCACCCATTTTAGGCATATGAATATCCATTAAAATCAAGTTAAATTTTTTCTTTTGCACTTGTTCAATGGCCTGTAAGCCATCGTCTGCTAAGGTCGTTTTAAAGTGTCGCGCTTCTAAAATCCTTTGTGTGACTTTTTGATTTATCTTATTATCATCCACTATTAATATATGCATATTCTCAAAGACAGACATTACAGGAGTATCTACTGTCTTAACTTCTAACACTTCTTTTGATATACTCGTGTTTTCTTCAAGGTCAATTATAAACGAGAAAATAGCCCCATTACCTGGCGAGCTTTGTAAATCAATCTTACTATTATAAAGGTTGAGTAATTTTTTAACTATAGGTAAGCCTAATCCTGTTCCTTGATAGTTATAATTGTTGCTTTCTATTTGTGAGAATTCTTCAAAAATAGATTGTTGTTTTTCTAATGGAATACCTATGCCATTATCTTTAATGAAAAACTGTGTTTTATAAAGACCGTCCTTATTTTTACCTAGCGATTTAATGACAATTTCAATGGTTCCGTTTTCATTAAATTTTACCGCATTACCCACCAGATTCATGAGTATTTGAGATAGTTTAACAGAGTCTCCACTTAAATAAATTGGCAAGTCATCATCGATTCTTACTTGTATTTTATTATTATTTTGCTGTAAGCTAAAAGTAAAAGAATTGGTAATGTTCTTAACAAGTTTGGTCAAAATAAACGGAGCCTTTTCAAGCTTCATGCCATTTGCATCTGCCTTGTTCAATGTAAGTACATCATTGATAAGTGCTAACAAATAATCTGCTGAAAATTTAAGAGATTTTAAATCGTCTTTATGCGAGTTTAGTTTCTCGTCTTCTAATAAGATAGAAGACAATCCGATAACGCCATAAAGTGGCGTTCTTAACTCGTGACTAACAGTTGAGAAAAACTGTGTTTTTAGTTTAGACAAACGCTCTGCCTCTTCTTTTGATTTAATAAGTTGCAGATTATTTTTATTCAGTTTTCTAACAATTTTCCTCCTACTCTCGTACAATAAAAAGACCGTAATAAACGCTGCAAAAAACACTGTTGTTGCGCCAATAAAGATGTTAGAAAGCTGCTTAGATTTTGTCACAATCTCATCTGTTAATGTCTGTTCGGTTTTAGCCGCTATTAACGCTACTTCATATTGCTCTAACTTCAACTTCTCACTTGCTTCTTGAAATTGTTGCTCTCTAATAATATTATTATACTTCGCATTAAGTGCCTTTTCTACTTTCAAACTTTTTATAGCTGCACTTAAGTCGCCGCTGTCCTGATAGGCTTGCGATAAAAACCCTTGTGCTTCAACCGAGGGCTGTAAATAATCACCTGCTATCGCTCTCTTTACAGCACCTTCTAGCAGGAATACTGCACGGGTATTGTTAGCACGTAACATATGATATCTCCCTCTCAATACATCTAGATTAATACTATAAAGAGGACTCATATTACTATCTGATTCTATAATCTCACGAGAAGTATTTAAGTAAGGTAAGGCCTTCAATGGCTCTTTGAGGACGATATGAACCCAAGCAATGTTCAATAAGGAGGCAATTCTATCTTTATCTGTCTCTCCCCCTCTTTTGCTAATCTCAATAGCTTTCTCAAAGTTTTCGCGTGCTTTTTGAAGATCACTTCCGGTTTCCATATAAGCATTGCCTATGTCATTATATACACCACTAATCAAGCTGTCTTTCTTAGATAGAAGTGCGTATTCAAGGGCTGTTCTATAGTAAGAAAGGCTATTACTAGCATCTCGCATTGACAAATACACAGATCCTAATCTCAAATTACTCTTTGAAGCAAGAATATAATTATTCGCTTTTAACGCCTCGTTTTCTATAAAAATGCTCGTGGCAATTGCTCCTTTATAATCAAAATCTCGTTGCTGCGTATAGGTCTTATTTACAAGTGAAAATAAGCTATCTGTGGTGGTTATCGTTTCTTGAGCTAGACCTTGTTGAGAAAAACTTAAAAAGCAGAAAATAAAAAGGAATGATAAAGCGTTTTTCATAAAAAATAGTTGGCTTAAACAAACTTACTAAATAAACCTCAGAAGGAAAGTTTTAGCCTGTTTTTTGGGATTTAATAGTGCGCTACGCATGTATATCTTTGGATATGAAGACTTACATTTTAGAAACAGAAATAGGACATATTGAGATAAAAGGCACGGCAGCGAGTCTTTGCTCTATCCAGTTTCTAGAGACAACTTCGGAAACATTAACCTCCAAAATTCCTCCCTGTTTAAAAACTATTGTTTCACAATTACAAGAATACTTTGCAGGCACGAGAACCGAATTTGATGTAACGCTTAGTCCTGATGGGACGGCATTTCAGAAAAAAGTCTGGGAGCAGCTGCAGACTATCCCTTTTGGAAAAACAGTGTCCTATCAAAAAGTAGCAAATGATTTAGGAGACCCAAAGGTAATTAGGGCGGCAGCATCTGCAAATGCGAAAAACCCGATTGTCATTGTAATCCCTTGTCATCGCGTGATTGGAAGTGATGGAAAATTAACTGGTTATTCAGGTGGCTTGCATCGTAAAAAATGGTTGTTGGAACAAGAGAGTCCCGTGACACAGGGAAAATTATTCTAGTTTTCTTTTTTGTACATTTAGCAATAGTCCAACCATATGCGCTATGCTAAAAAAACTAAATTTAGAACACATCTTATTTCTCGATATTGAGACGGTACCTCAACACGCCAATTACAGCGATCTTGATGAAACGACAAAAGCGCTCTGGGAAGGAAAAACAAAATACCAACGCAAGGAAGAGTTTACACCGGAGGAGTTCTATGACCGAGCCGGTATCTGGGCAGAATTTGGGACTATTGTTTGTATTTCTGTCGGGTATTTTAAGACGCAGGGAGATCTTCGGAAGTTTAGGGTCACCACTTTTCACGGCGCGGAAGACACGCTCTTAAAAGAGTTTAAAACCCTATTACAAACACATTTTAATAAAACGCAACACGTGTTATGTGCTCATAATGGTAAAGAATTTGATTTTCCTTATATCGCACGACGTATGATAATTCATGGCATAGATTTACCTTTTAAGCTTAATCTCTTCGGAAAAAAGCCTTGGGAAGTCCCTCATCTAGATACGCTGGAGTTATGGAAATTTGGTGATTATAAAACCTTCACTTCGCTAAAGTTAATGGCGCACGTGTTAGGAATCCCTTCTCCTAAAGATGATATAGATGGTAGTGAAGTTCGCGATGTGTTTTATGAAGAGAATGACATTGATAGAATCATTATCTATTGTGAAAAAGACACGGTGACAGTCGCACAGATTATTCTTAGGTTACGTAACGAGCCTCTTTTATCTGAAGACGAAATAATATCTGTTTAAAAATTCCGAAGACAAATATGGGATGAAGAATATCAAAAGATGTCACTTGCTTTTATTCTGCCTTTTTAAGCGGGGGAGTATACAACTTGTACATTAAGTTTAATAGTCTTAGTGGTTGCTTTACGTCTCTTTATTTGTCAATTACATTTTGTATGTTTATAGCTACATCTAGCAGCATAAAAAATTCATTTTATAAAAAAGTAACCAAACGAAAAGATATGTTTTACAACAATATATTAAATTAAATCGCATTTTTATTATACTACGATTACGTAATTATAAATAATTTATGGCTGTCAAAACAATAATAAGCCAACCAAACTAAACTTTAAGAGTCTCGTTTTTATCTTGAGGCTTTATTGTAATTTTAAAGTAACTTCGTACATCTGTTAACTAATCTAGCTCCATTTTTGTCACAATTACTTCTTTCTATTAATGCCCTTTCTATTTCCTTCGGAAATGCTAAAAACCCAATTGAAGTAGTCCACGACATTTCATTCTCGGTCAACGAAAATGAAATTGTAGGGATCGTCGGAGAATCTGGTTCTGGAAAATCAGTAACCTCTTTGGCGATTATGGGTTTGCTGCCTAAAAAAAACACCCATATTAAAGGCGCCGTCTTATTTAATGGTAGGGAACTAACAAGTCTTAAAATTTCAGAAGCTAGAAAAATACGTGGTAAAGAGATTGCCATGATCTTTCAAGAACCGATGAGCGCGCTCAACCCATCTCTAAAATGTGGTTTGCAAGTTGCCGAAATGCTCCAGAATCACACCTCGATTTCTGCAAGTGCCGTTAGGAAAGAAGTGCTCTCCCTTTTTGAAAAAGTAAAACTCCCTAATCCCATCGAACTTTACAATCGGTATCCGCATCAAATAAGTGGAGGCCAAATGCAAAGAGTAATGAT
>Ga0307492_10000984_pt1 | contig 11930 bp, 10 predicted proteins | sample SI3LmetaG_FD_202365 | JGI IMG/M metagenome (GOLD analysis project Ga0307492, IMG submission 202365) | Sea-ice brine microbial communities from Beaufort Sea near Barrow, Alaska, United States - SI3L | ecosystem: Environmental > Aquatic > Marine > Coastal | place: USA: Alaska | collected 2017-05-06
TCGGCGACCGATAAGAGGTTAAAGACCCGAATAAACAGGCGTTCACTTTGCCCGGCGAGCTGACTGTTGACAAAGGCGCGGTCCAGCGCCAAACCCGTCAGACCGAGAAAGAAGCTCATCACCACCGCCGCGGACAGGATCAGCCGCCGGGTTAAGGAAACCGAGCTACCCTGGCCGGAGGTCACCGGCTGAGAGAATCCGTAATATTAAAGCGGTAACCCAAGCCACGCTGGGTGAGGATCGGATTGCGCACGCCTTCCGGGTCGAGCTTTTTACGTAAGCGACGAATAAAGACTTCGATAACATTACTGTCCCGATCGTAATCCTGTTCGTACAGATGGGCCGTGAGTTCTGTTTTCGACACCACCTTGTCTTTGTGGGTCATCAAATATTCCAGCGTGTTGTACTCATAGCTGGTCAGTTCAATGGCCTCACCGGCAACAGACACGCGTTTGGCGGCCGTATCGAGTTCATAGATGCCCAGAGCCAGAGTTGAACTGGCCATGCCAACACTGCGCCGCAACAGCGCCTTGACGCGGGCGAGCAATTCATCGAAGACAAAGGGTTTGGCCAGATAGTCATCTGCACCGCTTTCTAAGCCATCAACCTTATCTTTCCAATGGCTGCGCGCGGTCAAAACGATAATAGGAAAGGCTTTGCCGAATTTACGCAAGGCCCGGATCACGTCCAGACCATCCATCTCGGGCAGTCCCAGATCGATAATCGCCAGGTCGTATTCGGTTTCTTGCCCTAAAAACAAGCCTTCTTTGCCATTCATACAGATATCGACGGCAAAGCCTTCTTTTTTAAAGCCGGCCTGCAGATGCTCAACCAGACCCCGCTCGTCTTCGATTATCAGCAGCCTCATGGTAACGCCTCCAATTCATTGAGGTCTAACGGCAGCCCCGTTTCGGGGTTGACGTCGAGTGTTTTTATGCGCCCGCCGGGAATTAAGACTCTGAGCTGATAGAACCACTTATTGCCGGCCAACTGAATAATATCGACCTTAGCCACCCGGCCCTGATATAAACACTCGATGGCCAGAACCACGGCTTTTTCAGTTGTCAGCGGGAATTCCGCGCCGGTGCAGGGGTGCGCACTGAGGTCGTCCGCAAAGGTTAGCGCCACCAAACCCAGCGAAAATAGAAACCCTGCTATCATTTTTATCATTTAGCCCTCCGCACTTAGATTTACCGCAAAGTGGGCTGCACCTCCACTCGTAATTGAACATAACGACCGGGGTGCTGTGCTGTCTGCAGCGAAAATTCACGACCATTGTAACGGTAGAGGACATTATAACCTATCAACTCACGCTGTTCGGTACGATAATTGGTATCGCAATATTCTTCAACTCGATAATGCACCGTGCCGCCGTTGTTGCGATCGATCTCATTACCCAAGACACTGCCAATCACGCCACCGGCAATGGCCCCAACTATCGTCGATTCAGTTGAGTGGCCGGCATTAGAGCCGACATGAGCGCCGATGGCGCCACCGAGGATAGCGCCTGCGGCTCCGCCATTGCGGCCCTGTCGATAGACCTCTACTTCGCGAATTCGGCAGTTTTCAGTATAGCCACTGCGTCGGTCATCACCGCGCGAGCGATAGTACCAGCTGCTTTCGTAAATTGGCGTGGCACTGACCACCCGGCCTTCCACGTAAAAGGTCTCAGCGGGGAAATCGTAGCGATCGAATGATCGGGTGTTTTCGTCGTAATAACGACCCTCTGCCGAGGCAGTCACTGACGCGGCGCCTAACAGTCCGACAAGGGTAATGGCTTTGAGTAGTTTCATCAGTCAATCCTGCCTATCAAATTTGATTTCTCAGTCATCATAGGGCCGCAGCATGAACTAAAGCTGAACGGTCTTTAAGGCCGGATTAAAATACCCCTATCAGACCGAATCAAACACCGATCTATGGCCCTCAATAAGACACATTGCAGCGACTTTACGGAGTCAATTCTGCGACCCTAAAACGTGGCATTAATTTGACCAATAATTCACAATCGGCCTGCGCCGCTTGCCCACTGCCTATGCGGCGGGTGTCCACAGTTTCTGTGGATAACTGTGTGGACAACCCCACTAACAAGTCACCAAAGAGCCTGTCTGACACGCTAGTACGGAATTGATCGTTTTTTGATCAATGAGAATATTATCCATATATATCAATATCTTAGCTAATTTTTAAAGATAGCATTATTAATTCCACTGCGTTCCCTAGCGGTTTTGACCGGCATTGCTAGCGCTCAGGCACCTTGGGGATAGTTCCTATAGCCTTTGCCTTTTACTGGCAACCGAAAGGCTTTGCTATTTTGTGGTCTTTTGTAATATTTTTGCCTTGCACCGGTGATATTTACGCACAAAAAAAGCGCATCCATGCGCTTCTAAAGGGCGAACTCAACGATACAGTATTGACTAATTGAAAAATGCTAACCCTATGCTCGACCGAGGCCCTTCATCTGCCATTCACGGGACCCTAGTCACTCTGCTTTGGCTTCATATGGGGAAACAGAATAACATCCTTGATGGAGGGCGAGTTGGTCAGGAACATGACCAATCGATCGATGCCAATGCCCTCGCCCGCAGTGGGCGGTAAGCCATATTCCAGGGCGGTAATATAGTCGGCATCGTAAAACATTGCTTCATCGTCACCGGCTTCTTTCTCGGCGACCTGGGCCTGAAAGCGAATGGCCTGATCGATCGGGTCATTGAGCTCCGAGAAACCGTTGGCGATTTCCCGGCCGCCGATGAAAAACTCGAACCGGTCGGTAATTTCCGGGTCCTTGTCGTTACGGCGTGCCAAGGGGGATATTTCAGCAGGATATTCGGTAATAAACACCGGACCGGTGAGCTTTGCCTCGACCGTTTCTTCAAAAATCTCGGTCTGCACCTTACCCAAGCCCCAATGATCCTTGACTCGGATACCCAAGCCTTCGGCCACGATGCTGGCGAGCGCCAGTGAACTGATCTGCTCAGCGTTAATGTCCGGGTTGTAATGCAGGATGGAGGCAAACATGGAAATCCGCTCAAAGGGCTGAGCAAAGTCATAGTCCTGGCCCTGATAATGGATATCAGTGCTGCCGAGCACCTGAAGTGCCACGGTGCGCAGCATGTCTTCTGTGGTGTCCATCAGATCGTTAACATCGGCGTAGGCCTGGTACCACTCCAACATGGTGAATTCTGGGTTATGACGCGCGGATACCCCTTCATTGCGGTACGAACGGTTCAGCTCGAAGACGCGCTCAAAACCGCCCACGACCAGACGTTTGAGATAGAGTTCTGGGGCAATGCGCAGGTACAGATCGCGGTCCATGGCATTGTGGTGGGTGATAAAGGGACGTGCCGTCGCGCCGCCCGGAATCACCTGCAGCATGGGCGTTTCCACTTCCATAAAGTCGCGTTCACTGAGATAGCGGCGAATAACATTAATGACCTTGGAGCGGGTTTCAAACACGCTGCGCGTATCTTCATTGATGATCAGATCGACATAGCGCTGGCGGTATTTCGCTTCCTGGTCTGCCAAACCGTGAAACTTATCGGGTAAAGGTCGCAAAGATTTGGTCAGAATACGAAAATCGGCGAGAGTTTCGACATTGACATAGAGCTCACCCTTGCCCGACTTGGCCAAGGTACCTTTTACCCCAACTATATCGCCAATGTCGAGCAGCTTCCAATCATCGCTGTCTTTTTGCAGCGCTTTGCCGACATAGGATTGGATCGTCCCGGTGACATCGAGGATGCCGACGAAAGGCCCACCCCGGCGCATGACCCGGCCGGCCACGGCAACTTGAATGCCCCGCTCGAGCAAGGTTTCCTTATCTAGGTCGCCATAGGCCGCCTGCAATTCGCCAGCCTTATGTTCGCGCCGAAAGTCATTAGGAAAGGCAATACCACGCTTGTCTTGCAGCTCGGCCAACTTCTGTTTGCGTTCAGCAATAATGTGGTTTTCTTCCGGCACTTTAGCCGGGCTGTTTTCTGTTGGGTTATCGCTCATCTGTTTTTCCTAACCTTTTGTGCAAAATTTTAGCGGGTAACTTGCCATCTGCCTAACAACCGCCAGATAGCCCAATTTTACGGTGCTAGAGGCCTTTCTTAAGCGATGCCACAATAAAGGGATCGAGATTGCCGTCCAATACACTTTGAGTGTTGTGACTTTCCACGCCAGTACGCAGATCTTTTATGCGCGAGTCATCGAGCACGTAGGAACGGATCTGACTGCCCCAGCCGATATCCGATTTGTTGTCTTCCACAATCCGCGCGGCTGCCTGACGTAAGTTCATTTCTCGCTCGTACATCTTCGCCTTGAGCTGCTTCATCGCCTGATCTTTGTTCTTATGCTGCGACCGGTCATTCTGGCATTGGGTCACCAAGCCCGTCGGTTCGTGGGTTATGCGCACCGCCGATTCGGTCCGGTTGACGTGTTGACCACCGGCACCGGAGGCCCGGTAAACATCGATGCGCAGATCGGACGGATTGATCTCGATCTCAATGTTGTCATCGATTTCCGGCGTAACAAAGACGGACGAAAAGGAGGTATGACGACGATTGCCCGAATCGAAGGGCGACTTTCGGACCAGGCGATGAACCCCGGTCTCGGTGCGCAACCAGCCGTAGGCGTATTCCCCATCAAAGCGGATGGTGGCCGACTTAATTCCGGCCACATCACCGGCCGACGCTTCCATCAACTCGGTTTTAAAGCCCTTTTCTTCACCCCAGCGCAAATACATGCGCAGCAGCATTTCGGCCCAATCCTGAGCCTCGGTGCCGCCGGAGCCGGCTTGAATATCGAGATAGGCACTGTTGTGGTCCATCTCACCGCTAAACATGCGCCGAAATTCCAATTCTTCCAGCTCGGTCTGCATGCTGTTCAGTTCGCCCAGGACATCGGCGACGGCCTGTTCGTCGTCCTCTTCCACGGCCATGTCCAGCAGATCGACGGCATCACCGAGTCCGCCTTCTAGCAAGAGGATGGTATTAACGATTTTTTCCAGCGCAGAACGCTCCTGGCCCAGCGCCTGAGCTCGTGCTGGATCGTTCCAAACGGTAGGTTCGCCTAGCTCGCGCTCGACCTCGTCGAGTCGTTCTTTACGGATATCGAAGTCAAAGATACCCCCGAAGCACACTGGTACGTGCACTCAGGTCTTTGATCTGTTCGCGTATTGGATTAACTTCCACGGTGGCTCCTACCTAAATACTAAAAGAAAATAGAAAAATGAACTAGCCGGCCCATTGGGCTCAGGACAGATTGTTTTTCAAAGGGGCAAAATTTTACCGGATATCGTCCCGTTAAGGTAGCGATGAATCGGGCTATTTGGCGACATTTGAACAGCCGGGTCACGCCCGACACGCTGGCAGTCGATGCACCGCTAGACCGGTTCGAGACGGTTAAAAATAAGTTGCAGGCTTTCTGCGCCGCGGAATCTGTTACAGCTGAGCTGATAGACGCCACGCATCTGGCTGTGCTGGGTCGGCCATAGATCCAAGTCGACATTAAAGGCGATCGCTTGAATCTGTTGCTGACCACAGAGCAGGGTTAGCTTTAGATGTTTTTCCGCGAGAATCTTTTGCGCCACCAGGGTCCAGGTACCGACAAAATAGGGTTCCGGAAAAGCCTGACCCCAGGGTCCTGCGCTTTCTAACAGCAGCGCATTATCGAGCGTCAACCAAGCTGCAGGCAGCCCACCATCGGTCCATAAATGGGCCGTGAGCGCATCGGGCTCGGAGAAATGAGCGATGGCCAGATCAAACCAATGGCGCAGTGCGTCCAGATTTTCGGCCTTAATGGTCAGGCCCGCAGCCATCGCGTGGCCGCCAAACTTTTCGATCAATTGGGGCTGTTGCTTGCTGATCCAATCGAGGCTATCCCGTAAGTGCACACCCACGACCGAACGCGCCGAGCCTTTCAACAAGCCCTTGTCACCCGGTGCTAAGGCGATCACCGGTCGATGTAAACGATCCTTGACCCGGGAGGCCAAGATACCAATGACGCCCTCATGCCAATCATCGCCATAGATGACACAGCCATGCTGGCTCGAATCGAGCACCAACTGACCCATCTTGACCTCAACATCGTGCAACATGGACGCTTCAATCTGGCGCCGTTCCATATTCAAATCCTGTAACTGCTGGGCCAGAGCCATGGCCTCAGCCTCGTCATCGGCCAACAGCAGGGCCACGCCTATGGTCATATCATCCAGCCGGCCAGCGGCATTGAGCCGGGGTCCGATGACAAAACCGAAATCGGCCGCCCCTGCGCTCTGCCAACTGCGCCCGGCTACGCTAAACAGCGCCTTGATGCCGAGTCGGCACTGGCCTTTGCGGATGCGCTGCAGACCCTGCTGGACCAAGCGCCGGTTATTGGCATCCAGGGGCACGACATCGGCTATGGTCGCCACGGCGACCAAATCGAGCCATTGTCCCAGATTGGGTAAGTCCGGTACCTGTTGCTCACGCAAGCGGGCGCGCAGACCAATCAATAGATAGTAGAACACGGTACAACCGCAAGCGGCCTTACTGGCAAACTCACAGCCGGGTTGACTGGGATTAATGATCGCATCGGCCAGAGGTAAGCCCTCGGCGGGTAGGTGATGGTCGGTGATTAACACACGCACACCAGCGGCCTTGGCCCGAGCCACGCCATCAAAGCTGGCAATACCATTGTCAACGGTGATAATCAGGTCCGGTTTTTGCGTCAGGGCCAGATCAACAATTTCCACCGACAGACCGTAGCCGTATTCAAATCGATTCGGCAAGAGGAAGTCGACCCTCAAGCCCATGGCCCGCAAGCCCAGAACGGCCAGCGCCGTGGCCGTGGCACCATCGGTATCATAGTCACCGACGACCAGCACGCGCTGCTGCTCGGTGCGGGCCGTTAACAGCAGTTCGATCGCCTGATCGATGCCCTTCAACGACTGCCAAGGCAGCAACCCCGCCAAGGAGGTGTCCAATTGATCCGCAGCGCTGATACCTCGGGCTGCGTACAGCTGGTGCAACAGCGGGTTGGCATGCAAGGTCGGCAGATCAGGGGGGGATGTGCGGGTTCGAATATCGAACCCGGCGATGGTGTCCGAGGCCACTTCAGGCACCGAAGACGTTCTTGACCACGAAGGCCTGCAGATCTGCCAGACTGTTCGGTAACAGGCTGCAGCGCTCTTCACGTTCGAGCAAATCCGCCATATGGTGCGGCAGGGCTGGTGTCGCCAGGCCCGCCTGGGCAATTGCCTCAGCAAACTTGACCGGGTGTGCGGTACCGAGGGTAACCATGGGTCGATCGTTATGACGTCGACAGGCTCGGGCGGCGGCAACCCCAATGGCGGTATGGGGATCAAGCAGATAGCCGGTTTCGGCAAAGACCGTCGCAATGGTCTCACAGGTTTGCGGGTCATCGACCGCATGGCTGTCAAACAGCTCGCGTACCTTGGCCATGCGAGCGCTATCGAGCTCGACCGGCTCCTGGTTCATCCGGGTCATCAGATCGGCCAGTAACTGACCATCGCGACCGTAGATATCGAACAACAGCCGTTCAAAGTTCGATGACACCACGATGTCCATAGAAGGCGTCAAGGTGTGTGCCAGCGGATGCTTTTCATAACGATTCTGACTGATAGTACGGTGCAAAATGTCGTTTTGATTGGTCGCAACGATCAGCTGATCGATCGGCAAGCCCATATTCTTGGCTAAATAGCCGGCAAAGATATCGCCAAAATTACCGGTCGGCACGGAAAATGACAGGCTGCGATCGGGACCGCCCAAGTTTAGTGCGGCGTAAAAATAATACACCACCTGAGCCATAATACGCGCCCAATTGATCGAGTTGACCGCGACCAAGCGCCGCTCACCGCGCAGAAAACCCTGATCGGCAAAGCAGGCCTTAACCATGTTCTGACAATCATCAAAGTTGCCCTCGACGGCGATATTGTAGACATTATCGCTGAGCACCGTGGTCATCTGCTTACGCTGCACTTCGGACACCCGGTTAAGGGGATGCATAATAAAGATATCGACAAAGGCTGAGTGCTTGCAGCCTTCGATGGCAGCCGAGCCGGTATCGCCGGAGGTGGCGCCGACGATCACCGCGCGCTCATTACGCTTGGTCAGAACATGATCGAGCAGCCGGCCGAGCAGCTGCAAGGCGAAATCCTTAAAAGCCAGAGTCGGCCCCTGGAACAGCTCGAGCACATATTCATCGCTATCCAACTGCACCAACGGGGCGACAGCCTTGTGACCAAAGCTGGCATAGGTTTCATCGAGCATCTGTTGCAGAGCCGCGTCATCAATGGCGCCGCCGACAAAGGGCTGGATGATTTTAAAGGCTAATTTCGAATAGGGTAAGCCGCGCCAGCTGCGAATGGTGTCCAGACTATAGTGGGGCAAATCTTTCGGTACATACAGACCCCCGTCGGATGCCAAACCGGCCAACAATACGTCTTCAAATTCCAATTCGGGTGCGTCACCGCGGGTGCTGATGTATTTCACTGTCTTGCCTCTGTTAAAAAAGGGCCGCACAAACACTGCGCGGGCCGGCCTGGCCGATTCAGGCCAGACACCAATTCACGGCCGAACCTTCAGCTGTCGAGCCGCTCTACGCGAATGCGCACGACCTTCTCGGTCACTGCCGGCAAGGCTTCAATCGATAGGATAGCAGCATTCATGGCTTTTTCTTTGACCGGTTGGGTCAACAGAATCAGTGGCACCAGTAACTCACCTTCTGGCGCTTCCTTCTGGATAATGGCCTCCATATTGATGCCATGCATACTCAGCGTCTCGGCAATCTTGGCCATCTGGCCAACCTCATCCTTGACGGAAATGCGCAAATAATAAGCCGTAGTCATCTCTTCAGCCGTAAGTACCGGCAGATCCGTGGTCTCAACACTGAAACCCAGATGCGGCACCAAGCCCGGACTGTCGATGTCGCGCGCGATGTCGACGATATCGGCAATCACCGCCGATGCGGTGGCTTCGGCACCGGCACCCTGACCGTAATACATGGTCGGGCCTACGGCGTCGCCAAACACCAGGACCGCATTCATCACGCCATTGACATTGGCGATCAAGCGCTTAGCCGGAATCAGGGTTGGGTGCACACGCAATTCAACGCCAGCGTCGGTTCGACGGGCCAGACCCAGATGCTTGATGCGATAGCCCAATTCTTCGGCATATTGCACATCTTCACTGGTTATTTCAGTAATGCCCTCGGTATAGACCTTGTTGAACTGCAAAGGGATACCAAAGGCATTGGAGGCCAGAATGGTGAGCTTATGGGCCGCGTCTATGCCTTCGACATCAAAGGCGGGATCGGCTTCGGCATACCCCAGAGCCTGGGCTTCGGCCAAGACATCGGCAAAGGCACGGCCCTTTTCGCTCATTTCGGTGAGAATAAAGTTACCGGTGCCATTAATAATCCCGGCTAAGCTCTGGATGTGGTTAGCTACCAGGCCTTCGCGAATCGCTTTAATGATCGGAATACCGCCGGCGACGGCCGCTTCATAGGCCACGACAACATTATTGGCTTCGGCAGCGGCAAAAATTTCGTTACCGTGCACGGCGATCAGCGCCTTATTAGCAGTGACCACATCCTTGCCGGCGGCGATAGCGGCCATCACCAGATCTTTAGCGACGGTCATGCCACCGATCAGTTCGACGACAATATCTACCTCAGGATCCCGAACCACATCGAAAATATCCCGGGACAACTTGACGCCGTCTAATTGGCAGGCTGGATTATCGCGCCGTGATGCGACATGAACGATTCGTACCGGGCGACCGGCGCGTCGCGCTATATCATGCAAATTTCGCTGAAGTACATTAAAGGTCCCGGCACCAACAGTGCCCAAGCCACAGATACCGACGTTTACTGGTTTCAAAACAGGCCTCGTTATTTTCATTATCAGGTTAAATCAATGGGTCAAACAGTACTCAAGCCGCCCCGACAGGTCAACGGACAAAAGCGCTTTTACGCGGCAGTTGCGCCAATTCACTGTGCTCATTTCGCAATGAGTCGTTGCAACCCGGCGCAAAACCAAGCTTAAGTATCATGGTGCGTGCTTTGACCGTACTGGGGTCGCCTACTTGCGCCCAAATTAGCGCACCGACTAGACTTTAAAAAAATCCGTTCAGACAACAAAAATATCCGTTCAGACAACAAAAAAGGCAACCCGGAGGTTGCCTTTTAGTCAAAAAAGCTAGGCTCTTACTTAGCTTTCTTCGCTGGAATCTTCTCTTTAATACGAGCAGACCGGCCAGACCGTTCACGCAGGTAGTACAGCTTAGCTTGACGAACGTCACCACGACGCTTGACAGCTATGCTATCGACCAATGTGGAATAGGTCTGGAAAGAACGCTCAACACCGACACCGTTGGAAATTTTTCGCACGGTGAAAGCAGAGTTCAAACCACGGTTACGCTTACCGATTACAACACCTTCATAGGCCTGTAAACGCTCACGTTCGCCTTCTTTTACTTTTACCTGGACAACCACGGTATCACCGGGGCCAAACGCAGGAATTACTTTGTTCATCTGTTCAGCTTCAATTTGCTGAATAATCAGATTCTTGTTGCTCATAATTCAGCTCCTGATCAGTCGCGTGAGCTTTGCTCACTTTTAAATTCATCTAAAAGAGTCAGTTGTTCTTTAGTCAACTGGCGACCCTCTATTAAGTCAGGTCGTCTTTCCCATGTCCGGCCTATCGCTTGCTTGGCACGCCATCGTCGAATATTTTCGTGATGACCGCTTAACAGCACATCCGGTACACCGTTGTTATCGAGCACTTCGGGCCGAGTATAGTGTGGACAATCTAACAAACCATCGAAAAAAGAATCCTCAACTGATGACATTTCGTGACCGAGCACGCCCGGTGTCAACCGACTGACCGCGTCCATAAAGGACATTGCCGCCAACTCACCGCCGCTGAGTACAAAATCACCCAACGACCACTCTTCATCAATATCCGCTTCCAGCAACCGCTCATCTATGCCTTCATAACGACCGCAGACCAAAATCAAACGTTCATTACGAGCCAAATCTGTAACACCCTGTTGATCCAGTTTCCGCCCTTGGGGTGATAAAAATATCACCTTGGTTTGCACTGCGCTGGCCGCTTTCGCCGCCGCAATTGCATCCCGCAAGGGCTGTACTTTCATCAACATGCCAGGACCACCGCCAAAAGGCCGGTCATCCACCGTTCGGTGACGGTCAGTGGTAAAATCACGCGGGTTCCAGCACTGAACTGAAACAACCCCCTGCTTTACTGCCCGTCCCGTTACACCGTAGTCGGTAAATGCACTAAACATTTCCGGGAACAGGGTAACGATGCCAAACTCAAGTGCTGGTTGTGAAGCACCTTCTTCGATCAAAACTCTGGATCCCAATCTACAATCACCCGACCTACACCTAGGTCAACTTCAATTACAAATTGGTCGATATAGGGTACAAGTCGTTCGCGTCGATCAATACTCTCCGCGTCGCCCTTGATCACCAATACATCATTGCCAGAGCCTGCGCTCATTACATAATCTACTTTGCCGAGGATAACGTCAGTCGTTGTTATCACCGTCAAGCCTTCCAGTTCATACCAGTAGCATTCACCTTCGGACAACTCGGGAAGACGGCTTCGCGGTACACAAATATCAGCACCGGAATATCTCTTCGCAATTTCGCGGTCATCGACCCCTTTAAAATGCGCGACCATCCCCTTGCCATGACTCCGTCCCATGTCCACTTCAATCGGAATCAGATCCTGACCCTGTTTCAGCGTCCAGTTACCATATTCAAGGATACGATCCATTGGTTCGGTAAACGAAAAGATCTTTACCCAACCCTTTACTCCGTAAACGGAGGAAACCTTCCCTAAAACGACATAATCTTCTGGTAGCAACGTTGTCATAACTAAACCCTCTGCCTCAGCATCACTCAGGCTTGGGCTTTCTTGTACT
>Ga0307492_10000985_pt1 | contig 11925 bp, 11 predicted proteins | sample SI3LmetaG_FD_202365 | JGI IMG/M metagenome (GOLD analysis project Ga0307492, IMG submission 202365) | Sea-ice brine microbial communities from Beaufort Sea near Barrow, Alaska, United States - SI3L | ecosystem: Environmental > Aquatic > Marine > Coastal | place: USA: Alaska | collected 2017-05-06
GGTAGGCATTCTGCGACATGGGCTACGCGTTCGGTAGCACCAACCAGATCGGTTCCATTGGGGTTCAGCGGTAACGGAGATTCAATATCACCAAAAACCATATCGCCGCCCATGCCTGCGGTCAGGTTGATAATAACGTCAGTTTCAGAGTCACGGATACGTTCAACAACTTCGCGAAATAAATCGGGACGTCGGTTGGGTGCGCCTGTTTCTGGATCACGCACATGGCAATGAACGATGGCGGCGCCTGCTTTGGCCGCATCGATTGCGCTATTGGCTATTTGCTCTGGGCTGCGAGGTACGTGCGGTGAGCGGTCTTGCGACCCGCCAGAGCCAGTAACTGCACAAGTGATAAACGGCTTCATATTGGGTTCTAAGGGCATGACCGGTCTCCAGAGATAGATGTTATGGGTGATTAGTATGGTTGATTATGAAATTGATATTCCAATTCGATATTCTAATTTAATGCCTTTATTTGAGATAGTGGTTTGAGGTTATGATGTCACGGAATTTTCGCGTATGATTTCTAATTTACGCAATATAGTTAGCAATTTACGAAATGACGATATTCACCGCAAGTGATCAAAGTATTGAGGTCGTGATCCTGCTCATACCCGAATCATCGATGATGTCGCTGGCATCGACTCTGGATACCATGAGAGCAGCGAACCGAATTTCGAACAGGGTCTTATTTCATTGGAAAATAGTCACGCTAGACGGTCAGCCCGCTGATTTAACTTGTGGGATACCAGTAACACCGATTTGTTTGTTGAATGAAGGTCTGATCGGAGACGCATTGTTTGTGATCGCTGGCTTTAATCACCAAAAGTATTTGACGAAACAACATCAGCTGTTAATAAAGCTGGTCTGTCGAAATTTTAAAGTAGTTGGTGGAATCGAAGCCGGCAGTTGGATACTGGCCCGCTGCGGATTGCTCAATCAAAAGACAGCGACTACCCATTGGGAAGATCAGGAAGAGTTTGGTGTTCAATTTCCATCCGTTAACTTGAAGGCTGATCGGTTTGTTATCGATGGAAAAATTTTTACCACGGGAGGCGCTTCTCCCACTTTTGATTTTATGTTGTACTTGATTCGTACCCGCTATGGCTATCCGCTAGCACTGGAAGTTTCCAGCGCCTTTATTTACGACGGTGTGCATAGCGCGACTGAGCCTCAACCGTTGGTGTCGCTCGGCATGCTCGAAAAAAAAGAACCACGAGTCGCAGCCGCGATACAAGTCATGCAAGAGCACATAGATGAAGTTATTTCTATGATTAAAATAGCCGAGCGACTGAACCTGTCGGTTAGAATGCTCGAGTATTTATTCAATCAAACCTTAAACCTCTCGCCTGGTGCTTATTATCGAAGACTTCGACTGCAAACCGCACACCGCATGGTGGTCGATACACGGCTGAAGCTGCAGGAAATTGCGATTCGAACAGGCTTTAATTCGCTGTCATCTTTTTCGAGAATGTTTAAGCAGTATTATCGGCAATCACCGGGACAATACCGAAAACAGTCAACAGAAAACTAGATGACTAGTTAAATTATGAGAGTGGTCGATTGGTTGTGTCGACCACTGTTCCTTCTAATAATCGCTTTACGCCAGCACGATCGGCATTTCTATTGGTGCACGACGCGTCAACAATTCACAGCCATCTTCGGTGATCACGAGGTTTTCCTCATGTACGATATTTTTACCGGGAGCGAATTCAAGGCCGGGTTCGATAGTCATGATCATACCGGGTTTTAACACGGTTCTGTCGCCCGGCATATTCGAAGGTGGCTCGGTTAAATGCATTCCCAGACCATGGCCCGAACGTCCAACATTATTACCTGATTTGGCGCCAGCGGCTTCTAGTACTTTATTTTGTGCAGCCCATAAATCCTCTGCGGTTATGCCAGGTCTGGCGGCGTCAATACCGGCCTGAGTGGCACGCCAGACTGCTTCGTTCGCACGTTTTGCAACATCATTAATATGACCAAAAGCGAAGTTTCGGTCAAAATCACAAAAATAGGCATCAAACAACAGGCCAGTATCAACAAACATGATTTGGCCGTCTGTTTGCGCAACTTCATGCGGTCCGGCGATGACCTGAGTATAGCCACCGAGCCCTGAGCATACCGATACAAAAGGTGCGTTATCAGCCCCGCACTCGAAAGCGGTTTTGCGAAACTCCTGCGCCATTTCGACTTCGGTAGCGCCGTAGGTAATCCGGTCGAGAAAAAGGTCAAAGGTATCGCTACCGATGAGGCAAGCTTCTCGCACCTTATCGATTTCTAATACCGACTTCACCATGCGTAAGCCCCAGATCAGTGGTGAAGCATCGATAAATTCAATGCCGGATATATTCGCTCGCAAGCGATCAAAGTCGATAATCGGCATACGGATAATCGATTCGCGCCCCATTTCCCAGCCGATGCGACCAAAACGCCGCGGCAATTCGCTGAGCACACTACCCATCAGGCTGACACCGTCGTCTTCAGGGCAGGGCGCAGGCCAGGTGCGGATGTCAGTAACCCAGGTGGTTTCTAATGCTGGTCCACCGATGGATGGCACTACCGCTATAGGCGTGCCTTCGCGGGGCACGACGAGGAAAAATGGTCGAGTTGGGCTTTCCCAGAACTGCGAATTAAAACCTGAAAAGTAGCGAAAATTTTGTGGTGTTGTTAACACAATACCGTCCATGTCGCTGGATAACATTTCTGCCTGCGCATTTTTGACGCGCGTTTCGAATTCGCTAACGGGAAACCCACGTGGAGGAGATAGTCTGGTCATTATTAATGTTTCCTAGTTATTTTGCCTTGGCCTGTTGTTTGAAAAAGGAAGCACCAGTGGGCACTTCAGGAAAAGCCATTTCATAATCGCTACAGCCTACTCGACCGCGCGCTTTACGGCGAACAACTTCGGAGATAGTTTCGCTGGAAATATGCTTGGCTAGTAATAAATTACTGTCGCGCTGGAAAGGTTCAGTTTGAACTGTCGTTAAGCTAGTCCTTAGATGAGGTCTACGAGTATTCATTATGAAGCCTACATTATCGGAGAATGCGTTCATTTTTTGGATCATATAATGGTGTTAGGCTAATTTTGGCGCGAATTTTCTGTCCTGAGACGAGTACTTCACAGCGAGTATTGTTGAGTGTTTGCTGATCTATTGTTTTCCGATCAGGGATGCGAGTGCTAATCCAGCCAAGTCCAACAGGCCCACCCAGCGTGTGGCCATAGGTGCCGGTGGTGATGCTGCCGACAATATCACCGTCGAGCAGGATGGGTTCATTGTGGTAAATTAAATGTTCGCTACTCTCGAGCAATACCTGCACGATTTGCCGATCGACAGTTTTCTGTGCGCGGATGGCATCGCTGCCGATAAAACCTTCTGGTTTATTGAACTTGCAGGTGAAGGCCAGTCCCGATTCTAGTGGCGTATCGGTGTAACCCATATCGTGGCCCCAATGTCGGTAGGCCTTTTCGGTGCGTAGTGATTCAGCCGCATGGAAGCCAACCAGTTTGGGAGGTTTGGCTTTTTCGTCTGACATGATTAGCTCAAATAAATAAGGCGCAAAGGATGCATCGACGAATATCTCCCAGCCAAGCTCACCATTGTAACTAATGCGTTGCGCGCGAACCGCAACGGGGCCTATATCGATGTTCTGGCTAGTGCTAAACGGAAAGGCTTGATGCGACAGATCGCTATGGGTGTAGGCCGCCAGCAATTCGCGCGAGCGAGGGCCGCTAATACCCAATACCGCCTCTGAGGTACTGACATCCGTTATATGAACATCTGCACCCTTCGGCGTATTTTTTTGTAACCACGCCAGTTCAGACAAGCCTGTCGCGGCAGATGTCATTACCATATAAAGAGTTTCTTCTAGGCGAGCGACGGTTACATCAGCCTCGATGCCGCCACGTTCGTTAAGCCACTGTGTGTAAACCACGCGACCCGGTTTAACCGCAACATTGTTGGTGCAAATTCGTTGTAAAGTAGCTTCGGCGTCACTGCCTTCAACGAGAATTTTGCAAAACGGACTAAGATCAACTAATCCGGCATCGTTTCGTATCGTTTCGTGTTCATTTTTCCAGTGCTCAAACCACAGAGTTTTGTTGTAACCATAATCGTATTGGGCTTTGACACCTTTGGGTGCGAACCACATCGGGCGTTCCCAACCGGCCGATTCGCCGAATACCGCGCCGGCCTGTTTTAGCTGTTCGTGAATTGGTGACCGCCGTAAGCCACGCATGGTGTTTCGTTGTTTGTAAGGCCAGTGCATGGCGTAGGTTTCGCTTAGTGTTTCTGGGCCACGCTTAAGCAGGTAGTCACGATTCGCCTGAAAAGGTTGCACGCGGCGGACATCGACATCGACCAGATCACGTGGCGCATGGCCTTTGAGTATCCATTCGGCGAGTGCCATTCCGGCGCCCGGGCCATTTTGAATGCCGGATGAATTAAATCCAGCGGCCACAAATAGCTTGCTGATAGTGCGATCTTCGCCAAGATAATAGCGCCCATCGGGGGTATAACCTTCTGGGCCATTGAAAAAGGTACGAATACCAACATCGGCCAGGGCTGGCACGCGTTCGATACATTTTTCCAGCACTGCATCCAGATGATCTTCAGGATAGGGTAATTCGGTAAATTCAAAATCACTGGGTATACCGCTCTTCGGATCCCAGGGTATGCCATTTAACTCCGCAAAACCGATCATCAATTTGCCTGCGTCTTCCTTGTAGTAGGCTTGCTCGTCGTATACGCGTAAAACGGGTGTTGGCTGACTAAGTGCTGGAATCGGATCGCTGACAATATAAAAATGCTGGTTATGTTGAATGGGTAGATGTGTGTTGCATGCCTGTGCAAAAGATTGGCCCCAAATGCCAGTGCAGTTAACAACATTATGAGCGCGGATTGTACCTTGTTCGGTTTCAACCCCGACGGCTTTTCCATCGTCTATGATTATGCGCATTACTTCGGTATTTTCGAATATATTTGCACCTGCCATGCGAGCACCTTTAGCAAGCGCCATGGTGGTATCAATGGGGTTGGTTTGGCCATCATCAGGAAAGTGGATTGCTTCAAGAATGCCGCCGGAATTTAATAGTGGCCACTGAGCTTCAAGCTCATCTATCGAAAGTGATTGCACTCGAATACCTTGACCAATAGCGACATCCTTGCGTCTTCGCAACTCTTCGCAACGTGCTTCGTTCATCGCAACGGCTGTCGCACCGACTCGTTTGAAGCCAGTAGCCTGTCCGGTTTCAGCTTCCAGTTGCTGCATCAGTTCAATGCCATAACAGGCCAGACGAGTAATGCAAGGGAAACCCTGAAATTGGCTCACCAGACCGGCGGCATGCCAGGTAGAACCAGAAGTAAGCTGTTTACGCTCAAGTAATATGACATCATGATTGGCCTTAGCCAGATGATAAGCCACCGAGCAGCCGACGATTCCACCACCAATGACGATAGTCTCTGTGTGCTGGGGAAGAGAAGTGTCCATAGTTAGCCCTTCTGACTTTAAAGTTGGCGTATTTCAGAAAAAAAGGTTTAAATCATTCTGGTATATACCAGTAAATAAATATGACTGTCAACAAAAAAGAGAACTCACTATTGCCGATTTATCTCCGTGCCCGAGATGAACTCATCGAGCAAATAGAGGCTGGAAAATTGAAGCCCAACGACGCTTTGCCGTCTGAGCGGGTGCTCGCCGAGCAGTTGGGTATTAGCCGGATGACAGCGCGTCAGGCTTTGGCTGAACTGGAGAAGGCTGGCTACGCCTATCGGCAGCCTCGTAAGGGTAGGTTTGTAGCCGATAAACGACTGAGCTATGACATTGGCAATACGCTCAGTTTTGCATCTCGTGCATTGCAGGATTCAGTCGATTTGACTATTGAGGTAATTGCTAAATCGACTGAAAATGCGAGCCGACATGTCGCCCAAAGACTAGGGCTGGAAATCGACACGCAGGTGCATACCTACAAACGCCTGTTTAGAGTGAGTGGTAAGACCGTGCTGGTTGAGCGCGAGTGGGCCGCTGCCGAGTTGTTTCCTGATCTGCTAGAGCAAGACTTGAGTCAACCCACGACGTTATTGCACGAAAGTCGTTATGGCATGATTGGTTGCAGTGGGCGTATTACGGTGCGTTGCGTCGAAATTTCTGACGAAGATCGACAATTACTGGACGCTGATACAGCGCCTTTTGGGCTTGAAATGGAATTAACGATATTTGATTCGAACGACAGACCGTTTTGTTATGGCCAACAAACCTGGTGCAGTGAATTGGCTGAATTTACGCTGTTGGCCAAACCAGCATGAGTCGGGTTTCATGCCTCCAGGTTGTGATTTGAAAATTAGCTGTTTGAACTGGTTTAATCGTCTGCCAGATAATATGAAGGGGACAATTTTCCTGATGTTGGCATCGATATTGTTTTCGATGATGGTTTTGTTAATCAAACTGCTCGGCCAGCATTTACACATTACTCAAATTCTATTGGTGCGGCAGCTGGGGATGATGGTCATGGTTTTACCCGCGATAATGAGCCATTTCCCTGGTTCACTTCGCACAAATCGCCCAGGTTTACAAATGTTACGACTCGGTTTTGCAGTCATTGCTATGCTCTGTAGTTTCAGTGCCGTGATCCATCTGCCACTAGCCGATGCGACAGCGATCTCTTTCGCCAAGAGTTTTTTCATCACAATCTTTGCGGTCATATTTCTAAAAGAAGTGGTCGGTATTTACCGCTGGAGCGCGGTAGCGATTGGTTTTGTCGGCGTTATGATTATGGTGCAACCCGGCACTGCCAATTTTTCAATCTATAGTGTCGCGTCACTGGTCGGTGCGGCGGCTGCTGCTGCCATCATGATTATCCTTCGCATCCTGACACAAAAGGATAGTGCTGATACGATTATGACCTGGTCGGCACTTGGTATCGGCATTGCTATGATGATACCTGGTATTTATTATTGGCAGTTACTGGTTGCTGTTGACTGGGGCCTACTCGCAGTGCTGGTGGTTGTTTCCTACTTCGGTCAGCGCTGTAATATCTTTGCATTCAAATATGGAGAAGCCTCTTTATTAGCGTCGCTCGATTACCTGCGGTTATTGTGGGCGGCTTTGCTGGGTTATCTGGTATTCGGAGACATCCCTGGCGTACCAACCTGGATGGGTGCATCGATAGTGATATTGGCGGCGATTTTTGTAATTTATCGAGAGACCCGACTGGGACGGAAGCAGGTTGATGCAGTGACAGATTCCTAGTCAAAAGAATGATGCATTGAAAGCTAGCCATGTCAGTTAATGTTAGTGATGGTAGTTTGGTCATTGAGTTGACGCTATAATTGTACGAAACGCTGATCCTACCCATTAGCTAAGTTTTGCACGCGTAAGGAAAGGCTGTCCTAAAGACTAGCCTGGCAAATAGCCGTCAATTAAGTAGTGATGTGTTTATAGATAAGCGAGAATGAAATATGAATTTAAATGAACTAGATGAAAATCAGGAAAACCTAAAGCAGCAAGCTTCATTAGAAAAGGCTCGTAAGATAAAAATCCAGGTCATTTTTATTGTTGTATCATTGTCCATAGCTGTGGTTGCAATGCAATTGATAAGATGACGCGGAGCAACGATGTTAAGTCATTCAAAATGACATTGCGCATCCCTTATGTTGGCGCGGAAGCTGAGTCCTGATAATGGTATCTAAAGCAAAACTCTATCGGCAATTAGATCGACTGGAAGAGGAGTTGTGGGAACGAATTGTTCCTCATCTCGAGAAAGCAACAATCGGACAAAATGATTTAATATTTTGCGTAACTGACTTCAATCCTTTCCCTCAACTAAAATTCAAAACTGATACCGAGACAGAGTTGCTAATTCAAATTGCAAGGCAAATCCTCGGGTTAACTGAAAAATTAGGCGAACCTTCTGAGGGTTCGATAGCCGATAGAATATGCTGGTACTGTAGAATCTGGGGAAGTACAGGAGACAGTCACGGCAAAATAGCACAAGGACTAGCCGGTGACTTTCTTGAAGAGATAATGAATATTAAAACTAAAAAATAACCAATATAATTGCATAAAAAAACAATCGCTATGTAGTTTTTTTTAGTGGTGGCGGTTACTAATTGTGATTTAACTTAATAAAAAGCGGTGTTTAGTTTGTTGCTCTGATTACCAATCAATGTTAAATCACTGGTTTTTTAGATTTCATCTTTACTGCGTCCCATTTGTGTTTCAACAGCAACTTGCCAATTAGTAATATCTTCCTCGTAGCCGGCCAATTTCACTTCTAATTCGTTGATACGACTTATCGCTGCTTTGATAATTGGAGCGTCTAATTTATTAGCCCGTATAGCAATTCCCTTTAAATTTTCGACTAGGTCCGTCATGTTGTCTCGCTAATTATATAAATTAAATTTCTACAGTTTAGTTACCGTTATTTTAACTAGTGTAGACGGCTAAGGTCTATCTGCTAGTGGAAAATAATTCAACTGCCTTATGGGCTTAAAAAGATGATTATAATACAAAATTGATTAACCGTACCCTACCCTTTAGCTTGAGTTGACTTGGGCTGAAAAAATGTCTTAACTTAATTGCTACTATGGACATTAAGTCAGCCATTCATTTTCAGCGACCCCAATGCCCATTTGGGTCGATTTATGAATCTTCGGGTGAAGGGAAAAGTTTGCCACTGAAAATCTGTTCATCCAATATATAATGATTAATGCCATGGGTTATGCTGATGGTTTTATCAGATTCTTTATATTAACTAAGAGCTGAGCAGTAAAGCACTTTTCGGGGTTACTATTATTCTTTACTCGCCACAATATTTTCTAACAAGAGACTTTAGCCATGCAGCAATACTTAAAAGGCGCGAAATATCAATCACTAGAGCCCTGGCCATTTGATAATGTCGATTCAGATTACAAAATTACACGCGGTGATCCGCAGGCTTCGGGCCGACTTGATGCAGGTAGTAATAGCGGTCAGTTTCGAATGGGTATCTGGTCCTGTACAGAGGGTGCCTTCGAATGCACTGAGTTGGGTGATGAGTTACAAACCATAGTCGAAGGCAGGTTAACGTTAAGACAGATGGATGGCACGGCCATCGAATGTGGCCCGGGAGATTCCGTGTTGACGCGTAAAGGCGAACGAGTAGTTTGGGATATTCAGGTGGCAGTCACCAAATTGTTTTTAACCTACAATCGTGATGGGCAGGCCGAATAGCGATAACAGCCGGAATCAGGCATTAGGAAGTAATAATCCTAAAGTGCCAAATCAATCACTATCTTGTATAGTCTAAGTTGCTTTAAAGAAGCGCTATTTCCACTTAGAGAAAAGAGACTGCATGGATATTTCTACGATTATTACACTCGTCATTATCGGCGCTGCTATCATTTACATCATTTCAATATTCAATACTCTGGTTGCGTTACGTAACCGATTCGAAAATGCATTTTCGCAAATTGAAGTGCAGCTCAAGCGTCGTTATGACTTGATTCCTAATTTGGTCGAAACGGCGAAAGGTTACCTTAAACATGAGAGAGAAACCTTAGATGCGGTAATCCAGGCGCGTAATACCGCGTCTAGTCAATTGTCCGAAGCGCATAATAAACCTGGCGATCCTGCGACGATGGAAAGTCTTGGGCAGGCGGAAGGAAATCTTGCCGGCGCGATGGGGCGGTTTAATGTTGTTGTTGAAGCTTATCCAGATCTGAAAGCGAATCAGAATATGATGCAGTTGACTGAAGAGCTGACCAGTACTGAGAACAAAGTGTCATTCGCCAGACAGGCATTTAACGATCAGGTAATGGCTTACAATACCTACAAGCAATCGTTCCCTCAAACCATTTTTGCCGGCATGTTTGGACATAACAAAGATGCAACCTTACTCGAGTTTGAAGACAGCGCAGTTATTCAGGCAGCGCCCAAAGTTTCTTTTTAGCTTTTTGATGTTTGTTCAAATTTAAAGCGATTCTAATTAATTCCTCAAGCTTGTTGCTTGAAATCAAGATGAATGCCACATGAATTTTTTTGAAGTTCAGCAAAAAGCGCGCAGAAATACCACTTGGCTAATATTTCTATTCGTTAGTGCGGTCGTCATTCTCATTGCATTAACTCAATTCTTACTGTTTTTTATTTTCGCTCACAGTGAGACTGGGGAGTTTATTTTTTCATATGCTGGTCTCAGTTTGTATTTTAGCTGGGATATTTTCCTCGCAGTGGCAATCGGCATTCTGCTTCTTATTTTTATTGGGAGCTTTTCAAAGTCGCTCTCGTTGTCTGCTGGCGGACCTGCAGTGGCGGAAATGTTAGGAGGTCGGCTAGTGTCTCAAGGCACAGCCGATGGGCAAGAAAGAAGACTATTGAATGTCGTAGAGGAGATGGCGATTGCGGCTGGCATGCCGATACCCCAAGTATATTTACTTGATGATTTAGCCATTAATGCTTTTGCAGCAGGCAAGACACCCGGTAATGCTGTTATTGGTATTACCCGAGGGGCTTTGTCAGTGCTAACTCGTGACGAATTACAGGGTGTGATAGCCCATGAATTCAGTCATATCCTGAATGGTGATATGCGGCTTAATATCAGGCTGATTTCCGTATTACATGGGATTTTGCTAATCGGCATTTTGGGCACATTTTTGATTCGGTCATTACGTTTTTCGCGACGCTCTCGCAGTAGCAAAAATGGTGGTGGCATGGTCGCAGCCTTATTCGTCGCAGGGTTGGGCCTGACCATCATTGGATATGCAGGGACATTTTTTGGGCAATGGATCAAAGCGAGTATTAGTCGTCAACGCGAGTTTCTGGCCGATTCCTCTGCGGTTCAATTTACCCGTAACAAAGATAGTATTGCTGGCGCATTAAAGAAAATTGGTGGTACAACTGCGGGCTCATACATTAGCTCTCCATCTGCTTCTGAATATAGTCATGCTTATTTTGCGAATGGCATTAGCGGTTTCTGGCAGTCCTGGTTTGCGACTCATCCGCCTCTAGAGCAGCGTATTAAAAAAATAGATCCACGATGGGATGGCAGTTTTCCGGTTGTCATCCCTAACGCAGCTAGGGCTGAAACAGCGGTGCCATCAGCTGCTTCTGCGCAGTCTACAGTTGAAAAAATAGTCGTAGCGACTGCAATTTTAACCGCCGCAGAACAGGCCATTAGTAGAGTCGGCACACTCAACGAACAGAATATTGAATATGTACAACAACTACTGGCGGAGATTCCAGAATCACTCAAAACTGCAGCACAATCGGCGTATTCAGCCAGAGCGGTTGTCTATGCCATTTTAATTGCAAAACAGAAAACTAAAGACAATACCTGGACGGTCTTAGATCAAAATGCAGATGCCAACATGGTCGTGTTGGCAAGGGAGTATTTTACCGATACGCAAGATCTGGAGGAAAAGTTTAAGCTACCACTGCTAGAGCTTTGTGTTAATGCCTTAAGAGAGCTATCAACTAATCAATATATCCAGTTTGAGCAATCAGTTAAAAAAATAATTGAACTGGATAAAGTGGTCGACTTGAATGAATGGGTGATCCAGCGGCTAGTACTGCAACAACTCGATGAGCACTTTAATTTTCGCCAGCCACCCAAAGCAAAATATTCGAATCTTGGGGCAGTTAAAAGTAGTGCAGAGACTCTGTTATCGCTCATCGCTTTTGTCGAGCATAAGGATGATAAGTCAGCGATCAATGCGTTTGAACTGGGTACGAAAAAGGCTGGAGCTACTGCTTTAAATATTATTCAAAGAAAGGCGCTTTCTCTCAAAAGTCTGGATTCTTCTCTGGATCAGTTAATGCAACTTAAACCTCTGATGAAACCGAGAATATTGAAAGCCTGTGCAGAAATCATACTGGCAGACGGAAAGGCAACCATTAGGGGGATCGAATTAATCCGCACCATATCAACCTGCCTGGACTGCCCGATGCCTC
>Ga0307492_10000986_pt1 | contig 11920 bp, 11 predicted proteins | sample SI3LmetaG_FD_202365 | JGI IMG/M metagenome (GOLD analysis project Ga0307492, IMG submission 202365) | Sea-ice brine microbial communities from Beaufort Sea near Barrow, Alaska, United States - SI3L | ecosystem: Environmental > Aquatic > Marine > Coastal | place: USA: Alaska | collected 2017-05-06
CGAAACCCTGTTACTGAATGCCGATATTGCCATGTATCGGGCCAAAGACCTGGGGCGTAATAACTACGAGTTCTACACCTCAGACTTGGGCGAGCGAGCCGGCGAAGTATTGCGCCTGGAAGTGGCCCTGCGCGAGGGTATTGAGCAGAAGGAATTTGTTCTCTACTATCAGCCCAAAGTGTCGGCCGACGGTCATGATATTGTCGGTGCCGAAGCCTTGATACGCTGGGATAGGGCGGGTTTAGGTCTAGTGTCACCCGGTGAATTTATCCCCTTTGCGGAAAAACGCAATCTGATTGGTGAATTCGATCAGTATGTTTTAGCAGAAGCCTGTCGGCAATTACGGTCTTGGATCGACCAGGGTATTAGGGTAGTCCCCATTGCGGTTAACCTGTCTTCGTTGCACTTTGCCCGTGAGTTTTTATTAGCGGAGCTGCAAGCCCTGCAGGATCGATACAACCTACCCAGCTATTTGCTGCAGTTGGAATTGACGGAAGGTTCGTTGTTGCAAAATAGCGATATTGTGCGCGATAACTTGATCGGACTGCGTCGGATGGGTATTCATATCAGTTTGGACGATTTTGGTACCGGCTATTCGTCCTTGTCTTACTTACATCGCTTTCCGATCGATCAGATCAAGATTGATCAGTCGTTTGTCGGCGAACTGACTGGTGCTGATGAAAGTTCCGCAATGGTCAGTGCTATTATCAGTATTGGTCACAGCCTGAACCTAAAGGTAATTGCCGAAGGCGTTGAAAGCATCGACCAAGCCTTGTTGCTCAAGCGATTGGGCTGCGAAGAGCTGCAAGGCTACTATTTTTCCCGGCCAGTACCGGCACCGGATTTTGCTGCCCTTTTAGAACAAGGGTTAGAGCTATAACCCTGGCCAACGCAGGGGTTCTCGACAACACTCAGATGTAACCGCTGAGGTCCGTCAGTCGGGTATTGTCAACTCTCCCAGGGCGGGCATGTATAAACTGCCAATTCGCTTATTTAATTGTGACTAAAGGAGTGGCAGCCCTCATAGCTGTGATGGCTATCGCTTAGTTTTCTCGATCAAAATAATCCACGCTGTCCTCTACCCTGGATATCTGACTAAAGACCGGCTTGCTGTGGTGACCGACCATCGACAAGGTCTTATTGGAGTCCGGGTATTCACAAATTTCATAGGGTTCGTTGGTACTCAGTGCCAAGTATTTAAGCGGTTTGTCACTGCTGTTAATGATTTGATGGGCGAGCTCACGTCCGCCGGGCGGGCAGGCAATAATATCGTCTTTACCGATGGCAAAGGTCGCGCTGCCAAAACGCAGCGTACCGGAGCCTTCGAGCACCAAAAACATCTCCTCATTGATATGATGGTTGTGAAAGGGACTCGCTTTAAAGCCCGGTTGCAGTATCACAACGTTGTAACCCAGCTTACGGGCCCCAATATGATCACTTATGGGCGCGCACTGTTCCTTAAAGGCCCCGTCATCGTTCTGTTGGTAATCTGTAATGTCGGCGATGTTGAGTATCGGTGTCATCTTGTTCCCTCGTGGCTTTAGGTCAGCGGTTGCAGCGCTAGTTAGTGACCTAGACTGACAGCCCAAAGGGGAGCTTACTAGATGGATTATCCGGGTGGAATTTTGCTCAAATTATTTTTTTTGTAGGTACTATGACTCATTATTCCATGCTCGATCTGTGCCCTGTCGTCGAAGGGCAAGGCCCCAAAGACGCTTTTCGCAATGCCCTTGAACTGGCCCAATTGGCCGAACGGCAAGGCTTTCGGCGCTATTGGTTGGCAGAACATCATAATATGGCCGGTATTGCCAGTGCGGCGACATCGATCTTGATTGGCCATATAGCGGCCGGCACCGAACGCATTCGGGTGGGTGCCGGTGGCATCATGTTGCCCAATCACGCACCGTTACAAATCGCCGAACAGTTTGGCACCTTGGAAACCCTGTTTCCGGGGCGGATCGATTTGGGTTTAGGCCGAGCACCGGGTACCGATGGCGCAACGGCCGCGGCCTTGCGCCAGCATCTCAATGCAGACGTCAATCGGTTTCCCAACGATGTTGAGGAATTGCTCGGATATTTTCAGCCGGAGCGACCCGGTCAGCAGGTTAGGGCGGTGCCCGGGGCTGGCCTGAGTGTGCCGGTCTGGATTCTCGGTTCCAGTCTCTATGGCGCCGGGATGGCGGCCGAAATGGGTTTGCCCTATGCCTTTGCCGCGCATTTCGCGCCGGCGGATCTGATGGCAGCGATCGCCCTCTATCGGCGTGACTTTAAGCCCTCGATCTATTTGGCCAAACCCTATGTGATGGCCGGCTTTAATGTGATTGCCGCCGATACCGATGCCGAAGCGGAATTTCTGGCCAGTTCGATGCAACAGGCCTTTGTGCGGCTCTATACTGGCAAACCGGGTAAATTTTCCCCGCCACAGGAAGGCTATTTGCAATCCCTACCGGTCAATGTGCAGGCCACCTTGAACCAAGTGCTCGGCTGTTCGGCGATCGGCTCTGCCAATACAGTAGGGCAAAAGTTGAATGAATTTTTGGCCCGAACGCAGGTGGATGAAATCCTGATTACCGGCAGTACCTTCAGCCAAACGGCGCGTCTGCATTCGTTCGAGATAGCCGGTGATGTTTTAAAAGCACTGCGTTGATCGAGCTACGCCGAGGTCCACTTATTAAAAATATCCGAGTCGGGCGGCAACGCCCTCGACCGGACTGATCCAGTATGCCGGGCTTTTCATGCCCTGGTTGGCCATAACGCAGCAGTTGCATAATCGATTCACAAACGCTCCTAAAGATTTATCTTTAGTTCAAGAGAAATAATGCGTGGAATTCTTCTTGAGATCAAGATAAATTAGGGGGGCATTCATTAGACAGAACTTACTATATGTCGGAACAGCCAGACGCAATCGATCGGATTATGACCCAATGGCAACAAGAGCGCCCGGAACTCTCCCTTCAAGGCATGGAAATATTAGGGAGGTTAAAGCGTTGCTCGGTCCTCTATCAACCGCTGCTGGATACCAGCTTCGGCAAGTTTGGCCTGACCTCGTGGGAATTTGATGTGCTTTCTACCCTACGTCGTTCAGGCGCTCCGTTCACCCTTACACCAACGGAACTTTTTTCGGCCCTAATGGTTACCTCCGGTACGATGACCCATCGCTTGAAAGGGCTGGAAACCCGTTCCTTGATCGAGCGCAACCCTAACCCCGACGATGCGCGCAATCGCCTAGTGACGCTCAGCGTGCAGGGCCATAGCACTATTGATGCTGCCATGACGGCCCATGTTGACAATATGGAAGGCATCCTGTCCGGCTTGGCTCCAGCGGATCAGGACCAGCTGAACCAAGCCCTGAAACAGATGTTGGCGCTTTTTGAAACGCTAAACAAACAGGACAAACAGGTACACGCCAAGGTGATATCAGCCTTGCACGGCCTTTAATGGCTCCCCCAGGCAGTGGCAGGAAGTCTTGCCTTCTTTTGCCTTGGCCTTGCGCCAATCGCTCGATAAACTGTGTGCAGCTACCTAGGCGCGGCCGTGGGCAGCTCACTTGATGCGACCGATAGGTTGGGTTTTAGCAGGTTTAGTCTGAATGCCCAATAATTTATAGCCAACCGAACGATCCGAACTCTGTTTTAAACCGTATGGCTTAGCGGGCTACCCTCAGAGGTGGTTAGGTTGATATTATGATCGGAAGGAGCAAATAGGATAGCTATGAACATTCACCAGAGTTCCATCTTCACAAGATTTTTTGCCCTAGAGTCCGCGGGCGGGATTATGCTAATCCTATCGGCCATATTGGCGATGTTATTCGCCAATACCTTTCTGGGCCCTTACTACCAATTGATTCTAGAAACGCCGGTTGAAGTCCGTTTTGGTGCACTGGAAATTGCCAAACCGCTGTTGCTGTGGATCAATGACGGCCTGATGGCGGTATTCTTTTTCATCGTCGGGCTCGAACTCAAGCGTGAAATGCTCGAAGGCGAACTGCGCGATAGGCGCAATATTATCCTGCCCGGTGTCGGTGCTGTCGGCGGTATGTTAGTGCCGGCCCTAATCTATCTGTACTTCAACTATGGCGACCCTGTCGCCGTGCAGGGTTGGGCGATACCAACGGCCACGGATATAGCCTTTGCCTTAGGCGTCTTGACGCTGTTGGGCTCGCGCGTGCCGGTTTCGATCAAAATATTCCTCACCTCGCTGGCTATCTTCGACGATATAGGTGCCATCGTTATTATCGCGTTGTTCTACACCTCAAAGTTATCCCTTATGGCGCTTATCGTATGCGGTCTTTGCATACCGATTTTAGCGATGATGAATCGTCGCGGTGTTATGGCCAAAGCGCCCTATCTGATTATTGGTATGGTGATGTGGGTCGCTATGCTGAAGTCGGGCGTTCATGCCACGCTAACCGGCATTGTCTTGGCGATGTTTATTCCCCTTCGCTCCGCCTCGGATCCTAAAATCTCACCCTTAAAAACCTTGGAACAAGACCTGCATTCGGTAGTGGCCTTTTTTGTCTTACCGGTGTTTGCCTTCGCCAATGCCGGTATCGATTTACGCGCGGTCAGCGCCGAGCAGTTCCTGCATGGCGTGCCAGTGGGCATCGCGCTGGGCTTGTTTGCGGGCAAGCAGATCGGTATTTTTGGTGCCTGCTGGTTGTTTATAAAATTAGGCCTGACCAAATTACCCCCAGGCATGAATTGGATGAGTCTGTATGGCACCGCGGCGCTCTGTGGTATTGGTTTTACCATGAGCCTGTTCGTCGGTTCCCTAGCCTTTGAAGAAAGTGGTATCAATATGGTGTTCGATGAACGTATTGGCATTTTACTCGGGTCTTTGTTCTCAGGCATTGCAGGTTATCTGATATTGCGCCGGTCGCTGCAAGAGCAGCGTTAAACCCCAATAGGGGCAGAAGCCGGTGCCATCTGATACGAAAACACTATGGCTGACCCGGTGCTGCCGGTTTTATCGGCAGTGCCGAGGTTCGGGCACTGCTTGGGGCGGTCAGCATGATGCCCAGTTCTCGGAGCACTCAGCTTAGGTGTCAATCTAATTGTGATTGACTGTCAAGCGGATCGGAACTCTGCCCAAGCGCTTAATGCGTTCACTTGCGCGAACGGATCTTTTTCAGTCAGCTTCAGTCCTGTTCACAGTCCCAGTTGCTGAATGCGCTACACCTGCATCTGCTGCTCGCTAGCTCTTTGCGACTCACGCCTTGCAAATAGAGCCAAATCTATTGTTTCACAAAGTACCAAAGTTAAACCTGCAGAATGGCTATCACCCTGGCTAAACCCACATCGGTAATCGTGAGTTGTGGGTATGTCCACGTGAGTTGTGGCAATGTCCATTCCTCCAATGGTGCCAAGCACACCGAAATTCGACCGGACTGCGCCCGCCACCCCACAGAGGGTGACAACTATCCTTGTATCTCTCTCAGGTTACTGATTAGCTATTCAAAAAAACCACTGTGTAAGAATTTATAATAATTCTGCGCACTTAGATTTCTTTGTTATATGGATTTTTAGAATGTCAATAGTTTTGTATTAATTGCGCTTGAAAAAATACAATTATGTAGTATTGTGACTTAAAATACTTTTCTTGATTGCGGGAATAGCATTAGTGGACAGCGGACTTCAGTGTTTAGGGATGATTCTGCAGTACTATAGAATACCCGCAAACTTACAGAACATTGCCCACGAATATACCGCAGTAAGTGGTCGCGTTACGCAGTTAGATATTGTGCACGCAGCCAAAATACTGGGTCTGCGCGCTAAAGTTGTCAATGTGCCCACTACTCGTCTGAGTAAGATGAATGTTCCAGCTATTTCCGTAAACCAAAATGGTGACTATTATGTTATCGCACGGGTTAGTGACGAAAAAGTTCTGGTCCAAAAGCCTGGCCACCAACCGGAAACTGTAGCTCGGGAAGAGTTCCTCCAAAGCTGGGATGGTGGTGCTATTCTCTTGACGCCTATATCCTATTTTGAGAGTAGGCAGACTGGCCAAATTATAGCGCGCGTCAGAGAGCTTGAAAGCATCAGGGACTTTCTCACCAGTAACGGGATTACTGTTGCGCTGGATGCGCTCTAAGTGGGAAATTAATCTATCTGAGTATGTGAAATCAAGCCTTAAAACAGTAAGGATTGCGACCTGGGGTCGTGAGAGTATTTCCTTGGTCAATAAATTGATGATGGCTGTTCTATTGTGGTACGGCGCCACGCTTGTGCTCGCAGGCGCTATGACAGTGGGCATGCTGATCGCATTTAATATGATAGTGCGCCATGTTACTGGGCCAATCTTAAGGCTGTCACAACTGTGGCAGGACTTTCAACAGTTTAGAATTTCCATAGATCGTCTGGGTGACGTACTTAATATTCCTACTGAACCGTCTGGCAGTATATCCAATGCAGCCTTGCCACCCATATTGGGTGATATTCACTTTGATCGCGTAGTTTTTCGTTATGACTCCAATGGTCCAGAGATTATTAAAGCGATTGATCTTAGTATCGGCGCCGGCCAAATAGTGGGCATTGTCGGTCGTTCTGGGTCCGGCAAGAGCACTTTAACGAAACTAATTCAGCGGCTTTATGTGCCAGAATCGGGACGGATCACGGTCGATGGCCATGATATCCGGTTGATTGATACCGCCTGGTTGCGTAACCAAATAGGGGTTGTCCTACAAGAAAACTACCTCTTCACCGGTACGGTAAAAGAAAATATTTCGATGGCTTATCCAACCGCGAGTATGGAGCACATAATATCGGTAGCCATTACGGCGGGTGCGCACGATTTTATCCTCAAGCTTAAAGATGGCTATGACACGGTGCTGTACGAACGAGGGACTAATTTATCCGGCGGTCAACGGCAGAGAATCGCTATAGCACGTGCCCTGATCACCAGTCCGAGAATACTCATATTCGACGAAGCAACCAGTGCACTGGACTACGAGTCGGAGCGAATTATCCAGAAAAATATGAAAGACATCGCCAAGGGTCGGACGGTTATCGTTATTGCCCATCGACTGTCCACTGTTCGCAGTGCCGATGTCATTATAACTATGGACGACGGTGCCATCGTTGAGCAGGGCAGTCATCAAGAGTTAATTAAACAGGACGGCATCTATAACTATTTATACCGCCAGCAGGTTAAAGACTCATGATCCTCAAAGCAATTAGAGTATGGCGCTCGGCTAAGGCAGCTGAGCAAAAAAAACCACCCATGGATCTTAATAGTCAAGAGCTTGCTTTCTTGCCAGCGGCTCTAGAAGTATTGGAAACACCCGTACCGGGTGGAATACGCTTAATACCCACACTGCTCATGTTCACTTTCGTGTTAGTAGTGATTTTTTCAATTGTAACTAAGATTGATGTGGTTGCGACGGCACAGGGCACCCTATTGCCCAGTACCAAAGTAAAGCCCATACAGCCCAGGGTGAGTGGCTTATTGCTGAACTTACTTGTAGAGGAGGGTAGCGTCGTAATTTCAGGTGAGCTTTTAGCTAAGCTCGATACGGTTGAAATAGTTGAGGCTATTTCCGAAAAGAGAAGGAGCCTCGAGTCGGCGCTGTTAGAGCGACAAATGTTTGCCGACTTCAATAGCTATCTCGACAGTGGGGCACCCAGGAAGTTGACGGATATTACGCCCGCCGTTGACCGCCGATTAACCGCTACCTACCGTGACCAATATCTCGATACGTTATGGAAATATAACCATGGTAAAGCCGAAAAGCAAAGGGAGATTGAATTGCTTGGGCTAGATATAAAGGTGCTGGAAGCATCGCTGGGCTCATTGGTCGCCAATGGACCCTTGGAGACTCTCAAATATGATAACGCAAAAAGTCTCTATTCAATGAATGCCCTGAGTTTAGAAAAGTGGCTTTCGTCAGACAAAAGCTTTCGCGCCTATAGTGAATCAATCACCAGCCATGAATCCAAACTGAGGGTAAAGAAATTAGTCCTAAAGCACAAAAAGCAAGACTATGCGGATTTTCCGATGACGGCAAGAATCGAAAACAGTGCCAAAATTGTCGTGTTGGACGCGGATTTGGTGAAGCTGAACGTTGCTATTCATGAAGCCGAACGAACACTTGAGTATTCAGACATCAGAGCGCCAGAAAATGGCACTGTACAGAATATTAGCTTGGTGGTTGCCGGGCAATCGGTAGCGGCCGGAAGCAGTGTTATGGATCTGATTCCAAATATGGACTATTTGGTTGCTGAAATAGAAATCAATAACCAGGATATCGGATTTGTTGAGATAGGGCAGGAAGTAATCGTTAAATTTGACGCCTTACCCTATACCAAATATGGCTATCTATCGGGTGTGATTATCAAGCTTGCCCGCGATGCAGCTGAAAGCACCGATGGCACAAAACGCTATAAAGCGTTAGTAAAATTGCCTCAGCAGGTTATAAAAACAATAGAGCGGGAAGTTGAACTGATACCCGGCATGACGGTAAGTGCCGAAATCAAGCTATCGCAGCGCCGCGTTATCGAATACTTCCTGTCCACATTCAAACGTTACAAGTCCGAATCCATCCGCGAAAAGTAAGGAGACCACCATGAGTGACCTAGAAAAAATGTCCAAGCGAATTAACGATTTGGAACAACAGGTTGAGAACCTGGCCAATATCACCACTCAATATATGAGTGAAGTCCAACATGCCCAAAAGCGGTACCTGGAAGATATAGTCACTGAGTTTGAAAGCAAAGTGCGCCGTCTAATAGTAGAGGAACTCAAGGCGGGTAAAAATGCATAAAATGACGAATGACCATATCCATTCAGAGGCCGTCAGGAGGCTGCGTATCGGCGGCCTAATACACCAGGGCAAGATGCATGATCAGAGTACGATCGTCAGCTTGATAGAAGCTAAATGCGATCGACACAAGATCCAGCTGGGTCACGATATTGTGTACAACGACCATGCCCACGAACTAATTTACCATGAGATATTTGGCAAGTTGGGGGCCATATATTTACGTGTCGCCGACACCAAGCGCTCACTCCGATACCTTAGTGCCGCCTTGGCTGGGAATTATCGAGCCCTGCCTCTGCGTAAATGGGTGGAGGACTTGGGCTCAGACGGCGATAAATATATGTCCTGGCCCACCTTTAAAACGGTTGCCAGTGTAATTCTACTGCCGGGTTCGAATCTCTACAAAAAACACACCAATAAGAAGTTAATTATCGAGGCATTGGATAGCGGCGCTTATATTAAACCACACCCCCTATTGAGCCCGTCGCACTTCGATGAGCTAAGAGATGAATTCGGGGGGCGTGTGTTGAATCCTAAAGAGAGTGGTTTTGCACACGTCAAGAATGCCGATGTGGTTTATACCACAGGTGATTCAGAGCTGGGCCTGTACGCTTTATTGCTGGGAAAAAAAGTCAAGAGCGTAGCCAACAATAACTTCCAGGGTGGTTTCGGGCCGTTGTTTTCTCAGGTTATAAATGCACCGAATCCGACAATGGCATTAACTCGAATTTTGAGTGATCCCATTTCAGGAGTATTTTTTCCGGGTGAGTCGCTCAAAGAAGATGTTGATAGGTTCTTTGAACGGTTTATCGTTTCCGATTCTGAAATCAATTAGGAGCTGGTTATGTACTTAATAAAATTATGTTTGGTTGCACTGGGAATTTTTGCCTGTGCTTTTAGTTTTGGTTCTGACAACAGTCATGTCTGTGTAAGTTCAGATGGCTCCTTTATTACCTTTGGGCAAAGTCCCGCACGTGTTCCAATGCGAATGTATGTTTCTGAGAGCTGCATTTATGGCGATATAACCGATCACCATGTGCGATTGTACATTAAATTAAGAAATCCGAGTGACGACAGTGTTCTCTTTAACGGTCATCTATCTTTTGTTTACTATCAGGAATTGGAGTTATGGGCTCGAATCAAGACCCGAGCTGACGAAATTATGAACAGTGGCATTTGGGAGGAAACAAGTGGCAGGTATGCAAAATATAAAATTGAGGCTGATAATCCCAATAAAATTGCTTATATCTCATCGAGTTCCGACGGGGTTTCGTTGTTCGAATGCTCGCTGTATACCTGTGAATTCGAGGCCAAAGTCGACGGGAGTTCTATGTTCTATAGATCTTATGGCCGCTATGCGCGTGGCTTTGATCCGGCAGTTGCCGAAGACGTAATCAAGGACTTTATAGCGCAGCTGTTTAAAATATATTGATTCATATGGAAATATATTTTGGCCATGGCCTATGTTTTTTGCGGCAGTAGACAAGCCAGTCGTTCGCAGTGACTTAGCCAAGGAGAAGTCAATTACCGCAAGAAGATATTAATAGCTCTACAACCTAAGGTGGAGGTTTGTAGTATGAATGTAAAACTCATCTCTATGTTACTAGCCAGTGCCCTGGTGAGTGCTGGTAGTTTCGGCTTTAAAAAAAGTGAGGAGTGTGTAAGTTCAGACGGCTCCTCCATTTTATTTCAGAATAAGCCTTCAACCGTGCCGGTGCGGATGTATATTACGCATCAGTGCTTTTATGGTAATCCAAATGAGCACCATCTTACCTTGGGTATGGAACTAAAAAACCCAAATAATGAGGATGTTCTCTTTGATGGGTATGCTGTGTTTAGCTACTATTTTGATAGTTTAAATCGTATAACTCGCAATGTAGACAACATCCTTGAAAAGGGTATATTGGAAGAAAGAAGTGGTAGATTTGACCTATATAAACTAGTTGGGCAGGGTGTACGGAATACCGCCTATGTTTCTGTAAATAATAAATATAATTCTGTTTTCGTCTGCATCGAAACTTTTTGTGATTTTAATTCGTTTGTAGATGGAGCATCGATACTCTATACATTTCGCGGCCGATTCCCGGACGGCATCGATCCGGCGGTCGCCGAAGATGTGATTAAAGGTTTTGTGAGGCAGGTCTTTAACATGTAATGACTTATAACAGAATAGGTAGGGTGATATTTAGTATTAGTGGCTATAGATTACAAAGTCGTTCGCAGTTAGCTAGCTAAGGTGGTGGGTAAAATGACATAAAATACTGTTAAATTTAAGGAAAGTGTATGAGTAATTCAGATAATCTAAATAGGATGCTGGCAGAAGCCGTGGCAGATGAAATACGTAGGGATGCCGTATGGTTACGTTATAGTTTGAAGATGGACGAGTTTAAGAAAGCCGCCGTCGGTGGTTTGGTGGATGGAGGTAATGTGGTGCTCGCTGCCTATACCGGCGGTAGCGGTGCCCTAGTTAGGGAGTTTGTTGCACAAGGTGTCGATAAGATTCTAGAGGATATTTTGGATATTCATGCATCGCCACTTTTCTTCAGCACGGGTTATACCGCCGAGCAGATCGCAAAAATAGAGGCTGCTATCGAACTGATCGACGCGATAGCCGAAGGCGCGGCCGCGAAAATATACCCACCCGAGGAAGCTACCCGAATGGAGGCCTGGTTAGGGGAACATAGCACCAAAAGTTCAATTGAAATGGATGCAATGGATTTGGCAAGGATTGCGGTAGATGCTAGTCAAAATGCTGCCAACTCTAAGATGAAATGGGATGAGGTGAGTACTCAAATTAGTTACTACAGGGCGATGCACCCTGACCGACTTGAGACGCCCTACTTTCTTCGTTTACTGGAGGATGAGGCCCACTGGGACGATAAGTCCATTAGAGATGCGGTGCTGGCCAATGAGATCGAGGGCAATATGAGGATTTTTTTGTCTCAGCTGCCTGAGGTTTACCTTAACGCGGATGGCCAGTTCAATCTCGATCTGCTGTCGCGGCAAGAGTTGACGGCTTTGGCGTTGTCTGTAGCGAACCTGACCGCAGATATAAAGGCCCTAATCCCCCAAGGGCAGGGCGGGGACTACCCGGTGTATGAGTGGACGACTAACTATTTCGAAGCCGATACGCCCTACACAACCACCTGGCTAACCAACCCAACC
>Ga0307492_10000987_pt1 | contig 11915 bp, 4 predicted proteins | sample SI3LmetaG_FD_202365 | JGI IMG/M metagenome (GOLD analysis project Ga0307492, IMG submission 202365) | Sea-ice brine microbial communities from Beaufort Sea near Barrow, Alaska, United States - SI3L | ecosystem: Environmental > Aquatic > Marine > Coastal | place: USA: Alaska | collected 2017-05-06
CCCCCTACACAGAATCCGCTCATTTTATTATTTTTCGATATAAACTTTCCTCTTATTTTATATATAATTCAAACAAAATAGAATATCACCAAATATGGGAGGTACAGAATCAAGAATGTATGGCGGGTCCGAAGGTGACCCTGATGGCGGTAGCAAATTGTTAGACACTGTTTACAAGTTAGATGACAAAGCCAAAGGTGTTTCTTCAGATTCCGCAACTGCACTAACAAAGGTGAGTCAAGGTTTGGATGGCGTTAAAGGAGGCACTTGTTGCACCGGCGCGTCTCCTGTATCTGGAGGTTATAGCGCCCTCGTAGATTACAGTAATTCTGTGTATTCAAAGGCAAAAGAGAAGTTGATCCGAGGAATTGCCTCTGATGTCGCGACTGCTCTTAAGGTAAACTCTAAGTTTACACAAACTGCATCCATCGGAAAGGTTGTAGAAAAACTACAGAAGTTTGTTCCCGACCCTCGAAAGGGAAAACATTTTGTTAAAGACAGCGGCAGTCAGATCAAGGTTTGCAGATCTCTTGCCAAGTCTATCAATAAGCGGTATGGTTCTAATATGATTGATTCGGACGCCGAACCCGCAGCCATTTGCAAGGCTGTTGGTGAACTTATGTACTCGTTATTTACGGGATTGCACACCGAATTCCTTACAGTTTCGGGCGATATCGGAAGAAATGTACGTAATCTTAAGGCACTTCGCGATTATGTTGATGCCACAAACAAGAGTCTCGTTCAACTTGTCAAGGAGTCTGGAACGGAGTCTCAGGGTAACAGGGCTGACAACATTTATTTCGTGTATGAGAAACTTCGCAACGAAATTGATCGCCAGTTGGCAATTCTCACCAACAACGTCAACGCTACAACCGGACCGTTGGGCAAAACTCTCGTTGGTCTTCTTGAGGAGAACAACGAATTTAAAGGTCTCGTAGAAGACCTCCGCGTATCAGTCGGGTCTGACGTATTCGGAGATAAGTTGGGCTACTTACTTAGCGGAGTTAGTTCTGTATCGCACGCAGCTTATCTTATTGATAAGGCTTTAAAGACTCTTGGTATGTCAGTTTCAGAGTACAAGAGTGCAAAAACTTTGGCTGGTCTTCGTGAGAAAGTTTTCAAGCATATGGGAAAGAAAAGTCCCGGAAGTGCCCAACTAAGAAAAATGTTGGAAGCCGCAGATATTATTTATAAAACAGATTATGATCATGCTAATATAGTTAAATATCTTGAAACCAAAATGAGCAGACGAGGTGGCATGGAAGAATCTGGAACACATTACAGTTATGGATCGCAATACGATTTGAACGAGCAAACTGAGCGTGAGCTTGGGACCAACCGAGGTTACATGTCAAGGAAGTCGATGGGTCTTCAAATGAAGGAGCATCAGCACTACCGCAAAATGTTGTTTAACGATCTAAAGAAATTGCTTCGAGGTCATTTTTCACACATCATTGAATCAGTTGGTTTAATTACCAGGAAAATCGGCAACGAAATTCCTATCTCCGACGATCTATATAAATTCGTAGTCCGTTTCGGGCAGGTTGAATCTGTGGATCGGGAAAATTTGCACATCGCACTTAGCGGTTACCGAAAGGATGTCAATTCTAGACACATTAAAAACAAATTCATGGCTTCTCTCAAGGCTGTGTACGCATCATTGGAACCTTTGAAGACAGGCACTCACGGCCAGAAGTTTAAGGACATTCAGGATGCAATTTCTCAACTAGTAAAATCTGTTGACAACTTCAGCGACAAATTCGTGAAGTCTCTTACCGAAATTCCGGTTGATATCGTCAAGAAACCACGTAGAGGTGGTATGGAAATCGGCCAAAATATGAGCCTCGGTGGTGAGGTTGATCTGGGTATGCACATCGGCGGAATTGATGGAGACCTCGGTCTTAGTCTTGACGGCGGTTATGGTAACGCTGATGTTGCGGGATCCAACGTCGGCGGTCTCTTTCAGGAATCACAGCTTGGACCCTACGGAGGTCTTTTCTCCGAGAGTCAACTTAACCCCACGGGCGGTTCTGACGAATATGATTATTTTACCACTATGGGTAAGGTACAGAAGGAACTTAATTACTACTACAGTATCGCCAATTTGAAGAGTAATCTGGGCCGTTCTTCCAAGGAACTTGAATCTTATGGTGAAGACTACGAGAACATTCTCGGTGATGAAATTGCCGCTTATGTCGATCAGATTAACAAACAATTCAACCGAGAAATCGAACTTTCCGATTATGAACATTACTCAAATCTATCGGGTACTGACACTCGTTACGATGATGCTTTGAAGCAACAGGAATTTGAGAGAGAATTTGGCGGTCAAAAATCTCTGGGTTGGCAACTTAAGCAGGCAGTGGCTCTATCGCCTTTGGACCATGAAGGCGCTAAGAGAATCGCAGGTACTTACAAATATGTGCGAACTTACCAAAAGAATGCAAAAATTAATCTTTTGAAGGCTGCTGAGGCTCTTGATCTGTACATGAAGAAATTCACTTCATCTGTTGTTGCACACCCCGACGACATCAAAGATTTGGTTAATATGCTAAGTCAAATTAGCATTGTTGCTAAGTGGTTCACCAATCGAACTGGTGATCATCTCGCCGCAGTTTTTGAAGCGTGGCCTTGCGATCATGGATCCGCTCATGGTGCCGAAAATCTACTGTGGTCTAACGGGTCTAACACACCTCCCGGACATTCGCTTTTTACTGAAATTTTGGGCAAAAAGCACTACTATGAATGGATTTCCGATAAGGTTGGTAATGGTGTTGGTAATCCTAGCATCCCCTGGTACCCCCTTAAGGGTCACGATGAAGTGAAAACAATTTTCCGACGAATTGAAAAGTCTTACCGTGGTAACCGTGCCCTCGAGAATATTGTGGCTACATTCTCCCGACTTGGTGACAAATTTGGAAACAAATCCATTAAAGATTCTTCTTTCATGAGTCATGCTCAGATTTACAAGGCCCTCAACGATTATCTAGTTGCTTCTTCGGTGGCCATGGGTGCCACAGGCATCAGCATGCAGAATCGGGAAATTAATAAAGTGGCTGTTTCTTTGCAGGCTTTTGAATCTTCTTTGCAGAACTCCGTTGCGGCATCATCAACGACATCCAGGAGTGTTCTTATGAAGAACTTAGGTCCCTACACAACGGTCGTAAAATACTTAGCGGCCATCATGATTGCCGTCGGAGTGTACAAACTTATGGGTCTTCGTAGATTGGCGGTGCCTTGGAAAACCAGAGCCGCGGCGAGTACTTTGGTGGGTCTTTTGGTCGGCGCTGGTGTGTGGCGTTATGATGGGCGTCGAGGCGGTGCTGGTGACAAAACACCACCTACGTGGGAGGAGAGATTGGAGATTTCCGAAAGGGCTAGTCAAAGTATGTATCCTAAAGAAAAAAAGAAATTGATTGAAAATTCTCACAAGGTTGAATCTGATGACATGCTTAAGATCTTGAACGTAATCAAGAGAAAATTCAACGATCTTCTGAAAACTTTACCTTCAGACACACGTGAAGCTCAAGTTTTGATTTCTAAATTTAGGGAACTAGAAAGTTCCGTTGTATCAAAAGCAACGACAACCGGAAAATTCGCACAAGCTGGGTTTCCTGGTTTATTTAGCCAAATAAAAGATTTGTTCGCAAAAATACCTGGTATGGACCTCTTACCCGATGTATATAAAAAGGGTAACGCAGCACTTGACTTGGTCGGTGTATTTCTCACCGAAATTGGCGGCACCGTTAATGTCCAAGGTGGTGCAATGAATGATACCGCATCGGTTTTGAATCATTCAAAAATCAAAGCCCGATCGTTTGACTTTGGTGGGGCTGCAGATACTTCTATCGATGCTGTGTATGATCGGGTAGCTTTGACCATCCGATCAACTGACCCCGCATTATCCGGATACAATAACGACTTTTCGGACACTGACCACATTTTCTCTCTGATGATGAAGTCGATGGTGTGCAAAGTCCTCACTGTTGTTGGTCTGTTTACTGTATTCAATCGACCTGGTGCGATTAATCGCAGTATTACGCCTTTGCGTATGATTCTCGGTGCTGGTGTTCGTGGTGGTGGCTCTTCGAACACACCAACTGTTATTGACGACGCTGTAGAACTTTACATTCGACTTCCTCTACTTGCCGAGTGGTATCGTGAGAAATTTGGATTTAAGAAAACTTCTAGTACTGACCCAGATTCCGATGCATACCAGGTGTCTATGGTTCCTAGTTTCGAAGGAATCTGGAGTGATTTCGTGCGACTTGTGTTTGTTGATAATGATTTTGTCAAGGATGGTACTTACACCGATATGACGCTGAAGAAACTTATTTCGACAATTAACGAAATTTACAAAAAGTACAAATCTCAGTACCCAAAGTCCACTGTTCGCGAAGTCATCAACGCTTTCGTTACGGAAATCAACCGTCGTTACGGATTCGTTAAGAAAAACGAGATCAACGCTTATTTGGAAGAAACTCGTACTCATATCGACAAGGATCATGTGTTGGACGACTATCCTGATGAGGATCGTGTCGATTATGATATTATTGATGAAGAGGGTGATTATGGTCGTAAGCCAGCACCCTCGGATCGATTCCAAACCATTAACCCTAAATCTCGACGCAGTCATCGGTTCGCCGAGAAGCAAATGCTTTTGGCCGCAGTTCAAAGATTCCGTGAAGATGTTGAAGAAGAAATGATGAGCTTTTCAGCTAATTTTGACACCAACCTGCAATCCAAAACTCTCGCTGACAACAAATACAGTTTCGTTGAAAACATTTTGCAAGTCACTCAAAAGTTGCGTAATGCCAAGAATAACGATGATCGGTATAATATTGTTCGTGACGCAGTTCAGGGAGTTAACCATTATGCAGGCATCAGTTACGAAAAGACTCTTATGTTCAATGAAGTCGTCATTACACCACTTTCGGTTCTTACTTCGGTTTACGACCTTTTGGATAAATTTACGTGCTTCGTACACGGAACTAACACACGCCACTTACAGGAAATTGCAAGTGGGTTAGGTGCCAATCAGCAAAACACCATGAATGTAAATAATGATCCAGATAGCCCTAATAGCATTTATAACCACTTAGTCCGGGTTATGAAGGCGAAATATCCCCATGTTAAAAACACCAGATTTGACGCCTTCGTAAAGGCAGGATACAGTTACATCAATAGCAATTCTACTTATTGGGATATCCAAGAGAATGAAAACCCTGCGCCTATCGTACAAGGCGACGCCTTCAAACAAACTGGTTGGGGAGAAATTAACAAGCACGCTTGGCGACGTTATGGTAGTGACCGCAAAAAGCTTATGAAAGATCTTATTAACGCATTATTTTGCGTGGGTTGTGATCTTAACGGTCTCATTGAAGTTCGAGTATCTTCAAGTGGGGCACCTATCGTGGATCATTCTAAATTGCAGGAATTAGTTGTCGTTATGATTAATCAAGTTAAATCTTCCATTGGTGAATTCCGAAACGTTCTATCCACAAACACGATCAACAAATACGAAAGTGGAGTTGTCGTTGTTGATCCAAGCACCAACTCAAGATCCATCAACATCAGAGGAAGTCTTCTTTGGTTGGAAGAAAATCTGATTGAAACCTTGTTCAACAACCGGGATAAGGCTGGACTTCCCGAAGTTAACGAATCTATTTCGGCAACTTGGGCAGATTTGAATCGTCCTTGGAATTTTGACGCATCTGACATCAAACGACCAGTTGCATTGCCTGTAGGTTCTCCGCCTAATCGGGATACTTACGATGATGTCATTTCAGGACTCTTGTTTTGGAATTACAAGAAGGCAACCTCCATTAGTGGGCGTAACACCAGTTATAATGAATTTCCAGCTATGTACATGCCGGTGTTCAAGTCTGGAAATTTTGATCCAGTCACACATCAAGAAAAATTGGCATTTAGCAAAATTAGCCGAATTCCCAACGGATCAGTTGAGGTTATTAAATCAGAAACTAATTACCACGAAAAAAATATGAAGGACGCAATGACGGTAAATGCCATGGGTTTTGTCCTGGGTAAATTTACTACGTTAGGAAATCAGTTATGGCCTGTTTCGGAATATATCCCGATGCTTCAGAAATTTATTAATATGACAGAAAGCTTAAGTGCTAAAATAACCGATTCAGTTCCCCGGCCCATGAAAGCCATTGCTGGTCGGTTCATGAGCGGGCTGGGTCAAGCTGCGTCGTTGATGAGCTCCATGGATTCTTTCATTCGATATTTTACCGGACTTGGATACGGTGCTCCCGTATTTGACGGAGTTGCAAACCAGACTAGCAACCCCGTACTTAACAACATGATTGGGATCAACGCGCGACTTTTAAGTTTTGTCCCAGGGGTTGCTGCAGTTCCTGGAGCTCCCCGACCGGGAGAACGGGTCATTAATTTCCAAGCGTGCGCTCAGATGCTTCCTCCGTATCCTGGTAATAGTTATAACACCGGTTCTGGAGCCTCTCCTTTTACGAGTTTGCAGGGTTCTGGAATTGCAGCGGCCATTAGTGGTTTGGGTTTGGGCATCCAAACATCAGCCGTATTTCCTCAAGCTGATGCTTCACTCAGTCAGATACATTTGCTTGGTATCTTGCTGTTTGGTATGGCTAACCCTCAAAGTTTTGAGGCATTCAATGGAAATATGTACATCTCACGATTGCATGCTGTTTGTAAGAAAATGTCAGACTGGTTCATCCAGGGTATCCCTCTTGCCAAGGGTGGAGGTACTTCCCCTGCGGGTAATGCTCTTGGACACATTGCATTCGCATCAACTTTTCAGGTTGGTGTAGACGCATTGGACTTAACTATTGCTGCTTTGGATGCGGCCTGGGCGGCCCATTCTACGGCACTAGCTGCTGCAGCAGCCCCCGCTGGAGGTGCTGGATTGGCACCAGGTCCCGCGGCGATTGCTCTTGCACATGTGGTAAACGCAGTACCTGGAGCTCTTGGGCCTGGTGCCCTAGGAAATCTTGTTGTCGCTAAATACGATGCAATGGTTCAATATGCATTAGCGGCCCAACAGGGACTTCAAGCTTCACGTAACGTAGTTGCTCATGCAGCTATAGCTGGAGCAACTGCGGGTACGAGGGATGCTCTCGCTGCTGCAATTAATGATGTACAGGGAGGTCTAACCGCAGCCAAGGGTTCTGCAGATATAGCTCAGCAACTCGCGTCAGGAGGACCGGCGGGACAGCTTTCATTCACTTCTTATCAGGCTCGTGATCAAGTTGGCGGTGCCAAGACCCTATCCATGTTTGACGGGTGGCGAAAGGAATTGAATGATATCATTCAAAAGTATATGGAAGAGCGCACCAAGTTGGATATCAACCTCAACAACGCTAACACGCTTTCATCCGAATATGAAAGTATGAAACTCGTGACTTCGTATCGAAGTTGGTATTTCACCAACAGCACTGATCCAAGTACATACCAAAGCGAAAACACCGGTCTAATCCCAGTCTTCAACGAACTTTTAGCTCGATATGTCACTGGCTTTTCCGATAAGACGCAATTTGCAAAGATTTACTTGCCTTTACTTGAATCATTTGCAAACGGCTCCAACAGTCGGGAAGTAATGCAGGGAAATGGCATTCGTGACATGAACTTCAGTAATTTGTATCTTAATGATGTTAGCAATCACGGAGTTAAGGGAGATCCCCCACCCAATACGCTACTATATGCTTCTTTGGCTCGAGTTATTAAGTCTATTCTTACTCGAATCACATTACCAGTTCAAAACAAGTACCACCTTATCACTAACTTCGTTGAAGTTCCTGAATATCTTAAGGAAGCCATGCGTGCCAGTTTGCCTGTGTTTGACAAAGAGTTTGAATACATTAAGAAGAAGGCTTTATTCATTAAGTCTATCATTGAAACTGGCGCAAACATCAGTGTTCGCCGACGTGTGTCAGCAACAACCCAAAACATTCTCGAAAAAAATCACGTTAAAGCAGCGTTCCAACCCGAACACGGCTTGCACGGAGGTATGTTAAACCCCTCAGAATACCCTACATCTGATCAACGTGTAAATTATTACGTTGGATTAATTAATTCGATTGTTTCCGGATGTAACTCCATTCAGCGTTGTTCTGAAATCGTTCAAAAAGAATTGTCTGATGTTCCTCTTTATGGAGAAACCTTTGAAGGCAGCATCAAGCATTTCAGAAACAGATATGGTAAGAATCCTCTTACACCTCTTTCTTCACTTACTTTCCTCTTAAACCCTCTTAATCATAACAAAGAAAATTGGCTTACTCCTTCGTTTAGCGTGGGATCTGCTAAATTTAAGAATCTGTACTCGACTCGTTTGGTGTTGGCTCAAAGCAATGTTGATCCTCGCATGGATTATCTTCCAGGTATCAAGGATATTGTACATCAGTACAATGGTGTATCTGACCGAACTACGCAAGCGCCTAGTTACTACGGGTCTCTCTTCCAGCAAACCGTTACTCTTATGCGGTATCTTACTGATATTTCTTTCCATAAGAGTCTTACTGGCAAGTTCCTTGATTACAACGTTACTTCAGCGGTTGGTTACAATCCTGCACAGTACAACTACTCCTCCATGGAGGAAGTTATGGGACTCACCGAAAATAATGACACAAAAACTGCAGCCGTTGCAATTACCCGACCTATCGGAATCGAATCTGAAAATATCCGTGACGATAGCCGCAAGACTCTGAGAATTTACAATATTCTCGATCTTAATATTGTTCCGGTTAACTTTCACGCGATGCAACGTGAGATTCCTCTTATCAATCTTTACAATTATTCCTATACTTTTGATAGAATGATTCAGGAATCCATGGTTCCTAATTGGAACACTTCGATGCGAAATATCGCAACTGACCGACGATCGTCGGTAATGATCACATTGAGACCCGGGTCGCAGGTTACCAACACTCGCGCTATGTTCGCAAAATGTCTTATGTATCCTCACGAATCTCGTACTCGTACCGAATACAACACATGGATTCAGAGAATTATGCTTGGGTCCTCGGAAATGAAATTGGGCCGCCCCAAGTTCAACAGTGACCAGCTTTGGGGCAAGGTTCTTCTCCAGGATCTGTACCCATACAGCAACACTGGTGATTATGACGAAGCTGGACCCACCGGTGAGTTCTCCCTTTTGCGAGGATGGCAGTCTGCCCGAATGATGGGAACTCCAGGAGATTCGCGTCACGAAGACAAACTTACATACCAAGTTATGGATTACTCCGGCGATTCCAAAGCAACTCGTGAAAAGAGAACAGTTAAGATTTCACCGCACAACATCACCAAACTTAAGACTATCGGTTATCATCGTTACAACACACACATCGTTCGTAACATGGAGTGGTTCGTTAACCTTCAACGTTACATGCGATACACCATGCGTGAATCCCTCAAATGGATGGATACGCCAGTGGTCCGTGGTCACAACGTGCTTAACAGCAAGATCACCGAGTACGTTGAAAGCGAAAGCTACAACCTCAACAACTACAATTAAGTGTTTCAACCTATTATGAGCAAAAAAAAAATCTTTTTTTTGTTATATATGATTAAGAAAAATGGAGGTCAATGCTGAAGGATATTTCAAAAGAATCGATAAAAATATAAGACTTGTGAATTTGGAAGCAAAGTCAATGGAAAAGCTAAAAAATTGCGGAAAAAATCTGAGATTGGGCGAAAATGCAAAAACTCCAATTTTACCGAATGGTTTGGTTATCAAACATGATACTAGGGCTCTAGTATACGACATCGACGGAAAGCCCACGTCAACAGGAATGCTCATCGGTCAAAAAGTAAAAGTTTCACTAAAGATCCGGAAATATAAATTTAAACCTTCAAAGAAAGATGATTTTATTGTTGGTTGGACTGTTAAATTGCTCAAGATGAATGCAATCTAAAATGGGCTAAAAACCATATGAAAATTGAAAGGGAAATGTAGTTATATACTATATTCTATTAAACACACATCATGAACAATTACGATTCCAAATACGTGCCAGAACCCTTTGGGTTTAAAAACCTCGGAGCAACATGTTACTTCAACGCGTTGCTTCAAAGCATTATCAGCTGCCCGGCATTCACGCGAATTCTGGTGGAGCAAAAAGATAACGAAGATTACAAAAACAATCCTGTCGTACAGCCTCTAGTTCAGATGGTCGACGTCATGAACGACGATAAAATTGAAACCAAGGACAAGGAAAAATTCTTTCACGGATTGGCACCAACAGTCTGGAAGGCCGTGTTCGCCAAAGCCATGCAACGGCAGGACAATGTCAAGTTCACGCCTGGTCAAGAATGTGCACGTGAAGGATTTCACCTCTTTCTTGAAGCTCTTGACGGTTTGTCCGAAATTCAGAATCTGTTTCTACATAGGTACCAGACTTTGATCTTCTGTCAAGATTGCAACAAGTGGGTTGTTAACAAGGAATGCGAGTACAGTCTCTTTGAGATTCAACCTAGCATGATCTCACCCCAGCTCTTCCGCTTCAAGGAGATCGATCCGAATTACAACAAAAAACAATCTCTCGAATCTTTCCTTAAGAAGCAGAACAGTTACGTGGACGAATTCTTCAGATGCCCTGAATGCAAGAAAGTTGAGTCCAAGTTCCAAACAACTCGACTACTCATGATTCCTGAAATCCTCGTAGTGTTGTCAAAGAAGTACGATATGCGAGGGCGACGCAAAAGTCACGAGGTCACAGAATTTCCCTCAGAACTTATGTTCGAAGGCAAGTCTGAGGAAGGCAAGGAAGCAACCCCCATGAAGTACGACGCAGTATCTCGCATCGAACACATGGGCAGTATGAACGGAGGTCATTACAATTGCCACGCCAAGCGCAAGGACGGCAAGTGGTATCTTCTCGATGATTCAAGTGTTGCTCCTGGCTCATTCACACCAACCAAGAATACTTACTTGACATTCTACCACATCGTTTAGAGTTTTAAAAAATTATCTATTTTTTTAAAAAATTGAATTTGTCACAAACAAATATACACCCATTTGATCCACTAAAAAACCATGCTTGACACACGACAAAAAATCTTTAACCGAGCCACCTGCATAATGAGCATTGTCTCGATTCTCATGACTCAATGCGTCAGAGGATTCCCCTTGCGAACACGAATCATTTTCATAGTTTTCCAGATCATCACTAGCATTAAATTCCTTTCGTATCTTAGTTCTTTCATGAATAGTCAACGTCGGATTGCCGAAATCAGAGCTTCCCGGGATTTCGCACTCGCAGTCATAGACTCAACCAATCCTCTCGAAGTCGCAAGGTTGTTAAGATATCCAGCCGAACCCATTGATCTGGGTAATGAATATTTCAAAGACTACATGGAGAAGTATTATCGAGACCAGTGGCGATTACTTTACTTGATTTACCTCATTAATTTATCCAGATAAATGAATTCTCTTATTTTTTACTCTAAACATACATCACTATTAATATAAGGAAGAAACGGATGGCCCAATAAATATATTTATTAATTCATATTTATTTCTGAGTTTGATACTCAGAGTTTCTCCTTTTTTTCATACTCTAAAGAGAATTTTTTGAATAATTATAATTTTATTCGCAAAATGTCGGACATTAAAGAAGGTTCCAAAGAAGATATCGATCAAAGATTCCGGAATGATATAGAATTTTTTAGGTATGAATTTAGCATTGCTCCACATATGATACAGGAAAATGACAAACGTGAAGTACTCAGTCTCAAATGGAAACAAAACAAAAAAGTTAATCCGCTGACCCATCGAAAGATCAAGAAGCACGGAGAATCGTGGAGAAAACTGGCGCGTTTAACCGGGTCAATAATCAAAGCTTCAGACATAGGCCTTGAAAGGTTTGAAGTAACGACTGCGGAATAATGCTCTAAAGACAAAACAAATACTATTTATAAAG
>Ga0307492_10000988_pt1 | contig 11912 bp, 12 predicted proteins | sample SI3LmetaG_FD_202365 | JGI IMG/M metagenome (GOLD analysis project Ga0307492, IMG submission 202365) | Sea-ice brine microbial communities from Beaufort Sea near Barrow, Alaska, United States - SI3L | ecosystem: Environmental > Aquatic > Marine > Coastal | place: USA: Alaska | collected 2017-05-06
CATGAGGCTACCGTCACAGATGTCATCCAGGCAGCGCGATGGATAATAGGCATCGCGCATGTAATGAATGAATTTTAAGGTTTGGAAGCCATCGAACCAGTCCGTCATAAACCGTTGTAATACGTGTGGTTCAGTGCTTCTGCTACGTTGCTGGAGTATCTTCTGGTCGAGTTTTGTATCGGTCAGCCAACGTTGGATCAAGGGGCTGTCAGCAAAGCAGTCAGCCGGGGTGCGGCTTAGCAACTCGCCAGTCTGCAGAGCCTGTTTGGCCTGCTGCGTAAAGGTGCGCAGCAAGGCGAATATGCGCGGATCATAGTATGAGTACTGAGTGATCGGTGTTGTGAGGTCTGAGATGGTCTGCAATGCTGCACCCGTACCAAAGGGCGCACGGTCAGAGTGTCTGGCGTCAACAATAATCACTGATCCAGTTTGCGCTGGTTGTACGTCAAAGCGTCCTAGGGTGCTGACGTGACCACTCTTGACCAGCTTATTGAGTAGGTAGAAGTCCTCCCCTGCATTGCGTCTGGGAAAGCCGCGGACCCGGGCGTAGTGTCGGGCGCTGATGCTCAGGGTGCTTCCTATGCTGTGATGGCTGTGCTGACTGCCCGTCCAGCGCAGGCCGAGCACATAATAATGCATGGCGATGTCATACAGGCGGGACGCGAGTTCCAGGCCTGGGCTGAAACGATGTTGGAAGCTGCGCACGACAGCCGCATCATCCTTGCCGGGTGCAGGTAGATCGAAATAATCGGCGGGCAGAGTGACGTCGGCATCGGTGCTATGAATCCAGTGCGAGGCGATTGTCGCTCTGTCGATCAGGGCCAATGCCAGGTCGGCTCCAATCTTACGTGCCAACCCGACACCTCGCTCTCTGGGTAGCAGCCGGTCGGGCGTGCAGCGGTTGACCACCAACAGGTCTGGGGCTTTGATCTGAGGCACAAGAAATAGGTTTGCTGATGTGGCGCTGGCGTCATGCTGCAGGCTTGTTAGCAGATTGATGCTGACCTCATCGAGCAGATCCCAGCTGTTGATCACTAGAATGATCAACAGCCCTGGGTCCTTGTGTATCCAGATTTTGTTGATATCTTCACGTATTTCGCGATGGGCAGGCACCACCAAGGAGTGGTTGTAGTGCTGAAGTCGTAGTTGCTGCAGATGCGCGACCTCGGCTTCTGCATGGTTGGCCAAGTAGTGTGCTTGCGCCTTGTCTTCCGTCATAAAGCTACCGTCATAAAGCTGCCGTCATAGCGTAGCCGTCAGTGCAAGCGCGGCGCAATAGCAATGGCTGCTAACGACTCAGCCTCGATATCTAGCCATTCATTGAGTCGACTTTCGACGGTTGTCGCGGGAAAGTAGTCACAGGCCAGTCGAATAAAGAGTTGGTGATGGTTAGCTTCCGAGCGGGCCAGTGTCTTATAAAAAGTTCTGGTGTTGGCGGCCAGCGACTCGGCACCAGCGATTAGCGCAAAGCGCTCGGCACCTCGCGCCTCAATCACCGCGGCAGATAAAAGCCGGTCAAGGAAATAGTGCTCGGTGCCCTTGCGGACGTGCTTCAGAATCAGGTTCACATAAGGGTCTTTGGCATCGGCTGCTTGTATGACGCCTCGAGTATTCATCAGGCGTATTACCTGCCTGAAGTGGTTTAGCTCTTCCAACGCGAGATCAACCATAGCATCCACCAGCCCAGGTTTGTCCGGATAATGGACTACCATCGACATGGCCATGGTTGACGCCTTGCGCTCGTTGGCTGCGTGATCCTGCAGAAACTCGTCGAAGTCGTTGACAACAGCCGCGAGCCACTCGGGGCTCGATGTCGTGCGTAGTTGCGCTGCAAGTGAGTCGGTGATGGGGCTGTCGACGACCGTGCTGCCTATGACGGGAGCGTTTATTAAGGTACTAGAGCCCGTCATAAGACTTCTTGGAAGAAATCGGCGATCTGCTCGATTTCCTCAGAACAGACCTGGTGTCCCATGGGGTAGTCCTGCCAGCGTACGTCATAGCCTAGGCGCTTTAAATTCTCGCGCGAGGTAGCGGCTTGCATGATAGGTATCATCGGGTCTTGTGTGCCGTGAATCATCAGTATCGGTATGCCGAGGTTGGCATCGTTGCGTTCTGCTTCGGTTTTGCGGAAATCGTGCAGATAGCTCGACAAGGCAACAACACCAGCAAGACGCTGCTCGAGGCGTATGGCGGTATGCAGGGCGATGACGCCGCCCTGAGAAAATCCGGCGAGAACGATGCGTTCGCTAGGGATGCCGCGGGTAATCTGCTCGTCTATTAAAGCCTTGATTTGGTTCGCAGACACATCGATATCCTGGTTGGCGCCCGATTCGGCGTGGGGTACGAAGTCATACCAGGCGCGCATTTCATCACCGTTATTGATCGATACAGGGCGCACGGGTGCGTGAGGAAAGATAAAACGAATAGCTAGCGAGGATGGCAGGTTGAGTTCTGGCACGATAGGCTCGAAATCATGGCCGTCGGCTCCCAGCCCGTGCATCCAGATGACCGCTGCCGTGGCTTGTATCTTGGGTTCAATTTCAATGCGTTCTAACAATTCGGTCATCAGTGCTCCTATACGCTGCGGGGAGGTTGGCCGGTTGCAGGGCGGGCGCAAATGATGAGCCTCTACCCCCGGCCTACTGCAGGCGTGTTAAAAAAGCGATGATAGCCAATTCAGCCGAGCAAGTGGTGTTTTATGCAAAAAGAAATCGTGCCTAAACCTTTTGAAAGTCAAGTTCATAGCCATCACCCATAGGTTGGCACTGATAGATTGTGACTTTAGGATAATTACGCTTCGCGAGGGCAATAATATTGGTGCGGGTGTCTTCGGGCATCATAAAGCCTAGGTAGATGGCCTTGAGTTCGCTGGCGGCAAAGGGATCGTCCTGATACCAGTCCTCGACATCCTCACCGCAGTCAAGCTCCCCTTCTTGCATTTGGTGCAGGCAGCGCCATTCTTTTTCGTTGGTGTCAGTGTGAGGCTTGATAAGCAGCTTAGAAGCGTAAGTATCAGGTCCGGCTATTGCCTTGATGCCTGTTAGATCATCGATCTGTTCTTTAAGGGTCGTCAGTTTTGGGCGAATTTTACTGTATTCAACGGCAACTGGGTTGCTGAGTACGCCGTCACAGCTAAATCGTAGGGCGACACCGCGATGATTCTGGGCATACAATCGCCAGCTCTGAAGATCTTTGTGGGTCTCGGAAAGGCAGATAATCCGGGTGGTTTCAATGAGCGATCGCCAGGTGTTAAGCATTTGCAATAGCTTGCCGCGTACTGACTCTGGATTCGCCCCGAGTAGCTCTGAGAGTGCTTCGAAGGCTTCTGCCTCATCTTGAAAGCGCCCTTCCGCGCGCCATCGACGTATGGCCTTGAACAGTGGGTGCGTAGCGTTACCCCTGGGCATTTCGCGAGCGAATATCATGCCTGTAACGGCTTTCAGCATCGCTTTCTGGATGGTGAAATGATCAAAGCCGAGCTGCGGCTCGAGCTTGATGCTCCAGGGTTCATCAAATAATACTGGCGACGACCAGCGGAGGGTGCCTGAAACGAGTATTTTTGTTGCGGCATCAGGTCCCACGTATTTGATGAGTGTGTCTTGGTCTACCACTGGCTATATGCTCCGTTAGTTGATTAATCAATGTACCTGATAAATGCTAGAGTTGTGTGGCCAGCGCCAATGTGAATGGGTACTTGAAGTCTAGCAAACATCCAGCACTTTGCGCGCGGCGACAACGTTTGCTGTCAATTTTTTGCTCATCTTGCCCTGCGTTGATGATTATGACTAAATGTCTGTAAATTCATTATTAAAGGAGTACATCATAGTGGGACCACTCACAGGATTTAAAGTTATCGAATTGGCGGGTATTGGGCCCGGTCCCTTTTGCGGCATGATGCTGGCCGACATGGGGGCTGAGGTGATCAGGGTTGACCGTCCGGGGAAAAATGCGAGACGTAATGTAGATGTGCTCACCCGGGGACGTAAGTCTATCGCCGTCGACCTGAAAACGCCAGCAGGTCGAGATGTTGTGCTGAAATTATGTGAGTCAGCCGATGCGCTCTTCGAGGGGTTTCGTCCGGGCGTTACCGAGCGCCTAGGGCTGGGTCCCGCTGATTGTCAGGCAGGGAATCCGAAGCTGGTTTATGGCCGCATGACGGGTTGGGGCCAGGATGGTCCCATGGCTAGCGCCGCAGGACACGACATCAACTATATTGCCCTGTCTGGTGCGTTACATGCCATTGGTGGCAAAGGTGGCAAGCCGGTACCGCCACTGAATCTCGTTGGTGATTTTGGCGGCGGGGGTATGTTTCTCGCGTTCGGTATGGTTTGCGCACTGCTCGAGGCGCAAAAATCTGGAGAGGGGCAAGTCGTTGATACATCGATGGTTGAGGGTTCAGCTACCCTGATGGCAATGTTCTTTTCAATGCAAGGGGCAGGTATCTGGAAAGACGAGCGAGGTTCAAATATGCTCGATGGCGGCGCTCATTTTTATGACACCTATGAAACTCAGGATGGAAGATACATCTCGTTGGGTTCTATTGAACCGCAGTTTTATGCTTTGTTGATTGAAAAAGCCGGCCTTGATGCTGACGATTTTACCCCGCAGATGGATGTGTCCCGTTGGCCGGAATACAAAGACAAGCTGGCTGAAGTGTTCAAACAAAGAACCCGCGATCAATGGACTGAGATCATGGAAGGTACTGATGTCTGCTTTGCACCAGTTTTGGCGCTGGGCGAAGTGCAGGAGCATGCACATAACAAGGCCCGCGGGTCATTTGTGGAGCTAGACGGGGTTGTGCAGCCGGCACCCGCGCCGCGCTTTTCCAGAACTGCGCCCGTGTTGACGGGTAGTTCGCGGTTGGCAGGTGAGGACAGTCGAGAAGTGTTGGCAGTTGCGGGATATAGCGCTGACGAGATCGAGTCTTTATTGGCAACGGGTGCGATCAGTTTGTCAAGATCCTAACGATTTTTGTTTTGCATTAAATGCTATCATTTTGATAGATGACATCGTGACTACTACCGACGTTAGTTTTAGGGGGGCTAGCTACGCGAAAGCGCTGAGGTAAGGCCGGTTAGGGCAGTTAGATAAAAGTTGGGGTGTGATTTGAAGGAGGTTTGATCAAAATATGTACGATTGTTCATCTTTTCTGGTGATAATTGCGCTAGAATTGCACCTTAATCGTTTGGTGTCTGCTCTTAGCGCTAGTAAGCCGGGGAGTTTTGAGCTATGAAATGATTCCTCCCTTTAATCTCACTATAATAATAGGTGACAACACATGAGCGTAGAACTACTTGATACAACTCGTTTTCACGGGTTCAGAGTTAGACGTCAGATCGCCGGTAAAACCTACCAGGAGTACTTCTCACTAAAGAAAGATGGCAAGCGAGTTCGTGGCGCAGGCCGGGCGGCCGTCAAGATGCAGGCTGAAGAGCGCGATGAAGTGCTTCAGAAGCTGCAGGTAAAGGCCAAGGCTGAAGCGGCAAAGAATGCTTTGTTCGATAAGGACGGGAAGGTTCGTGGCATTCTGTTTCGAATGAAAACTGAAAAAAGTGGTACTCGTACGCCGGTGTTTCAGATCGGTATTATGTCTGCCAAGGTCAACAAAATCGTCAATACTACGGTCTCTATCAACCTTCATGGGCTAGAAGGCGCGTGGCAGAAAGCGGTAGATTTTTACGTCGATCACAAGAAGATTTCCAAACGTGCAAAGACATATCAAGAGTTGCTCAAGGCGCAGCCCACTAAAGCGCAGTTAGATGCTATGAAGCGCAAGCGCAAGAAAGCCGGCTAACATTTGTTGTTGGCCCCGAGTTGAGGGAGAGAGGGCTTTTGATATTAGTTGATAGTGGCTCTTAATGGATAGTGGCTCTTCATATATAGTGCCAAGGGAGATTTAGTGGAGATTTAGTGCGGATCCAGGTGCAAGGCTTGCGATCATAGTGCTTTAATGAAGGGGACCCAGTGGGTCCCCTTTTTTTTTTATTCAGAGTTCACTATTCAAACTTCACCATTCAAACTTCACCATTCAAACAAGAGGTGCATCGCAAGTGACTTATCAATCGGAGTATGCGAGATCTCTGGCTGACCCTATCGAGTTCTGGCGCGAGCAGGCTGGGTTGATCGATTGGTATCGTGCGCCACAGAAAATTCTTAGCCAAGACAGTTATGGTGCTGATCGCTGGTTTGCTGATGGCCAGCTTAACACCGCTTACCTAGCCCTTGATTACCATATCGATCAAGGCCGCGGCGAGCAGATTGCGTTGATCTATGATTCGCCGGTCACTGATACGGTTGAACAATTCAGTTTTGTGGCCTTGCGAGACCAGGTGGCACGCTTTGCCGGTGTGTTGCTTGAGCAAGGCGTCACGCAGGGCGATGTCGTCATCATCTATATGCCTATGATTCCCGAGGCGGCGATTGCCATGCTGGCTTGTGCCCGTATCGGAGCCGTGCACTCGGTTGTGTTCGGCGGTTTCGCGGCCATGGAGCTAGCGAGTCGTATTGATGATGCCAAGCCCCGGCTAATAGTCGCAGCGTCGTGTGGTATCGAGTTCTCGACGGTCATCCCTTACAAACCATTGATTGATGCCGCGTTGTCTCTCGCTCATCATCGGGTTGAAAGTTGTATCATCCTGCAACGTCCTCAGGCGCTCGGGGTGTTGCAGGAGGGCGATCTGGACTGGGAAGTTCTGATGGCAACAGCCCAGCCTGCTGAATGTGTTGCCCTGGCAGCGACAGACCCCCTCTATATACTCTATACATCGGGTACTACCGGTAAGCCTAAGGGGGTTGTTCGGGATCAAGGTGGGCATGCGGTCGCCTTGCGTTATAGCATGCAGGCAGTGTACGGCGTGGGGCCCGGGGATGTCTTCTGGGCCGCGTCTGATGTCGGTTGGGTGGTAGGTCACTCCTACATTGTTTATGCGCCTTTGTTGACAGGTTGTACCACGATCTTGTTTGAGGGCAAGCCCGTTCGAACACCTGATGCCGGTACCTTCTGGCGGCTAATCGAGCAGCATCGAGTCAATGTTTTCTTCACAGCGCCGACGGCGTTTCGGGCTATTCGTAAGGAAGATCCTGACTGTTTGTTGTTGGAGCAGTATGATATTTCCAGTCTCAAGTCCCTGTTTGTCGCCGGTGAACGTACCGACCCTCCGACCTATGAATGGCTGCGATCAAATCTGAAGATCCCGGTGGTTGATCACTGGTGGCAGACAGAGACAGGCTGGCCGGTAGCTGCGAACTTGATGGGACTTGAACCTCTGCCGACATTGGCAGGTTCTGCCAGCTTTCCAGTGCCAGGTTTTGACGTGCGGATTTTGTCACCCGACCATAGGGTGCTAGGTGCTAATGAAGAAGGTGACGTCGTGATCAAGTTGCCATTGCCGCCTGGATGTTTGCCGACGGTCTGGGGCGACCATTCGCGGTATGAACAGGCTTATTTACGATCACACCCAGGCTATTACCATACGGGTGATGGCGGTTACTTTGACGCTAATGGCTACCTTTTTATCATGGGTCGTACTGACGATGTCATTAATGTAGCCGGTCACCGGCTGTCGACAGGTGAAATGGAGGAAATTGTTGCCGCACACACCGCTATTGCTGAGTGTGCGGTCATTGGCGTTGCTGACCCGGAAAAGGGCCAGCTGCCCGTCGGGCTATTGATTCTCAAAGACGGGGTGCAATTACCTCCGGCAGAGCTTGAGGCCGAGGTGGTGTTGATGGTTAGGCAGGCTATTGGTGCCTTCGCAAATTTCAAGCGTGCGGTTGTGGTCAGTCGGTTGCCGAAAACACGATCTGGCAAAATTCTGCGGCAGATCATGCGTAAAATTGCTGACGAGATGCCTTATGAGGCCCCGGCTACTATTGATGACCCGGCGATTCTCAGTGAGATTCGTGAAGTCATGGTGCAGGCGAAAATTGGCCTAGTTGGCAGCGCGAAGTCACTTTCGCATGTCGATTCTCCGGGCGACGATTCTCCGGGCGACGATTCTCCGAATAAGCGCTAAGTAAGCTGTCAGTGAATCGATTGAGAAACCAATTAATGTTGGAAACGCCCTCAATGTAGATAGACGTGTGGATACAAGTATGACGATGAATGTAGAGATAAGTGTGGAGATGAAAGTATGAGTAGCGTGTTGATTACCGGTGCATCGTCGGGCTTTGGAGAGGCGTGTGCGCGAAAGTTCGCGGCGCAGGGCAAGCGTCTGGTGTTATGTGCTCGTCGTGATGAGCGTCTGCAAGCGCTCAGTGCTGAGTTGTCAGGTTTGACCCAAGTGCACTGCGCCGTGCTCGATGTGCGTGATCAACAGGCCGTTACTGCGCTAGCAGCGTCACTGCCCGGGGAATTTGCCGATGTCGGTATTCTCGTCAATAACGCCGGCTTGGCCCTTGGTCTTGGCGGTGCTGATGTGGCGGCCATGGATGATTGGGAGACGATGGTTGACACGAATATCAAAGGCCTGATGTATCTTACCCACGCCTTCCTGCCCGCAATGGTGGCGCGTGGCGGTGGTCATGTCGTGAATATGGGGTCTGTCGCAGCGACTTGGCCTTATCCTGGCGGCAATGTTTATGGCGGCACCAAGGCCTTTGTGCAGCAGTTTTCACGTAATCTGCGCGCTGAGCTGCTGGGCAAAGGTGTGAGGGTGTCTCTTATCGAACCGGGCATGTGTGAAACGGAGTTTTCGATGGTTCGATTCAACGGTGACGAAGGGCGGGCGCAGGAAGTCTACGCCGGTATGGAGCCTCTGAGTGCGACGGATATTGCTGAAATTATTTATTGGGTGACTGCTTTGCCGGCTCATATCAATATCAATCAGCTTGAGGTCATGCCCGTGGCGCAGGCCTGGGGACCTTTTGCCGTTCATCGGGAGTCGTGCTGATGGCGGACAAGTGGGGGGTGATTCAATGGCCTCAATCACGCTATAATTGGTGCTTTGAGGTAAGTTAAAAGTGCACCTATGATTATCGTCCATGGCACATTTCCAGTGAAACAAGAGTTTCGAGAAGAAGCGCTGAAGCTGATGGAACGCATGTCCGTCGCCAGTCGTGGTGAGTTTGGCTGTATCAGTTATGAGTTTTACATCGGTCTGTCTGCCCCCAATACCTTATTGTTGTTCCAAGAGTGGGAATCACTTGAGGCGCTGCAGGATCATTTCGATACGCAGCATATGGAAGAATTCCTGAAGGTATTGCCGGATGTGCTCGATGGCGAAGTGGCGACGCGCCGCTATGAGGTGCGTAACCCCCGTGATGCTGAAGACGAGTCAGAGCCCGCCGCGGAACCTAATGAGAGGGCCCCGCGCCTTGAGCATCGTCAGAAAATCATTCACTGAGCTGGTGATGAATAGACAATGAATAGACGATGAATAGACCTGCCCTTGAATACTGGCTAAATGTGCCCCGATATACTTGGCGTTTTGTGTCCCACTTGGTCGAGCGTTATGTCGAGGATCGTTGTCAAGCTACGGCAGCGGCACTCACTTACCAGACCCTATTCGCCGTTGTTCCCTTGCTCACTGTCATGTATGCCATATTCAATGCGTTTGAGGCGTTTAGCGGTCTGTCAGACATGGTCGAGGGTTTCGTGTTTGATAATGTGGTGCCGGAGAATGTTGTGGTCCTGCAAGACTACCTCCGTGATTTTTCCACCCAGGCACGTAATTTGGGTGCCCCTAGCCTGGCATTTCTAGGCGTCACAGCGTTCCTGATGTTGTTCACCATTGAGCGTACATTCAATGATATATGGCGCGTACGTGAACCCCGCCAGGGGTTTCAACGGTTTTTGATGTACTGGGCCGTACTGTCACTGGGCCCTATCTTCGTGGGCGTTGGCTTTGCTATCTCCACCTATATCATGTCGCTGCCATTGATCACGGGTATGACCGATTACACTGGCGCGTTGCGCTATGTGCCTATTTTTCTCAGTGCCTCGATGTTTACTCTGATGTATGTTGCCGTACCCAATTGCGCTGTGTCGTTCAAGCATGCGGTGGTGGGCGGCATCATTGTTGCGATGGCGTTCGAGATGGCCAAGTATTTGTTTGGTTTTGTTATGTCACGGTCGAGTTTTGAGTTGATCTATGGTGCCTTTGCCGCGGTGCCGTTGTTCCTGTTGTGGATCTATATTTCTTGGACGATCGTATTAATGGGTGCGGAGCTGGTGAAAGGCTTGGGTGTATTTCGACCAGATGGCGGCGTGACGATTGAGGCGCCACTTTTTCAAATGGTTATTATTTTGGAGATGTTCTACCGCGCTCATCAGCTAGGTGAGGTGGTTTTGGAGGAAGATGTGCGCGCGCAAGGTGCTCGAATCGATCTTGAGCGCTGGAACGACTATCGCCAATGCTTGGTGGAGTTAGGCTTGATTCGCGGTGTCGATAAAGGCGGTTTGGTATTAGCCAAAGACTTAAGTGAGGTTTCACTTTGGGATCTTTATCAGTTGCTGCCCTGGCCTATGCCGCTGCAGATTAAGGGCGACGGACCCTGGGAAAGAAAGCTGGGGGAGGAGGTTCGCCATATTACCGATCATAACCAGGCACTGCTCAAAACGGATCTGGAGTCATTGTTTCGGCTAGAAACTAAACGGCAGGCGGATGCAATATCCAATAATTCGCCAGCCGTTGAATTGGCAGTGCCCTAAAGAGCTGCGCGGTAATGAGCTGATTTTCACTATTTTTTGAAACTATCTTTTGGAACTACAGGTGTGACCCATTAATGAAGAGATTGATCGTCTTGCTCGGCACGTTGCTGCTGGGAAGTTGTCAGCAGCCGGAGTTTTACGACGTGCAAGGCAATGGATACCAAATTGATGATCTGCAGGGTAAGTACCTGATCGTTAATTATTGGGCAACCTGGTGCGCGCCGTGTATTAAGGAAATACCTGAGTTGAACGCTCTCGCTGATGAGTTCCCAGATCAGTTATCACTGTGGGGTGTCAATTACGATGAGCCTGAAGGAGAGGAGCAGCTCAGGCAGGTTGCGAAGATGAAAATTACCTTCCCTGTGTTCCGCGATAATCCGAGCGATCAATTGGGATTTAGCATGCCCGAGGTTCTGCCAACGACACTGATATTTGATCCCCAGGGCGCCCTGATGGTTACCCTAGTGGGACCGCAGTCCCGGGAATCTTTGCTGTCGCATCTCTCAATGGCTAAAGCGCTTTAACCTGCGACGTTAACCTTTGCCTAGAACGTCGGCTCGTGTTGTTTCGGCGATGGCCATTACCGCCGCAACCTTGTCATTGGGTACGCCCAGCTCTACTAGCGTGTCATTCAAGTGCCCCGCGACGGCGTCAAAATGGCTGTCTATCAGACCAAAATCTACCGCGCGAGCGTGTGCTTTGCGCATGTTCTCGCCTGAGTAGTTGTTGGGGCCGCCGAATGCTACGGTCAAGAATGCCTTTTGCATACGCTTCTGGCGAGCTATATTAATCCCTGAGAAGAAGCGGTTAACATGCTCATCTGCCAAGACCTTCTCGTAGAACAAGTGTACTGCAGCGTCAACCGCAGGCTCTCCGCCAAGTTCTTCATAAAGGCTCATGATTGCCTCCTCAGCATGTGATTTTATGTCACTAAAGGATTAGTTCGTTTGGCCTGATTCGTCAAGTTTGGAATCCGATCTCATGTTTGCAAATGTTAGCGGAATGGGCGTTATTCGTGAGGCGGGGGGAAGTGGTGCGGTGGTAAGGGGAGCTGGTTTGAGAGGGCAACTGTTGGACGCAGGTACCCTCTCTGTCATGGATCTCTTATAGGCCCCTTTGGGGTGGTTTACGGGGAAGAGGTTTTTGCTAGTTCGCTATCGACAACTTGCCTTAAGTGCTGGGCGATTCTCGTTATGGGCAGGTCTGCAGTCTCGCCAGTCTGTCGGTTGACGTATTCAATGACTTGATTAGCCAGGCCGCG
>Ga0307492_10000989_pt1 | contig 11908 bp, 9 predicted proteins | sample SI3LmetaG_FD_202365 | JGI IMG/M metagenome (GOLD analysis project Ga0307492, IMG submission 202365) | Sea-ice brine microbial communities from Beaufort Sea near Barrow, Alaska, United States - SI3L | ecosystem: Environmental > Aquatic > Marine > Coastal | place: USA: Alaska | collected 2017-05-06
GTCTGGAGATAGCTAGGTTACTTATCAATGACGATCAATTTTATGACACCAGCTCCAGTATCACTAATATTCAAACACTTGCCATTTACCAAGTCTCTGCTAATAAGACCAATACTCTTAGAGATAATATTGACAAGGAAGACATAAAGTTGCTTCCCACAATTAATCGCAAAATAGCTTTTTTGAACCAAGATATTAAAGAACATTTACGTCTTAAAAAGCACTAGATTAACCCTAAATTTTAATGAGTGTGAATTCAGTGTTAATCAAAATAATAACGCATATTCACTATCTTGATAGCGAGTGAATCTGATTCATCACCTAGATGGTGACCGCCCATCCTTTGAGATAAAGAACTTAACAAAAGAAAGCGCTAAAACAGATCTCACATTAATATCAGCTGCAAGAGAGGTCGCTGATGCAAATACATTTATGCGGTCAATTAAGAGCTTAGTGGCTTAAGCCATAATCACTTTAGGAAAAATTGCTATGGAAGAAACCAGTGCAACGCTAAACTTGATGGAACAATTCCATGTCTTTGCCATTGGCAAAGGCTTCTTAATACTTATTATTGGGTATTTTTTGCCTCGTTTCGCAAGAAACGGTATTGGCCGTCTTAAAATTGCAAACTTAACTCCCCATAGCATGACATTGCTTAAAAGAGTGGTGTTTTATGGGATCTTAGTGCTTACCTCTATATCAGTGATGAAAGAGCTTGGATTTGATTTAAGGGTGGTACTCGGTGCTGCCGGTATTTTCAGCGTAGCGATTTGTTTTGCTTCACAAACGTCAGCATCAAACTTAATCAGTGGTTTATTTTTGATGATGGAAAGACCTTTTTCTGTAGGAGATATCATAAGAGTTGACGACACCACAGGTGAAGTATTATCAATCGACTTACTCTCGGTAAAAGTCAGAACCTTTGACAATCTCTTTGTAAGACTACCAAACGAGTCCATGATTAAAACTCAAGTCACCACTTTGACCAAATTTCCTATAAGACGTGCCGATCTGAAAATTGGTATTGCTTATAAAGAGGATATTGAGATTCCCTTCCCACATATCAGTTTGTATTCTGGCACAGCAACAAAACCTATACCCATCGTTATGGATAGAGAAAATAATGAGAAGTCGTGAGATGAAAAAAATAGTGGTATACCACTCTCAGCTTTTATTAATGGTTTGGAGTAAACATGGCTAAACATCATATCACCGGAGATCTTCCTTTTGGCGAAGAGCTGGGCGTAGCTCCTGGTGGCGTTATTTCATATTCATCGGACTATGACACGGTAGATGACTCTATCTACCCTAGCCGGAGTCACTTTAGAAGCTACGTAGACGGCATTTACATGGGCTACAAGTGGCAATGTGTCGAGTTTACTCGGCGCTGGCTATATACCAACAAAGGCTACATTTTTAATGACGTAGCTATGGCTTATGAAATTTTTAGACTGCGATATGTTCGAGATTTAGTGAACAATAAAGAGTTACCTCTGAATGCCTTCAATAATGGTTCGCAGCGTCACCCTGAGCCTGGATGTTTATTAATATGGGATGAGGGAGGTGAATTTGTAGAAACCGGGCATGTGGCTATCATCACCGAGGTTTTTGAAGACAAAATTAGAATAGTAGAACAAAATCAAGACTTTGGAAAATGGCCAGATGGCCAAAATTTTTCTAGAGAAATCAAAGCAAAAGTGGGCATTGCAGGCGACTATTGGCTACATTGTCCGTCAGCTGAGTCAACTATTTTAGGGTGGGTAATACAAACCAACGATCCAGCTCACGCTACGCGTTTCGATGTACCCAATAAAGAGATGTTTAACATCATCCCTTGCAAAGCAAAAGATGACGGCAAGATAAACACACCATGGCTCAATCTGGCCAATGAAGATGAAAACGCTTTTGTTGACATGATGCAGGGACACAAGTTGTCCTGTGCTGCTTCCAGTGAACTAAAATATTATCAGCTCTCTGCTGCCGCTAAAGAGGCATTAGAATCAGCGACTGATGAGCTGCACCAAATGTTTATGCATGCCACTGATTATGCCCTCGAACATCCGGAGCTATTGACTAAATTTGCCTTGCCAGATGAGATATTGACAAAAATTAGAACCTCTTGGGCTAATCGAAAAAACCAATTAATTACCAGTCGATTTGACTTTGCCATGTCTGAAAATGGCTTAAAGGTATACGAATACAATTGTGACTCTGCATCTTGTTATATGGAGGTGGGTAAAGTACAAGGAAAATGGCTTAAACACTTTGATGTAAAAGATGGGTATGACGCAGGTGGTGAGCTTTTTAAGCATCTAGTGAAAGCTTGGAAGAGTTGTAAGATCAATTCAATTATTCATGTTCTTCAAGATGATGATCCAGAAGAAACCTATCACGCACTTTTCATGAAAAGTGCAATAGAGGCAGCTGGATATAAGTGTGAATTAGTTAAAGGGCTGAGCTCTCTGCGTTGGAACTCCAGTACGGAAATCGAGGACTGTAAGGGCAATGTTATTAAATGGGTTTGGAAAACTTGGGCTTGGGAAACCGCATTAGATGAGCTTCGTCTAGATGAAGACAGTCAAAAACAAGCAGATTATCTTGCCCACCCTCCTTCATTGGCTGATGTGCTGCTTAACGATGACATTATGGTGTTTGAGCCTATTTGGACACTTATTCCAAGTAATAAGGCAATACTTCCCATACTTTGCTCTCTATTTCCTAACCATCCACTATTATTGAACGCAGATTTTGAAATCAATACTGAGTTAGCTAATTCTGGGTACGTTGTTAAACCCATAGTAGGGAGATGTGGTGCCAATATTCAGTTAATCGATCAACATCAAAAAACATTAGCTGAAAAGCCAGGACTATTTGACGACAGGGATAAAATTTATCAGCAATTATTCCCATTACCTTGCATTAACAATCTTTATGTTCAGGTATGTACGTTTACCGCACAAGGTAACTATGCGGGGAGTGGCGTCCGTGTTGACCCCACAATGATTATTGGTAAAGAAAGCGATTGTCTTGCACTGCAAGTTTGCCATAAATGATTAAGTAAACGCTACTATGTAGATAGCGCACCTGGAAAGATTTAAAAATCTGTTTATCTTGCTAGGTGTTTTGAGATTAGGATGAAATTGATTATCTAATGAATAAAGAAGAACTAGAGAAAGAACGTTTTTGTAAGATCAGCTCAATCTTATACAGTGCCAGTCAACCCATTCGAATACTGTCCCATTTAGAATGGAACAGGGATATTAAGCGTCAATTTTTTGCAGATAAATGTAAAGAACTGCCTAAAGTTAACTACCCACAATTTGACCCGAGTAAAACCTTAACCTTAGTGAATGAAGCGAGAGCACTGATTGGGAATACGGACATAGATAACTGGTTACAACGTATTTCAATTAAGCTTGAATATGGAGCCTTAATGATGGCATCTGCAGGCACTAATAAGTTTTATGAGTTCTCTGAAAAGCTATATGGTAAACCAACTAATCCTTTTACTGATGGTAAGTCAACACCGCTGGAATTAGCCAATACATTTGACAAACAAATTAGCAGTTACGCGAGCTACGACTTGGGCGCTCCACCTCCAATGTGTTACCTCGCCTCTGATATCGCTAAACAAATGCAGGATGCGGTTATAAAAATGTTCGGTGACGAAGCCCCACAAGTCGAAATTGTAGATGAGCTTTCTGCCAATGCGTTAGCAAACCCAAAACTTATTAGGATCAGAAAAACGGCGTGTTTTACTGACCTTGATGCGCAGCAGCTAATAAATCATGAAGCACATATTCACGTCGCCACATCTATTAATGGCTTAAATCAACCGCATCTTAAAATATTGGCCGCTGGTCATCCAGGTACCACTAAAACACAAGAAGGTTTAGCCGTCTTCTCTGAGTATATTACCAACTCAATAGATTTAGACCGTCTTCGTAGGCTTGCAGATCGTATTCTGGCGATACAAATGGCAATCGAAGGAGCCGACTTTTTAGACGTATATCACTATTTTTTAGAGCGGATTGGAAACGAATCACAGGCCTACGAAAACACCAGAAGAGTATTCCGAGGTGGCGTGTTAACTGGCGGTGCACCCTTTACTAAAGATGGAGTCTATTTAGAAGGATTTATCCGCGTACATAATTTTTTAAAAGCAATCGCGGCTAACGGCAGGGCAGACTGCCTGAAGTTATTATTTTGCGGGAAAATGGATATTGAAGACATACCTGTCTTATACAAATTAGAAGAAATGGGTCTCTGCCAACCGGCGAAGTACTTACCACCGTGGGTTAAAGATGCTCGTTATTTATTGACGTATTTAACCTGCTCTGAATTTCTGAATAAAATGGATATGACTAAAAATTATGCGCATTATGATGAGTTACTTCACAGCATTCCAAAAACCCTTAATTAGAGCTTAATCTTAGAACAGGCCTTCAATCCTAACAAAGGGGCAGATTGTGATAACCGAATCCTAGTTCACCTGCATATAAGAGTGGAGAAAGGATGGCGCTGCTAAATATCAGGATATGCTGATACTTTGTTTTTTGTACTAATCTAGATGTCAACATAGCTTGGTATTTTTTCTAATGCACGTTTATAGCGCATCTTCACCGTACTTAAATTCTGATCGACTATCTCGGAAATTTCACTAAACTTCAGTCCACTAATAATCCTAAAAACGACAATTGAGCGCTCTTCCACACTGAGTTTGGATAGCCAAAGATCAACCTTCTCATTATCTTCAAATGCCACCGTTCCAACTTGTTCTTCAGCTATAAAATCAGCCTCGTCTATAGATACAAGCGTGAGCTGCTTCTTCCTTAATCGATTCAAAGATTGATTATAAGCAATCCGATAAACCCATGTTTTAAAACTGGAGCGTCCTTCAAAGCGATGGATATTGTTAAACACGTTTAACATTGTGTCGCTCACAGTTTCTTCTGCTTCTTCAATCGAGCCAAGATATCTGAAACAGACTTGTATTAATTTTGAGTGATATCGATGAAAGATCACTTCATATGCAGTTGTCACATAGGGCAACTGAATACGAGCAATCCTTAGAATCTCATTGTCATCTAGCTGCGACAACCTCTCTGAGACTCCACTGGCACCTAGCCTTGTGGTTTTCATGGTTAACTGTTTCTAAGACTCTTCCCAGTGTTCAGCCAACTTGGTTATGGTATATGTCTTAGTCAGTAAGTCTTGATTAGGAATGCTCATCTGTAGTCCGTCTTTGTTTTCTATAATGGTATTTACAGTGCTGACCTGAATAACGTTTCCAATAAAACCATCAAATTCAACTTCATCTCCTGGTAACAACTGTTCTCTTGCATATATGCCTGAAACAATACTATTTGCGATAGTCTTGGTTCCTAAACCTAACGCCAACGCAAGAGCTATCCCCATACTCGCTATCAATACAGTAAAGATAGTGTTTAGCAGTTCTGTTTCTAATTGAAGTTGGCCAACAACTAACGAAAAGGTGATGAATATCACTAACATCTGAAGCATTTTTGCTGCAGCGTCACCAAATTCAATCCCCATATTTTCAAAAGACGCTTCTACTTGTTTTTTGGCGGCCTTAGCAACAAACAAACCGATAACCGTAATCACCACTGCGCCTACTAATTTAGGGAGATACAACACAAATTCATCCAACAGAGAGGACAGCCTATCTAACCCTAACGTTTCTGCACCGGCAACAAGAATAATCAACATGAAAAACAGATAAAGAATCCGCCCTACGAGCGACGAGGGACTTAATTTAAACCCTAACGTTTTCAGCCCCCTCTCGATACCTAGCATATCGCAAAGAGTATTAAAACCTACTTTCTCAATGACCTTTGCAAACCACTTTGTCACCAATTTAGACAACAAAAGGCCAATAAAAATAAAAATTATGGTGGCAATCAAGTTAGGTAAAAAACCCGCAATTTCTGTCCAAAAGCGCGTCAAGGCATTGCCAAACGATTGGGTCCAAATATCTATGTTCATGTCAGTACTCCATTTTTAAATAAGGTATGTAATTTCAATTCTTGTCATTTTTTGTTTGTTATTATTTGTTTTTGTTTTTGTTTTTGTTTTTGACGTAAGTCGAAGCGACGTTTTGCTGAATATGCTGACGCACCAAAACCTAACAACAAAACCCAAAACCAACCAACAAAAAGGCTGCCAACATCTTTGATTGCTGTTGTATTCGTAGATTTTCTAAGAACCTGTTGTAATGCTTTATCTTCATCAGTAACAGGCGCACTTTGGTTCAACAGCTTTTTTAACTGTTCTTCATCTGGGCTCATGGCAACTCTCCAACTAAACGTAAAATGGGCCAATCACGGTGCTTAGCCCTTTCTAATTGTTTTACTAATTTACTATCAGCATTTCAACGCGTCTAAATGGCGTTCACAGGTATAGACTAGTCGAAACGAAAAGAAGTCACATTTTAAGAATATTAATTTAAAAAATCACCTTGTGACCAATTGAAATTTCATTCCGTCTAAAAGATAGTGATATATAATATTAGGCTTTGATAAGGAACGTTTTTGCGCACTGGAGCTAGGCAATGGCAGTTTACCCCTTCTAAAAATGCCTCTGTTTTAAGAAACAATCTATAGTGGAATTGAACAGGTCTATTTATCCAGTGCGCTTTTTAAATAACTCTTGGCAATTAAGCCTCAGTATTCTGCTTGCTCAGTTCCTTATACCAAAGCGTCATAAAATCCTTTGTCAATTTATGTTCGATATCAAGGGCCTTTTCAATCGGACAAAACAAGGTGAAACTTGCCTTGAATTCTCCAATTCCTGTAGTACCAAAATGTATTTCAGGCTCTGGACCAGATACTTGGGCATCTAATCTTCTTTCAATAACAGAATTATATCGACCTGCAACATCTATAAAATCTTCACAATAACGTTTGGCTTTATTGGATAATGTTTCATAAATGGAATAAGGGTTAAGACTTTCTTTACGCACAATTATAAAATGATGGGTGACATAACGCTTACTGAAATTTAAGTTTTTTATAGCGCTGGTAATTAGTTTGTTGTTGGGGATATACACTGTTTTTCTTGAAAACTGATAAGTATTGATGTCGATTTCATGCAATGTTGTTTTTATCCAGTCAGTTTCCACCACTTCACCAAAATAATCACCTACTTGGATCCAATCACCTATCTTAAAAGGTCTTGTTGTGACCAGATAGAAAAAACCGATCACACATTGAATAAACTCTCTTGTAGCAATCACAATAGCTACAGCAAAAGCCGCAATCGATAATGCAAAATTCTGAATTTCAGCAGCCCATGTAGATAACAGCAACAACATCATAACGAAATTAATAAAATGTTTAATGTTATGAGACGTATTTCTAACATCTAGCTGCTTTTTTTCTGCGCGCTCTCGGACCAATTTATCTACTAGCGCTTTTAAACCAAACGCCAGGCTGATAACGATTAAAGAGATGAAAACTGGATGTGTCAGTATATCTTTGAGCATAAATTCCTAATGGATGAACGTTTTATAGCAGTAAAATACTATAAAAAAATATTTGTTAAACCTTGAATAGACCTTACTATTTTAACCTCTTGGCAGCATGGTTGATGTGATGTTAATCAAGGTTCCTTCTACTCCGGCTATTTAGAGATGTTCATTGAACCATGAAGAGAAAAAGTCTAGCCCTAAACTAGATGTTGCCGCTGCCGCTGCCAAAAAACAGCATCACCACCCTAATAAAATAAGAAATAGTGCACCAATCAGTTGCGGAACATGACAATCAAATAAGAGTTTAATTGCTTGTAGCTTCTAGACAAAGCAGTTTAAGTGGCCATTCTCAGTTTCCTTTAGCACGATTCATTTTAGGTCTATTATTTTAGACCCATGTTTGTCAAAGTTGGTCACATCAAGATCCACATTTGAACTATTTGTTTTGAACTATTTAAAACAAATAGCCAGAAACAAATAGAATTAACCACAGAATGCCCGCCTGTATGTGACTTTTATCACTAACCCTGTGTCTAATTTTCTATCGTGGGTTATTATATTGTGACTGTTTTACACGCTTCACATCACGCCCCTATTTCACTTTAATTATTGATAGAGAAAATCACATGACATATGACATCTTAGCCTGGATAGGTATCGCGTTTTGTATCACGCAATCGGCTATTTTTTCTGGGTTAAATCTGGCATTTTTCAGCCTAAGTCGATTGCAATTAGAGGTAGAAGCAAAACAAAATAACAAAAATGCTATTGTGATCCTGTCGATGCGCGAAGATTCTAATTTTTTGCTTTCAACCGTACTTTGGGGAAATGTGTCAATTAATGTATTGTTAACGATTTTGTCGGGTTCGGTGCTTACGGGCCTTTCTGCGTTCTTGTTTTCAACTATCGCGATTACATTTTTAGGTGAAATTTTCCCACAAGCCTATTTCTCTCGAAACGCATTACTGGTTGCTGCAAAGTTGACACCCGTTATTAAGTTTTATCAAATTTTACTATTTCCCGTAGCCAAGTTAACCGCATTAATCTTAGATGGATGGTTAGGTAAAGAAGGTATTACCTACTATAGAGAGAAACAACTGGCAGCGATAATCAAAGCACATATCGATTCCGACGATACCGATATGGCGCATGTTCAAGGTCGAGGGGCACTCAATTTTTTACAGGTAGAAAACATCACGGTATTTGAGGAAGGTGAATTACTTGATCCTGATAGTATTATTACTATGCCGAGTAAATTAGACTTTCCAATATTACCCAGCAACGGCACCTCAGAATTTAAAGATTTTATTCGAGCAGTGAATCACTCAGGCCATAAATGGGTCTTGATTCAAAGCGAAGAACATGAGCCCTTATTAATGCTGGATGCAGATGGTTTTGTGCGCTCAACAACCCTAGAAAATGAAATAACAGATCCCTACTTGTTTTGCCATAGGCCTATTATCATTCGGGATCCGAAATGCACTTTGGGTGAAGCATTGAAAAAAATGAAATCAGTGCATGATGAAGAGCCCACCTCCGACGAAGTGTTACATACCGATGTGATAGTGGTGTGGACCGATTTACCACATCGCGTTATTACTGGGGCAGATATACTCGGTCGCTTATTAAAAGGTATAGGACAAGAGCAACATGCCTCGCAAAGTTAGACTAATCCACTTTACGATGGGCGTGAAAAAGGAAAATAAATGTTGAAGAAAATTGCTCTTTTAATGGCTCAGGGCTTACTTGCTCTGCTGCCAATATCACTGACACTCTATTTTCTGGTGTGGTTGGTTAAGATAACCGAGAGTATTCATCTAATAGGCTTTGTCACGAGCCACGAAGGTGCAAAAGAATTATTTAAGGATGATATTCAGTGTGTAATAATTGATGCGGTTCCGTGTTTCACTCATTTAGATTTAAGTGTTATGGCAATGCTGGATGATTTGAATACTATATTTAGAAAGCGCGGAGTACGTCTTGAACTTGCCGGTAGAAAACGACAGCTACTTGCATGGTTCGAAAAAGCAGATATTAAGTCAGGTAGCGATGGTATTTATGTGCATTCTGACTTGTACTTAGCGTTAAGAATAAACCAAAGTAAACAAGTCACAGATGAAGGGAAAGTAACGATTTAAAGGCTCAACTTCTACCTTCTATTTATTTCCCAAGCACGCCATCTGCGTCTTAATTCAACAGTGTAGCAAAGTATCTAAGCTATTCGGAATAGCCATCAAACAACTATCAAAGCTACAAAGACCAATGAGAGCACTATTAAAACCACAACTGACAAATGAGCAGAATTGGCAGTGGATATCCGATTTATAGTTAATATGATGAATGTAGTATCGAGATATTGTTTTCTCTGGGCTGTGGTTACCATTATTCTGCTCACACTCACAATTAGTGATGAAAAATACGTTACGATAATATTTAAACCTGTGGTTCTTTTTAGATCCGCGTTACTGGCTTTATTCACATATTTATCTACGTATTGAGTCAATAATAATCCTGTGCAAATTGCGACTACGATAGGCCAACTAGCCGCTAAAATATTACCTATTGACAGCCCGATGGTTTCGAATGATATAAAAGGCCATAGGATCATTAACAAAACACTCAGCAAACAAATTAACAGTAATGGAATATACTTTTGTGCCTCATAGTGATGGCCTGTATCTCGAGACATCAAGTTTATAAATCGATACATTAATAGCCCCGTAAAAAGACTACTAATGCTGATTAATGTGGGTAGAAGTGGCATTCCGATTAGTTGCTCTTTCAACAGCAGTTTTGCGTAACCTCCACTTAAGAATGGCATACCAACTAATGCCATTGCAGGCATGATTATTACAAAATATGCAAAATATCGTGTCTGAGATTTTAGTGCCAACAATGGAGATATACCGACACTAAAAAATAAGGCGCTTTTAGCTAATCCGTGATGAATGCAGTACAAAATCATAGCGGAAATTATAGCTTCTCGATTGTCTGGTAAGATGAACGTGGCGCCAAATGCCATAGTCAAAATACCCATTTGACTGACGGTTGAGTAAGCAAGCACTACTTTAGGGTTGTGCTGAAACAGTCCTTTGATTGCGGCTAAAAATGTACCAGCGGCCCCCAACCCTACTAACAAATAACCGATTATCTCAACGGGCTCAGCACTTTGTGGCACAAATCGGAGCCAACCAATGACGCCCGCTTTTACCATAAAGCCACTCAATATTGCACTTGCGGGAACAGGCGCCACGGGGTGTGCTTTGGGTAACCACCAGTGCATACCGAACAACCCCACTTTAGAGCCAAAGCCAAGCACCACAATTAGACTAGTGATCCAAGCTAATTCACTATTTAGAGCAAACCCTGCATACCATTGGGATAAACAGAATCCGCTAAATAGCAGCACTTCACCGATAATGACCCAACGAATATAGCTACGAGAAGCTTCTCTAGCTTCTTCAGAAAGCTGATGAATAACCAGCACAAAAGAAGACAAGCTCATTAAGGTAAAGAAAGTAATAAAACCGTATGGGTCTTGGCTAAGAGTCAAACCAAAACATCCGGACATCGCCAGTAACATAAAGATCGTAAAGGTTGATTGCTTAGGATCTTTAGCCATATAAAATTGAGCATATAGGGTAGATAAAAACCACAAAACACCTGCCAACATTAAGAATAACAGGGTTGTTTTATCGAGAAATAGTTCGTTACTGAAAAACAAGAATGATGAAGAAGAGGCATAATCAATGCCTGTAAATGCAAAATAAATGGCCGGTAAAGCACAAATTGGGGCACAGGCGATAAGAACACGTTTATGCCTAGATAAAAATAACACTCCGGCAAACAACATCGGTGCCAAAACAATAAGCCATGGCACCAAGGATGATGATTCAACATAAATATTAATAAGAGAAGGGACGTTTACAAATTCATGGCTCGCAATGACTTTAGCCCATTTTAAAGGACTAAACTCACTCGCAGCAAACAACCCTGCCAGAACAGATAATGTAACCGTGATCAGAGGGGGAATAAGCAACATCCAATAGACCTCTAACTTTGACGACTCGGATTTAGCAGGCCATTCACATTTAGACGGCTTAAACCAACCTCTGTAGACTATGGGTAAAAGATACATCGCATTTAATAAACTGCTGAGCGCTAACACCACCAGCACCCAATATTGCCCTTGTGCAATTGCGCCATTTCCTAAGTACCACTTTGTCACAAAACCTGCGATGGGTGGTATGCCAATCATCCCAAAGATAGCCAATGTTAACGCCATCATCGTCAGAGGCATTCTGCTTCCTACACCATCAAGTTCAGATACTTTGTGAATATGTAATTCTTCAGCGAAGTTTCCTGCGCTGAAAAACATAGTGATCTTCATGATCCCTTGATGCACAAGATGGGTGACAG
>Ga0307492_10000990_pt1 | contig 11879 bp, 5 predicted proteins | sample SI3LmetaG_FD_202365 | JGI IMG/M metagenome (GOLD analysis project Ga0307492, IMG submission 202365) | Sea-ice brine microbial communities from Beaufort Sea near Barrow, Alaska, United States - SI3L | ecosystem: Environmental > Aquatic > Marine > Coastal | place: USA: Alaska | collected 2017-05-06
CGGATGCTGTACACCGCATCGGTCGTAGCTTAGATTGGCGCTGGAACCACCCTGAAAGCGCCAGTCGCCCTCGAGGCAAGCCTCTAACGGCTGGCTGACTCTGGTTTCGAAACCGTGGCCAAGCTGTTCGCGTTAAATTTATCTATTCTGATGTGACGTTTCATCTACGATATTCTATTCTGCCAAAAAGATCATCTTCCACCCAAACGTAAAACGCCGTTCATTGAATAAAAAAGTGCGCACTATACGTCTATTAAATCGTACTAGCTATTAAAATAGGAGAGTAATAAGGTGCTAAGTCGCGCTGAGGTTATTTTCAAAATGGTCTTGATATTAGTTAGCATTTATATGTTTAGTTATAATAAAAATTTCTATTTAAAATAAAAAATTTTAGATCTAATTCACAAAAATGTAATTTATTGCTGGGTAGATTATACAAAGGAAAAAATTAGGCTGCAGATGGAATTGATATAGGGCGGTTGTTTTGAGTCAATGATGGATATCATTTTTGCAATGTTTAAGGATGAGTAAGGTCGATTAGGGCATAAAAAAATGGTTTCTAATTCAGGGAATGGCCAGCGCGGCATTCATTGGTCGGTGGGTTTAGCAACAGGGTTGCTAGTGCTCTTCCTTTCTATTACATTGAGTTCTGGCTCGGCATGGGCGCAATTGCTGAATGCCGGCCATCTTGGCTCAAAGGAAAACCGTTCGCACAATGGCTATATTAGCCCAATAACTGTCCTAGAGGATTCTTCTGCGCTAGCCGCAGAGGCGTTGCACGAGAAAGTCCGGGCTTTTATCGGGGCCAGTGCCGATGTCCAGTTCCGTAATATTACCCCATCCCATACCGCACCAGACATTGTTCAGTTACAGCAAATATTCGACGACCTGGATGTTGCCGACTCGATTCTAGCGGTTCGCCTTGCCGGCAACGGTCGGGTCATCAAAGTCTATGGTCAGGTTGTCGATCCTCTACCCAGGGCATTGGCAACGGGTACAACGCCAATCGATAACTCGTTGGCCCAGCCGTTGCACCTTGTTATTAATGAACAGTGGCTTCTATACCAGGTCCTCCTGCCCATTAACGATCAGGGTGAATGGGTCGTCAGCCAAATCAGACAATCTCCCACCCTTGTGTCTATCGACGGACAGGTCCAGCGCAGCCAGAAGATTGACTTCTATGCGGAAAATATCGAGCAACATCGTTTTACCCGACCCACACTCTATGTTGACCTAGAGAGCCACGAAATTCTTCAAAAAATAGAACGTCTGTCTTTTGGACAGCAAGCCGGCAGCGGCCCAGGCGGTAACCTGATGACCGGGCCGCAGAAACACCCCTGGGTCGGTCAGGCCATCGATGCCCTCAGCGCCGGCACCTTTCTGGTCACCCGCAGCGGCACCGATTGCACCCTGGGTGTTGCGCCCGAAGACGGCTCCTGGCAAAACAACGTCCAGGTGCTGAACGGCACAGACGCCAGTGCCGCCTACCGCTACCCGTGCAACGAAAAAGGGCTCCATGAAGAGGATCTCTCTATCCCAACAGGCGCCTACTCACCGCTCAACGATGCCAGTTACAGCGCCCAAGTCGCCTTCAATCTGTACGCCAACTTTGCCATCACCCGAGCCAAGGGGCCGCTCAATGAGATCGGTCGACCTTTAATCGTCAAGGCTCGCTATGGCTATGTCGATAACGCTTTTTGGAATGGCGAGTTTATCGCGCTGGGCGACGGCGCACGCTATTTCTACCCCAAGGTTGCACCCGATACACTCGGCCATGAGCTGGCCCATGCGGTACTGGAACACTACAGCCTGCTGAGCCAGGGGGGCGGCACATCGATGGGCATCGCCGAGTCCTTTGCCGACATCGCTGGCGAGGCAACGGAATACGCCATAGCGCAGCAAAGCTTTCAGCAAAATGATTGGCGATATGCCGCCGCCACCTTCAAGCCCACCTTGGCAGACGCTGCGCGCTATTTTGAGCAACCGTCGCTCGATGGTAAGTCGATCGATACGCCCAAGGATCGGCATTACCAGGTCACTGGCCATCATCTGGCAGGTCCCTTTAATCGCGCGTTTTTCCATCTGGTGACCGACAACGCAGCGCGTGGCTGGACGCCCTTGATCGGCTTTGACCTCTGGCTGACCGCCGCCGCCAACTGTTGGGTGCCAATTATGCAGTACGAGAGTGCGGCCCAATGCATCGTGGACTCGGCGGCTACCTTTCGCGCCCACAACAGCGCATTACCGAGCGACTGGAACGCCGAGGCGATTCGTTACGCGGTGATCCGCGCCTTTGCAAGGGTCGATATTATGACCACCAGCGACACCGAGTTGGTAGCCCTGTTTGACTATAAGCGCGTGTTCGATGGATTGCAGTTGCGCAATACCAGTTCCGTCGGTACAAGCACCAGCCCGGTCTATGACTGGGATCTGGGCGATGATGGCAGCATCGATCAGGTAACCCAGCGGCTAGCGGACACGGTCGATATCCTGCCCGCTGCGGGTGCTGACCGCCTCGTCGTTCGGCTTCGAGCTCAAGCGCTCAACCAGCAAGATGACTATCTGAGAGAAATTGATCTAGCACCGGACTACTGCATCCCAAGCGGGTCTGGCGATGGAGCGGATTACATTCGCCAAGTTAGCCTCAATGGTACGGCCATGGCGGCGTCGGAGACGGAGCCGGGCGGTTATGCCGACTATACCGCAGAGCCTCCCTTGACGCTGAACCTGGCAGGCGAAAATAGCATTATCCTTACCCCAAACGATGATCTCTATTTCCGCCGTTGGATGGTGTTTGCCGATCTAAACGGCGATCACGACTTCAGCGATCCGGGCGAGACACTACTCGAGATGCGAAGTCAGGGCGCGATTACGGGCGCCATCGATCTGACCGGTGGGAGCCAAGAGCATGTAGGCCAGACCACCCGATTGCGCGTGCTGATGGATTGGGCCAGTGCTTCCCGGCCCTGCGGTCGAGCAAGCATGGGCGAGTATGAGGACTATCGTGTGACGCTGGTGACCCAACCGGACCCTATGCCCGAGCCAACGGTCGCCTTTAGCTATGGCGTGGTAGCGGATAGCACAGTGGTGCAGTTTGAGAACCGCAGTGAGTCGGTACCGGCAGGGGCAACCTGGTCGTGGCAATATCGGCGCCTGGATCAGGCCCTCTATACCGAATTTGCAGCGACCCATGGAGCTCGGTTCGATTTCGGCCAGGCCGGTGACTACAGCGTGTTACTGATGCTCACTTTAGCGGATGGCCGGGAAGTTCATGCAGAACAGGCCATCAATGTACCGGAACCCCAACCCGATCCGGAACCGGAGTTTGATATAGAGGTAAGTCCTGGGTCGGCTGATGTGACCTTGATAAATTATTCCAATCACTATCTGGACAGCGCTCAGTGGGCATGGAACTACGGCGATGGCCAAATCAGTGAGATGAGCAGTTTTCAAGCGAGCCATCGTCATACTTATAATGTCGCCAGGTTGCCCAAAGATACACAAGAAATAATCGTTACACTGTCTATTAGTCAGAACGGAACTCTCTACCAACAACAAAAAATACTCGATCGTAATCGGTTACCGAAAGCCGGCGCTGTAATTTTCGCACTGCCGTTATGCCTCTGGCTGCTATTGCTGCGTATCGACTGGCATGTGCGCGGTTCGGAACGGCAGAGTTAGAATCATTGCTGGCCTGAATCGTAACCGTCCAGAGGATTCGGACAACCGAGTTAGTTCACCCGACAGCATGCAAGGATAGATAATGCGCCACCTAAGCCGTTACACCTGAACTGAAGTTTCGTATCGTTGTGATCGGTTAATGCCCTGGCCAATCGAGGAGGTTTGGCCATGGTTTAACGATCGCTACAGGATTGTTTCTGCGAAGTTAAATAAAAATATTTCACTCATTCTGTATTACACATTGAATTGAGGTGCCCATGTTATTACTTAAAAAAAATATCAAAAATACATACAATTTTTGCAAAATCATCCCTTTAATGGGTCTGGTGTTAACCTCTGTGGCTACTTTTTCTGCGACCCCTCTCTCGAGGTTGTCACCAGCGGTCTCTGGCGAACAGGCCGGTAAAGAAACCTATGGAGACGTATCAAGGTCGGCCAGCAGCCTAGCCCAGCGGGTATCTGATTACCTCGGTGCAAGAGCCATGTTAAGTTTCCGCGATGTGACATCAGACGTTGTCGCGCCTGACTTTCGGCAGTTGCAACAGACCTATCAGGGTGTCGATGTGGCGGACTCGGTTGTTGCCGTTTATCTCGATAAGACCGGCAACATTATTCGCCTGTACGGGACCGTGCATGACGACTTGGATGCTGATTTGGCACTGCAAAATCAGTATGCAGCCCAATGGGCTGAGGTGTCCGTGCCGTTTGAGCCGCACGACATCGTAGAAAACTATTTGCAGAATTTAGCGGCAGAAGGCGACTGGGCGATTAGCCAATGGGCGCAACAATCGTTAATCAGCATTATTGCCGGCCAGGCGCGACAGGTTATCCGCCTATCCTTCTATGCAGAGCATCAGGACACAGGTAAATACCTAAGACCTCAGCTGCTGATCGATGCCTTCAGTGGCGAAATTTTAGCCGTGCAGGATAGCCTGCATTATGGGTCCCAAGCCGGCAGCGGCCCAGGCGGTAACCTGATGACCGGGCCGCAGAAACACCCCTGGGTCGGTCAGGCCATCGATGCCCTCAGCGCCGGCACCTTTCTGGTCACCCGCAGCGGCACCGATTGCACCCTGGGTGTTGCGCCCGAAGACGGCTCCTGGCAAAACAACGTCCAGGTGCTGAACGGCACAGACGCCAGTGCCGCCTACCGCTACCCGTGCAACGAAAAAGGGCTCCATGAAGAGGATCTCTCTATCCCAACAGGCGCCTACTCACCGCTCAACGATGCCAGTTACAGCGCCCAAGTCGCCTTCAATCTGTACGCCAACTTTGCCATCACCCGAGCCAAGGGGCCGCTCAATGAGATCGGTCGACCTTTAATCGTCAAGGCTCGCTATGGCTATGTCGATAACGCTTTTTGGAATGGCGAGTTTATCGCGCTGGGCGACGGCGCACGCTATTTCTACCCCAAGGTTGCACCCGATACACTCGGCCATGAGCTGGCCCATGCGGTACTGGAACACTACAGCCTGCTGAGCCAGGGGGGCGGCACATCGATGGGCATCGCCGAGTCCTTTGCCGACATCGCTGGCGAGGCAACGGAATACGCCATAGCGCAGCAAAGCTTTCAGCAAAATGATTGGCGATATGCCGCCGCCACCTTCAAGCCCACCTTGGCAGACGCTGCGCGCTATTTTGAGCAACCGTCGCTCGATGGTAAGTCGATCGATACGCCCAAGGATCGGCATTACCAGGTCACTGGCCATCATCTGGCAGGTCCCTTTAATCGCGCGTTTTTCCATCTGGTGACCGACAACGCAGCGCGTGGCTGGACGCCCTTGATCGGCTTTGACCTCTGGCTGACCGCCGCCGCCAACTGTTGGGTGCCAATTATGCAGTACGAGAGTGCGGCCCAATGCATCGTGGACTCGGCGGCTACCTTTCGCGCCCACAACAGCGCATTACCGAGCGACTGGAACGCCGAGGCGATTCGTTACGCGGTGATCCGCGCCTTTGCAAGGGTCGATATTATGACCACCAGCGACACCGAGTTGGTAGCCCTGTTTGACTATAAGCGCGTGTTCGATGGATTGCAGTTGCGCAATACCAGTTCCGTCGGTACAAGCACCAGCCCGGTCTATGACTGGGATCTGGGCGATGATGGCAGCATCGATCAGGTAACCCAGCGGCTAGCGGACACGGTCGATATCCTGCCCGCTGCGGGTGCTGACCGCCTCGTCGTTCGGCTTCGAGCTCAAGCGCTCAACCAGCAAGATGACTATCTGAGAGAAATTGATCTAGCACCGGACTACTGCATCCCAAGCGGGTCTGGCGATGGAGCGGATTACATTCGCCAAGTTAGCCTCAATGGTACGGCCATGGCGGCGTCGGAGACGGAGCCGGGCGGTTATGCCGACTATACCGCAGAGCCTCCCTTGACGCTGAACCTGGCAGGCGAAAATAGCATTATCCTTACCCCAAACGATGATCTCTATTTCCGCCGTTGGATGGTGTTTGCCGATCTAAACGGCGATCACGACTTCAGCGATCCGGGCGAGACACTACTCGAGATGCGAAGTCAGGGCGCGATTACGGGCGCCATCGATCTGACCGGTGGGAGCCAAGAGCATGTAGGCCAGACCACCCGATTGCGCGTGCTGATGGATTGGGCCAGTGCTTCCCGGCCCTGCGGTCGAGCAAGCATGGGCGAGTATGAGGACTATCGTGTGACGCTGGTGACCCAACCGGACCCTATGCCCGAGCCAACGGTCGCCTTTAGCTATGGCGTGGTAGCGGATAGCACAGTGGTGCAGTTTGAGAACCACAGTGAGTCGGTACCGGCAGGGGCAACTTGGTCGTGGCAATATCGGCGCCTGGATCAGGCCCTCTATACCGAATTTGCAGCGACCCATGGAGCTCGGTTCGATTTCGGCCAGGCCGGTGACTACAGCGTTCAACTTATATTGACCACGCCCTTAGGTGCAGAGTATCCGGTGCAAGAAAGAATCTCCCTTGCTGCCGAAGGTCCAGCAGACCTCGACTACTGCGCTGCGGGCAGCGTCGTTGATGGTCTCTATATCCGAAAAGTGGGCATTCACCATAAGGGTTTGTGGAACATATTGATCAATTCAAGTGCTGTCGGAGCCGAGCAAGGCTACACCCTTTACGGTAGCGAACTGCTCAAGCAAGCCCTACCTCGAGGGGAGACGATATGGATCAGCGTTACCGCTGTAGGTTCCGCGACCAGCAGTAAAAAGATTGGTGCCTGGCTGGACCTAAACCAAAACCATAGATTTGATAGTGATGAAAATATCTATCTGACCGGCGGTAATAATCCTGCAACGACGTGGATTGAAGTTGCCCTGCCGGTCGATGCGCCGACTGGTCCGACGCGATTGCGGCTGATTGTCAAATCAGACGCCGTACCAGATGCCTGTGAGTTGATAAGCCTCGATCAAGGCTCAGGCGAAGTTGAGGATTACATTGTGATCATCGAGTAAGAGGCAATCCACCCATCTAGGGGCTCAGGCTCATCGCCATGCACTGAGTCATAGGTTTATCTGACTAAAATGTGAGGAACAAAAATGAACAGGAAACTCATAGCTGTAGCCATAATCACTAGCCTAGCAAGCTTGAGCTTGGTGAGCGCTGACATGAAGAACAGCAGGTCTTCGGCAGTGGTGGTATCGAAGAGCGCTGATAGCCGCGCCGATAAGCCGGAATACCCATCCAGCTCAAGCCAACACGGCTACCTGAACCCGGCCGACAGTGCAGACTTTGCCACTATCATGGAACACCTAGGGTATGCACAGACCACGGCGGAGGCCTCACCGATGTTTTATCGGATGGTTGAACAGGCTCGAGCCGAAGCCTTGATGCAACCCAGCCTCTATGTGTTGCAGGCCGGCCTGGCGCCAGAAGAGGAAGCCATGCACCATTCTATTTTGATGCCGAAACGCTTCCTCAGTAGCGCCACCAATGAGGTTCGGCTGCTTAACAGTGCGACAGTAAATGTAACCGGCAATATTGCCTTCGCCTATACCACGGTGGTGCTCAAAGACCCGGCCGGACGACAGATCGGCGTGCCCGGATCGCGGCGCGTCTATGCCGGCGAAGCCAATCGCTCTGTGGCCTTAGGGGATGTTGATTCAGCCTTTATACGCGATAACTACCAACCCAGTGATCAGTTCAGTATAGAATCCTTTGCGATGACACAGGACAACAGCGGCAAGCGCCTGTTCCATAAGATGACCAACAGACTCTATGCGCGAGCACTTATGAATGGCGACGGCCTGAGCAGCTATAATGGATTACTCAAGATAGTAGCACCTGACCAAACACCAGAACATAAGGCCAGTCAGGCTCCCAATATCAAGGTCTGCCTCAACCGAGATCATGGCGATTGCGATATTCCTCAACTTTACGACGCCCAAACGCCTAATGCGCAACTGAAGATTAAGATACCCCTGAAGGGCGAAATTGAAACCTTTCATGAAATTACTCAAGTCTATGCACCGGGTGAGGGTGATGCCGCCATAACGGGCAATGAAACCGGAGCTTGGATAATGGCGGGTAATGCCGGTGCCAATGGCGAATGGGCGAGCATGCGCAACCCACGTGATGCACGTGGTTTTTTTGACTACATTGAGATTCGTCACTTTGTCGATGTCGAGGGCTTCGTCGGTACTAGGTTGACCTGGGATATACCAATGGAAGATGCGGTCTTCGGTGTAGGTGCGGCAACGGCGGGCACCATGTTCAAACGTTTTGAGAATGTGCAGTGGGAAATACGGATTAAGGTGAAGTCCCAAGACACCATCGACATGGATGGTGATATAGCCACAACGGACGATCGTTTCAGCCCCTTTACCGATGAATATGGTAACCCCGAGACGATTGAAACCGTATTCGTTGCCGAAAATGCTGACCTCGCCAGCAACCACACCGATTGGGTCTTAGCGGAGAAGCTGCCCTATCTCTATTTCGAATACAGTTGTGTTGCTAAGGGCACTCTGATCACCCTGCCAGCCGGTGCGGTCAAACCCATTGAAGAGCTCATCATAGGAGACTTGGTCGCTGGCAAGGGTGGCCTTATGAGAGTTATGGATACCTCTATTGGATATGAAGCCCTGCCCATGATCGAGATCCGAGATGATCAAGGTCATAGGCTGCTATTAACCGAGACACACCCAGTGGTGACCACGAATCGCGGTGTTGTGTGGGCGCAGGAAGTGAAAGCCGGCGATCGCTTGTCTACTGACCTAGGTACCGCCACCGTGCTGTCGGTTGGCAAGGAGTTGTTCAACGATACGGTTCATAACCTAGAACTTGAGCCAGTACTGGGTGAGGATGACGCCCATGAAGTCATGTTTGCCAATGGCATCGCTATCGGTGATCTGGGCTACCAGTCGGCCCTTAGCTTTAAAGATAGGGCGCCAACAACGGTAGAAGGCGTTCTGCTATCGCTGCCTATAGAGTGGCATGAAGATTACCTAAACTCTTTAAAATAGCCGTTGTGGGTCGGCAGTTGTTTCTGCTGGCCCTAATTCGCCGCCTTTCCTAACATTTAGCGAAGCAGTCAGCCCGCTGTTTGGGCTATCGATGTGTTAACGGTTATTGAAAAATTTTGGCGGCTTCATACAGGAAGCTCCCATGATAAAAATACTAAATAACGTCATTGTTATAACAAGAAACATGATCCATTACCTCTATCCGATACTGGCTGCAGGTTTTCTCTCGACACCTCTGTGGGCAACTGAAATTCTCGGTATTGAAAATGATAATATTCAGATGGGTACTGCATACCATAGTGACAAACTGGGTTTTTATGGTTTTCAAGCGGTCAACGGCATGATCGACGATAGTTACGGCAATACCGAAAGTGAAATATCTTTCTCGGTTGATTTGGGTTACCAGCAGTTACTGAACATGGTCAGTGGCAGTCTCGATGCATCCGTTCAGTTATCTGCTGTCAGTGTAGATGCCGGCGGCCTTTACGCGTCGAACAATGCCGCCGACAAGTACACCGGAACTTACACCATCTATATTAATTTGAAACCGAAAAAGAGACGGTTGATTCCAAATACCGAGCACGGCTTTGCACCTACTCTTGCCGCAGTGCAGTTAGCCAATGCCTATCCCGGTAGCCGGGGTGAAGAGCTGGGCGATGAGTTTGTAACGGCTATCGAGTATGGTTCTTACCTTATCGTAAATATGAAAGTAGAGTATCGCAATGCCGAGGATAAACGAATAATTGGTGGCTACCTATCGGTAGATGTCAATGGCCTGGTGAGTGTCAGAGGTGATCTGTCGCTAATCGATGAGGAGGTTAAGCGATCGGTGAAAATCTCTATTTCGGCCATGCAGGTTGGTGGTAATCCAATGGAGTTGGCCGATATCATTCCAGAGGGCCTGATGCAGTGTAGCCTAAACAATCCGACACCCTGCTTCAGTCTTTTTTCCGAAACAGTGCGCTATTTAAAGTCGGCCTATATCCATCAGTTTCAAACGCTCGATAACTATAATCCGGTCAAGTTGTTTACTGCCCGCTATGATCAATCAGGCCCGAGCCTGTCTATTCTCACCCCGCCGACGGGCTATAATGATGTCAGCTATCTAACGAAATTAACGGTCAATCGTCTTAGTAACGATTGGATGACTGCCATGTTGGATAAGCGCAGGGCAGAAAATATAGTTAATTATTATGGCGCATATCTCTCCAACGAAGAAAAAAATGAAATTAATGAGTTGGCCTCACAGGCCCGGTCGAATGCATATCTCTTTGCGGAATCCGTTGAGTACTGCAATAGAAATCCTCTTGGTAACTTCTGCCGACAGCGAAATCAAGATATTCGCCAGGGAGGCTACCTCTATGTTTACGATGCCAGCCTGCTCGATCTCGAATCATTATAAATAGCTAATAAGGAAATGGATTAATGATTAAAAAAATAATTTCATTGATAGTCAGCTGCCTGGTGCTCGGCAACGCAGCCTATGGGTCTGAATACCCAAACTACGGAATTTGGAATGATCAACTAACGCCCACAGAGGCATTAGGTCGTTTTCAGTGGCTTGAAAAATGTTATGACGGTTTGCTCATCGAAACATGGGAGCGAATGTATGGTGCAACGATCCCGCGCAGTCAAGCAGAGAAGATATCCGACCTAAAAAACCATTGGTTGTACACACAAAATGGTTTACGAGCTGATGCCCAGTACCCAACATTTGGTGACTTTAAGCATGAAAACCCAAGTCAGTGGCAGGCTGGTCTGTCATCGCAGCAAGGATGTAAGACTATACCCCAAGGCTACAGCATGATTGGCTTGTTAACCTCTATTGACATCAGAACCTATTGTCCAATCAGTTCAAATGCTTCTCGCAATCTATCGATAAAAAGTGTCCGTTTGGGGGGTTATACCAATCCCAGTGGTGCAACCAATTACTCGAACTTTTCCGGATATATAATACCGGTTAATCGGGGTGATACCTTACGCCTAGTCTTAACCGAGGCGCAATTTCATCCGCGTCTAAAAGGTACATGGCATGCATTTGTCGACTGGAATCGAAATGGTATTTTAAACGATTCGGGTGAAATGGTAATCAGTAATATTGTTGCCGAGGCCGATGCGGTTTCGATAAATCTTGTCATTCCGCAGGATGCTGACACCGGCTATACCCGACTGCGGGTGACCGACGATTATGCCGGAGGCAGCGACAATCCATGTGCAAATATTCGATATGGTGAAGTTGAAGACCATACCTTAAAAATTAATTAGTCGGGGTGACCACGATGAATAGAAAAATCGGATCCCGTTTTATGCTAATAGGTTTTGCTACAGTCTTCAGCCTGACCGCTGCGGCTATGAACCAGGATAAGACGCCCTCAGCACTGCAATCCCAATCCCTTGATAACTTTAGTTCGACCATTCCCGGTCTGGTAAATGACCACGTACTCATTGGTACCGCCTATAATAGTTCAACACACGAGTTCCTTAACCATCAGCCGGTAAACGGCCTCGTGAGTGAGCAATATGGAGGTGTGCAATTTGACTTTCGTTATGATACCGATACCAGCTACGATGAGATACTCAGTGCCTTAAACGGGAGTGTGGACCTATCGGTTAATATCAGTGCTGTGCAGGTGAACGCTGGCGCTCATATTGCGAAGGAGTCTGCGGAGTCGGAGTATGCCAGTTCATACACCTTTACTGCTGGGGCCACCCCTAAGAAGAAGGTGTTTCTGCCCATCGACGCAA
>Ga0307492_10000991_pt1 | contig 11872 bp, 8 predicted proteins | sample SI3LmetaG_FD_202365 | JGI IMG/M metagenome (GOLD analysis project Ga0307492, IMG submission 202365) | Sea-ice brine microbial communities from Beaufort Sea near Barrow, Alaska, United States - SI3L | ecosystem: Environmental > Aquatic > Marine > Coastal | place: USA: Alaska | collected 2017-05-06
CGATTGATTTCCTCCCATTCGCCGCCACCGACATCGGCGAGCCAAATTTCATTGGTGTTGGGGCGAATGGTAAAACGGAACGGATTGCGCAGACCGATGGCAATAATAAAGTCGTCGGCCTCGTCGCCGCCGATCAAAGGATTATCGGACGGCGCACTGACCACGGCACCGGAGACATCGAGGCGCAATACCGAGCCGTGAAAGTCCAACCGATCGGCGCCGGTTATCAGATCCTGAGAGCGTAATTGGCCACCCTGGGAACTGGCCTGCACACCGGTCACTGGATCGCCACAAGGATTGCCGACTTGCCCAAAATCGCTAAAGGTAAAGCTGGCGCCCTCGCCGCCACTGAGATATAAAAATCCATCCTGACCAAAGTGTAAATCGCCGACGGTATGACTGGGATATTGTTGGCACCATTTGCCGCTGATCAGGGGCGCTTCAACAGTCGTACCGGCACCGAGATTATTGAAGTCTAGTGTCAGACGCGACAGTCGGCCATTGATCACACAGCCATAGCCGGTCGGATCGGCGCAGGCGTCATTAAACGAGTTGCCGGCATCGAAGGCATAGAGTGCGAAGAGTTGCGGGATATTGGGAAAATTCGGATGAATGGCCAAGCCTAATAGACCGCGATCCCAATAATCGTGCACATTATTGCTCAAATCGGCGACTAACTTTGCTTGCCCCTTAGTTGGTTGATTTTCCAGGTCATCATAATAATAAATACGGCCGCTTTTTTCCGCAACAAAGGCCTGCAACGGTCCGCCCGTGCCGGGCACAAAGCGAATCGCGGTCGGTCGGGCATGACCACTGACAAGCACATTCTCCTGAAAACCGGGCGGTAAAATCGCCGCAGATGCGGCGCCAAAAAAAGATAAAATAACGGCAACACAAAAAAATATTCTTGTCATTACGACTCCCTCCGAAAATGATATTATTTTTCTTAGGATAAACATTACCGATGTAAAATTAATTTACAAGCAGTCAATATCAGGAAATCGTTTTCAGTAAGGAATATCTATTTGGCGAGGGGACTAGAGAAACAATTCAGTTCAATATGGGAAGGCTAACCTAAACTCATTAATTCTCCAGCCTTAAAAAAAACCGGACCAGATGTACCAGTTCATCATACAAAACACCTCAGCAAATAAATAAAATATTTACTGCCGATTATAATTATCTGCACCTAGTGAAATATTATTTTAGTCTTTTACCGTTTCCATTGTGACATAGGTGCTGGTATGACCGACGAACGGCAGCGCCGATATCTGCTCACCCAGGATGCGACGATACTCTTCTATATCCTTACTGCGAATTTTCAGCAGATAGTCAAAGCCGCCCGCGATCATATGGCACTGTTCCACTTCGGCGATGGCGATAACCGCCTTATTGAAGGCCCTGAGTGAGTCGTCCGTGGTCGAACTCAATTTTACCTCGACGAAGGCAATATGTGCCTGGCCCAGACGGTTGTGGTCGAGAATTGCGCCGTAGCCCTTGATATAGCCTTCGCCTTCCAAACGTTTGATGCGCTGGGCACAGGGACTTTTCGATAGGCCGACCAGCTTGGCCAGGTCGGTGACCGAAACCCGGCCGTCTACCGCAAGGACCTTGAGGATCTTACGATCAGTTCGGTCTAATTCACTGTTTTTCATCATAAAACCTAACAACTAGCCCATATATCGAATCATAATAAGCCATAAGTAAGCGCATATCAGCAAATGGAGTGAAATTAACTGTCGATAGCCTGTTAGCATTCCTGCTCCAACAGATTCCTTTAGAGTAGCCGCCCATGACCACCTCCCAAAACCCAGAAGTTGAGATCCGGAATCGCCTCCGTCAGCAAGTCTTGGCACCGGAAAGCCAGTGTTTGGCGGACCTGAGCATGCGCGCCGCGATCGATCCTGCGCAACGGGAGCGGATGGTGCAGCAGGCGATAAAGTGGATTGAGGCCGTGCGGCGCGCCAAGAACAGCAATCTTATGGAAGCCTTTATGGCGCAGTACGGCTTGACCACCGAAGAAGGGGTCGCCCTAATGTGCTTAGCCGAGGCACTATTGCGGGTGCCCGATGCAGCTACGGTGTCGGCCCTGATCGACGACAAAATTTCTCCCTACGCTTGGCGCAGCTATGTCGGTGAAGCCAGTTCGGCATTGGTCAATGCCTCGACTCTGGGTCTGTGGGCCACCTCGGAAATATTAAAGTCGACCGATCAGCCGGTCGCTAAGGTGCTGCGTCAAACGGTCAAAAAACTGGGTGAACCGGTCGTGCGCAAGGCGGTCGCTTTAGCGATGAAGGAACTGGGCCGGCAGTTTGTGCTCGGTCAGACGATGGCCGCGGCCATCAAGCAGGGCAAAGGCTGGCAGAATCAGGGCTACACCTATTCCTTCGACATGCTTGGTGAGGCCGCCAAGTCTGAGGCCGATGCACAACGCTATTTTACTGCCTATCGCAACGCCATCGACAACCTGGCCGGTCAATGCCATTCAAAACTGATCGAAGAAAATCCTGGCATTTCGGTCAAGTTATCGGCCCTCTATGCACGCTATGAGCCGCTGCAAAAAGAACAGGTAATGACTGTTCTGGTCGAGCGAACCCGCACGCTGGCGCGCCTCGCCCGAGCCAGCAATATGGGTTTTAATATCGATGCCGAAGAGTCGGATCGCCTCGATCTTTCGCTGGATGTTATCGAAGCGGTATTGAGTGATCCGGAACTGGCCGGCTGGGATGGTTTCGGTGTCGTGGTTCAGGCCTACAACAAGCGCGCCAGCGGAGTTATTGACTGGCTCAATGCGCTTGCTCTGCGCCTGGATCGTCGCCTAATGGTACGCTTGGTGAAGGGCGCCTACTGGGATGCCGAAATCAAGCGCGCCCAGGTGCTCGGACTGCCCGGCTTTCCGCTCTTTACCCGCAAGGCGGCAACCGACCTGGCCTATATCAGTTGTGCCAAGCAGTTATTTGAATTGCGCGATCGGCTCTATCCGCAATTTGCCACCCACAATGCCCATACCCTGGCGGCCGTGCTCGAATTGGCCCCAGAGGGCGCGCGTTATGAATTCCAGCGTCTGCATGGCATGGGTGAAAACCTGCATGCCATCGTCCGCAAGCAGGCTCAGACCCGCTGCCGTATCTATGCGCCAGTGGGCAGCCATGAAGAACTGCTGGCCTATCTGGTGCGCCGTCTGCTCGAAAACGGGGCCAACAGCTCCTTCGTCAATCAGATCGGTGATGCCAATGTGCGCCCGGCCGATTTGGCGCAAGACCCCTTTGACGCACTACCCCGGCTGATAGATCAAGGCCAGCATCGCGGCGTGCGCTCGCCCACCGCATTGTTTGGCAGCAAGCGCGCCAATTCACTCGGTGTCGATCTCAACGATGTGCTGACACTGGACACCCTCAATAGCGAACGAGCACGTTGGAGCGACCACCTCTGGCAGGCGGCCGCAACCCTCCCTGCCGGTCCGAATGATCCGACTGCGCAATTGCGCTTCAATCCGGCCAATCTGACCCAAGCAGTCGGTCGGGTGAGCGACGCCAGCACAGCTCAGGTCGACGCGGCAATGGATCTACTTGAACGCGCGCAACCAATGACCAAGGTGGATCGCCTGCAAGCCCTGCGCACCAGCGCAGACCTGTTTGAACGCCACTACCCTGAACTCTTTGCCTTGCTGGCGCGTGAAGCGGGCAAGACGCTGGCCGATGCCGTCGGTGAGGTGCGCGAAGCGATCGATTTCATACGCTACTATGCCGACCAAGCGGAGCAGCAATCCACCGATTCGGGGCTCGGCCTAGTGGTCTGTATCTCACCGTGGAACTTTCCGCTGGCCATCTTTGTCGGCCAGGTTGCCGCCGCACTCGCCATGGGCAATAGGGTGATCGCCAAACCGGCCGAACAGACCCCGCTCATTGCGGCGCGCGCTGTTGCCCTAATGTATGAAGCCGGTATTGCGCAGGACAACCTGGTTTTACTGCCCGGCTCAGGTGCTCAAATCGGCACCCAGTTGTTGAGCGATGCGCGCGTCAAAGGCGTGTGCTTTACCGGCTCGACCGGCACGGCACAGATCATTCACAAAAACATCGCCGCCCACCTAGACCCGAGCACACCGCTGGTAGCCGAAACCGGTGGACTCAACGCCATGATTGTCGACTCCACTGCGCTGCCGGAGCAGGCGGTACGCGATATAGTCGCATCCGGCTTCCAGTCAGCCGGGCAACGCTGCTCGGCCTTGCGAATGCTCTATATACAGGACGATATAGCCGACAAGGTCATCCCCATGCTGAAGGGTGCGATGGATCTGCTGACTCTAGACGACTGCTGGCACGCCAGCACCGATGTCGGCCCGCTGATCGACGCTGCGGCGCAAACTAAGATCCAAGCCTATATTGATCAGCAGCAGGAACAGGGCAACCTAATCAAACAGATGTCAGCCCCAAGTGGCGGTTATTTTGTTGGACCGGCGCTGATTCGCGTGTCGGGCATAGCCGATCTGGGTGAGGAAATATTTGGCCCGGTGATCCATGTCGCACGCTTTAAAGCGGCAGACTACGACGGCGTTATCAAGGCAATTAATGACAGCGGCTATGGTCTGACCTTTTGCCTGCATTCGCGCATTGAGCAGCGCATTGCACAGACTTGCCAGGCCATCAGGGTCGGCAACACCTATATCAACCGTAACCAGATTGGCGCCGTGGTCGGCAGCCAACCCTTTGGTGGCGAAGGCCTCAGCGGCACCGGGCCCAAGGCTGGCGGGCCGCACTACCTGCCGATCTTTGCCCAGCCCAGCGCCGTGGCTGAAGCACGCACGCCAAACACCCTGGCCTACTTACCGACAGCGCACATCCAACAAGCCCTAGCGGCCTTGACACCGGTTTCGGCCCAGGTGGTGGCCGGGCCGATCGATCTACCAGGGCCGACCGGTGAAAGCAATCGCCTGACCCTATGGAGCAGAGGGGTCTTTATCTGTCTCGGACCCGATGCCCAAACGCTGCAACAGCAGTATGAATCGGTGCGCGCAGCGAAAGGCCGAGCCTTGTTGATCGGTCCTGACCTGGGCGTGCCAGATTGGCTAAGTGCCGGTCTGGCCGATGGCAACGCGCTGGCCCTGATCGGGCAATTGGAGCCGGCCGATCTGGCGAGTCTGTCGGGCTTCATGGGTCTGTTGTCGAATCAGTCCGAACCTATCCAACGCGCCTTACGCCAAGCTTTGGCGCATCGGGCTGGGGCTCTGCTGCCGCTTTTGACGGTGCCGGTACGTTTATCGAATCTGGTGACCGAACGCCATGTCTCAATCGATACCACCGCCAGTGGTGGTAATGCCGAACTGCTGACGGTCGCGGAATAGGCCGGCGAACACTCAGCCTAGGTGGCCCTGGCCCGCCCGATTCCGGCGGGCGGGGTTCACCATGGCAGGCTCGTCTCAGGCATCAGATTGGCTGTGCGCTATAAGCGCTGCGGGGTCATTCGATGGGTCGGCCAGTCCGGCCAAAAAGCCTTGCCACGCCGCCGGATAGTGATCGTCCACTATCACCACTGGCCCCACCTGATCGCCATCGCTTAGCTGCAAGGTCACCCGGTGCGCGATTAACAGCTGGTGAGGGCTGAGCAACTGTTGCCGATGAAGCGGCGTTAGGCTATTGGCGAGCCGATGCAGATAGTACTCACCTTGATGGGCGTAGATCTTGTCACCGACAATGGCGTGCCCCAAATGTGCCAGATGGGCGCGGATCTGATGTTTGCGCCCGGTCACCAATTCGCATTCGACCAAGCTATACGCGCCGCAGCGCTCAACGACCCGAATACGGGTGGTGCTGGTCTTACCCTTTTCACCCTCCAGACAAATATGCATTTGGCAACGGATCGGACTGTCGGCGCGCACTGCCAATTTATTGGTGACTTCCAGTTCGCTCCAGTTGGGTGACCCATAGACCAGAGCCTGGTAGATTTTTTGCGTCACCAGCGTATGGAATTTTGGCTGCCAGACTTTCGCCTGGGCATTGTTTTTGGCGAACAGCACAATACCGGCGGTTTCCTGATCGAGCCGATGCAGCAACTGGGCATCGGGCCAGTCGCTTTCGCGCCGGACTAATGCCGTCAGGGTGTTGTAGACATTGCGCGTAGTTCGATGCACCGGCAGGTTGGCCGGCTTGTGCACGGCAAACAGCGCCGCGTCTTGCCAGAGTAGCCGCCAGCCAGTATCTACCGCCTCTTCACTATAGTGATTCAGGCAGAAACTGAGCTGTTGGCCAAGGCGTAACAGGGGGTTGCCGGACACCAACGACCCATCAATGCAGGTGGCATCGACCAGCAGACGAGTGGCCCAGTCATTGTCATCGATAAAGGGAAAATAGCCATCAAGGTAGGCATATAGGGTCAAACCATCGCCCTGGTGGCTTACAACGGCGTTAAAGGTGACATCCATCTTCGATTTCTACCTAATGCCGCTATGGGCCCGGTCTGAGTGAACAGAGCCGACCAGTCGCCGACGCTAGGCTGTGCAGTGTAGCGCCGATTCGACTATTTATTAAGTACAGGGCGGATATTAACCGATCACGGGCCCGATGTGAAAATCACTAGGGTGGTCACAGGGTTCGGGCATCCAGCTCATTACAAAACTAAATTTTCTTCCATAATTTCCACAACAACCGCTTCTGATATTTCACTCACAGCGTATTCGGAAGAAGAATGTATATCACCGGCTTTATTGCCCAACGCGATACTCACAACGCTAGGTTTATCATCATGAATAAGAAGCACTATCTTCTTGTCTTGCTCAATACAATCAATGGTAATGGCATCTGCTTTTATACCTTGATTACGTAAGTTCTTATCCATGATACCCATGACAGTATTGATATTTTCAAACTTGACATAGAACAGATCGCTGGCACTGGCGACAATTTCAGATAAGTTTTTCAGTGTGGGTTTCATTTTTTTTCCTACCGATTCGAAAGACTTTACATGGGAAACTAACGCATTAGGCCGCGGAAAGCTAACTGGACACCCACCCTAAGGGTTGGCCGAGGGAAATGATACTGGTTATCGATCAACTGTAGGTCGGGCCAACGGCCCAACGTTATGTAACCGCAAAACCCTCCGGTTGGTGCCGAATACGATGGCATCATTTGTTGGGCCGCGCTGGGGCTTGGCACAACCTACGGGAGTTCCCCTGCGCCCAACGGCCCGACGTTAATTAACCGCGCAACCGTCCGGTTGATGCCGAATTTGGTGGCACCATTTGTTGGGCCGCGCTGGGGCTTGGCACAACCTACGGGGGTTCCCCTGCGCCCAACGGCTCTACGTTATGTAACCGCAAAACCCTCGGGTTGATGCCGAGTTCGGTGGCTTCATTTGTTGGGCCGCGCTGGGGCTTGGCACAACCTACGGGAGTTCACCCTGCGCCCAACACCCGTAGGTCGGGCCAACGGCCCGACGTTATGTAACCGCAAAACCCTCCAGTTGATGCCGAATACGGTGGCTTCATTTGTTGGGCCGCGCTGGGGCTTGGCACAACCTACGGGGCCTGTAGCCGTGCAGACTGTAACCGCACCAAAACCAGATCCAGTGCGCGTTGCCAGTCGGATGCGGCCAAACCCAGCTGATGCGTCAGCAATCGAGTGTCCAAAGCAGAAAAGTCTGGCCGCTGCGCCAGGCTGTTGAAGTCATTTGCGCAGATAGGAACCAGCCTGGTCGGTTGCTGCAGGAGTCCGAGCGCCTCAGCGCGAGAGAGAATCTGTTGCGCAAAACCGTACCAGCTGACCACTGAATTCCCACCATAATGAAACAGACCGGTCGACCCCTGGCGGCCACCCTGACCATCCCAATCGAGCAATTGCTTAACCACTTGGGCCAGATCACCGGCATAGGTGGGACAGCCCAGTTGGTCCGTTACAACTTGGATACTCTGCCCTTCATTGGCTAGGCGCAGCATTGTTTTGACAAAGTTACTGCCGTATTCGCTGAATAACCAGGATGTGCGAATCAGCGTCGCACGGCATCCGGAAGCCAATACAGCTTGGTCACCGGCCAACTTACTGGCGCCATAGACTGACAGCGGGTGAGTGAACGCTTGCTCCGGATAGGGTGCCTGTCCAGTTAAGGGAGCCTGTCCAGTTTGGGGTTTACCGTCGAAGACGTAGTCGGTTGAAAAATGTATTAGGTAGGTGTCGGTGCTCAAGCAGTGTTCGGCCAGGTCGGCCGGGCCCTGGGCGTTGACGCGATAGGCGTTATCCGGATCGGATTCGGCCAGATCTACGGCGTTATAGGCCGCCGCGTTGATCACCACAGCGGGGCGGTGGTGGGCAAAGGCTTGGTGTAATTGGCTTTGGTCGGACAGATCGAGGTCAGCCCGTGTTAAGGCGACTAATTCATAGGGACCATCGTGCAGGGCATCCTGAACACAACGACCCAGCTGCCCTGCGGCGCCGAGCAATAGAATTGTCACAACCTATCATCCAGCTGGGATTGGCTCGGGTTTGCATCCGCTGGTGATCGTGCGCCCAATGCCAAATCGGCCAAGAGCAGGCCCTGTTGATCCTTGACCGATAAGAGCGGTGCTTCGGTGTTGGGCCAGACCACGCCGACCGCCGGGTCGTTCCAGATCAGGCAGCCTTCATCGCTCGGATCATAATAATCGGTGCACTTATATTCTACATCGGCACCGTCAGACAGGACCAAAAATCCGTGCGCCAAGCCGGGTGGTATCCAGAGCTGATGTTTTTTCTCGGCCGAGAGGATCAGGCCTTGCCATTGGCCAAAGGTCGGCGACTGGGCGCGAATATCGACGACCACATCGAAGACCGCTCCAGACACCACACGCACCAACTTACCCTGTGCTTTACGGCGTTGAAAATGCAAGCCGCGCAGCACGCCCTTGCGAGAGTAGCTGTGATTGTCCTGAACAAAATCGAGTTCAATATTGAGCGCCAACTTATATTCTTGCGCCTGGTAGGTTTGCAGAAAAAAACCCCGTTCATCGGTATAGACGCTCGGTTCAATCAGTTTTACACCGGCCAAGCGAGTGGCTCGCACTTCCACTATTGATAGCCCTCGGCCACCTGGCGCAAATAGCGACCGTAGGCTGTCTGTTGCAGTTTGTCGGCCGCCTGTTCCAAGTCGCCTTGACTGAGCCAGCCTTTGCGAAAGGCGATTTCCTCAAGGCAGGCAATTTTCAAACCCTGGCGATGTTCCACCGTCTGCACAAATTGCCCGGCTTCCAGAATGGCATCGGGCGTGCCGGTATCAAGCCAGGCAAATCCGCGCCCGAGGATGGAAACCTGGAGTTGCTTTTGGCGCAGATAGACCTTGTTGATATCGGTTATTTCCAGTTCACCGCGCTGCGACGGTTGAATGCTTTTGGCGATCGACACCACCTGATTGTCGTAAAAATACAGCCCGGTGATCGCATAGGGTGAGCTCGCCACCTCGGGTTTTTCCTCCAGGCTCAGGGCATGACCCTGATCGTCGAGCGTAACCACGCCAAACCGTTCAGGGTGGGTGACATGGTAGCCAAAGACCGTGGCACCCTCGCGACGGGCAATGGCCTCGGCCAAGCGAGTGCTAAAGTGCTGGCCGAAAAATATATTGTCACCCAGCACCAGGGCAACATTGTCCTGACCGATAAACTGTTCAGCAATTAAAAAGGCCTGAGCCAGGCCATCCGGTGATGGCTGCAGCGCATAACTCAGGCGGATGCCGAACTGCCGTCCGTCGCCCAGTAAGCGTTTAAAGGCCGGTTGATCGGCCGGCGTGGTAATGATCAAAACCTCCCGTATGCCGGCCAGCATCAACACCGAAATTGGGTAGTAAATCATCGGTTTGTCGTACACCGCTAAGAGCTGTTTTGAGGTGCATAGCGTCAATGGGTGCATGCGACTGCCGGTGCCGCCGGCCAGTACGATGCCCTTCCAGCTGGCCACGGCTGCTGTTGTGTCCGTCATTCTCCGGCTCTGCCGATTCGGTTAAGTTGGTAGTCACCGGACAGGACATCTTGCCACCAGTCTTGATTGGCCAAATACCAGCACACCGTTTTGCGTAACCCGGTAGCAAAACTCTCTTGCGGTCGCCAACCCAGTTCGCGTTCTATTTTACTCGCATCGATCGCATAGCGCGCATCGTGACCGGGCCGATCGGCGACAAAGCTGATCAGATCGTGAAAGCGCACCAAACCCGCAGGCCGGTCTGGCACCAGCTCCTGCAATAGCTCACAAATCGACTGAACCACCTCGATATTGGTTTTTTCATTATGGCCACCGATATTATAGGTTTGCCCGGGCGTCCCCCTGAGCAGCACCTGAATCAGCGCCCGGGCATGGTCTTCCACATAGAGCCAATCGCGTATCTGCAAGCCCTGGCCATAGACCGGCAGAGGCTTGCCCTGCACCGCATTCAGAATGATATGCGGAATCAGTTTTTCGGGAAAATGATAAGGGCCGTAATTATTCGAGCAGTTGGTCACCAGTGTCGGCAAACCATAGGTGCGGCCCCAGGCGCGGACCAGATGATCGCTCGCGGCTTTCGACGCGGAATAGGGGGAGCTGGGTGCGTAGGGCGTGGTTTCGGTAAAGAGGTCGGTAGTGCCGACCAGATCACCATAGACCTCATCGGTCGAGACATGATGGAAGCGGAACTGGGTTTGGGCCGCGGGTGACATAGATTGGAATAGGGTCAAGGCCGCCTGTAGCAGATTAAAGGTGCCCACTATATTGGTTTGAACAAAGGCCCCAGGGCCATCGATTGATCGATCGACATGGCTCTCGGCAGCTAAATGCAGAATGGCGTCGGGCCGATGTTTAAGAACCATGGCCGCTGTCGCCGCGGCATCATTGAGATCGACCAGTTCAAAGCAGTAACGCTCGCCGTGCAAACCAGTAGGGATCGAGGCGAGATTGCCGGCATAGGTCAGGCAATCGAGGTTGACTACCCGGTGCGGGCTGTTGCTGAGCAGTTCCCGGACCACGGCGCTGCCGATAAAGCCGGCACCGCCGGTGACCAATAGGGTTTTCAAGTCCGATTGCACTGGCCTGTTGCCCTATTATGACACGATGTCGTTCTTTAACGACCGGCGCAAGATCAGATAACCAACAATGCCAGAGGCCAAAGATCCTAATATAATACCAATACGTTCATCGAAGACAATAACGGTCCCATGGGTGTCAAACGCTAGGGAACCGACGAACAGGCTCATGGTAAAACCAATCCCGCAGAGCGCCGACGTACCATATAGGCGGGTCCAATTCATGCCCGTTGGCAATTTCGTCACGCCCAACTTGATAAACAAAAAACAGGCGCCAAAAATACCTATCTGCTTACCCAGGAACAGGCCCAGCGCGATACCCACTGGCACGCCATGGAGCACCTGTTCGGCGCTGACGGAACGTAAATCGATGCCGGCATTGGCAAAGGCAAACACCGGTAGGACAAAAAAGGCCACCAGTGAATGTAAATTGTGCTCCAAACTTCTCACTGGTGAAATTTTTGGGTCCGTGGCCGAACGCATGGGAATGAACATCGCTAAGACGATACCAGTAAGGGTGGCATGGACGCCCGACTTTAGCATGGCGACCCACATTACCATGCCGATCATCAGATAGGGCGCTTTGGCTATGACACCGCGATTGTTCATCATCGCTAAGATCGGCAAGCACAGACCGCACAAGATAAGGGCTGTCAGCGACAGCTTCGAGGTATAGAACATTGCGATGATCACAATCGCCCCTATATCGTCGAAGATCGCAAGAGAGGTGAGGAAAATCTTGATCGACACCGGCACGCGCGAGCCCAATAGAGTCAATACGCCTAAGGCAAAGGCAATATCGGTCGCCGTTGGTATGGCCCAGCCGTTCACGGCAACGGGATCGCCATAGTTGAAGTACAG
>Ga0307492_10000993_pt1 | contig 11844 bp, 8 predicted proteins | sample SI3LmetaG_FD_202365 | JGI IMG/M metagenome (GOLD analysis project Ga0307492, IMG submission 202365) | Sea-ice brine microbial communities from Beaufort Sea near Barrow, Alaska, United States - SI3L | ecosystem: Environmental > Aquatic > Marine > Coastal | place: USA: Alaska | collected 2017-05-06
ACGGTGCATCTGCATTTAAAAACAAAGGTATTCAATTAATTCTTGATGCTGTTGTTGATTACTTGCCTTCACCTACAGATGTTAATCCACAACCACTTACTGATGAAGAAGGTGAGCCTAATGGTGAATACGCAATCGTTTCTGCAGATGAAACATTTAAAGCGTTAGCATTCAAAATCACTGATGACCGTTTTGGTACATTAACTTTCGTACGTATCTATTCAGGTACATTGAAGAAAGGCGATACAGTTCTTAATGCTGCAACAGGAAAAACTGAGCGTGTTGGCCGTATGTGTGAAATGCAAGCCGATGACCGTAACGAACTTACTTCAGCACAAGCTGGTGATATCATCGCAATTGTTGGTATGAAGGGTAACGTTCAGACAGGTCACACATTATGTGATCCCAAACACCCCATCATCCTAGAAGCTATGGTATTTCCTAAGCCTGTAATCTCAATTTCTGTAACACCAAAAGATAAAGGTTCAACTGAGAAAATGGGTATTGCTATCGGTAAAATGGTTGCTGAAGATCCTACCTTTAAAGTAGAAACTGATGATGATTCAGGTGAAACAATCTTATCTGGTATGGGTGAACTTCACCTAGATATTAAGGTAGATATTTTAAAGCGTACCTACGGTGTTGAATTAGCTGTTGGTAAGCCACAAGTTGCCTACCGTGAAACGATCACTACTGCTATTGAAGACTCTTATACCCATAAGAAACAATCGGGTGGTTCTGGTCAATTCGGTAAAATTGATTACCGCATCAAGCCAGGCGAACCTGGTTCTGGTTTTGTATTCAGCTCTGTAGTTGTTGGTGGTAATGTACCAAAAGAATTCTTCCCAGCTATTGAAAAAGGCTTCAGAGGAATGATGGGTACTGGTGTTCTTGCTGGTTTCCCTGTACTAGATGTTGAAGTTGAATTATACGATGGTGGCTTCCATGCGGTCGATTCATCTGCTGTTGCCTTTGAACTGGCTGCTCGTGGTGCTTTTCGTCAATCAATTCCAAAAGCTGGTGCACAGTTAATTGAACCTATCATGAAAGTTGATGTGTTCACACCTGATGATCACGTTGGTGATGTTATTGGTGATTTAAACCGTCGTCGTGGCATGATCGCAGGTCAAGAAGCTGGTGTTTCTGGTGTTCGTATTAAAGCAGACGTACCTCTTTCAGAAATGTTTGGTTACATCGGAACATTACGGACAATGACATCAGGTCGTGGTCAATTCTCTATGGAATTCTCTCACTATATGCCTTGTCCTAACAATGTAGCTGAGACGGTTATTGCTGAAGTTAAAGCTGCTGATGCTGCAAAAAGAGCTGCAAAAAAATAAATAGTAACAATCCTAATTGATTATTATGAATAAAAGGATGCTAGTGCATCCTTTTTTATTGGCTAAAATTCTTGCCAGCTAAGCTAACATCGCCTAAATTAGCACTTAACTAGATGCATCCCTGTTTTGGAAATTCAATGACACTGCAAACTGCAAACCAACTTTGCTCCGTTACTTTATTAGGTAATTTGGTCAACACGCCTGAAATTCGCTATACCGTTAATCCGGTAAAGGCGGTGACTGAGGTAACGCTGGCTACTCACACCAAATGGTTAGATAAAAGCAGTGGCAAGTATAGGGAATGGACGAGTTATCATCAGATCAAGGTAACTGGACCTTTGGTTGAACAGACCTTATGTCATGCCCAAAAAGGCGACTTGATGTTAATTAATGGTTATTTATCTGACCAAAATAATCAGAAGAAAAAAGACGCTAGTAATGTCATTACCGCCACTTTTGTACAAATGTTTACCAAAGGGTATAGTCTCTCCATTAACCAAATACATTGCAGTGGCACATTAAGCTCAGCAGTACAGTTACTAACAACCGAAAATAATAAAGAGTTAGCCCAAGTTCAAATCACTATATGCCACCAAGCCTATTCAATAACTCAACAAAAGATGCAGAAAAAAAACATTATTACAACGCTGCAAATATGGGGAAAACAAGCCATTCTGCTTAATCAAAAAGCTCAACTAGGTGATAATATTGTTATTGATGGTAAGCTAAATTATTCAACGTCAGCCGAAAAATCACAGTTCATCGAGGGAAAACATATTCAATTATTGAAAAAATAATTATTGCAAGTCACGGTTTTTTGTCCTAAATGATATATATCAAGAAAAAATAAATTATCAACTATGAATTTTTTTTTAAGTATCATTAACATTCTTCAGAAAACGTCTAAAAATTGGGAGGTAATTAGCCTAGTGTTTTTTATCTCAAGCCCTAGTGCTTCATTTACATTAACTAATCCCCCTACCAAATACAATTATCAACATATAGCAAACATGCAACACCCTACTCTTTCTAATCAAGGATGGCTCAAACTGATTGCTGACCCGAATGCAGAGCAACAGTTTTATTTAGCCAATGATAATGGGCAAATATTCTTAATCGAGGAGGGCAAAATTAACCCTCTGCCTTTACTAGATTTGAATCAGATAGAAACAAACAATGATCATAAAGTTCACCTAACGGCATTTGTGCTACACCCTAATTTCACTTTTAGAGATCAACCCGGATTTGTTACTTTCTATACCGCACATCTCAATAAATTTGATGAGGGGCAATCAACAACACGTCTGCAAGTTAACGGCAATAAAATCGAGTATCAATACGATGCTGTTATCACTGAATGGCAATTTAATCAGATAAATTTAAAACAGATCGATCCTACGAGTCAAAGGGAAGTTTTACGTGTGCCTGTTGTTAAACAATCCCATGGCATTAAACAATTATCGTTTAACCCCTTTAAAAAATTATGGAATAATGATTACGGTTTACTTTACATCACTTTACCCGCCACAAAAGATCTCAATCAATTACCGCTATCTTCTGGGGTTATATTGCGTATTAACCCTAATCGTTTTGGCCGTAAAAGTTATACGGTTCCAAACAATAATCCCTATATAAATAACAATGATATTGCCAATGAAATTATTTTATTAGGGGCTCAAGATATTAAACAAATTATATGGCCTCAAAAGAATAGTGAGCGGCTATTAATATCCCATCACTACAATAAAGAAGACTTGCTAACCTTTAGCCAACATAAAACTGATTGGCGTAATATAATGCCTGAACAGTTATTAAGTCATCGTATTAACACCTCCAAGCTATTATTTTACCAAGGACGGGCACTAGATAAATTTCATCAACAATTATTGTATATAAACCAAACTCCAGATGGCTGGCAATTAAACTCAATTAAATCTATAGATGTTGATAATATCGAACCTGGGGTTGAACATAAACTGTCAAATAATAATTGGTCTGTCGATGATAACCTCAAAATTTTTGTTGACAGCTCACATGAAATAATAATTTTGGATCAAAGCAATAGCGAGATTTATCGTATAACGCAACCAAAAGCACAGTCATTAGTCGCAGCATCAACTCTTGGGCAAGATAATAGCGCAAAACTGGCTTTATTTTTATTAATATTAACCTGTTGCAGTGCACTGTATTTTTTTATGCGATGGAAAAGAAACAGCGAATTCCCCTCATTGTTAACCAATAAACACTTTGCTTATACTCAGGTGAGTCAATCAAAGCAACATATACGGTTATGGCATAAACAACATCACATGACCGAAACGGTATTAAGTATTGCCGATATAACGGCTAGTGAAGTGAGCCTAAACAACACTGTTATTAGTCTCATTAATGTAGACAGTGGACATGGTTTCAGTGACAGTTTAGAACAAAAGTTAAGACATTTTTTGGCCGATGGATATCGAGATGCAATGGTCATTGACAAAGTGAGAACCATTAATTTAACCCTGACAGATAACAACCAAAGTTACCTTATTGCACTCTATGCACGAAAAGGACATAAACGACTGACCAAAAAACCTTACAGAAATGTCGTTGAAGAGGTAGTTGATTGGTGTTGGTTAGTGGCAAAAACAATCAATGTAGCACATACGGGTACAAGAACAATGTTCTTACCTATTACCCCTAGCATTAACAAAAATTCAACTCATAGTGATAACCAAGCTCAAAAAAAACCTCAAATATCTACAATAATAACTGCAAAAAAGAAAATATCTCACCCTAAAGATATAGCTGAAGAAGCGCCCAACACAGCAAACAAAAATCAAAATAACATTATTGATACCCAGTTAGTTAATTCACTAGAGAAGTTAGTCAAAATCAAACAACAAGGTTTTTTAAGCGATGAAGAGTTTTTAAAGGCTAAAAAAAAGTTACTTTCAAATTGAATAGATCATGTAGAAGCGCTGTAATCAAAAGGGTACTATTAAAGAGACTCATCTTCTACCTTGATGATGAGTCTTTACTGACTATTTCAACGTTAATAAATAGGCGACTAATTTTTTATAATCCGCTTCAACATTTTTTTTGTCAAGTTGATCGGTATTAATGCGATATTTACCGTTAACAACTATAGTGGGTACAGAATTAAGTACCTTCTTTTTTGTTAACTCATCTTGATGTTTTTTCATTCTTTTAGCATGACTGTTTACTGAAAAGCTGCCCATCAACTTATCAAATTTCTCACCGTCGGCACCATTTAAAACGAAAACATTTCTAATATCTTTTTCAGAGGAAAACATGGCTCGCTGTACATGAATATAGTTAAAGAGAGCATTAATTAGTTTCTTTTCCATTTTTAATTGTTGCGCGACAACCACAGCCTTCGACAGCATAAACTGTATCTCAGGGGAGGCTGCACGAAGAAAATCAACATGATTACGCTCAAATTTAGTACCGTCTGGCAATTCTTTTTTGACTTGCTCCATCAGGGGTTCAAATCGAAAACAATGCGGACAATAAAAAGAAAAATACTCTCTAACTTCAGACTTGCTAGAGATTTTCTCACTAATTTGAGTATACTGCTTACCCTCTAGATAATCTGAGGCTGACGCTAGAAATGGCATCAATATCACCATACAAAAGGTTAAAGTTAAACGGATAATTTTTCTTCTCATGATTTACATTCCTTTCTGAACATTATTTAAATTCCTATGGATCTTCCCGTTACCATCAAAATTACATCATTGAGGCTCACAGGGATAGTCCATTTAAGTAGCTAAAAATCTAGTAAGTGGGTAATAAAGTTAATGGTGGCTGTTGTAAGGCCGACATCTGCTCTTTTAATATCAGTATTTGTTGTTCCCAGTACTTTTCACTATCAAACCATGGAAAGTTACGCGGAAAAGCAGGATCGCTCCAGCGTTTACATAACCATGCCATATAATTAACTACGCGCATGGTACGTAATGATTCTATCAAAACTAACTGGTCATTTTCAAATGTAAAGAACTCTTCATAACCAGATAAAATGGTATCAATTTGTAACAGTTGCTGCTGTCTATCACCTGAGAGCATCATCCATAGATCTTGAATCGCCGGCCCGGTACGACAGTCATCTAAATCAACAAAATGAGGCCCTTCACCCTCACGCCACAAAATATTACCAGCATGGCAATCTCCATGTAAACGAATCTGATGTTTGGGCTTATACTGCTTGACCGCCTCAGTAATAACAATATCTAAGATAGTGAAAAAAGGTGTCTGCAAACTCAAAGGAACAAAACCAGAGTGAGCGATAATGTCTTTAGCCTGATAAAGCATTTCATCAACAGTAAAGCTTGGTCGATACTGAAAAGGTTTTTGCGCACCAACAGCATGCATACGACCAACAAAACGCCCCATCCATTGAAGTTGCTCTAAATTATCAACTTCAAAAATTCGACCACCACGGCAAGGGTAAACAGCAAATTGATAGCCCTGATGGTTAAAAATACTTTCATCATTGATTTTCAACGGAGCGATGACAGGAATTTCCTGTTCAGCTAGTTCAAAACCAAAATCATGCTCTTCTCTAAGTTGTGCATCACTCCAACGTTGAGGTCGATAAAACTTAGTGACAAATTTTTCCATATTATCATCGTGAAACTGATAAACCCGATTTTCATAGCTGTTTAGAGCTAACAAACCACTATCAACCGAAAAACCAGCTGACTCTAGGCCGTCAATAATTAAATCAGGCGTTAACGAAGTAAAATCAAATGCTGACATTAGCGCTTCTTAAAAAATCGACTTTGCTGCTCAAAAAGAACATCATCTTCGGATGCTTTTTGCTTGAGAACAAAAGTAATTATTGTCATGTAATCGTTTAAATCAGAGGGGTCAATGACCAAACTAATGGGTACAGTATAAACATCTGCGGCCTTTACTGTAACTTCTTGCTCGCCAATCCACTTCACATTATCTATTCCCGTCACAGATAACATATAGGTATTATCTGTTTGCGATTTATTCAATATTTTGAGGGTGTAAACATTTTCAATTTCACCATTAAAATTCTCTCGTGCTAACTCATTTCTATCTCTACTGATATCTAAAGTTACTGGTACGCGGTTGACTATATCCATTACCAATAAACTTATCATTACTACTAGCACCACAGCATAACCTACTAACTTAGCTCTGACTAGGTGAACCTTTTTACCTTTTAATTCATGCTCACTGGTATGACGAATAAGACCTCTAGGATATTCCATATTGTCCATAACACCATCACAAGCATCAACACAGGCACCACAATTTATACACTCATATTGTAAGCCGTTGCGAATATCTATACCTGTTGGACATACCTGCACACATAAACTACAGTCAATACAATCACCCAGCCCCATCGCTTTATAATCTTGTTTTTTGCCACGAGCACCGCGAGACTCACCGCGGTTATAATCATAAGAAACCGTTACCGTGTCTTTATCAAACATTGCTGATTGAAAACGTGCATAGGGGCACATATGCAAACACATAATTTCACGCATCCAGCCAGCGTTACCGTAGGTACACAAAGCAAAAAACCACACAGTAGCCACTGTCGAGAATGAGGCATTAAAAGTAAAAAAGTCGATAAATATATCTTGCATCGGCACAAAATAACCAACAAAGGTAAGCCCCGTTAACACCGAGAAAAACATCCAACAGCTATGTTTCAACAACTTTCGCCAAAATTTATTTATATTTAACTGCTGGCTGTCTAGTTTTTTACGTTGGTTAGCACTACCTTCAATTTTTTCTTCAAACCAAATAAAGATAAAGGTCCACACGGTTTGAGGGCATAAATAACCGCACCATACCCGACCTAAAAAGGTGGTAACAAAAAACAGTAAAAAAGCACTTATAATAAATAACCAAGCTAAAAGTGTTAAATCCTGTGGCCATAAAGTTAGTCCCCAAAGATAAAACCGTTGCTCGATGATATCGAAAAGTACCGCTTGGTGATTGTTATATTGGAGCCATGGAATAACAGCAAAAACAGTCAAAAAAATAAAATTCATTTTTTTCCGCAGTTGTTGAAAATAACCAGTGACTTTACGAACGTAAATTTGATCACGGGGCTTGTAGCCTTCAACACCTTTATTTGGTTGATGAATTTTAATGTTTTTAATGGGGATACGTTTTTCTTGGCTAGACTTTTCTTGGCTAGAGTTGTCGTCGTCTGTCTTCACAGTATATCCTTGAGACACAAAAGAGATTAACGGTTAGGGTATGTAGGTGTTGTATTAGGTAGTTTAATGCTTGAAAATTGATTATGCTATACGTACATCGTTATTATACGACATACTATGAAAAAATTATTGATATTAATCGTTGCATGTTCAGTATTATTATACTTTTACCCTCAACCTAATTTAGAAGCATGGTATAGCGCTAAAAAACAAGCCAGCTTATTTTGGTTTTCAGATACTTTTGATACTAAAGCCCGCGTAAATACCGATAGAATATTATTTGACTTAAAAAGTAAAGTAAATCACTTCACTCCTAAAGAACAGGCCAAATTAGAAGAAATAGTTTCGTCAATACATTCAGTTAACGCTTTCTATACAGACTTTTGTGTTACAACAAAACGTCAATATATTTTACGTTCAACCGTTCAAAAAGACATTTGTAAAGCCATTTCACAATATGCTCATTTACTCTAGTTATATCACTTAGATTAATGACAAAAGTACAGTAAATATCCCCCTTATGCACCAGAAAATCAAGAGCATCATAACTACTCAGTAACTTTCTATTATGCTGATAACTCCTTCAAGATACTTGCAAACGAATTAGCGATACCTTTTTCACTTTTATGCTTACCAGCTAAAATAATCCAGCGGCCATTGACCATGACATCCCTCACTGGATTTTGCTGACTAGCAAAAATTAAACTGTCGAGGATATGTTGATCACTGTTCGCAAATAATCGCGTGTGTTGCTCGTCTAATACTAATAAGTCAGCCTGTTTACCTATGCCTAGCTCGCCGGTATTGCTATTAGTACATTGTGCACCACCAGAGGCCGATTTTTGCCATAAATTAGCGCCAACAGAAGCTTGTTCTTTAGTGGCTAAAATAGCTCTTTGCTGTTGACTTAATCTTTGTGCGTATTCTAACCAACGTAACTCTTCAATAGGATTAACCGATATATGACTATCAGAACCGATGGCAAACGTCCCATTTTCATTAAGAAAATCGGTTGTTGGAAAGATCCCATCACCTAAATTTGCTTCAGTGGTGGGGCAAATACCCACAGAAGCTTTAGTAGCAATAATACCTTTTCGTTCTTGCTCATTGATATGTGTGGCATGAATTAAACACCACTGAGCATCTAATGTCATATTATCTAGCAACCATTGCACCGGTCGCTGGCTAAAATGCGCTAAACAATCATCTACTTCTTTTTGTTGCTCGGCAATATGAATATGGATCGGCGCTTTATCATTTAAACTTCTGACATGATTAACAGCTTGAGTGAGTGATTTTTTATCAACAGCTCTAAGAGAATGTGGTGCAATACCAACGTTGGTATTTGAGTATTGTTCACTTAACTTAAAGCAAGCACTCACCAGTTGATTAAATTGCTCTGTTGAGTTGATAAAACGTTTTTGGCCATCATAGGGTTGTTGAGCACCAAAACCACTGAAACGATATAATACCGGTAACATCGTTAAGCCTATACCTGAGGTTTTTGCCGCTTTAAATACCCCTTCTGCCATGGCCGATAAAACAGTGTGGTTACTGCCATCCACCTCATGATGTAAATAATGAAACTCAGCAACTCGGGTATAACCCACTTTCAACATTTCTATGTAAAGCTGACTAGCAATAATTTCAACATTTTCTGTGGTTAATTTTGCCAAAAATTTATACATAACGTTTCGCCAAGTCCAGAAGCTGTCTTGCCCTTCACTGCCTTGCTCACTAAATCCGGCAAAAGCCCGTTGAAAAGCATGTGAATGACAATTAACCATGCCAGGAATGATCGTCCCTGTTATACGTTCGGCGTTATCAATGAAACCAGCTCTTATTTCAGTAATCACTCCTTTAACTATCGTTAACGTTTTATCACTTGCCCAACCATCAGCTAATAATATTTTGTTCACGTATATTTTTTTTGCGCTCTGCATCATAAATCCTCATATTTTGTCTGAGCAAAATCAATTAAACACTCAACCATCAAACGTAATTTTGGCTTCACCTGTGCAGCAAGACTTAGATTATATTCATGGCTTGACTCATTCATATAAGTACGCTGAGAAAGCTCTAATTGAATCGCATGAATACTACCCTCTGGTTTGCCAAAATGTCGAGTAATGAACCCCCCTTTAAAGCGCCCATTGATCACCTTGCTGTACGGTGCATAATTTAACTTGTCGATATGATCAACAAGTAAAGGTGAACAGCTTTTACCGCTTGAGGTACCAAAATTAAAATCGGGAAGTTGTCCATCAAAAAAACGCGGAACATGAGATAAAATAGAATGCGCGTCAAGGAGTACTGCTTGCCCAAATTCAGTTTTCATCTCATTTAAGCTGCAATTAATCGCTAGGTGGTAAGGTTGCCAATAGTGTTGAATACGTCTTTTTATTTCTGCTTCATTGGGTTGCTGGCCGGCTAAATACAGAGGAGACAAATCAAACGCAGAGGTTGGGCAAAGTTCCGTGCTATTTCCCCCGGGGTACAAATCAACGCCATGAGGTTCACGATTAAGATCAATAACATAACGGCTATATTTAGGGATAATAATAGAAGCTCCTAACGATTGAGCAAAATCATATAATCTATCTTGGTACCAATCAGTATCCCTTACCTCTTTGGCTGACTCAGTCATAGTCAACGCGATATCGTCAGGTATGTCCATACCATTGTGGGGCATGCTGATCAGTAAGGGAACAGTGCCCTTAATTAACGTATAACTTGCTGTCATCATTGATCTCGTTTAAGAAAAACAGATTGTATATACAAATTTACACTAATTTACTATGATCACCTACCAATTCACATATATTTATTGTATAACATCAACCTGTTTATTGTATGCAATGCTAGGGCTGTGTAATAATTTGCTACAATGCATCCGGTGCTGGCGACTCGCCTCATTATTTGAATGCTTAACAAAGGTAGGAAACAATGGCGAGCAGACATCACATCGCAGAATCTAACATTGAAGAACAAGTTGCCATAATATATCAGCACACCAGTTATTTACTACTGATGCTTTTGCTTTTGTGTTTGCTGCTGTTGGGTTTTTATTATCGAAAATTTTTAATAATAAAGTCCAGACAAGAGAAGCTTGAACGCGCCTTAAAAATTGCTGAAGCACAAAAAATTGCCACCGTAAAATCATCTCAAGCCACACTCGCATTTTTAGCTAGAATGAGTCATGAGATCAGGACGCCATTGTATGGCATTTTTGGTATGGCAGAGGCTTTATCTTTGACTCAACTTAATGCTAGCCAACCAAATCTTTTATCTATACTCCAAAGCTCTGCCAACAATTTATTAACATTACTAAATAACGTATTAGACTTTTCAAAAATGAATGCTGGCAAGCTAACTCTAGAGCAAGTTTCGGTAGATTTTCAGCAATTATCACAAAATATTATCAACATTTTTTCTCATTCAGAAAAACAGAAATCTCTCATTTTCAATTTAGCTATTGATCCCAATATTACCCACAATTATTTCACTGACCCAACACGCCTCACCCAAGTATTTAATAATTTAATGAGCAATGCTGTTAAATTTACGCACCAAGGTCATATCACAATAGCGATTCAGTTATTAGAAAAAAAACGCTTAGGAGGCATGGCTTACGACACCTTAAATTTCTCCGTGACCGACACAGGTATTGGCATAGCCGAAAATAAACAATCATCACTATTCACTCCTTTTTTTCAAGCAGACCATGAAGTGACTCGTAAATATGGTGGTACTGGCTTAGGGTTAATTATTTGCAAAGAAATCATTCATGCCATGGGCGGAAATATTACGCTCGAGTCAACTGAGAATATTGGCACTTCTTTTCATTTTTATTTAACATTAAAACGTAGTAATAAAGAAAAAAAAACTATTGAACACAGGAAAAACACTCGGCTAACTAATTCAATAAATGATAAGCGCTTTAAACATTTACGTATTCTTATTGCCGAAGATAACCTTATTAATGTAATGGTATTGAGTGCACAACTTAAACGTTTAAATATAACAGCGGATGTTGCCAATGACGGCGACCAGGCATTAGCTAAGCATCAAGAAACGCCTTACGACATTATTATTTCAGATTGTCATATGCCAATAATAGATGGCTTTGAATTAGCACAAAAACTGTCAAAACAACAACAACAACAACAACAACCCAAAAAACCGCTGTGGTTAATTGCTATTACTGCCGATGCTTTAAATGGTAGTGCTGAAAAGTGTTTAGCCGCAGGTTTTGATGATTACATTGCTAAACCATGCCCTCAAGA
>Ga0307492_10000994_pt1 | contig 11844 bp, 5 predicted proteins | sample SI3LmetaG_FD_202365 | JGI IMG/M metagenome (GOLD analysis project Ga0307492, IMG submission 202365) | Sea-ice brine microbial communities from Beaufort Sea near Barrow, Alaska, United States - SI3L | ecosystem: Environmental > Aquatic > Marine > Coastal | place: USA: Alaska | collected 2017-05-06
GCCACGCAGCGATACCTCTGCCGAGCCGTCACCCACTACGGTTTTAAGTCGCTCCCCCATGGGGCCGCTATCGTCTACCTCACCATCATTCCAGCCATTGTCAATTGCTCCGCCGAATCCCGCCACGGCCTTGACCGTGGCGTTCAACAAAGATTGCAGACCAACGTCAATATCGCCGCTGACCGAAGTGATATCCAGCACACCGCCGTCGCTGAGGTGACCGCTAAGCATCACATCGCCACTAACGCTGCGCACTGACGCCTGATCAAAATGTTGCAGCATCAGCCGCTGATGACCTGACACTGTCTCGAAAGTGGCATCTGTGGCCGCTGACTCAATGTGCAAGTCGCCGCTAATAGCCGAGGCCCGCAGCCGACCGGTGCTGCCGTCGACCTCAATCTCGCCACTGACAGTACTTACCATCAGTTGCGAACCTATCTCATGGGCGAAAATATCACCACTGACGGTCTGCAGCTGCAGACCACCTTGAATATCTTTTGCCGACACATCGCTTGATACCCCAACAAATTTGACCCGGCTCAAAACAGGCACGTGAATGGTCAGATCCGAGCCGTCACCCCAATTGACGTCCCTCGAGGGCATCTGCACCTCGATGATGACATGATTACCCTTGACCTTGAAAACCAGCTTCTCTGCCAGATCGTCAAGCTCACCGGTAATCTCGACGTCAGCCTGCTCCCAGCCCTTTAGTGTCACATCACCACGGATGTTGTTAATGCTGATAATGGCATCTGCGGGAGCAGCTAGGCTCTGCCTAATCACATCGCCAGCAACGGCCTGGGTGCTGAGAATGACTAGCAGCGTGCCTGATAGGAGCGCCGATGCTAGTGCAGATACTGATATCGGCTGTCGGATTGCGTCACTCATCATGTATTCCAATATAAGTCGGCTGAACTCATTAGACACGTTCAATGAATAGATGGTTTGAATCAATTTATCTTAACCCTGAAATAGTTAGGGTCAAAGGCTCATCAGTCGGGCTGCACGATATTTCAGTTAGACGCCCTCCTGTCACAACATCCACTTAATCACTAAAATCTACCGTTTAGCGCCATAGACAGTCCGAGCACGGTGGTATTTGGCACCAATGCTATCCTTTCGGCATGGAGCGCGGGATTAAGTGATCCATTATTGCCAGCGAGCTGGTCAGGAGATATAGATGCACAGGTCGACGCAAGGCATGACGTTAGTTGAAATGATGGTGGTACTCGCCTTGATAGGTATCGGCATGACCATCGCCACACCTAGCTTTAATGCGATGATTAGTCGAAATCAGGCCGCCACTCAGATTAACGAGCTTGTTTCGGCGATTAACCTTGCGAGGAGTGAGGCGTCGAAGTCAAGTGGCTCGGTGAGCGTTCTGGCAAAGAACCCCGGCACCGGTTTCGATTTTATCGACGGATGGTGCGTTGTCACCGGCACCCCTGCCGACTGCACCGGTACCGTCATCAGAGACTTCCCCGCTCTCATCAATGTTGTCAGCGTGAAGTCCGAATCCGGTTCGATACAATTCAATAGCTTTGGCGAGGTAAATCCCGCCGCGACCCGCACCTTTAAATTTTGTTCTGAAGCAAAAGAACGCGTCATCACCATTACCCCAGTCGGACGCTCGAAGATTGCTGACGCAGTCGCTGCTGACTGCTAAACCCGCTGTAGCTGTCAATAGCTGTAGATGTAGATGTAGAGAGAGATGTAGCTGTAATGAGCCATTTATGTAAGGGCTTCACCCTAATTGAAATACTAATCTCGGTCGTGATTATGGCCGTCGGTGTGTTAGGCGCGACCGGGTTGCAACTTCGCGGTCTTGACGCCAACCGGGCCACCTATTTCCGCACGGAAGCCACCCATCTGGCGAATGATATCGTCAACCGCATGCAGGTGAACTCCGCCGATTACGCGATAATTGGTACCCCGAGCATTTATGTAACAGGTACGCCGCCAGTCGCCCCAACAAACTGTACGACAACGCCATGCGACCCCGACCAAATGGCCGGCTTCGATCTAGCCCAGTTGTATTGTGGCATCCGCTCGACAGATGCAGCCGGCGCCACTCACGCTACCTGCACGACACTCGGCGTAACCGGCTCGCTACCCGCAGGGACAGCCACCATCACCCGTGATACTAACGCCTACACCATTACTATTGGTTGGTCAGATAACAAAACCGGCACCTCCTCTCTCAGTCTTGTCAAAGGCACACTATGATAATGTCGTCTCGGATGAAGTCGCATCGATTGACAGCCCCGGGCTCTGCCTCCGGCTTCACCCTGATTGAAGTCATGATCGGCTTAGTACTTTCGTCAGTGATATTGCTTGGTATCAGCCAATTATTTGCAGCAAACTCAAAGACTTACAAGCTACTTATTGGTCAGTCAACGTTGCAAGAGTCTGCCCGCTTTGCTTTGGGCATGATGACGCGCTCTGCGCAGGCAGCCAGCTATCGTGGCTGCGTGGCCCCTGGTGAGGGATTAAACAAAACGTCCACTGATCTCTTGCCCTATGAGTACGACCTGAGTAACTCGATGCGTGGATTTGATGGCAATGGCGCGAACTGGTCTCCTTCAATTACCACCGTGATTCCCAGCTCGGTCGGTGCCACGAACATAAATACTTATGCTGATCTTGGCGCGAGCACAGGCATCGATACAACGACCATCCAAAATAACACAGACATTCTTAACGTCACCTACATCACTGAACGCCAGTTCCGCCTCAATGCGGACATGCCCGGCGCGGCAGATATCCCGGTCAGCGGACCAAGCGGTACAGCCACGGCAACCACGGCAGAGATTGCCAGTAGCTTCCCGGTCAACTCATTGGCGATGATCTACGACTGCGAGAAACACACCGTGTTTGAGGTGACGGGTAGTGCCGCCGGCATTATCGAGCACGCATTGTCAACAGGCGCCTACGGTAACGATAGAGTCGCGCTGGCACCTTTCAACACCTATGAGACGGATGCAGCAGTCGCCCCTATCACCTCCGAGACCTACTACATTGCTCCAAGCTTAGATTTGAATCGCATTGGCAACTACCCCTTGTCGTTGTGGCGCAAGACCGGTGTTGAAGCGCCTGTCGAACTGATCGCTGGCATTGAGGATTTGCAACTGCAGTACGGCATGGATACCGACAATGACGGTGTGCCGAACCTGTATCGCGTCCCCATTGCCGGCCTAGACTTCGATGAGGCCGTCGCGCTGCGTATCACAGTAGTCACAAATTCTGTTGATGACGTGCAAGCGACCCTCCCGCCGACCCATGGCTGCGCTGCCACACCGTTCTATCCGACCGGCCAACCTTGCAAGGACGCGACCATTGACGGTTTGTTGAGAAGATCATTCTCACAAACTATCGCACTGCGTAACCGTCGATGAACGCTTCGCTGATGGGAAAAAAAAGCTTTCAAGGAATAATTCCATGATACAGGTTCGCTCACAATCTGGCGTCGTTCTGGTGATGACACTCGTCATCCTATTGGTTGTCACGCTACTAGGCGTCTCTTCCATACAATTAACAGGACTACAGGAGCGCATGAGTCGTAACGCTAGCGACGCGGCCTTCGCGTTCGGCAGCGCTGATGCCGCGCTGCGTGCTGCTGAAATTGCCGTTGAAGCGGAGGATAGCCTAGATAGTTACACCAATGACGCTGCCACAGTCGACAATAAATATTCGATTGAAGCCGTTAACAGCGCACCCATCTGGTTGAATGCTACCTGGTGGGACACGGCTGCTAACGGCATTGTTGTGGCGAATTACGGCACTACAGCGGGTACTAATCGAGAACCAAAGTATCTCATCGAATTTATCAAAACATCAACACCCGGCCTAGACGTCACCAATATCGGTAATGTCGGCAGTACGATAAGCGCCGAGGACACACACTACTTCCGTGTGACCGCACGTGGTATCGGCCGCACAGCTGGCGCGAAAATTTATATGCAAACCACTTATGGTAAGCAGTTTTAGCGACGACAAGAGAGCCAAGCAATGAACAGTAACTTGATCAGATTGACCAAAACGGTAACTGTTTCCGTCTGGCTCATTCTCTGCGCCTTTAATGCCTCTGCAGCGGAACCAATAGCTGTCGACGACACTTACAATGTGCTTGAGGGTGGTTCGCTGACCATCGCCGCACCTGGATTTTTAGCCAACGATTCTGACCCCGACGGTGATACTTTTCAGGCAGTGTCTTTTGACCCTCCTTTGACCGGCGTCACCGCATTCGCAGACGGCAGGTTTACCTACAATCATGATGGTGCGGAGGTTGCCAGTGTCTTTTTTGGCATTATCATCCGCGATGCGAGTGGTTTGGATAGCGTCGAGGCGGAGATCATCACAATCAATATCGATCCCGTCGACGACAATACTCCCGCAGTTACCGGGATCTTTAACGGCAGCGTTACAGAGGGCAATGTGGGGGATGCAGTCGTCACCGCATCAAACACTATCAGCATCACTGATGCCGACTTTCACCAATCTCCCACCTTCGCCACGAACCAAAGCGGCATCTATGGAACCGTCGACGTCACCACAACCCCGGGCAGTTGGGTCTACACACTTGATCAGAGCAAGGTTCAAGCGCTTGATGCTGGCGAAACGGTCACTGACGCCGTTGAGTTAGTCGCATCCGATGGCACAGTGCAGATTATTTCTATCACCATTACCGGCACCAACAATGTAGCAACCCTTCCTAGCCCCGTTGTTGCGCTCGAAGAGACTGACACCACCTTATCTACAGGTGGCACATTAACGATTACTGATCAGGACGCGTCTCCAGCAACGATAGTCCCTCAAAGTATTGCAAAGGTCTATGGTGCTTTCAGCATTGATGCGGCCGGCGTCTGGACCTATGTAACCAACAGCGCGACGGCTGCCGACGTTCTCAACGATGGCCAAACCGTTAGCGAGGTCCTTAACGTCACCACCACTGACGGTGGCAGCGCCACTATCACCGTCAACATCACTGGCACCGAAGACATCTCCACACTCACGAGCGAGACCAAGACCATTGTCGAAACCGACGCCGTGATCAGTACCAACGGGGCTTTAGTACTCAATGATAGAGATGCCGCAACAGCTAGCGTCACCACTCAGACCAATACATCCGGTACTTACGGTGTGTTCAACATTCTCGCCTCTGGCGCGTGGACTTATACCACCAGCAGTGACGGTGCGGCCGATACCATAACGTTGGGTCAGACCAAGGCAGAGACGTTCACCGTCTCTACCACAGACGGCCGAAGCGCGACGGTCAACATCAACATCACCGGCACCAACGATATAGGGACCCTTACTTGCCCTGTTGTTGCGCTCACAGAGACTGACACCACTTTATCCACTGGTGGCACATTAACGATCACTGATAAGGACGCGACTCCCGCGACAATTATCCCTGCAAATATTATAACGACCTATGCTAATTTCGGCATTGACGCGGCCGGTGTCTGGAGTTATGTCACCAAGAGCCCGACTGCTGCCGACATTCTCAACAATGGCGAAGCCGTTCGGGAGGTCCTTAACTTCGCCACCACTGATGGTGGCACCGCCACTATCACCGTTAACATCACTGGCACCGAAGACATCGCCACACTCACGAGCGAGACTAAGACCCTTGTCGAAACCGACGCTGTGATCACTACCGACGGGGCTTTAGCACTGAATGATAAAGATGCCGCAACAGCTAGCGTCACCGCTCAGACCGAAACAGCCGGTACTTACGGTCTGTTCAATATTCTTGCCTCTGGCGTGTGGACTTATGCCACCAGTAGTGACAGTGCGGCCGATAGCATAACGTTGGATCAGACCAAGGTAGAGACGTTCAACGTCTCTACCACAGACGGTGGCAGCGCGACGGTCAATATCAACATCACCGGCACCAACGATGTCGCTGCTATCACGGCAACAGATGCTACCGGTGATGTTGAGGAAGACAATATTCTCAGTGTCAGCGGCAGCCTAAGCGTCACTGATGGCGATGCCGACCAGGCAGAGTTTATTGCCCAAACTGGCATTGCTAGCACCTACGGCTCCTTCAGTATATCAACCAGTGGTGACTGGCAGTTTGTTCTCGACAACGCCAGCGTTGCAGTCCAGGGGCTGACCTCGAAATCAATAGCACCGGAAGAATCATTCACTGTCTTCAGCAATGACTCTTCCGCTTCAACCACAGTGAGCATCACGGTCAATGGCATGGGTGATGACCCAGTACTGGCTGCCGCAACCATCGACGTCCCCGAAAACGCAGATTCTGGCGCCGAGGTGCTTGACTTACTCGCCCTCACCACAGACAAAGATAGCGACGAGACATTTACTTACTCCATTTTATCAGGGACGTCGTTGCCGGCGGAATTCACGATCGATAGCGCCACCGGCACACTATCCGTCAGCGACTACGCACCGGGCGAAGCGTTGCTTGACTTTGAATCAGCGACGGCGCCCAACCCGTACATATTAACTATTCAGGTTATCGATTCTAGTGAAGGTAGAGTCGCAACAGCACCTATCACCATTAATATTATCGATTACAATTATCAGCCTGGCGATACCCTGTGCGAGACCTACACAGGGACTACTCCCAATGGCATAGTCGCGGCGACAGACCTTGAGTCAACCTTGGATCGTCTTGGCCTCTTCACCCCAGCAAATCCCTGCCAGCGCGTTATCCTAACCGGCCTTAACTATCAGATGGATGAAGGTAATCTGCTGAGTGCCGTTATCGGCACCGACGGACTTGGCAATGCCGTTACTGTACCTTCTGATGTGGGCAATATTAATTACCGTGAAGCCCTCGATGCCAAGATCATCAACGACCAGGACCAGACGTCCGACTTGAATTTTTATCTTGTCGGCGAATCAATCGCCGCAACCGGCGGTCAACTTGACTTCAAAAAAGGCGCTGACCTGAAGACTACCGGTGAGTTCGAGTACACACCAGACGCAGGGTTACTTGCCGCCCAGGCTAACCCATTTATCGGCGAGTTTATTTACCAGGCATGTGACAGAGCTATCGAAGACTTCCCTACCGGTGAAACCAAGGCTGATAGATGCGCCTACGGTGTTGCCAGAATCGTAGTGAAACCAGCGGTCTCGGATGGCGCCAACGTCGACACGAACCTGCAGTATAACGACCTGTCACAAGGCCCGCTGGAGTTGCCACGGGCGGCATTACCTAATGTATTCGTGGTCATGGACAACTCTGCTGATCAAGCTTCAGACATATTAACTGACCAGCTTGAAGGACTGTATCAGTATGATAGCAGCGGTGGCGGCACACCTGCAGGCAATGCCGCGCCGGTTGCGATCAGCGACAGCTATCAAGTGAATAACGGTACGGGCGCCAATGCAACGATAACAGCCACTGCCGGCATCGGTGGGAGTGGCGTGTTGGGTAACGACTATGACGCCGAGTGCGATGCACTCACCGTGACGGATACCAGTAGCGGTAATAATCCGAAATACGGAACTCTCACGCTGAACAACGATGGTAGTTTTACGTATGTTCATACGGAAACGAACAATAATAAAAAACTTTTGAGCGACCAGTTCAGCTATACCGTTAGCGACGGGACCACATCGAGCGCTGAAGTCACGGTGACTATTAGCATGATTTCAGGCACAACACCCGTCCTTACAGACTCAGGCAATACTTGCACACCCGGTGGCACAGCAGACAGTGGCGCCGATTCAGACACAGCTACTCATCTATTTGAGAGCATACCCGGCGGGACACAAGCGCCAACTGAAGCCGATTTACCCGGCCAAGGTCTGTGGCGCCTGCGTAATTCAGACTTCAACAAGGTCTACTATAACCCAGCGGTACTCTATGAGCCTTGGTCCGGTTCGCGAGTCAACAATCAGCCTTTTGAATTCAGGGAGTTTTCGGGCACGACGATGACAGGATTCGATGAGATCTACACCGAAAAAGGTGAAGTGACGCTCAGCAATGCACCTGAACTTGCCAAATACTATATCTGGAACCAATCGACCGCATACGAAGGCGTTGGCACAGACGGTAATGACGACGATGTTGTGGATATCAACGAGCAAGGTAAGCTCATTGAAATTGTTACCGGTGTCGTACTGCCACCCAAAGCCATAACGCGAACTGATTGCGCAGCTGATCCCTGTACCTATGAGGAGGAGCTGAAAAACTTTGCGAATTACTACACCTACGCTCGTACACGCCTGAACACATTTAAGGGCGCACTGTCGTCGGTCGTCGCGAGTGCTGAGAATATGAACGTGGGCTTCGGCGGCTTTCAGGGCCAAAGCAACAACGTCCCCCTGGAACTCATGCTTGAATCGCCATTCGCTGGCGCCAAGAAAATACTGCTAGACAACATGCTCAGCATGAAGACGCCTTCTTCCGCCTCGGCGGCCTATGCGGCTCTCGATAAGGTGGGCTCGTATTATGAGGGTGACAACAGCAACTCCATCATTAGCGGGATCAGCGGTTCCCCCATCACTTACTCTTGCCAACAGAACTTTGCGCTATGGGTGAGTGGTGGCGTCGCCGGCACCAAGGCCTTTAATCCCGGCGCAGGGGTCAACGATGAGAATATCGATGGTGACCTGCTGTTTGCCGGCAATGTATCAAGCATCACGCCCGTGCCCGTTGCTGGTCCGGGCACGAATATCGGCACACTGACACTGGTAGATTCTGGCCGTTGGTCGTACGTGCTCGACGATGCCGAGTACGCCGCGGCCTACCCCCTCGGCCTGGGTGATGGCCAGGTGGTTTTTGATAATTTCACCGTCAGTGACGGCACCTACTCCAAGACCGTAAATGTCGCTATTACAGGGGTTCTTAATGGCGCGGATATTGTTGTGCCTACCCCGCAAGAAGGGGGGGGCACAGTAGCAGGCAACACCGACTGGGACGGTGGTCGCTATGGCGACCAGCAGCCCGTGGCCACCGGCAACAATGCGCTTGTCAGCTTGGCTGATATCGCTATGTATTATTACGAACGTGACCTGTCGCCATTGGCTGATGAAGTACCCGCAACTGAGCTGGATAAAGCAGGCGCTGATGCTTCAGCGTTTGGTGGCACGGCGTTAGATCCTAACATGCACCAGCATATGTCGACGTTCGTGGTGGCCTTTGGTGTGGGTGTGCCCGATAGCCTAGGTATCACTAAAGAGGCCGTTTACAGCCAGCCCTACACCGCGCCCTTCGAGTGGACGCCCGCAGTCGGCGGTGGCGTATTGGATGTCGCGACAGAAGAAGGTCGCCTAGTAGATCTGCTGCACGCGGCGGTCAACGGACGTGGCGACTATCTTAGCGCCGGCAACCCGGACGGACTCAAATTGAACCTCGAGAACGCCTTTCTGCAGTTTTCTCAAGCCATCGGTACGGCGAGTGCGGTGAGCTTTAACTCCCAGGAAATTCAGGAAGGCACGAATGTCTTCCGAGCTTTCTATAACATCCGAGAGAACACCGGTGATTTGGTGGCTCAGGAACTGGATCCAGTGACAGGGCTCGGGGATGTTAATTGGAGCGCTGCCGCCAAACTCGACACACGCTTCGACTATGTCACTGTGCCTGACGCTACCGGACAGACTGACAATCGACAGATTCTGAGTTACAACAGTGTCACCGGCTCGGGCATCGCCTTCAAAGCGGCTGAAATGAGCACGACCCAGACAGATGTACTGGACCTGGGCACCAATGACACCGCCTTACTGGCCGACCACGTCAACTACTTACGCGGCGACGCCAGCAATGAGCGACCAAGCGGCAACTTGCGACCACGGCCAGCGGAATTAGGACGTATGGGTGATGTCATCAATTCAACACCCGTGTTCTATGGAGCACCCAACAGAGAACGACGAGAAGCAGAGCCGTTTGCTCAGCTCAAAACGACGGATGGCAACTACGAGTCTTCCTACACAGCCTTCCAGGCAAAGTATACAATCCTGCCAACGCCGATTGCGGGGGAAAGCCCCGACCCCGCATTGATTAAGCGTACCGGTATGGTCTATGTCGGCTCTAACGATGGCATGCTGCACGGCTTCAACGCCAATACCGGCGACGAGGTGTTCGCTTATATACCCGAATTATTGATCACCGGTGCCTACAGCCAACGTCTAACCCAACTATTGGGGGATGACTACGCCCACCGCTTTACGGTCGACCTGACCGCAGGGGTTAATGACGTCTATATGGACCTGGATCCGACGGGTACATCAGATCCCGAATGGCTGACCATGTTGATTGGCGGTTATCGCGCTGGCGCCAAAGGTTATTTTGCCCTGGACATTACGGATCCGACAGGTTCTGTGGAGTCGACGAAAGCCATCACGGAGGCAACCGCTGCCGACCGTGTTCTATGGGAGTTTGACGACACAGATGATTCTGCTGCAGTGGACGCCGGCCCCGATGCCGCAGGCAGTCTCGTTGGCTATCCACGTACCACCATCCTCGCTGGCGGCACGCAGACGGTCAGCGATCTGGGCTATACCTTTAGTCAGCCTACTATCGCGATAAGCAACGTTGTGCTCGATGATACGAACGCAGAAACCGCTATTCTGGATGGAAATCGCTGGCTCGCCGCCTTTGGTAATGGATACGAGAGCACGTCGGGCAATGCGGCCTTGTATATCATGTTCCCTGGTGGCGGCATTGATGGCGACTGGTGCAACCCGGCTAAAAACGATATTGATCCACTGTGCACCGACCTGACTGAAAATGACTTCGTCAAGATCGTTCTAGAAGGCCGCTCGTCCACGGGCGTTCCCAACGGTTTGTCTCAGCCGCGGGTCATTGATACCGACGGAAACGGCACGGCAGACATGATTTATGCGGGCGATCGATTCGGTAATCTCTACCGCACCGACATACGTAGCGCTGACCCCACCGACTGGAGCAAGCCCGAGAACACCGTCCTACTGTTCTCGGCCACCCACTCCTATCAGGACCCGACTCTGGGCATACTCGTGGAGGCTCCTCTGGAGCAACCTCAACCGATCACGACCCAGCCTATCGTCGTGCCGCATCCTCAAGCAGAGGGCGGTGGATATATGGTCGTATTCACAACGGGTAGCTATATCTATGATGGCGATGACACCTTCGACGCGACGGTCGAAAGCGAGTTAAGGCAGAAAGGAACCGAGAGCATATATGGTATCTGGGACCGTTCGTTCGACGCTATTACTGTCGAGAAAAATGCATTGACCCAACGTAACCACAGGGCACTGAATGACCCCGTTCTCGGTACGCCGGTAAGAATATTTGACCCGGCCGATACGACTGTCATTGACTATGGCACCCCGGACCCAGTGACCAATATCCTCCCACGCGGCTGGTATCTCGACTTTGCCAATTTGGCGCCTGTTGGCGATGGTGTATTGAGCCTTGCCCAGACTACGCCGGAGACACCAAGGCTGGCACAGTACCCGGGCGAGAAGGCCATCAGAAACCTGCAGACCCGCGGTGGCATTGTGTTTGTAAACAGTGTCAATCCCAAGGAATTCGATAGCTGTAGCATTCAGGCCGGTGGTGCGGCTAATGCCTTTTGTCCCTCGCAAGGCAACCTCGAGTGCAACCTCGGCGCCATCTTCGATACCACGGGCGATGGTGATGTTAACGAACAGGATCAAAGCACATTAGCGGATGGTTCTCGCTATACGGTAGCTTCGATGTTCTTTGAGGGCTCGGTACCCACCGACTCGACGTTCATCGGCGACCAACGTGTCACGCAGTTGAGCGACCAGTCTCTGGCGTTCACCACCACTGACACCAACGATAGCTCGAAGGTGGGCCGGATCTCTTGGAAGCTATTGAAGAGTATCTCAGAGTGAAGATGGCTAGGCTGACTATAGGGA
>Ga0307492_10000995_pt1 | contig 11830 bp, 10 predicted proteins | sample SI3LmetaG_FD_202365 | JGI IMG/M metagenome (GOLD analysis project Ga0307492, IMG submission 202365) | Sea-ice brine microbial communities from Beaufort Sea near Barrow, Alaska, United States - SI3L | ecosystem: Environmental > Aquatic > Marine > Coastal | place: USA: Alaska | collected 2017-05-06
AAAATTCCTGCCGGATCTGCCTCGGGTAATAAGTTACGCTTAAAAGGACGCGGTATTCCGGCAAAATCGTCGGGTGATTTGTATGCTGTTTTACAGATCCGCTTACCGCCAGCAGATAGTAAAAAAGACAAAGAGTTTTACCAAAATATGCAACAGCAGATGGCATTTAATCCACGTACTAATTTGGGGGTATAGTTTAACATGACAAAGGAAATTATCACCGGACAGTTACTGGACGAACAATATTCACTAACGATTACCGAACTATGTGGTGCCTGTCAGGTGCAAATCCAATGGATTGTTGAACTGGTTGATGAAGGAATCCTAGAGCCGAGTGGTCTCGTCGCAGAACAGTGGCGTTTTCCTGGGGACAGCCTGCAACTAGCGCGCACGGTTAGGCGTTTGCAACAAGATTTAGAGATCAATATAGCTGGTGCAGCGCTAGTTTTAGATTTATTGGATGAGAATACTAGTCTTCGGGCACGCCTCAGCTCGATCGATGCACTGGGTTAGGAGGAAATAAGAACTGGTTATTTTGACGCTTTTACTGAAGAGTTTGCTGGTTTTCATCGATGTTACAGGTTACGAGTCGATCGTGATAGTTCGTTTAAACCAGTAAAAGAAAATTTCACTCTAATCGTTGTGCGGCTTTGTTATATTAGCTCTATTGAAAAGCCCAACAAACGCGAAAATTAGACTTTTAATATGGCTTGGTTAAATGATAATCCTTTTTAATACCGATTGAAATTTTTCTCATTTAAGAAAAGGAAATTGATTATGCGTTATTTCATCTGTATTGCTTTGATATTACTTACAGCAAATGCACCGGATTCTTAACCAAACTATTTATTTCCCATATATCCTGTTTGGTATTTTATATTTAGTCGGCAGTCAACAAAGCGCTTCGCAGCATGCAACTTCACACAGCGGAGAAGCAGAGTCGAAATTGTTTGGACATCTACACCACAAGCTAAATTAATTTCTAAAACAAAACCAACTAGAACTCTATTAGAATTTTCCAAAGCCTGCTGACCATATTGCAGTCATTTCAGTATACACGCTACTCTTGTGCCTTCATGCCAGTGAAGACGAGCAACTCGACTTCATCAATACTTATCTCGTAAGCTGGCTCAAAAAGTTTGTCTCGCAAGTATCACAATACGATTAAGGAGACTTTTATAGCGTCTTAGCTGGATTAACTGGTGCATGGATCAAATCAAAAGCTGAATGGTTAAGCTTAGAGCCAAACGAAATTTAAAAAAATAGTAAACTAATGGAGTTCTGGGGACATAAAAATTGCCAATCAATTGGACGCTCATAAATTTTATTTATGCTGATCAAAAATTTCGGAATAGAACATCTAATAAAGAGTTGCAACTATGGCTGTACAATTATTTGTACTATTCTAAATGCGCACTCTCAGTATTGATTATGAACTCAGAGTTGAATGATGAAAATTAAGATCATTAGTGTGAACTAGCGAAGCTTATTATTTCACAACGTTTTAATGATTTTATTGATCACGATCAAGAAATACAATTTTGAAATACGATACCATTTTAGCAAAGAGAATGAATATTTATCGAATTGCAGGGGAGCAATAAGTGGATAGATTTTCGAACATAATATTTGTCAGCAGTTTTAATGCTAACAAACGCGTTGCACTTGAGCAGGCCATCGAACTAGCAAGATTAAATCAAGCAAAGTTCACTATTGTTGGTTGTATTGAGAACTTAAAAAATCGATTCTGAATCACCCTAAGAATGACTCTTTATTAGATAAGACGTTGGCAGTTAAATGTGAAGAGTTATTAAGCTTTTTGAGTAAAACACCTATTAGTGGTGTTCAAATGGAAATCAAAGTATTTTGTGGTCACCCTTTTGAATATATTTCTAGAGAAGTTGTTGAATTTGGTTGAGACCTATTAATCAAACCAATTAATAGAACGAAGAGTATTAAGAATGTCCTATTTGATAGTTTAGATATAAAGCTGCTGCGAACATGTCCGTAGCCGGTTTGGTTGATTAAACCTACAAAAAAAGGGCGTTAAAAAAGTCGTCATAGCAATTGATAATGACCCCATTTAATACGCACATGCTCAAAATGGCTGTATCGCTTTCCTTGTTGGAATTTAGTAAATTACATATTGTTCATGCATGGCCGTTGGTGCATGAAAACTTATTCAGATCTCCGAGGCTAGGTTTTACAGAAGAAGTCGACATTATGGTTAGAGACGAAGAAGATTCTCATAAAAGATGGCTTTTAAGTAGAGTAGGCGAGTGTTTGAACTCACTATAGTGAAGCTACCAGAAGTTATTTAGAGCCACACGTTCACTTGAAAAGGGCGATGCAAAAGAAATAATACCGAGGATTGTCCACGCGTTAGGTGCCGGGCTTCTGATTATGGGAACAATTGGTCGCAGTGGGATCAATGGCTATATTATAGGGAATACTTCGGAATCGATTATTTCGAATATAGACTGCTCAGTATTAGCGGCTAAACCGGAAGACTTTCTCAGTCCGATACAACTAAATTAGTTGAATAACGTTAGCCGTATTAGTATGAATTTTCTATCAATCTTTTTGGAGTAGACAAAAAATGAAAATTATCACAATCCCCGTCAGCGATAGTCCAGAGTGTGCCATTGCTTTACATCACGGATTCACATTGGGAAAGAAAACAGGAGCTAGTGTCATAGGTTACCATATTAGACCTCACACTTATTCAGACGCCCATTTGGCGAAAAGCGATCTCAATAGCGAGAGTCCTAATTTGTCTTGGGAAAAACTACTAAACGAAAACACAAACAATAATACACATATAAAAGCACAACTGCTGTTTGAAAAGTTATTAGAACAATACGATTTTGAGTTAATCAATAAACCTAAATATGGCTCGTATGCGATGTGGATGGAGAAGGTTGGTTCGCCAGAAAAATTGTTTTCTATCATTGGACCAGTCTCCGACTTAATTGTGGTGTCTAGACCTCTTAAAAAAAGTCGCTCAATGGCAAGAAGGATCATGCTGAGTGCCGTTATGAATTCTTCAACTCCGATATTGGTATTGCCTCAAAAAAAGGTAGCACCACTCGGAAAGCGTATTTGCATTGCCTGGAATCAAAGTAAAGAAGCAATGCTAGCCGTAAAAGCGGCTATTCCTTTACTGCAAGATGCCGATGAGGTAAATATAATTTCTAGCGGAGCCGAGAATATGCTCGGCCCAAAGGTGAGTCACCTGAAAAAGTACTTACTTTATTGGAATGTGAAAGCAAATCACATTAAAGTGAAAGGAAAAAATGATGTGGAAGTTTTATTAACTGGATACAAACAATCAAATTCTGACTTGCTTGTTATGGGAGGATATAGTCGAAGTAGAATGAGACAAATTGTATTTGGCGGTGTCACAGAATACATGCTAAATGAAGCTCGGATTCCAGTTTTTATTTTACACACATAGAGTGTAGCAGATCCGACTTGATTTGCGCGGGTTTTGGAGTCACCCAATGGTACCATTATTCTTTTTAAAAGCCATGACAAGTTCAATTCAAAATACAGGTATAAGAATATAAGTGTAAATACAACGGGAATTAAAGCCAATAACGTAGACGCCAGAAAACTTTACCTAGTAAACGTTGTAACCAGGTTTGCTCAGATAAGTGAGTGATGGTGATCAATTCTGATTGAGCAATTAGTTGTTCAAATTTTTGTTTCAATGTTTGTATAGATGATTTTTTTGTCACTATAATATCCAATTCCAGATCGTGTAAAAAGCTTCGGTGATTCAAATTGGAACTACCGATAAAAAGAAGGTCATCTAGTAAAATTGTTTTGGCATGCATGATTTTTTTATCGTATTCATATATTTTTATGTCGGCATTTATAAGCTCTTTGTAATAAGTGGTGCTCACTAATGGAAAAAAAATGACATCTGAGCGATGTGAGATCAGAATTTTTACGTCGACATCTTTACTTTGAGCGTGCTTAATTGCATTGATGAGCCGTCGTGAGGGTAGTAGATAAGCGCTTATAATCCAAATTCTTTTTTTACTGGATCTTATCAACTGAATAAGCTCAAAGTTTTTGCGTTGGCGTCTCACAACATTATTATTGGTTCGAAAGGGTAGCCGTTTTTTGCCGATAGTGTAACGACCCTGAACTCGCCAAATGTCTTCAAAACTCTTATACAATTCTAAAACCTTACTGCCTGTTAATCTTACTCCGCAATCAAACCAACTAATTATATTATGACCTTTACTTAGATGGGAAGCTGAGATATTAATACTGCCACTCCATGCAGTTTTTTTGTCGATAATATAAAGCTTTCTATGATCTCTTTTGTTTACTCTGGAAATAAGATAAACAAGTTTGAGGAGAAATCCTCTGGCTATGTTAATTTCTTTATAGAAGGATAGCTGCCACGGTAATGGATGATAAATCTTCACTTCAATACCAGCTGTCTTCAATTCTACGATGTGTTCCACCTCCCAATCTAAGCAGCCCGCACCGTCAATAATGAGCCTGACTTTGACCCCCCGTTTAACGGCTATGATCAAACTACTGATGATACGTCTACCAAGTTGATCTTGAGAAAAAATATAACATTCTAACTCGATGGTTTCTTTAGCTAGGTCTAGCTCAACCATCAGCTGCTCAAAATAGTCGTTCGCATTGAAATAAAGCGATTCACTCGCCCAATGTTGTAAGCAGTTAATTAATCGAGCTGGAGTGTTTTTTACCATTTACTTTATCTAAGATTAACTTATTTTCAATTGGATATTCATCTGATATTTTACCGAACAAATCAAAATACAAAATTAAAACTTGAGCTTGTAACAGATAACGCTATTTTTAAGCTAGTTCAGTTCATTTCCCTCGGCGGGCTCGAATGCCAGTGCAACGTCGTGTACACCATTAGTTACCAGGTTGAGCCATAACATTTGAATGGGAAATAAAGTCAAAGCTAGTCCGGCGAACAAACTAAGAATAAATAAAAATATTTCTGCAGGGCCAGTTGAGATTAACAGGAAGACTACTTTTCTGATATTGGCATAAACCACACGACCCTGGATTATTCCTTTGGCTATGGAAGAAAAATTATCATCGGTTAAAATCAAATCGGAACTTTCTCGGGCAACATCAGTGCCTCTTTTTCCCATGGCAATGCCGACATGCGCTGATTTTAACGCAGGGGCATCATTAACACCATCACCAGTAACCGCAACAAAATGGCCTTGCTGTTGCAATTGCTCGACGATGATTTGTTTCTCTATTGGTTTAACTCTGGCAAACACATTATTTTCGCGGACAACTTGATTTAGCTCGGCAACATTATTTTGCGCAAGGCTAGTGATAGTTTCTCCTAAAATTACTTGTTGCTCTGGCTTTAAAATGCCTAACTTGTTCGCGATGGCTTTGGCTGTTTCCGGATGGTCACCAGTTATCATGGCGAACTGTATTTTCGCTTTTTTACATTGGTTGACCGCTTCGATAGCTTCTTGTCTTAATGGGTCAATAATACCTATCATGCCGACAAAAGAAAGCCGGTTGAGTTCGGACTTTAATTGTTTGGGTATTTTGCTTAACTTTTTATCGGCAAACCCTAATACTCTATAGCCTTGTGATGCTAGTTGATTAACTTGATCCAAAACTTTTTGTGCTTGACTATCTTCCATGTCACACATGCCAATTAGCATTTCGACGCTACCTTTAATTGAAAAAGTAAAATGGTCATCTCTTCTGTTTAAAGCCGCACTAAAGGCGTTTTCTGACTCGTATGGAATACGTGAAATTTCCGGATGGTCTTGCAGTAGTTGCTGATGAGATTCGCCGAGTTTGTTATATAAAACTAGAAGGGCAATATCGACCTGGTCGCCTTCTGAATGCCATTGAGCATCTTTAAAATAAAAATCTGATTCGTTACACAATGCGCTAACTTGACAAAGATGTTCTACCTCGGGAAGTGCATTTGAGCCAGCTAATTGATTTTGACTATCTTCTAAAGTTATTTCCCCATGAATGTCACGCCCCTCTCCACTGACATTAAAAATTTGACCGGAGGGCAGTAGTATTTTTTGCACGGTCATATCATTTACTGTTAATGTACCGGTTTTATCAGAAGCAATATAAGTACAAGAACCGAGACTTTCTACCGCCATTAACGAGCGAACTATTACATTCACTTTTGCCATACGCCATACGCCGCATGCCAATCGCGAGAGCTACAGTAATAGCCGCCGGTAATCCTTCGGGGATAGCTGAAACTGCCAAAGCAACGCCAAGAAAGAAGATTTGGCCAAGGGGCTCGCCTCGCAGCAAAGAGATAATAAAGATCAAACTAATGATGATTAAAGTCGCGATGGTGACGATTAAAGTGAAACGTTCAATTCGTTGCAATAACGGCGCTTTTATTTGCTCTTCTTGATTAACTACAGAAGCGATTTTGCCTATTTCTGTGTCGTTACCCGTATGGTCAATCCGGAGCATTCCTCGACCTTTTACCACTGTGGTGCCGGCGAAACAATGCTGTGCATTTGATAGCTTATCGTCTAAAATTGCTTTAGTTGAAATGGTCTTATCTATGACTATCCTATCTGAAATCATTGGATGTTTTAAAACGGTTTGAGACTCATCGGTTAACATTGATTCATCCAATATTAATTGATGAGTTTCTATACAAACGCCATCTGCGGGTACCCGATCACCCGACGCAAGAAAAATAAAATCATCAACAACCAGCTCTTTCGAATTAATTTTGAGGGTATGACCGTCTCTGAGTACATTTGCCATTTGAGGCACTAGGGCATTAAGTGCGTTAGCGGCTTTTTCGGCTGAATATTCTTGAAAGCTACCGATCGTGGCGTTGAGCATTAATACCGCGAATATAAAAAATCCGTTGAGCGTTAGACTGAGTACAAAAGAAACGAGTGCTGCGATTAACAAGACGTAGATAAACGGGCTTTTGAACTGTTTCAAAAATAGTTGAATAAAACCCGGTGGTTTAGATTCTGGAAGCGTATTTGAACCATCTTTGAGTAACCGTTCAGCTGCTTGTTGTGAAGTTAACCCAGATTGTTTTATTTTGATTTGCATAGATGATTGGCTTTAATCGTTTGGTTTATTCAGCACGTAAGGCTATTACTGGTTCCAGTTTTGCAGCTTGACTTGCGGGTCTCCATCCGGCGATGATACCGATTAAAATAGAAACAGCCAACGCCAGCAACAATACCCATAGATTGAAGCCTACCGGGATTCCTGGCAACAACAATTTTGCCACAAATAATAAACTCATGGCGATAAGGTAGCCGATAATACCGCTGTTGATTGCCAGCAACACAGCCTCACCAAGAAAAAGAGAACGAATTTGATGTGGCGCAAACCCTATCGCACGCAGTAATCCCACTTCATGGGTGCGCTCGGTGACTGTAATGGTCAGAATGGTTACGATCCCGACGGTGCCAACTAGTAACGAGATGGCACCTAAACCCGCCGCCGCATATTTTACAAAGCGCAGAATTTTATCCAGCGTTTTTAACATATCATCCTGAGTAATTAGGGTGAAATCTTGCATATTATGGCGCTGAATCAATAGACTTTTTACCTGCTTTTGAAAGGTGGCAGTTGTGATCTCTGGACTATAGAATATATCAATCTCCATTAGAGACTCTCGATTAAATAATTGTAGCCCTTTAGCTGCTGGAATATAGACCATGTCATCGAGGTCTACCCCCATAAATTCGCCTTTGCTTTTTAATACGCCAGTGACCCGAAAACTTTGTCCGCCAATATGGATTTTGTTACCAATGGCGCGAGCATTACCAAATAATTCCTGTTTGACTAAGGAGCCAAGCACTGCAAATGTTCGCGGTTTCTGGATGTTATCATAAGGAAGAAATTTTCCCTTGGCTATTTCCAATTTCCAGGCTTCAAGAGCTGGAGCTGTAACACCAGCAACGTCAGTATAACGTCCGCGTTTACCCCATTTAACCTGAGCGGTTCCCATCACCACAGGCACCACCTGTTTCGCTGCGGGTAATCTGGCCAGGCTTTGCGCATCCTCTAACGTCAATGGACGTACGGTATTGAGTATGCCGCTTATTCCTAAAGTTTCTGTTTTGCCCGGTGTTATCGCTATAATATGAGTGCCAAACTGGGTGAATTCTTGTAGAATATATTGTCTAAGACTTTCGCCAACAGAATTAAGCAAAATTACTGCCGCAATACCAGTTGAAAAACCGAAGATAGTGAGTAGTGTGCGGCGTTTTTGTGCTGCTACGGCCTTTATAATCCACTGAAAATAATCTACAGTTTTCATCCCCAGTTCACTCCTTTAGCGCCAAAATGGGATCGACCGCTGCTGCCTTTGCCGAAGGTAACCAACTAAACACGAGGCCCACGATTAGTGCCGTGAGAGTTGCCGACAGGGTTGACCACCAGGGTATCGCTATTGGAACAGAAGTTAAACTATAACGAACGATAGCGACCAGGGCGTAGGAAAATATAATACCCAACATGCTGCCCAGTGTGACCAATAACAGAGATTCAACCAGAAATATCTTATGAATTTCTCTGGCACTTGCACCGAGGGATTTTAGTAAACCGATCTCCTGTCGTCGCTGGGATACTGAGATGTAGCTGACATTCATGATAAGAATACCCGCCACAAATAAGCTGATTGCCGCTATGCCACCGATACTAGCGGTCACTGCCAGCAGGATTTTATTAAATGCACCTAACACCGAGTCCTGACTGATCACAGTAATATCATCTTCTCCCTCATGTCGCTGGGCGATAATTTGTAGAATACGACGGGTGGTATAAGCTTCACTGCCTATCTGTTTAAGTTGCAGCAAAATGCGGAAAAGTGCAGGAGAATTAAATAACATTTCTGCCGAGCGAACCGGAATAATTGCCATGTCCCTTAAATCGATTCCCAGAGATTCACCTCTTTGTTGCAACAGACCGATGACGCGATAGCGATATTCTCCGATCCTTACCCTTTGACCGATAGGATTGTTTTTTGAAAATAACTCTGCCGCCAATTTAGCCCCAAGAATGCAAACAGGTGTTGCTTTATCTTGGCTGTTCTGAGGTAACATTTTTCCTTTCTCAAGATGCATATCACGCACCTTAAACATGTCGGCGTTGGTGCCTAATATGATGACCTCTCGGCTGAGGGATTGATTGCTTACAGTAGCGGTGCCCGCAATAATCGGTGCGACTGCCGTAATCGTTGGGATCGTTCTTAAAGCCTGGGCATCTTCCAGAGTTAGATCCCTAGGGGAGGTACCGTATATTGGCGGTGAACCACCGGTGGTTTCTTTACGACCCGGTAGTACAATCATCATTCTTGAGCCGAGCGATGCAAATTCCTGGTGAATAAACCGGCGCGCTCCTTCGCCAATACTGGTGAGTAGCAGCACCGAGGAAACTCCTATAGTAACAGCAAGTAGCAACATAAAACTGCGCAGACGATGTCTTATTAAAGCATGCCAGCTAAATCTCCAGAGATCCCTAAGTGTCATCGCAAACGGCCTTTTAAACTTGAGTTTTCCTGTGTGTTTGATGAGGTACCCAGTAATCTACCGTCCATCATTTTAAGCTGACGCCTGGCTCGACTCCCAAGGGTCGAGTCATGCGTGACTACCAGCAAGGTAATACCTGTCTGATTATATTTTTCCAGTATATCGGTTACGTCGTTACCCGAAGTTTGATCGAGATTGCCTGTGGGTTCATCAGCAAGCAATATTGAAGGTGCGGTTATTAATGCCCGAGCAATCCCCACCCGCTGTAACTGGCCACCAGAGAGTTGATTAGGTAGTTGGTCTATATGTTTTCCCAGACCCAAATCGTTCAAAAGAGCGATGACTTTCTGTCGTCTTTTTTTTGCTGGAACTCCGCTTAACATTAGTGGTACTTCTACATTTTCAACCGCACTCAGTCTGGGGATCAAATGAAAAGATTGAAATACAAAACCAATATTTTGTCGTCTTAGTGCGGCTCTACTTTCTTCATCGAGAGATTCTGTATTGCGTCCTTTTAACTGGTAGTGACCATTATCGGGGCGGTCGAGTAACCCAATCATATTCAGCAAGGTCGATTTTCCCGAACCTGAAGGTCCCATTAGGGAAATGTAATCACCCTGATTAATTTGTAGATTGATATCTTGTAATGCGTGCAGAGGTTGTCCGCCTACAATATAGGTTTTATTTAAAGACGTTAGCTCGATGGTCAAATTTCCTGTTTGCTGCGTGTCAGATTTGACTTGGCCTGAGTTGTTCATTGTGTTTTTGCTCTGGCACCGGGAATGATGCTTTCTGATATGGCTGAAACAAGAACCTGTTGCCCTTGCTTTAAGCCGCTGGTAACTTCGCTAAACTGCCAGTTATTGATCCCGATGGTGACATTTATTTTTTCAATCAAACCTTGCTCGTTGAGAATATAAACATAAGTATTATCAATGATGGCGCCAGTAGGAATACGTAAACTTTGGACTGAAGTTGCCAAAATAATTTCGACATCCACGCTATAACCCGCCAGCAATTGAGGCAGCTGTTGTGGCGCAAAACTGACCTCTACTTCGACCGTGCGCGCCTGTCTGGAATAATCTTGTACATAAGGAGCTATACGCTTTACTTCACCATTAAATGATTGCCCTCGAAATGCGTCAAGGGAGATCCTGACTGGCATATCGACTTTGATATGGCCGGCGTCGACTTCATCAATGGGCGCTTTAATATAATGGCAGTTGGCGGTAATTAAATCGACCGCAGGCGGGGTAGCAACACCAGGCGGAGAAGGGGTTAAAAATTCTCCCACCTCTCCAGTCACCTCGGCGACAGTGCCGTCAAAAGGGGCGATTAAATAAGTTTTATCCAAACTAGCTCGTGCTTGAGAAAATATTGCTTTTGCCTGTTCAATGCGAGCTTTGGATGCGGTACAGGCGGCCGCGCTCGAATTGGCCTTAGTGGTGGCATCGTCCCTTATTCTCTCAGACGTCAGTTTTTGTTGATCTAAGTCATTTTGCCTTGCAGATTCACGTTGATCGGCTCTAGACTGGATACATAAACTTTGTTTTTCGTAATTAGCAGAACCGATCCCAGCCTGGGCTGCTTCAACTTGTGCTTTGAGATCTTTATTCCAGAGTTGTAAAAGAGCTGCACCTTTTTTAACTTGCTGTCCTTCAACTACGTTAATAACAGCTATTTGTCCACCTAACGATAGAGCAAGGCGAGAGCGTTGACAGGCAGTAACTGTGCCGGCACGAGTATTTGATACAAGTGATTCTATTAGGCCAGGCTTAACTTCATAGGTTTCTACCAGTAGCATTTGAGGCTTGTTCAAAAACCAGATTAAAGCAGCAAGTGCCAATAAGAAAACGCCCCAGAGTAATTTTTTTAACATCAGCTTATCCTTGAATAAAACACAAAAATATCGTTTAAATTAATTATAAGCATACTGTCAAAAGCAGAAAATAATCCATGATCTAGATCATCATAGAGTCACTAAATCAGCATTATACTAGTCATAATGATATTTTTAAGTCATAAAAAAAGTCATTATCCTAGATTATTTCTTGCGATAAAAATGGAAGGTATATACATATGAATGGCCGCTTTTCTGGCTTTTCTTAACCCGAGTTGGGGTTAAATAGAGAGCAGTTGGTATTGATCAGGATCAATTTTCTGCGGAGGATACTCTGTAACATATCCTTTTTATGGGTTAAACCAACTAATCAGCAAACACACTACTTCAGGAGTTAGAACAATGGCTATTAAAGCTGACGTCCAAGAGACTATTGAAGAGAGCATCGAAAACTTAAGCTACAACGCGA
>Ga0307492_10000996_pt1 | contig 11810 bp, 9 predicted proteins | sample SI3LmetaG_FD_202365 | JGI IMG/M metagenome (GOLD analysis project Ga0307492, IMG submission 202365) | Sea-ice brine microbial communities from Beaufort Sea near Barrow, Alaska, United States - SI3L | ecosystem: Environmental > Aquatic > Marine > Coastal | place: USA: Alaska | collected 2017-05-06
AGAACAGGATATTACTCGCCTTGAGCATTACACGACCCAGCTGGCTTACGCAGTCAGTCAGTTTGCCAGCCAGGCTCGAAACCAAACCACCAGCGGCGACTTCCTCAGCGCATTTATGCAACCGGGCGCATTCGACCTACCGATAAACAGCGTCTATCTAATATTGGCTGATGGGACTTACTACCGCTTTAATGCCGGTAACCCCGCGCAACACTATTTGATCACCCAGGACGACACAGACGCAGCGGCCCGCCCGGCCAGTCTGCTGAGGACGCCGATCTGGCACTACTATTTTGGCGCTGAGCGGTCACTCAACTGGCGTCTTTGGCTCGACCCGGGGCAAGATTCAATGCTCCTGCTAACCCTGCCAGTACAGACCGATATCGGCAGCGGTCGGCAGCTGCTCGCGATCAGCCTCGACCCAGCGCAGTGGCTAGCCGTCCTAGGTCCTGATGTAAATCTGGCCATTGTGGCGCAGGAACAGCTAATAGTCGCGCCGTCCGATCGCCACAATAGCGCCAGTACCATCCGCACCAGCACCAGCTGGACCGGCAAGGAACTGATCTTCCAGCGTTGGCATCAGACGCAGCCAATGCGCTACCTTTACCTCGGTTTGGCTGTCACGGCCTTGCTCACCCTAGTGCTCAAACGGCTGTTCACAGCGCAACGTCGACAAAACCTGGGTCGCACGACTCAAGGCCGGATAGTCGATGGCTTACAATTAATCGCCTTCGAGACGGATAAGGCGACTAAGGTCATTTGGTGCCAGGGCGAATTGCCGACCGACTTTCAGCTCTTTCGCGTCGAACCCGGCGCCCGACTCAAGGACCTGTTCAGCCAGACGCCGAAACTACTCACCTATCTCCAGCAATCCCTTTCCGGTGACAGCCTGACTTACGAACTCAACGATAGCGGTCGCTTTGTGCGCGTACACCAAGCGCCGATTCGGTCTAAAGACAACCAGGTGATTGGCCTGTCGATCTTCATCCAGGAAATCACCGAACTGAAGAATCTTGAATACCAGCTCGACCATCAGCAGTTTCATGATGAATTGACCGGTTTGCCGAATCGACAGTTTTTTATGGAACAGTTACAACAGGGTTTCGACAAGGCCCGCCAACACCAGCAACCTATCGCTTTACTGGCCATGGAGTTCAGTGGTATTGGCCGGATCAACAAGCTCTTTGGCCATCAGATCGGCGATCAAATGCTGCAGCAGATCAGTCGCTCGACACAGCAATCTTTGCCGGCCGATGTCACCCTATGTCGTTACTCGAATGACGAATTTCTGCTCAGCACCGAAGTGCAACCGGATGATGATATTCAATTGATGGCCGAACAGCTGATCCGTATCGTTTCACAACCGACTCAGATAGCCGGCAACGAACTGTCCCTTTCCGTCAATATTGGCATCGCGCTATTTCCCCGTGATGCCAAGGACAGTGGCAGCCTGATCAGCAACGCGATCACCGCCATGCGCCATGCCCGCCAAACGGGCCGCAACACGCTCGATTATTTTTCCGTCGAAGAGGCCAAGCTCGTGCAGCAGAAGTGGCAATTGGAACAGGACCTGACGCTGGCTCTGCAGGCCCACGCCTTTGCGCTGCATTACCAACCCATTTTTGACCTCCGCTCGAATCGCTGCGTTGGCGCAGAGGCCTTGATTCGGTGGCCTGGGTCCCAGCTGGTGCCAGAGCAGTTTATTCCGATGGCCGAACAAACCGGTCTGATTTACCGCATGGGCTTGTGGGTGCTGGAAACCGCAATGCAGCAGTTGCATCAATGGCGCCGGGAGAGCCTGGCAATAGACTATATTTCGGTCAATCTATCGGTTAAACAACTGGATGATCCAGACTTTTTTAATCAGGTCGATGCACTGCTCGCCCGCTATCCGTTGCACGATGGTGAGATCATCTTAGAGGTCACCGAGTCGGTATTAATGAACCGAGACGAGGCCACGATTGCGCAATTTGCGCAATTGCGCGCGCGCGGCTTTCACCTGGCCTTGGATGATTTCGGAACCGGCTTTTCTTCCCTGACTTATCTCAAGAACTTACCGATCAATATTCTTAAGATCGACCGCTCCTTTGTTGAAGGCCTGCCCGGCAACAGCCATGACACCGCCATCTGTGAAGCCATCATTAAAATGGCTGTGACCATGGATCTGTTGTTGGTGGCTGAAGGGGTGGAGACGCCGATGCAAATGGCCTGGCTGCAAGAACAGGGGGTGGCATCCGCACAAGGCTACTTCTATGCCAAAGCCGTCTCGGCCACAGACTTCCTGGCCTATATCCCCAAAACGTCAACTAAGCCTGACCGATGACCAGCCCTAGATTGCTGTTTAGCCAATCCGGAGTGACCTCGCCCGAGCTGTCTTAGCGAAATTCTGAACCCTGCTGGGCCAGTCTCCTGATCTGTCGCAATACTGTCATTTGTAATTTTGCTACCATTCCCGCCGCCGACTGATCAGGATGGGTTATGAGTTCAACCATAGCAGTGTTAAATATTCCCAAATACCATGCCGATGAGATGATGGGTCGGGTGCATTCGATTGAAAGCTTTGGCACCGTCGATGGCCCCGGCACCCGTTTCGTAGTGTTCTTACAGGGCTGTCTGTTCCGTTGTAAGTACTGCCACAATCGCGATACCTGGGACCTCGACGGGGGCGAACTCTACACCGTCACTGAAATGGTCGAGCAGATACTGCCCTATGCCAAATTTATGGACGCGAGCGGCGGTGGCGTCACGGTTACCGGTGGCGAGCCGGTCCTGCAGGCCGCCTTCGTCGGCCTATTGTTTCAGAAGTTGCACCAGCACAATATCCACACCTGCCTGGACACCAACGGCTATGTCGGCACCTACAGCGATGAAGACCAGCTGATGATTGCCGAAAGCGACCTGATCATGGTCGACATCAAACACATCAATGATCATAAACACCATTTGCTGGTCGGCGTGTCCAATCAACGCACCCTGCGTTTTGTGCGCCATCTGGCGAGCATCGGTAAACGAACCCGGGTGCGCTATGTGGTCGTACCGGGCTATTCCGATGATCTGGACGACATCCATTCGCTGGCCCAGTTTTTAGCGCCCATGGCCAATATCGAGCAGGTTGAATTATTGCCCTATCACAATCTGGGCACTCATAAGTGGAAGGCCATGGCCCTAGAGTACCCCCTGGAGGGCATGCTTCCGCCGACGGACGCCAAGATGGTTGAAATCCAGAGCCTATTGGAAAGCTATGGCCTCAGTATTATCCGCTAAGCTAACCGCCCACTCCTGTGCTTTTGCGCCTAATCCTATATGCTGGGCCAACATTGATCCCACTAGGTACTATCCAGCTGGGCCGGTTACGGCGCATGGATGGTCACAAGGCGCCCCATGAAAATACTCTGCGATAGCCATTCTCATACCATTGCCAGCACCCACGCCTATAGCACGGTGCACGACTATATGCGCGATGCCCAGTTGAATGGTTTGCAGCTGTTCTCCCTGACCGACCATGGCCCAACCATGCCCGATGCGCCGCACCCCTGGCACTTTGGCAATATGAAAATCATCCCTCGGGTGGTCAACAATATTGCCATCCTCAGAGCGATCGAAGCGAATATACTGCCGGCACCCTTTGCCAATACCCGCGACCGCTATGTCGACCTGCCCGACGGCATGCTCGGTTATCTAGACTTTGCCATCGCCAGTTTTCATGAACCGGTCTTTGCCCCGGGCAGTCGGCGCGACAACACCCAGGCAATGATTCGGGCCATGGCCAGCGGCGTAGTACAGATTATCGGCCACCCCGGCAATCCCAACTACCCAGTCGACCAAGACGAGATAGTGCGGGCCGCCAAAGACCACAATGTGTTGCTGGAAATAAACAACAGTTCTTTTTTGTTGTCGCGCAATGGTTCCGAGCCCCATTGCCGGACCTTGCTCGAACTGGTCGATAAGCATGACGGCCGCATTAGCCTGGGCAGCGATGCGCACATCAGTTTAGATGTCGGCCGTTTCGATCGCACCCTGACCATCCTCGACGAACTCGGCTTCGATGAACGCCGCATCACGACCAAAACACCGGCCCGCTTTCTGGCCTTTTTGGCAAGTCATGGCAAGCCGGTTGCGAGCGAATTGGCGCCCTGGTTGGCCACCCTGCCGGAGCCTTAAGCCACAGGGAGTGTATGAACCAGATAGCGCTGTTGAAACGCCGCGCTGCGACCTCGCGCCCAGTATATCAAGGGCCAGGCCACCAGCAGGGTGAACAGCAGCCGCAAGCTCAATACCGCCGATAGGTCGGCGCCGATCAACAAGATTAGCAGCGTATCCTCGATCAAACTGTGACTGAGCCCCAACAGCAGCATGGCAGCAAACACGTCCATCGGCTTGATGCGGCCAGAACCGGCTTCGCGAATCAGCAAGCCGCCGCCAAAGGACAGTCCCAGGGTCAGGCCCACCAGCGTAATTGAGGTGGCCTGGCGGGAAATGCCAAACAGGCGCAACAGCGGTGCCAGGAGAAAATTGATCAGCCGTTCAATACCGATCAGCTTAAAGAGGCGCAGCACCGCAAGGAGCACCGCAATAACCACGAAGATGGCCACCAAACTCTGGAGTTGTTCCCACGCCCACGCCAACAGAGTCGGTTCCGGACCCGCACTGGGTTGCCAAACGAACAGGACCGGCTCCTGCAAACTGTCGGTCAGGCTGTACACCAGATGTAAGAAATAGCCATAGGCCAGACTGCCCAACAGGCGCAGCAGCAGGCTGAATCCAAGACGAACGCCGGCCTGTTGCGCCACCCGGACTTCGATCGGCACCGAGTGGCCGATCAGCATCATGCCGCCGATAACCGACACCTGAGCAACCGTCATAGCCTCATCGGCATGAGTAAATAAGACCAACATTCCGGCATAGATATTGGTCAACAGGCAGGTCGCCCACACCAGTGCCATCACGTCGGGTAAGCCCAGGCTGGCCATCAATGGCGCCAACAGCTGGCTCAACAGCTCAATCCCACCCAACTCCTCCAACAGTTTGATCACGATTAGGGTCGGAATCATGATCTTATAGAGGGTCCATGATACCTCTAAGATATCGTGCGGGAGGGCTTTCAGATGCTCGATGGGGCTTAGTGCGGTCATTGCAGGACTCATTCAGAATGCTTGGGGACGCCGGGCCAACGGCAGGGCGGGAATCGGCCCAGCGGATGCAAGCTGGGCGCATTGGGCCAAAAGGTAGGCTATATTAGCGGTTAATATTCTGCGAACCAGGCCTTTATGATGCAAGCCATTAAATTCTATCTTTTGATCACAGCCTTTCTGCTGGTCACGGCCGCGGCGGTAGCGATCCTGATCATCGCCTACCAGGGGCAGATCTCAATTGAGATCATTAGCCAGTCGCTGATCCGCCATGTCGATCAACGTCTGCTGGAGCGCGCCACCCAAGGTCTGATTGAACAGGAACTGCGGGTACAAAATGCCGCCCTATGGCTGGCTGGCGTGCTGTTATTGGCGATCAATTTGTTCAGCGCAGGCCTGATGCTTCGACGGCCCGGCCAAGGCCCCGGTTAGCTTGGCGGACGAATTTCCAGCCTAGAGGACATCGGCCTGGAAAAAAACGGGCGCCGAGGCGATAAACTTGGACTAATGGCGCAAAAGACTTTTACACTGGAAGCCACTTTTATCACAGGGCCGGTTGAGCGATGAATCTCGATAAAGCACACAAACGCATTAGCAAAAAGGCCAACAAAGGCTTTCAGGGCTTTCCACAGTTGATTATCACCTATTCCGGCCCCAACAGCGAACTGGCAACCCGGGTCGATATCAGCTTCATCGCGGAAGAAAACAGTGCGGCCCAGGTACAAACCTTTAATACCCAGACCGAGATCCGCAACGATGAAACCATCCAGACGACCCTGGTGAAAATCATGGACCGTTCCGAGGCCGCAACGGTCAGCCTGACCGAGGGCGTGCAGGCATTGGACTAGCTGTTAAGCACCCCGAGCGCGGCAAATCTAGAACTATAGCGCCTGGCTCTCCCCTACTCTGCCACCGGTCCAAACCCCGTCAGCCGGAGTTGCACTGACAAAAGCTAACCTTTTTTCTGGCAGAACTCTGAATCTCCTGTACAGTGACCTCTTCAGAAAGACCATAAGAGTATTGGCTGTATGCAGAAGAGTATTGCGCTGTTGTGACTACCGATTCCCGGGAACAGCATCTTACACAGGCGTTTCACCAGCGGTTCGCACAAGAACCGAGACGCATGGTGGATTTCATCCACCAGGGCTCGGTCGATGGCCTAGCCTATTGGGATCTGCACAAGCCGGAGCAACGTTGGTCCAACGACCAGTTTTGGCACCAGCTGGGCTACCCAGATATCGATACGATGGCGCTCAACCAAACTTGGCTAGAACACCTCAGCGACGGTGAACGGGAGCTGTTGCTCAAGACAACTGCTACTGCAGACAGCCAAAACGGATCCTGCTTTGATTTGCAAATGACCTGGCGCCATGCCAACGGCGACCTTCTGGCCGTTGACAGTCGCAACCTGATTTTCGCCGATACCTCGGCGCAGCGGGTTTGGGTCTTGAGTGTGCACACCGTCCGGACGATTCAGCAACTGGCCGCCATGCCCACGGGCGTCATCCATCTGCCCGAATCGGATCTCTTTAAGCATTATGTAATCGACTCATCACCCCATGCCATCCTGGTCATCGACAGCGCCGGAACCCTAGTGGCAACTAATAGTAAGGCCGAAGCCCTCTATGGCTATGCGCCCAAGACCTTGACTGGCTTGATGCTCGATGTCTTGGTACCGGAAACGAGCCAAGCCCATCTGCCCGTCTTGCTGGCAGCCTTATTCGACGCGCAGACCGCCGGCGAGATGGGCGCGGGCCGGGACATTCTCGGGTTGCGACGGGACGGTAGCGAGATTCCCATCGAGATCGGCTTCACGCCAATCATTGGCTATGAAAAAGAACTGGCGATCATATCCGTTATCGATATTTCGGAACGGAAAGCACTGCAGCATCGGTTTCGCCTAGCGCTGGAATCGGCGCCCACCGGCATGATAATGACCGATGCCCAGGGCGATATTACTTTACTCAATAAGCAGACGGAACTGATGTTCGGTTTTTCACGGCACGAACTGCTAGGGCAATCGATCAATAAATTGCTACCGGATTCCGCCAAAACGGCACATCCCAAACACCTACAATCCTTTTTTAATCAGCCATCGGCCCGCACAATGGGAGCCGGGCGCGAGGTCATGGGCCGCCACAAAAACGGTTCTGATATCCCCATCGAGATTAGCTTGAATCCAATCAATGACGGCTCCGATATAGAAGTCATCGCCGCCATTACCGACATTAGCCTGCGCTCAGACCAGCGGCGGGCCATCAGCCACTATACGGCCGAACTGGAATTGGTTAACAAAGAACTCGATCACTACGCCTATATTGCCTCGCACGATCTCAAGGCGCCCCTAAAGGGCATCGGGCAATTGGCGAGTTGGATTGAGGAGGATCTCGCCGACCGGCTAGATGACCGGACCCAACAATACCTCCACCTGATGAAAAACCGTATCGCCCGGTTAGAAAAGTTGCTCGATGACTTACTAACCTATTCACGAGCGGGCTGGACCCACGGCACGTTCAGTGAAATCAGTAGCCAGCAACTGGTCGATGACTGCTTTGCCTTGACCAATGCGCCCAAGGGCTTCACCTTGCGCAGTCAGCTGGGCTTGGCCAGTTTGACAACCCTGCACATTCCATTGGAACTGATCGTCCGCAACCTGCTGCATAACGCGGTCAAACACCACGACAAAAACACCGGATTGATAACCGTAACCGCAGAGGAACACAGCGACAGCTATCGCTTCACCGTGACCGATGATGGCCCCGGCATCCCACCTCAACATCATGCCAAGGTTTTTGAAATTTTCCAGACTCTGCGCCCGCGTGATGAAGTCGAAGGCAGCGGCATTGGTCTGGCCCTAGTCAAGAAAGCAGTTGAGCGTTATAAGGGTAGCATCCACATAGAGTCCAGCGGCCTACGCGGCACCACCTTTGTAGTGACCTGGCCCAAAGAAAAAAGCCTCAGACAACTGTTCAATGACGTCTGAGCAAGCCATGAGGCTGCAATAATGTTCCTCGCAGCTGATGACAGAGTGGCCAGGGGCACGGTCAGCACATTCTGGCGCTCGAATCTCATGAGTCGTTCGGCCCTGAGACCGGACGACGCCTAATGGCAAGCACACAGCTACTTACTTGGCGGCATGACCACTGGGTGACCGTTTTTTTTGAATTGGCTAAGGTCGTCGAGCATTTTGGTCGAATCGCCTAAGGATAACTATGAATTTTCTGCTTATTGACGACGATCAGATCGATCGAATGCTCATAACCCGAACGCTGAACAGCTTTCCCCAGGCCGTAACCTGTACCGAGGCGCCAACGGCAGAAGAAGGCCTGGCGCTAATGGCACAGCACCAATACGACATGGTCTTACTCGATTACAATCTACCGGGTCTGAACGGCCTGGAGACCCTCAGATTGATAGCGGAGAAGGACTTCCAGCCCCCGGGTATTGTTGTGCTCAGCCACAGCGATGACAGCAGCCTGGCCCTCAGTTGTATCGCGGCGGGCGCACAGGATTTTCTTAAGAAGCAGGATATCTCCAGCGAGCGGTTGATGCAGGCCATTGCGCACGCGCAAAAACGTGATGCCTTAGGAAAGCAGATGCAGCAACAGCATCGATCCCTTCAAAAAATGGCCGCAAACGATTTCCTCACCGATTCGCCGAAACGTTCCAACCTGCTTGAGGCGCTATACCTTGCCGTGTCGAACGCCGACCGCACCAACCAACCCATGGCGGTCATGCTACTCGATCTGGATAAGTTCAAATACGTCAATAATACCCTGGGCCTGGCCATCGGCGACCTACTGTTGCAGGCTGTAGTCGAGCGGTTGAACGGTATCATGGCAGAGGGTGAACTCCTGTGCCGGCTTGGCGGCAATGAATTTGGCATTATCATGGCCAACTTAGCTCAACCCGTCGACACAGACCTACTCACCGAGCGGATTATGGACTGCTTCAAGGCACCCTTTAACGTCGAAGATCACGCATTATCTATGACCACCAGTATCGGTATCGCTACCTATCCCGATTGCGCGAATTCCTCCTATGAACTCTTGAGCTGCGCCGATATCGCGCTGTACCGAGCGAAAGAAGCTGGCGGGAGTGTCGTTAGTTTCTATTCCAAGGTCGTTCACAATGAGGTGACTAAACGCATCGAACTGGAACAGGATTTGCACTCGGCCGTCGCCAAACAACAACTTGAACTCCACTACCAGCCGCAGATCGGCTGCGTCGATGAGCAGCTGCTCGGGGTCGAGGCCCTGATCCGCTGGCACCACCCCAAGTACGGGCTGATATCGCCGCTGGATTTTATTCCCGTAGCCGAAGAAATGGGTCTGATCAGTGCCATTGGTGAATGGGTGATCAAAACCGCCTGCGCTCAATATGCCCATTGGCAAGCCAAGCTGACCCTGCCCTTTGCCCTTTCGATCAATATTTCACCGGTGCAACTGAATCAACCGGATTTAGCAGCCATTATTCAGCGTGAGCTGCGGCTCTATGGGGTGCCAGCAGAGGGCCTTGAAATAGAAATCACCGAGACGGCCTTGATCTCCGAGGCCCTTTCTGCAGAACGAATTCAACAGCTTGTCGATATTGGCCTACGAGTGGCCATCGACGATTTTGGTACGGGCTATTCGTCGCTATCGCGTCTGCATAAAACGCCCATTTCGGTGATTAAGATCGACAAGGAATTTTTTGATCCCATCGTCGATCAGTCCAGCGACATTAGATTCCTGACCGCCATCCAACGTTTTACCAAAACCCTGGGTTTTGAAGTGGTGGCCGAAGGTATCGAAACCAAACTGCAACGAGATCTTTGTCAGCAACTCGGGTTCGATCGAATCCAAGGATATTTTTACGCCCGCCCGTTGTCGGCGAGCGAGTTTGCCAAGCAGTGGCTAGACCGGAGATAAGCGTTTCAACCCTTTAGCGAGGGTCGTACCTTTGCTCGCCAAGTCTATTCCCGCAGTGCAGCCTGAATAGGCCTGGCGAGCTGGGTTTTAAAGCGCGAGGATTAGAGTCGGGTTATAGGTCAACTCGATTAAACGATTGACCGTACCATCGTCCAGATTGATCACCTTCAGGCCGGCGTTTTCGCTGCCATCGGTTTGCGCGTGGACCCCGACATAGAGCGCATCATCGGTGGCTATCAGGTCACCGATATTGTAGTTGTTAGCACCTAAGACGATTTCACTGATCGTGCTGGCACCGGCGCGTTGCACAAACACCTTGTCGTTACCCCAGCCCAGACTGCCGGAAAAATAGATATCGCTGCTGGCCGAAACGGTTACACCGCTAATATTGCCATAGGGTGCTGCGCCCAGTTCACCGTCGTCGATCAACAGTGCCGTTGCGTAGCTGGTGACGTTCAGGGTGGCGATACCACCGCTGAATTTACCCGAGGTATCCGGATTGTAGGCATCACCGGTTGCTGCTATATAGAGCAGGCCATTGTGCAACGAAAACTCTTTCGCATTGCGCACTGGCAGCTCAATGGCCTGAACACCGGCCGCCAGGGCATCGGTATCAACTGGGCTATTGGTATTGGTATCGATCACCACGACCATAGAATTCTCCAATGCGTACGTAGAGTTGTAATTGTCTGGATCGGGATCGGCCAATCGAGTCAACAAAACAAACAGCTTGCCGTCTACCCATTCCAGGTCGGCCATTTGCGGAGTGCCATTACTGGCGCTGGCAAAAGCGGAAAGGTCAATTTTCTCAATTAGAACATCCTCCCCGATCGTTGCTGAGGGGTTGATCACCCACAGGTCCTGGCTGTTGAAGCGTGCCACATAGGCGCGGTTGGTGCTCAGTGCTAGCAGATCTGCCGGGTTCGCACTTTCATCGCTGCCTAAGACACTGCGTTGCCAATCTATCGACACCACACTCGCATTGATGCCGATCTTCGACACCGAGTCAGCCGTAGAACGGTCCAGACGATAGAGTTGCCCTAAGCTGACCGCGATACCGATATCAGATGGGTTGGTGGTGTGGATCCGCTGCTCTATCACCTCATCGAGTTCGGCATCGGGATTGATCAGAATGACATCGCTGGTTTTATAGTCCGGCGAAGCGGCCGCCACCGCCAGACTGACTGGCCCCACCGGGCCTTTGTTTGACGTGGGCAAACAGGCCACCAGCGCCAGAACGCTGGCAATAATCAATAGGCTTTTCATCTATTTTCTCCAAAGAAGTAAGCAAGGGTAACGAGGATTTTTCGCCCAGGCAGGGGGCTATTGCTGTAATCCACCTGGTAGCGATTGAACAGATTTTCGACTTCAAGCGTGCCCTGCCAATGATTTTTTCGGCCACTGAGCGCGCTATTGAATTGGTGTTTGGCCGTCGCCATCGTCGAGTTGGCGCGATCAAAATAGAGGCCGGCCTGATAGCTGTAGCTGCCCTGCCAGGTCAGGCCGGGCATTGGCGTCCAGCTCACTTCTTGGCGGGCACTGAGCGGATAAAAGCCGGGCACCTGCTTTTGGTCGTAGACTTTTAGGGGTGAGCTCGCCCAGCCGCGTTGCCAACTGCCACTGGAGCTTAGATCCAGCGCGCCAACGGGCACATCGACCTGCCACTCCAAACCGTAAAAACGCGATTGATCGATATTGATATAACGACCGATACCCTGAGAGTTATAAACCGGTGCAATGGTATTGTTCGACTGGCGGGCAAAAACAGTGG
>Ga0307492_10000997_pt1 | contig 11806 bp, 9 predicted proteins | sample SI3LmetaG_FD_202365 | JGI IMG/M metagenome (GOLD analysis project Ga0307492, IMG submission 202365) | Sea-ice brine microbial communities from Beaufort Sea near Barrow, Alaska, United States - SI3L | ecosystem: Environmental > Aquatic > Marine > Coastal | place: USA: Alaska | collected 2017-05-06
GGCTAATCTTCAAACCCTCCGTTTGGCTGGAGACGAACACACGTATCTGTCATAAAGACGATGAAAATGATGCCCAGGGCCGCCTGTAAAGTTGACCCGAGCAACCCGTTTCAATGTAGAGTTTTTTTCAGAATGATGTTGCTATGTCGAAACTAGCTATGTCCGGACTAGGCGGTGAACAGCGTCATTAGGTACACTGCAAATCGTATTTCGGAGACTTGCCCATGCTAAACCCAGATGAACTCGGCCTGTTGAAAGTGGCCGAGGCGCACTACGGGGCGCTCAGTCAGCGCGGCCGTGAAATCGATGAGCTGCGACATGTTCCTCAGCCCTTGGCGGAGCAACTGGCCGCAGAGGGTTTCTATCGTGTCATCACGCCAGTCGAACTGGGGGGGCTTGGGTACAGTCCAGAAACCTTGTGCCGTATCTGCGAGACATTGGCCATGGCTAATGGCTCTGTCGCGTGGTGCATCTTTATCGGCTGTACGTCCCAGTATCTGCTCGGGGCTCTGCCCCCCAGCCAGCTTGAGAAAATGCTGGCTACGCAGAACCTGATTACCAGCGGGGTATTTGCTGACAGCGGCACAGCCCTATTTCAGGAACGCGATGGCGAGCCGGGTTATGTCATCAATGGTCATTGGCGTTGGGGCTCTGGCTGTCACAATGCCACCTGGATCTCTGGCGGCGTCCATGAAATCGACAATGCGGGCAACCCGGTGAGCCGAGATGCCCCCGTGACCCGGGCATTTTTCCAGCCTGATGAGATTCAGATTCAAGACAACTGGCATGTCTCGGGCTTGCGCGGTTCGGGGTCCAGTGACTATGTCGCCAAGGACCTGTGGCTATCCTCGGAGCGCCTGTCCACCAATATCGATCACTCCATACATGCCGACTTGCCTATCTATCGTTTCCCTCGTTTTGCCCTGCTGGGCATTCCCATTGGTGCTATCAGCCTCGGCATGGCTCGCAACGCCATTGACGAGGTGCTGCAAGTGGCCCAAGAAAAGACGCCCCAGGGCAGTCGTCGTAGTTTGGCTATGCGTGCTGCGCTGCATAAGGATCTGGCAGTAGCAGATACCAAACTGCAGGCCGCCAGGGCATGGTTTTATGAAACCATCGATGCCGCCTGGATAGATGCCCAATCAACGGACGAGTCCCTGGCTCATCGTCGCCGTATTCGCACCGCCAATGTTCACGCTGTCACCACCGCCATCGACGTCATCGATCGCATGTACACGGTATTAGGGGGTACCTCGGTATTCGAGACGTCTTGCCTGCAACGACATTTCAGGGACGTGCATGTCGCGTCTCAACATATGATGGTGGGGGAGCCCGTTATGGAAATGGCTGGCCGTGTCATGCTCGGCTTGGATGATGCGGGTCTGGGGCTGTGACACAAGAATACTCATTTAAGCAAAGGAGAATAAATTGGCGTTAACGTTTGGTCTGGCCACCCCTTCCACGCTCTGGGGTATGGAGCACTCGGAACGTATCAAGACCGTTAAAGATATCGCTGACAGTGGTTTCGATCATCTGTTTATGGCGGATCATGTGTCCTTTCGCAATGGCGCCGGCACCGACGGTTTTGTCGAGGTGGCGGCGTTGTCCCAACTACACCCCAGTATCGGCGTGATGATCAGTATTTACCTGTTGCCATTGCGCCATCCGCTGCCGGTTGCCAGGCAACTCGCCAGCATGGCGAGCATTGCGCCAGGGCGCATGACCTTTGGCGTCGGCATAGGCGGGGAGGATCGTCATGAGATCGAAATCTGCGGGGTAGACCCAACCACGCGTGGGGTACGGACAAACGAATCCCTCGCCATTATTCGCGGCTTGATGAGCGGTGAAACCGTCACGCATCATAGCAACCACTTCAGCCTCGACGAGGCCCGCATTCGACCGACGCCACAGCACGCTATTCCGATTATCGTCGGCGGGCGTTCCAACGCAGCCCTGAAGCGCGCAGCATTGTATAGCGATGGCTGGATAGGCCTCTGGTGCTCTTCGCGGCGCTTTGCCGAAGCGGTAGCAATGGTAGATGACTATGCTCAGGAAGCTGGTCGGACAGCGCCCCAGTGGTGTCATGGTTATCAACCCTGGGTGGGTGTTGGCGCCGACCCTACAAAAGCTCGTGAAGCGGTAAAGCAAGGCATGGAGGCGTTCTATAAGGTGCCTTTCGAGAAGTTTGAGCGGTACACACCGTCCGGCACACCGCAGCAGGTGGCCGAGCAGTTGGCGCCCTATATTGACGCAGGCTGTCGTATGTTTAACCTTAAGGTGTGCGCGCAGCACCCTGAGGATGAAGTGGCGCTTGGCGCTGAGGTGCTTAAGGCGCTCGCCGCCCGCTAGCTGAGGCTCCTTTTGTCCAAAACAGGTCACCTCAGTCGCTCGTGTCCAGTGGTGATTGACGCGTGCGTCGGATCGGTGCAGTCTTCAACCTATCCCTCATTAGTGTTCCCATTTAGGAGAAAGCCATGTCCACCAACAGCCTGATTAACAAGGTCGCCGTGATTACCGGTGGCATCAGCGGTATCGGTTACGCCTGCGCCGAACGGTTTGCGGAGGAGGGCGCCAGCCTCGTGCTGGCAGACCTGGTGTTTGACGAGGATCTAAACAAAGGTGCCGAGGTGGCCCAACAACTACAGGCCGACTATGGTGTTGAGGTTATTTTTGTCGCCGCAGATGTCACTCAAGAAGCCGATGTCGAGGCGTTAGGCGCCGCGGTGATGGACAGATTTGGTCGAGTTGACGCTGTGATTGCGGCTGCAGGTATCGCCAGTGGCAGCCCTGCTGGGGGTGCCGCGCTAGAACCCACTGACGATCAGGACGCGAACCTGATTATCAACAAGCCTCTGTCTAGCTGGCAAAAGGTGCTGGATGTGAATCTGACCGGTGTTATGCTCACCAATAAGATTATGGCGCGCTTAATGATCGATGCTGGCATCAAAGGCACCATCGTCAATATCGCATCGGTGGCTGCGCGGCAACCTCTTGTCAATGCAGCAGATTATTGTGTCTCCAAGGCTGGCGTTGAGATGCTGACCAAGGTCTTGAGCCTCGAGTTGATGCCTCATGAAATTCGCGTTAACGCCATTGGTCCAGGCTTTGTTGAAACGCCTATGACCGCTGAGCTGCGCAGCGACAATGATGGCAACATGATGGCCATGTCCATGACGCCTATGGCACGTTATGGTAAGCCGCAAGAGATCGCCGAGACCGCCTTGTTTCTGTCTACGCCCGCGTCAGCCTATTTTGCCGGCCAGATTCTGTTCCCCGCCGGAGGCATGTTTACGGGTTAGTGGCCAATCCCTTGTGAACCCATGGCCCCCAGACCACGACTCTTGTAAAGCTAAAAAATATGATTGCACCGACACTACTAGGCACCGCGAACATCCCCAATAACGGCGGTGAGCTGCGGCTGACTCAGCGCGAAAATAATTTTTCTATCCGCCTAAAAGGCGTCGGTGGAGAGCTCATGAATAGTCGCGTGCATGGCTCGGAGCTCGCCCTGGCTGAACTCGGATGTGCACATGTTCACAGCAAAGAGAACACTAAGGTGTTGGTTGGCGGCATGGGCATGGGCTTCACGTTGGCGGCGGCACTTAAAGCAACATCGAAAAACTCATCGGTGGTGGTTGCTGAATTGGTACCCGAAGTTATTGAATGGAATAAAGGCCCGCTGGGCGAATGTGCAGGCAGGCCGCTAGATGATTTGCGGGTTCAGGTACACCTAGGCGATGTGGCCGAACTTTTCGACACCAAACAAGCCACTTATGACGCGGTTCTGTTAGATGTTGATAACGGTCCCGAGAGCTTTACTCAAGCCGATAATAACAAGCTATATTCACTCGAAAGCCTGCAGGCGATAAAGCAAACACTTCGTCCCGGCGGCATGTTAGCCGTATGGTCAGCCTGGCATGACGCAAAGTTCACCGTGCAACTAAAAAAAGCCGGCTTTAACGTTGAAGCCAAAACCGTTAGGGCCCATAACGGTAAAGGCAGCCGGCATACTATTTATCTGGCCAAGAAGAAATAGCCTCCTTCACCAAGTCGCGGGTAACTGCGTGAGACCCCGCAATGTGATGGTGGCCTTCCAGTCTGGGTTGTCGAGTTGTGTCAATGTCAGGTCTGGCAATCGCGCAAACAACCGCTCAAAGGCTACTACCGCCTCGATTCTAGCGAGTTGCGCACCAATGCAGGTATGAATGCCGCCGCCAAACGATACCGGCTTAACCTTGTCGCGCTCAACATCCAGGCTGTCTGGATTGGTGTACTGCTCAGGGTCGTGGTTAGCGGCGCCGAGCAGCGTCATGACCTCTTCACCCTGTTTGATTTGTCGGCCCTCGAACTCAACATCTTCCAGTGCCGTGCGCGCAGTAATTTGTACTGACGAGTCGAAGCGCAGCAGTTCTTCCACCAGGCCGGGGATCAGCGCCGGATTGGCTTTAATCTTTGCCAGTTGATCAGGGTTCGAAAATAGCGCCACCAGACCATTGCCGATCAGATTGACGGTGGTCTCGTGTCCCGCGCCAAACAACAGGCCGATGTTAGCGACCAATTCGTCCCTGCTGAGCTTACCCTCATCGGTCTCGGCCTGAACCAGAGCCGTGATTAAATCGTCCTGGGGGTTTTCGCGCCGTTCCTGACAGAGTGCGACAAAGTACTCGGTAGATTCAGCGGCACGACTATTCTCTTCTGCGAGTTCTGCCTCTGACAAGGGTGTTGGATCTATCAGTCGCCCAGAAATGTTCGAGCCCTCGAGGAAGCGTGGCCGATCGGCCGCAGGGATACCCAGCATGTCACAAATCACAATGACGGGCAGTTTAAAGGCAAATTCGTGCAGTAAATCGCCCCCGCTTCGTGTCTGTAGATCATCCAGTAACCCATCGACGATAGCTTCTATCTGTGGCTGCATTTCGTTGATTTTGGCGGCCCCAAAAGCTTTGACAGCGAGATTGCGGATACGTTTGTGATCGGGTGGGTCTTTGAGCAGCATGGACTGCTGTAAGAGACGGTAAGCACTGTTGTCTGCAAATACCTGTTCGCCATGGGTTTCAAGCATGCGACGATCGTAGTCATGCCCAAACCGCTTATCGCGCAGCAATTCATTGACATAGCGATAGCGAGTGACCAGCCACATGTTCGTGCCATCGGGCTTGAACATAGGATTGTAGTCGCGTAGTTGCTTGAGTAACGGATAGGGGTCACGAACGTATTCGGGAGAAAAAAGCTGGCCAAGAAGGGTTTGCTCTTTGTCCTTGTCCTGGTCGGTAGCAGTGGCTGGGATACTCATTGATGACTCCTGATAGACGCTATTCGTTGTGGGAAGCAAAGGCATCGGTTATAACCCGCCCAGTCGCGTGTGGCAAATGTGCGACGCGATGGATCTCCCTAGGGAGTTGCCTCGGCGCGTGGTTGAGAGGGTGCCGCAAGATCTGCTTAGCCTTGTAAGCTGAGGCAATCATATCGCGCAGTGCGCCGCTTCTTCTTTGAAATAGGCGACGCTGGCCGTGTCTGCAGACGCCGCGAGAGTCACGGGTACACTGGGGCCCTTGAGAGGCACGAAACTGGCGAGCAGGTAAGACGGATAGCGGTCTAGCGGCTAGCCATCATAGATGAAGAATTCTGCCAGTCACTGGCCCTCGCCTCTATATGCGCAGGGGACGTCATCTACGGATTGCAGTTCGATGCCACGAAACCTCATGCAGGATGCCAGCGCGTGATGTCGACCGTCGCCGAAGGGCGCATACCAGAAGGAGTTTAGGTCAACGGGTTGTCCTGCCAGCTTGATCTCGTAACGCCAGTGCCTGAGTGTCGAGAAACGTCATACTAAGGCTAGCGTTTAGAAATTCACTCTCGTAGGCGATGTTCTGAATCGCTATAATATCGTCAAAAGCGTGCAAGTTCGCCAGATCGAAGGCATCACTGCTGCCCTTATAGATTTTGCCAGTCAGTCTGGTGGATAACGTGGCCAACACAGGAGTCGTGATGCTGGTGGTCAAGAATGGCAGGGCCAGATGAAGGGCTTAATGGCGCTTATATTGTCGCCGATGTGCTGGCATTTTTTGCTACTTCATAGATTTTTATAACCTAAATTCAGCAAAATCGATGCCAGAACCCTGTGCTGGCGAGATGAATTCGCTAAGTGATTGTATTTAATGCCGAATCAATGTTCGGTTAACGCTTGCTGAAGGATGCCTCGCCATGTGGTTTAACACTTCAAAGCCCGACTCCACAAAGATGCGCAAGGATCGCAGGCGCTGGTGCTTGTGATCAGCCACCACCAACCCAACAACGTTTCACGCCGGCACCGTCAAAACACCCGATAACGTCTATTACCACCATCGCACAGCGGCTCTTACTCAAGCATATCCTCGATTAGAAATATGACTGTACGAACAAATGTCATCGTTGCCATAGCATCATAGCGTGTTTAACCAAGATCTATTCTTGGTGGTACCTGTGCGCGGCTACGTAAGTCGCGCTTCTGCATACCGTGCTTCGCTACAACCTTGCATTATGTCAAAAAATCTCATGTTGATTTGCATAATGCAACGCAACTCGCCGCGTAACCTGGACTCCCCCTATCGCACTCGTTGTATAGGTCAGTAAAGCCGCAGTCGGCAATAACTGGCACAGTCTGTGCTTACAGTAATTGTATGGGTTGTAGTGATTGCGCTTATAAAAATAGCCATCTGATTGATTAAGGGGAAGTCACAGCATCCGAGCACTTACATTAAGTGCCAACTGCAACGAGCCACAATACTTTACGAGGTCTAATGAGCTTCCAAAAATATATATCACGCATTTGCACAATGTCTAGCCTGTATCTACTCCTACTGAGCGTACAGGCATACAGTGCAGAAGACCTATCATCTGCCATTTATCATATCGATATTCCGGAAGCTGAGCTGAATAACATACAAACATTGTTACCTGAATATGGTGGGGTAAATCCGGCGTTGGTCAATAACAATACCGACCCAAACATCTACCTTCTGGCTGAGGCAGATATCGCCGCGACGTTTATTGACGAGGGAGCAGGGTATAAAAACACCTTCGGCTACTTTGTCTTTGATGATGACCAGAACGTTCTGTACGAACAAACAATTTTCTCCAATGCCTCAGAAGTAGGTGGGGGTGGCACATTAAACAGCGGTGATTCAGTCATGCTCGGTACATTCGATGCTAGTACCAATATCGGGTTCTGGGTCAAAGCTAATGGCTATAACAATCCTGACGGCCATACATATTATACGCTCGACCAATACAACCCAGACGGCCTGAGGCACATGGCTATCATCTACGATGCTGACAGCGAAAAACTGATTATCGGTATTGAGGATCTTTACAACCTGGGGGATCAGGATTACAACGACCTGGTATTCACTTTCTCGGCAACGCCTAACGTCGCTCTTGATTTATCGAGTATTCCTACCGGTTCACCCGAGGCCAGTGAAGTCGCTACCCTGTGTATCTCCAGCAGTGTGTTTCTTTGGTATCTAAGGCGACGTAAAAGGGTCAGTGTTGTCACAGGTCCCACGCTGCAACTACATTTCAATAATAAAGGGGACTGAGGAATGCGACAGCATTGGATGCATAACCTACCCCGGGCAGCTATAGCCGTTATCGCGGTCGCTACCCTCGCCAGTCTCCTTGTCATTGCTTTTGACCAAAATGACATTCCTGCACATACCATTGCAGCCGCTCAGGCTCGTTCGAACGGCGACCGCAGTGGTGAGCGTACAGCCCTAGAGGCGCTTCATTCGACCGATCCGGCCCAGGTTGATGTCATTGAAAAGCTAGCAGTTATCGCCCGTGGGCAAGGTCGTTGGTTGGATGCTGCGGCAGCATGGGCGCAGGTCGCGCAGTTAAATCCACTGCACGCTGGCGCGCAATTTGAACAGGCCAAAAATCTTGCCGCAGCGGGCCGTTTCGTCGACGTCGCGCAGTTGCTCTCTGCCGCGCGCTTCACTTCAGCACCTGACGCACAAGTACTGCTGATTCGTGCCCAACTGGCGATAGGAAAAGAAACTGAGGCTAAGCTGGCCCATAGGGCGCTGCTGTTAGCCTTTCCCCAGGAGCTGAATGCCGTGCTGCTAAGTGCTGATTTCCATGCCCTGAATGGTGATTACGCCCTAGCCCAAAAAGGTTATAGCGCGCTGCTCGACTCACCCGGCGTCGCTGCTGCAGCCCGGCTTGGCTTGATCCAAACTAATATTCGCCTCGGCCACCGATACGTCGCGATTAAGCTGCTAAACGGTTTCCCTGACGATCCGAGTGACGGTTTTCAACTTCTCATGGCAAGGGCCGAGATTTGGCAGCAACTGGGCCAAATTGATCAGGCGATCGAGACGATGGAAGGATTGTTGGCTCAAACGGGGCCCATCCTCGACGTACTCATTCCTATGGCGGAGCTTTACGCTGCCCAGACCAAGGTATCGTCCATAGAGAAACTTTTCGTCGAGATTGAGGGTACCACTGCCCCAGACATTGCTGCGCGTCATTACTTGCAGGCCATTCTTGCCTATTTGTGTGACGATGCGTCCACGGCTCAGCTACGTCTAGAGTGGGCTGGCTCTTACTATGGTCAACGAGCGCTGTTTGTCTGGATGCAATTTGATACAGACCTGGCACTCGGCGATGTGATCGCAGCCCGTGCTTTTGTGGACAATAAATATGTTCAGGACCTCTCCCTATTCAACGAGTTACAGAGCCGCCTGCTTGCTGGTCGACTGATTATCGAGGCCTCAAGTGCCGCCGGTCGTGGGGCATCAGAGATTGCCAGAGACTTTGCAACATTGGCGCTCAGACTTCAGCCCGACGACCTGACCGCACAAGTAGTCCTGAGTCGTGCTGCATTGGTTGCGCGAGACTATGAGGCAGCTGCAGCGGCTGCTATGAGGGGTGTCGATAATCCCTCTACGCGGGCATCAGCACTGGAGGTGCTCGGCAGGGTGGCGCTGGCCCAGCAGCGACCTGACGAGGCGATCATATTTTTCATGAAGCTGGCGGAGATTAACGCGACAGAATCCATAGGCTATTACTGGTTAGGCATTGCCTATTTTCAACAACACAAGAACAAGCGGGCAATCACCGCCCTGACCACGGCGCTTGAGCTCGACAACAGTGTGCGTATTGCCGCTGCGCTGCTCGATGTATTGTTGGTTGGAGGCGAGCTGAATCAAGCCGAGTCCCTTGCCAGGCGATACATCGGTGCCGCTGAAGGATCGGACAGATCATTGGGTTGGGCGTGGCTTGGCGGCGTGGAGCGTGCTCGCGGTAACGCAGGCTTAAGCATCAATGCGTACCAGCAAGCATTGTTGGAGGCGCCGGATCGATTGCCCCTGATGCTGCTTACCGCAGATCTTTTGACTCATGAGGCGCGCTTCGATGATGCGCTGGCATTACTTGAGAATGCCGCCGCGCGGCATCCTAGCAATCGAATCGTCGAGTTTAAGCAGGCCTATGCCCTGCAACTTGCCGGTTCAGTTGACCTCGCTAAAACGCGCTACCAGGCATTGTTGCGCAACGATCCAGATTGGGCCCTACCGATGCTGAACCTATCGGAAATTGTTGCCCAACAAGCTGCCAATCCAGAGTACGCATTAGTGCTCGCGACCCGGGTCACGGCCCTGTCGCCTGACTGGCTTGCAGGCCATTGGAATCTTGCCCAGCGTGCGCAGGAATCCGGCCGGTTATCGTTGGCACGTGCGAGTGCGGCAACGGTGATACGCATGGACCCTGAACACGCTGGTGCCATAGCTATCCTTGATGCAACGGCGGAGTTCGGCTAATGAATCGCCAGGGGTTACTTTATGCCGCCGGCATCGTGGCTATAGTGCCTTTCTATCAGTGGCTGTTAGGCGCATGGGAAAACTCGCCCATCGACGGCACCATTGAGCCCTTGCTCGCTATGCTTGCCGTTGGCTGGGCTGTACTCGTCTCGCGACGAGTCTGCGGTAGTGCTCGATGCGTGCACTTGGGTGCTTTGCCTGTTGTCCTACTGAGTTGCTTCATGGCTGGTGCCGGGCTCTGGCTCGATATCTACGTCACGCAGTTGGCGGGTATTCTGGGTATGTTGTGGTCTCTTACCTGGGTAATCAGCGGGACTGAACTGGCTTTGCTCAGCATTCCTTGGTTAGGTTGGAGTCTGTTAGCCCTGCCCACATCAACATTCAATCTCGGTCAGCTCGCAGCATTCGCTGGGTTCGACGGGGTGTCAGGCGTCACGTTTAAGCTGATGCTCGTGCTCCTGCTCGGTGGTATGGGCCTGGTACTGCTGATCGCCAAAAAAAGCGGTTGGCAACCCCGTATGAAATCGTTGACGACGACGTATCTGGCCGTCGCGATTAGCGCGATCTCAGCAGTAAGCTTCGCTTTTCAGCCGTCACGCTTCGGCCCCGCATTACAAATGGATACGACACGATACGGCTTTGGCAATTGGGTAGGCATGGAAATTTCGACATCTAGTGCGGAACAACAATCCTATAACAATGCTCACATTACAAAGCGCTTGTACGCTGACAATCAGGGTAATCAAATTGTTGCCTTGTTCGTCACCGCGAGCAATATTCATCAGCTTCACAATCCGGAGTACTGCCTGACGGGTAGTGGCTGGCGCATCCAGAGCCATGAGCAAAACCTGTGGCCTACAGGTTCAGCAGCCACTTCAGTTAAAGTTATAAGGGCAACCAGAAACAACACCAGACTCACATCGCTCTATTGGTTTTCTTCCAGCATCCGCTCAAGCCTCGATATTGCAGGGGTGCGTTTACAGCATCAGCTAGATGCAGATGGACCGGTAACTTTGTATCAACTGACGGCCCTAGGAAGCAATCAACAAGCTTCCGATCATATGCTTAAACAGTTTCTTGAGGCCGCGCCGTGGATCAATTAAATGCAAAGTCCTTTCGTCGATTTTTCTGCAATCACCAATCAGTCGACTGGGTAGGTGTCACGCTGGCTGCGATGCTCGGACTTCCGGCGCTGTTTATGCATGACGCAAAGTTACTGTCTTTCGAATCACTGCCGGCCACGATATTGGCCCTCACTTCTGCGTGGCTCTTGGTCACTCGTTTGAGTGCTTTGCGCGGCAGCTTACACCCTGTGGTCGATAATGGCGTTGCGATTTTGCTGGCTGGTAGCGCCACATTGATGGCGTGTGGCGCCCCACTCTTAACGTTATATGGGGAGATGATGGTGCTCGGGGCGGTGACGCTGGCTTTACTGAGTGTTGTATCTTTCAGTCGCGGCTATCAACGACTTTCGGCCGTCGTTGTTCCTGTGACCTTGCTCTATTTTGCACTGCCGCTATTGCCTATTTTGGAGGCCACGCTGAGCTTTCCTATGCGTCGACTGTCTGCTTTGTTTGCTGCGGGATTACTGTCGGTAGGCACAGAGACGGTCAGCATCAACGGCACGGAAATCTTAATGGGAGATTTAACCGTCAGTGTCACGTCGGCATGCAGCGGACTCAATATGCTACAGAACATTGCCTGGGTTGCCTGGTGGACCCTGTTGCTGCAACATTCCGGGCCAGTTCAGCGATTCTGTCATGCGCTTATCATTTTGCCGGCAGTGCTTATCGCAAACACTCTACGCATTACGTGCCTGGCGTTATGGGCCTCGTGGTCTGGCCCCGAGGTTCTCGCTACCGCCGGCCATGCCTACATCTCATGGATAGCTGTGGCGTTGGCTACGGCGTTGTTCCTAGGTATGCAGGCGATCAGCAAATATCAACGTTGATTGCGCAGTAATGGGGTCGGAGTCAAGTGCCAGGGTAAAATTCCCATATAGAAGAAAT
>Ga0307492_10000998_pt1 | contig 11804 bp, 11 predicted proteins | sample SI3LmetaG_FD_202365 | JGI IMG/M metagenome (GOLD analysis project Ga0307492, IMG submission 202365) | Sea-ice brine microbial communities from Beaufort Sea near Barrow, Alaska, United States - SI3L | ecosystem: Environmental > Aquatic > Marine > Coastal | place: USA: Alaska | collected 2017-05-06
GTCTTGATGCGTGACGACTGGAAGCGGGTGTTCGAACCGGACGAGATTGCCGCCAGTATTCAACGTATTACCTAATGGCCATCGGCGAAAAACCCGTGCTGGCGTGGCTCGGTGATGACTTCACCGGTGCTGCGGCGGTGATGGAAGTGCTGACGTTCGCTGGCCTTCCCGCGGTGCTGTTCTTGCGGCCACCAACGCCGGAACGGATGGCGGATTTTCCAGACATACGAGGGATCGGAATCGCCAGCATGGCACGCACGTTTGACCCCGAGCGCATGGACGAAGAATTACCAGATCTGTTCGATGTTCTGGGACAAACAGGTGCGAGGTTGGTGCAATACAAGACCTGCTCAACCCTCGACTCAGCACCGCGTATTGGGTCAATCGGTAAAGCGATGGACATCGGGTCAAAGACCTTCGTCACCAGCACAATTCCAGTCATGATTGCTGCCCCTGAAATGCGCCGCTACCAAGCGTTCGGGCAGTTATTTGTAGGCATTGACGCAGGCGTGTTCCGCTTGGACAGACACCCCGTCATGGCGCGTCATCCCGTGACGCCCATGGGCGAGGCGGACGTGGCAATACATCTGTCAGCACAAACCAGAATGCCGATGCAATGCCTCAATCTAGAAGTGTTGGCCGATCCAGAACGGGCTACCAACATGATTGCCACTGCACGCGGTGGGGTCACGATTGACCAGATGACGCCCGCAGATGTCACCACCGCAGGTGAGCTATTGTGGAACGCAGGGCATCGGTTTGTGGTCGGGTCACAAGGGATAGCATATGCATTGGTAGCGCACTTCCAAAAGATGGGTGCACTTGCTGTGTCACCGACGGCCAGAGGCATTGGCCACGCCAGGCGGATGGCTGTGGTGTCAGGGTCGGTCTCGCAAATCACTGCAGATCAGATTGCTTGGGCGCTAGACAACGGATTTGCGGATATCAGGCTGGATGTTGTTCAGTCGTGCGGCGGCGATCTTGCAGCCGAAGAAATCCGTGCTTTGAGCGCCGCAAAAGCCGCGTTGGAGCGCGATCAAGTGCCCCTGATCTACACCGCGCGCGGCCCAGACGACCCTGCCGTCAAGCAATTGCGAGTGGCGGCTGGCGACAATCTGGCACAAGTAAACGATGATATTGGTGCTTCCCTTGGACGTATTCTGGCGCAGCTCGTCGATCAATCGGACCTTGATCGCGCTGTGGTTTCGGGTGGCGATACATCGGGGCATGTGTGCAGCGCCTTGGGCATCGATGCACTTACCGCCGCCGCCCCAACCATTCCAGGTGCTGCAATTTGCAACGCCCATGGCGGCACGCGGCCCCTGACGTTGGCGCTGAAGGGCGGACAGATGGGCAGCCGCGATTACTTTGGATGGGTCCTGAACGGAGGTGGCCACAGATGACACGTTTGACAGCAACCTATGAAATCGAAAGCCCTGTGGGCGTGCAGCGCGCCGCCGAAGTTATGGCCGGTGAGCAATCGACAGGCACCTTCGTGCGTCTCGCATCCGAGACCGACGCACTGCGCGACCGCTCCGCCGCGCGGCTGGATCATGTTGAAATCACAGGCACCTCTGACCATCCGGCCTTGCCATGCAAGCTAAGCGCTAAGACCTACGAACAAGGCCGCGTAATGATCAGTTGGCCGATGGACAACTTTGGCCCGTCCTTGCCCAATATCCTTACCACTGTTGCAGGCAATTTATTTGAACTGGCTGAACTCTCTGCGATCCGTCTTGTGGATCTCGGCATACCTGATGCGCTGGCAATAGGTTGTCCCGGTCCTCAATTTGGAATCACCGGTACGCGTAAGCTGATGGGAGTGCCAAGCGGCCCGATGATCGGGACGATTGTAAAACCAAGTGTGGGCTTAAGTGCCGAACAAACCGCCGCACTTGCTAGTGATCTGGCGCGGGCCGGCATCGATTTCATCAAGGATGACGAGCTGCAAGGGAACGGCCCCGCATGTCCGTTTGACGACCGCGCCAAACTGGTGATGGAAGTTTTGAACGAAGCCGCGCAAAGGGCAGGGCGCAAGGTGATGTATGCCTTCAATATTACCGACGAAATTGACGTGATGCGCCGCAACATTGACCTGCTCGAAAGCCTTGGTGCGACCTGTGCCATGGTATCGCTGAACTCTATTGGCTTGGCGGGCTTGCGGGCGATACGCGATCATAGCCCACTGCCGATCCATGCGCATCGTAACGGATGGGGGCTGATGTCTCGCTCGCCACACGTGGGGATCGAATATCTTGCAATGCAAAAACTGTGGCGACTGGCAGGTAGCGATCATTTACATGTGAACGGTCTGGCCAACAAGTTTACCGAAGGTGACATCGTCGTGACCAACGCCGCGCGCTCCGTGCAAGCGCCACTAAACGACATGACGTCACACGCCGCGTTGCCGGTGTTTTCTTCTGGTCAAACCGCGTGGCAAGTCGGGCCGTCGATGGAATTACTCGGTAACGACGATTTCCTGTTCTGCGCAGGCGGCGGTATCATGAGCCACCCAGACGGACCTGCGGCAGGTATCACCAGTTTACGCCAAGCCGCTGCCGCACAAAAAGCAGGTGAGAAAGTAGAAGACTACGCCAACGATCACCCCGAATTGTCGGCTGCGTTGACGACATTCAAAAGTGTTGTGAACCGCAGCTAGGTAGTGGGTTTGTCGTCTTCCAAATAGTAGCGGATATTGTCCTCAAATGTGTCGTCTGCTTTCAAGCCCAACCGAAGGGCTTTGTCAGCGTGGATGTCCCAACGCCAGCCTGACACGATCTGTTTGATGTCGGGCTGCGGATCCCATCGGATTAGTTTGGCAGGATCAGTGCCCGCAACGGCGGTCATCGCTTCAATGACTTGCGCAATGGACCACGTCTTTCCCGGCATTTGCATGACGCGGTTATGGCCGATGTCGGCGGCGTTCAATTCCGCCCCTTTGACCAGATTTTCAACGCAGCGGCGGGGGCTGATATAGTAGTGCAGGAAGTCCGCCTCGACAGGACAGATCGCCTCTTGGCCGTTCAACGGTTCGCGCAGAATCGACGACATAAAGCTGCTGGCCGCACGGTTCGGCTTGCCCGGACGCACTGAAACCGTCGGCAGTCGGAACGCGCGACCGTCGATGAACCCTTTACGTGAATAGTCGTTGATCAGCATCTCGCCCGCCGCTTTTTGCATTCCGTACGACGTCTGCGGATTGGGGTAGCTGTGATCGCCAAGCGGGTCCTGAGCCTCGCCGCCATAGATCGCGATCGAAGAAGAGAACACCACCGTGGGCACAGTTCCCAAGGCGCGGCAGCGTTCCAGCACATTGTAGATTCCGAACAGATTGATGTTCATGCCAGCGTCAAAATCTTCTTCCGCGTGGGCGCTGACGATCGCGGCCAGCAGATAGATCACATCGGTTTGTGCTGTCACGCACCCCGCGACGGACGCGGTATCGGCAATATCGCAGGTGACGGTTTGCACAGGGAAGGGGGCGTCGATCTTAGGCGGATCCACCACGTCGGCCAAAGTGACTTGCGTGATCGCATGACCTTTTAGCGTCGGATTGGCCGCTAATTTCAAGGCCAGCTTTTGCCCCAAGACACCGCCACCGCCGAGTATCAGAATGTTCATGCCATATCCCCCTATGCGCCTCGTGCTTGCAACATTGCCACGATGGTATACCATTTTATAAACATGGTTAGATGTGGCCTTGTCAATGGTGCGCGTCTGGAGGATTTTAAAATGGCACAAGATATGACCATCGGCTTCATCGGTGTGGGCTTTATGGGCCACGGCATGGCAAGAAACCTGATCAAAGGCGGCTATCCTATGTGGGTCAAGGGCAACCGCAACCGCAAGCCGATCGAAAGCCTGATCGCCAACGGCGCGCAAGAGGCCGCAACCCCGCGCGCGATGGCGCAGCACTGCGATATCATCCACCTGTGCCTGTCAAACTCGCCACAAGTCGAGGCGGTGATCCGCGGCGATGATGGTATTCTTGCAGGCGCACGCAACGGCCTGATCGTGATTGACACAACGACAGCGGACCCAACCTCGACCGCTGTTTTGGCGGATGAGCTGGCCGCAAAAGGGGTTACGTTCGTTGACGCTCCGTTGGGACGCACCCCGAAGGAAGCCGAGGCCGGCACGCTTGACGCTATGGTCGGCTGCGATGCGGCGACCTTTGCCAAGATCAAACCCGTGTTGGACTGCTGGGCGGGTAACATCACCCATGTCGGTGACACGGGCAGTGGCCACAAAATGAAGCTGCTGATGAACTTTATTTCGATGGGTTACGCTGCCCTTTATGCCGAAGCTACCGTCTTGGGGGCCTCGGTCGGCTTGCCGCCCGCGAAGGTGCGCGAAGTGATCGGATCAAGCCGTTTGTCGAACGGGTTCTTTGATACCTTCATGACCTACGCCGTCGACCGTGACCGCGAAGTCCATAAATTCACCATCGAAAACGCGTCCAAAGACCTGCGTTATGTCAATGCGATGGCCGCAGAGGCGGGCATGGTCAACATCATGGCAGGTGCTGCCAAACACTACTTTACCCATGTCGAAGCCTTGGGGCAGGGAGGTGATTACGTACCGATGCTGATCGACCATGTCGCGCGGATGAACGGCATGGACATGGAGGTCGAGGCCGCCAAAGGCCGTGACTGATCAGTCGTCCATCACGGCACGTCCATCGTTCAGCATTTGAAGAATGCGAGGCTGTTCGCTGAACCCGCTTTTGACCTTGGCTTCCATCGCTGTTTCAGCGGCGCGCACCGCATCAAGCTTTGCGATCACACTATCAATGCGCGCGTGCGGAACGACGACAACGCCGTCGATGTCGGCCACGATGATGTCGCCGCTACTCACGATCTGACCGCCGACGCTGGCATCAAACCCAACGCGCCCGGGCCCATTGACATAGGGCGAATTGGGGTTCAAACCGTTGCACCACGCAGGCAAGCCGACATCTTGAATGCCCACAAGGTCACGCATCGGGCTGTCGGTCACAAAGCCGATGCCGCCCTTATTGCGGATCATCGCTAGGACCATGTCGCCCGCCGCCGCGACAGACTGGTCGCCCTTCAGCGATACTACAACCACGTCGCCTTCTTGCATAACATGCACCGCGCCCAAGGTTGCCAAGTTACCCCCCGAACAGTTGTCACCCACCACCGCACAGCCCGCGATATGCGTGTCAAGTAGTGGCGAAATCGCGGTTTCCATGCCACCAACGCCGTCCATTGCATCGCACACGAACCCTGTCGGTACGTCTTTGAATGCCGCAATCTGCGCCGCCGTCGGGCGTGGGAATTTCGCGCGCAAGGTAAGCTGTTTTGGCTCTTCGATCATTGGGTGTCCTTTGCATAAGAGGCACCGCTTATTGACATAGCGGCGAATTGGGCTTGCATTTGGTATACCAAATTGACAGCCTACGACAATGCTGCAAATGTGGGGCCACAAATGCGGGTCCGAAACCAAACGGGGGAGATCACCATGCCATCCATTCTTATCACAGGCGCAGGCAGCGGCGTCGGCCGCGCAACCGCGAAAGCGTTCTTAGCAGGGGGTTGGCAAGTGGGCCTCGTCGGCAGACGCGCCGCACCGCTTACGGAATCTGCAGGTGACAATAGCAACGCGTTGGTCTTGCCCTGCGATGTCACCGATGAAGCTGACGTCGATGCCGCCTTCGGCCAAGCTGCCGCGCATTGGGGGCGGGTCGATGCGCTGTTTAATAACGCAGGCGTCAGCCTTGGGGGGGCGCCGATTAACGAGCTCGCCGTGGACGACATTCGCCACTTGTTGGACGTCAACGTGATGGGCGCAGTCATCGCGGCGCGGGCCGCTTTCGGCCTGATGCGCAAGCAAGACCCGCAGGGCGGACGCATCATCAACAACGGGTCTGTTTCAGCATATGTGCCGCGTTGGGGGTCTGTGCCTTATACAGTTTCCAAACATGCGATCACGGGTTTGACGCGCACCTTGTCGCTGGATGGCAGACCATTCAACATCGCTTGTGGACAGATTGATATTGGAAATGCGTTGACGGAAATGGCGCAGAAAATGACCAAGGGCGTTCCGCAGGCCGATGGCCAACTAGCGATTGAGCCTGTAATCGACGTCGCCCATATTGCAAGTTCCGTGGTGCACATGGCGCAGCTTCCACTTGATGCGAACGTGCAATTTATGACAGTGATGGCAACGAGCATGCCCTTCATCGGAAGGGGCTAGGCGATGGAAATGAAAGACCAAGTCGCCGTCGTCACTGGAGCTGCACAGGGCATTGGCCTCGCCGTTTCAACACTTTTAGCCGCGCGCGGTGTACGTGTCGCGGGCTGGGACATTGACCCGACGCACGCGACCGCAATGGCGAGCCTGCCAAAACCGGGCATGGCGATTTCTTGTGACATCACCGACCTTTCTTCGGTCGAAGCGGCACATGCGGCCACTTGTGAACAACTCGGCGTGCCGACGATCCTTGTGAATAGCGCAGGGATAGCGGGACCGAACGCTCCGGTCGAAACCTATGACGTCGACGCATGGCATCAGGTTATCGACATCAACTTGAATGGCACCTTTTACGTGAACCGTGTTTGCGTGCCCGGGATGAAGGCGCAGGGCTATGGCCGCATCCTGAACATTGCGTCCATCGCGGGCAAAGAGGGCAACCCGAACGCGTCGGCCTACTCTGCATCCAAGGCCGCGGTGATCGGCCTGACCAAATCGTTGGGCAAGGAACTGGCAAACATTGATATCGCGGTGAACTGCGTCACACCGGCCGCCGCCCGCACGCGTATCTTTGACCAGATGAGCGCGGAACACATCGACTATATGTTGTCGAAAATCCCGCGCGGCCGGTTCTTGGAAGTCAAAGAAGCCGCCGAAATGATCGTCTGGGCCGTGTCGCCTGAAAATAGCTTCACCACCGGCGCTGTGTTCGATCTGTCAGGGGGGCGCGCGACTTACTAAGCGCCCTTTGGCCAAACCGCTTGGGAAAAGACGCCGCCATCTACCCATAGGGTTTGACCTGTCACAAACGCCGCTTCGTCGGACGCTAGAAACAAAATTGGTCCGACCAAATCAGCGGGGGTGCCGACGCGGCGCAGTGGGGTTAGTTCGGCCCATTGATCGCCGTAATCTTTGGCCTCGTCGCTGGTGCGGTCCGTCTCGATCGCGCCTGGTGCAACGCAGTTCACGCGAATGCCGTAGGCCCCAAGTTCAGCGGCTGACACCTTGGTGAACTGTTCGATCCCGCCCTTTGACGCCGTGTAGTCCACAAGGTTCGGAAACGCGAGTTTGTTGCAGCCTGACCCTAGGTTAATGATCGTTCCTTTGACCCCATCCGCAACCATCAAGCGGGCGGCGATCTGAGTGTTCAAGAAACAACCGCGCAGATTGGTGCGGATAACATTGTCCCAATCGCTTACCTTAAGGTCCAGTAGCGGGGACCACGTCTGGATGCCCGCATTGTTCACCAAAAGATCAGGCGCACGGCCAAAGTCTTTTGCAACAGACGCATAAAATTCTGCGACATCTACTTCGGCACCAACATCGCATTGATACGCTTCGACCTCAAAACCCTGTTTCTTGAGGTTGTTCGCCAGCTCCTGTGCTGGTGTGGGCGATGATCTATAATTGAAAGCGACGCGATATCCCGCCTGTGCAAGCGCGCCGACCAAATGGTGCCCGATGCCGGTACTTCCGCCTGTGACGACTGCGATTTTCTGCATAGGGGAACTTTCTTGTTTTCACGCGCGCTGTCCGAGACATTTACAGGGCGTGTTGTTGAGGCGGTTATTAATTTCTTCGATGTCCTGATCTGACATCGAACGGAGCCAACGTCTACTTCGGACGCGACAAAATCATTCTACTGCAACAAGAAAGGATCAAACGAAAGACCCTCAAAACGCGACGCTTGCATCACAGGCCGTGCGCCGCATAATGTAGACAATCAGATGAGCCAAACTCTCTTTTAGTTTAAGATGCCTTTGGTTCCAAAAACTTTAACGACGGACATATAAATCATCCTCGCAAAGCTGACTGTCTTTTCCCATCCACAGCTGCTTGTTGGGCGTGGAGCCTTCGCAGGCATCTATATCGGCGGCGTCTCCGAGGTGCTCCAACAATTGCAGAAAGTTGATATGAAATCGGTTCGTCAAAAGATCGACCGCATCGTGGTGTCGTTTGCGACGATCACCAACCCGCTGATCCTGCTTTTGTCAATCAGACACCATTTTGGATCGCGATGAAAAATCGCCCTTTTGGAAGGACAGCACCATTACAGCCGCGGCAACCAACTCCGTCAAACTGGGACTAATCGGTGACAACATCATACAATCAAAGTCCCCGCGACTGCACCGCACGGCGGGGCAGCTGACAGGCCTTGACGTGACCTATGACCGGCTGATCCCAAAAGACATGGGGCTGTCGTTTGACGAGGTCTTTGAGCTGGCGCGCGCATCTGGCTTCCGCGGTATCAACATCACCTACCCCTACAAGGAAGTTGTGACATCGAAAGTGACCGTGTCTGACCCGCTTTTACGTGGTATCGGAGCCGTCAATACGGTCGTGTTTGATTCTGATGGACCTAAAGGGTTCAACACCGACTATACCGGTTTTATGAATGCATACCGGTCGGTGCGCGGCGCCAAGCAACCGGGAGTTGTCTGTCTGATCGGGACCGGCGGCGTTGGCAAAGCGGTTGCGTTTGGCCTGATTGGATTGGGCGCACAGGCGATCCATTGCGTCGATCTTGATCCCGCCAAAGCAGTCAGCCTTGCAGATACGCTGGTGGCACTCGGGTTGCAAACGCGGATCGAGGTGTTTGGGGATGCGGTTGCCGCCGTGGACGGTGCGAACGGGATCATCAATTGCACGCCTTTGGGAATGGTTGGAATCGGTGGATCGCCATTGCCTGATGATGCAATGCAAGGGGCCGCGTGGGTTTTTGACGCAGTCTATACGCCCGTCAACACGCAATTTTTGCAGGATGCACAGCGCGCAGGTCTCACTGTGATTTCAGGCTACGAGTTGTTTTTTGGTCAGGGGGTTGATGCTTGGAAAATCTTCACCGGCATCGAAATCGACCACGCCGCGCTCAGGATCGCTATTCAAGGACATCTTCCGAGCTAAGGACTTCCTGACATGGCCAGCTGAACCAGTTTTTTTCAAATATTTAGTTTTGCAGATGTGGCTTTTCTTGTGGCCTTTTGACGTCGCCCGACAAACGTCCAACAATTAAATTAGTATTCAGGCGGTAGCATAAATGTCGATTGCAATATTGGTCGCAATCACTGCTCATGACATCTGAAGGACTGCGCCAATAGCGCAAAAAAGCAGGATTGAGTCGTGACTTGCGGCTGGAAAACTGTCTTGGAACAGCTGCTACGCGGCTGTTGGAAGCAGGTTTAAGCCTCGTCGAGATGGTTTCGTCGCAAAGTTTTGGCGTTTGGTTAGGAAAGCTGGATTGTGTTAGATGCAGGCCTTTGTTCTTGAAAGGGAGCGGTCGATTGTGATGATTAATTTCAAAGTGAACCAATTCCCCAAGAGTGTTATACTGTATGCCGTATTTTTCTACGTGCGCTACGGCGTCTCCTACCGAGACTTGGAGGAAGTAATGGCCGAACATGGCGTTGATATTGATCATGCTACGTTAAAACGCTGGGTCGTGAAGTTTTCGCCGCTGATTGCAGCAAATGCTCAGTCGAGAAAGAAGCTGACAGCCGTCTCTTGGCGGATGGACGAGACATACATCAAGGTTCGGGGCAAATGGACGTATCTGTACTGCGCGGTTGATCGTGATGGCCAAAACCTTGATTTTATGCTCTCACAGCGCCGAAATGCCGCTGCCGCGCGAAGGTTCTTTAAGCGAGCTGTTGGCACCAACGGTGTCCCAGACCGAATTGCCATCGACAAGAGCGGTGCAAATCTGGCCGGCCTACAAAGTTTAAATGTCATCCTCAAATTCACGGGAGCGGGTCGGATCTTCGGCATCATTCAATCCAAATACCTCAACAATATAGTCGAACTGGACCATCGCTTCATCAAGCGGATCACCCGGCCAATGCTCGGGTTCAAGGCTTTCCACTCTGCGGCCACGACGTTAGTCGGGATCGAGCCCGCCCATATGATCCGCATAGGCCAGCTAGGCCAAGACGGGGTTCCACCTTTCAAGCAGTTTGCTGCCCTCGCAGCATAAGTGTGTCAACGAAAGACCCTTTTTCAGCCAATTGAAAACTTTGCGACAGAACCTTGTCGATCACCTTCATTGCAGCACCGTATGACTTAAGGTGGTTAGTGACGATCACTTCCGGATTGCCATAACGCTTCATTGTTTTCTTGAGGAATTTCAATGCTGTTCGGCGATCGCGGCGTTTGGTGACGATGCTTTCCAACACTTCGCCTTCGTGATCCACCGCGCGCCACAGATAGTGCGTCTCGCAGTTGATCTTCACAAAAACCTCGTCCAGATACCATTGCCAGTTTGAATACGATCGCGTGTGATTGATCCGATCTTTACGGATTTCAGCGGCGAAAAATGGGCCAAACCTATTCCACCAAAAACGGATCGTTTCATGACACACGTCAATGCCACGTTCATTTAGCAGGTCTTCGACATTGCGCAGTGACAGCGGAAACCTGACATATATCATAACTGTAAGGCGGATGATCTCAGGGCTGGTTTTGAAGTAGCGAAATGGGGAACGTTTTGTCATTTAGCGAAGCTACGAAAGCCCCCCGCTGGCCTCAAGCTACTTTACTCTGACAGTACCGATCCGCGCGCTCAAGAATGCGCATCGCTGGGCTGAGGGTCTTAAGTCAGGCAAACCCGTCAAACAGATTGCAGCTGATCATCACTGTTCTGATAGTTACGTCCGGTGGATCATGCCACTCGCAACCATCTCCCCAGATCTCCAAAAGTCCATTCTTGATGGCACACAGTCAACAGACCTCACACTTGAGACGCTCATCCGTACCGATATTCCGCTGGAGTGGGTTGCGCAGGAAAAGCAGTTTGGATAAATAATCAGGGCTTTCCCTGATCTGGAAATACATTCGCTGTTTCCGAAAAATAATTCCCCGTTAGCCGCAGAAAGTTCCCTGTTCCGTGAGTAGGGAAATCTGCGCGCAACTCCTCGAATTTACGTGAAAAAAAGACCGCCAAACCTGTGCGAAATCCGCGATTCTGGCGAAATTCCTCGTAAATCGGCACTTAACAGGGAAATACGCACAAAAACGCAACTACACTATTGGCCAACAGAGATGATGGGTAATCCAAGCGACCAATGGGGGGTAGCAGTGCGTCTCTGTCGCAGTCACCATCCAAAACGCCCTTGAAATTGCGCGGGAATTCCAGCGCAAATGCGTGAGACTGAAAAGCAGGAAGTTGAGTGGTGACCCCGATTGGATTCGAACCAATAACCTGCCCCTTAGGAGGGGGCTGCTCTATCCAGTTGAGCCACGGGGCCACGCTCGTTTTCAATGCCTGTGTTTGCAAATCAGGTCAACGGGTGTTGGAACGCCTTGGACAAAGCAGATGATGGCCTGTAGTCTTATTTACAAGCCATCCAAAACAGGACTTTCCATAGTGATCCCGCAAAAGAAACGCCCACTTACACTGCGTGACGTGTCCGAGGCTTCCGGCGTCAGTGAAATGACCGTCAGCCGTGTTTTACGTAACAAAGGCGATGTATCAGAGACCACGCGCCAAAAGGTACGCGAAGCGGCAAAACGGTTGGGCTATGTCCCCAACAAAATCGCAGGTGCCTTGGCCTCGCAGCGGGTCAACCTCGTTGCAGTCATTATTCCATCTTTCG
>Ga0307492_10000999_pt1 | contig 11802 bp, 9 predicted proteins | sample SI3LmetaG_FD_202365 | JGI IMG/M metagenome (GOLD analysis project Ga0307492, IMG submission 202365) | Sea-ice brine microbial communities from Beaufort Sea near Barrow, Alaska, United States - SI3L | ecosystem: Environmental > Aquatic > Marine > Coastal | place: USA: Alaska | collected 2017-05-06
ATAATCTTTGCGATGTTCCACAACTCGGCCGCGCTCTATCATTAACGTTTTATGACCACGCTCACAAAACTCTTTTGCTGCCCAGCCACCTGAGATACCTGAGCCTATAACAATTGCGTCATAAATTTCCGTGGTTTTATTTATATATACTTGTTGTTTCATTATTATCTCATCTTCAATAAACTGACCAAGGTGTTATTTCCATGCACTGAATTAAACGCTCAACTAGGCATTACTAATAAAACAAACCTTTTGTTGCCCATGAAGGATCAGACTTTTTATAAGGAATAGAACCTTTAAACCCCCCTGGTAAAGGGTCATACCGTAATTCTTGAGTTGCCCCCACTTCCGAAGTGTAATAACCGATACAAATAAGATTTTTCAACATTTTAAAAGTGTTACGTTGTGTTTGATTAAAACGTTTTACACCCAGATCAAGCTCGGTTAATAATTGAAATTGTTGTTCATCGATTAACTTAACAAATAAGGTAGAAAAAGACTTTTTAGCGGTATTATTAATCAAGGTTAGCAACTTCAGTGTTTTTTCTTGTTCGCCTTTTGTATGGCAATGAAAGAGTTGATTGTCAATAAAACCATGGGTATCAACTTCAGCAGCACCTAAGGTGTCAGTGTTAGGAATAACAATGGCGCAAATTTGTTTAAGTAGTATGAGATCAGCTTTATTAAAAATTTTACCATCAGTTAATATACGGTTACTACTTGGTACATAAGCCATGGCAACAGCAATGGCATTGCCCGTTAACAGCGAGCCTAACGCGGCACCACCAAGCAGGGTGGTAAGTCCTTTTATAAATAAGCGTCTTGTTTGCTCTTGTTTTGGCGTTACAGCAATCGGAACATTAGCTGAAGTCTGATCATTTTTCATAATAATTCCCTTTACCTTTGTCTATTTCTTTATCGTTAACATCTAATTTACAGTGCTAAATAACATATTAACTAAGCTCTGTGACTGTTTCAGCTGATGATTTCGCTTTACTAGTCGTTCTTTTACTCATATAGATGTACAAAAGTGTGAAGGCAATAATCAGTGTTGCGGGGAATAACGCAAGATTTGCGAGTACGCTTTGCCCGGCAACTAATTCCGGATTAACACCGGTAATCGCAGCAGCAGTCGCTTTTTCTCGGGCGCTATCAATCCAACTACCAATAACAGGGTTCCATAAACTTAAAGCAAACATACCTGCACCGCCAATCATTGACATACCTAAGGCACCACTTTCTGGAATGTTTTCAGCGACAAAACCAACCATGGTTGGCCAAAAGTACATTACGCCTATCGCAAATAATACGGCGGCAATATAAACCATGGAACCGGTTGCAATGCTCATAGCATAGATACCTATAGTGGCGACCACAGCAGAAAACAACAATACGCCAACAGGGTTTAAACGATGAATAACTGGTCCTGCAAAGTAACGGCCCACAGCCATTAACCCGGTGATTAATGCCATAATAAACATGGGGGATGCTCCTGAAGCGCCTAAAATTCGCTCAATCCATTGCTGTGTACCTAATTCGGCTGTGGTAGTCAACGTCATGCAAATCGCCATAAAAATAAACAGTGGCGAAAATAAGGCTTTAACATTATCACGGGTTGACGTTTGCAGCGCGACGGCTTGTGGAAATTCTTGTTTTAAGGTCATCACACCATATACAAAGGCAGGAATTAACATTATCGCAATTTGTAATTGCCAACCTAAACCTGTATCAGTCATCGCTTTTGAAATAAGAGCGCCAATAACTATGCCACCGGGAAACCAGACATGAAAACGGTTTAACATTGTGGTTTTATTATTTGGATAGGTTTCTGCAATTAATGGATTACAACCAGCCTCTACCGCACCATTAGCAAAACCAATAAAGAAAGTTGAGATAAGTAATCCCCAAAATCCTTCAGCTGACATGGTCAGTAATAGTCCGGCTAAATGAAAGATAAAAGCAATTAGCAGTAATTTTTTAGCGCCAAGTGAATTATATAAAGCGCCGCCGATCATCATAGCAACAGGGAAACCAAGAAATGCCATCGCATTTACCCAGCCCAATTGACCATCATTCAACGCAAATTCCTGGCCTAGTTGACTTAAAATTCCTGCACGAATGGCGAAGGTCATTGATGTGACTAGCAAAGCTAAACAACAAATAATAAATATTCGAGAGGACGCTTTTTCGCTACTTGATTTAATCGCTGTCATCTTCTTTTTCCTTATTTTAGCCCTAAAAGGCGTTTGTTATGATTGTTATCCGTGGCTATCGCAGCAAAATCATCAAACGCTTTATCTGTTGGGTTTATGATGTGTTCAGCAATAAATTTAGCTCCTTCTTTAGCACCATTTTCGGGATGTTTTATACAACATTCCCATTCAAGCACTGCCCAACCAGTAAAGCCATATTGAGTAAGTTTACTAAAAATCGCTTTAAAATTAATTTGCCCATCACCTAAAGAACGAAAGCGTCCTGGGCGATCTTGCCAAGCTTGATAGCCGCCATAAACGCCACTGCGACCTGAAGGATTAAATTCAGCATCTTTAACATGAAAAGCTTTAATACGTGGATGATATAAATCGATAAAGGCAAGGTAGTCGAGTTGCTGTAACACAAAGTGGCTAGGGTCATATAAAATATTAGCGCGTGGATGGTTATTGACTGCTTCAAGAAAACGTTCAAAGCTTGCACCATCGTGTAAATCTTCTCCAGGATGCAACTCATAACAAACATCAACCCCCACATCATCAAAGACATCAAGGATAGGTAACCAGCGATTAGCTAATTCTTCAAAGCCTAATTCAACTAAACCTAAAGGTCGTTGTGGCCAAGGATAAAATGTGTGCCATAACAAGGCCCCTGAAAATGTTGCATGGGCTTTTAAGCCCAGACGAGCACTAGCCTTGGCCGCACACTTTAATTGTTCAATCGCCCATTGGGTTCTCGCGGCTGGATTATTACGGAGTTCTTTTGGTGCAAAACTATCAAACATTTGATCATAAGCGGGATGTACTGCTACTAATTGGCCTTGAAGATGGGTCGAAAGCTCGGTTATTTCTAATCCGGCATCAGTTACTATGGCAGTTATTTCATCACAATAACTTTGACTTTGTGCTGCTTTAACTAAGTCGATAAGCCTTGGGTCAGTTGGCAACTGAATACCTTTGTAACCCAAACTAGCTACCCACTGACATAATGAAGGCAGATCATTAAATGGTGCTTCTTCTGCTATAAATTGAGCAAGAAAAATAGCCGGGCCTTTAATTTTTTCCATTGGCTTGTTCATAAAATTTTATTTATGCCTTATTTCGTATGTTGGTATGACTAGAGGGTATAGTTATGCTTTGCGGCTCTAATGAAAATTTGTGCCATTTCAATTCAGACTGGCTTGCAGCCACAACATTCTCAATAAATGCCATGCCTCTAATAGCAGACTCTATGCCGGGTACATCCTTCATTGCCGCTTCATTAATGTCGCTAGTGTCAGTAAATAATCTATTGCGTATTTGATATGAAAATTGGGTATAAATATTGGCAAAAGCTTCTAAGTAACCTTCGGGATGTCCTGCGGGTGTTCTCATGTTGGCTTGGGTTACCGCATCCATTTTACCAACACCAGCGCGGATCAGGTGACTTGGTTTATTCGAATACTTCATCCACAGACTGTTGGGCTCAAGCTGCGACCATTCAATACTTGCTGTTTCGCCATACACTCGTAACTTGAGGGAATTTTCTTCACCCACTGATATCTGACTGGCCTGTAAAGTGCCTTGTGCGCCAGAGTTAAAACGAAGTAATACTGTGCTGTCGTCGTCGAGCACTCGCCCAGCAACACTGCTAGATAAATCAGCGCAAATATCTGTGATAGCAAGACCGGTCACATACTCTGCGAGGTTAGCGGCGTGAATACCGATATCGCCGATGCAGCAACTAATACCTGACTTTTTGGGGTCCAAACGCCATGCGGCTTGTTTATTGTCTTCGTCACTTTTATTGGCTAACCAACCTTGTGGATATTCAACAACCACTTTTTTAATTTTTCCTAATTGCCCTTGTTCAATACGTGCTTTCGCTTCTTTCACCATAGGGTAACCAGTATAAGTATGGGTTAAGCCATACAATAAGCCTGTTTGTTCAATAATACCTTGCAACGCCAAGGTTTGTGCTAAGTCTATGGTTGCGGGTTTATCCGACATCACATGAAAACCATGTTCAAGCGCCATTTTAGCCACAGGAAAATGTAAATGATTGGGAGTAACAATAGCGACCATGTCCATGCGCTTATCATCACCAAGTTTTGCTTCTTTAGCGAACATGTCTTGATAAGATCGATAACACCGCTCTTCGTCTAAATAAAGTGCTTTACCAGATGCCACCGCATTATCAGCATCGGAACTAAAAGCGCCACAAACTAGCTCAATTTGATTATCTAACTGTGCGGCTATACGATGAATAGCGCCGATAAAAGCGCCTTTGCCACCGCCAACCATACCCATTCTAATTTTACGCATCGTATATAACTCTTGTTTAATAATATCCCTAGTAAGCCAATAAAATGATATGTTTATATCAAACTCAAATCGCTATATCGACCAAAAGCTTTCATTTACTATAAAGATATTTTTCTGTTTAGTGTTAAGATAAAATCGGTTTTTTATGAAACAAAATCGGCGTTGTACTTAAATTAAACGTATATATTATTGATTAGGATTGCTGCGTTTATAAAAACAGCAGTTGGCTTACCACTATTTAATCGGGCCAATGACTCAGTATTAATGAAAGGAGTGTTTGAATATCAATGGGGTGAATCAATGAGGTGACGATATGTTGAGCATTGAAAGCTGTGATCTTCGATTTCTGCTAAATAGTCCTTATCGTTCACTATATTGACTTTGTTATTCGGATCCAACTATAGCTTTTTTCAATTTTAAAGCTATGGCTCATCAGTTTTATAGTAAAGTAGATAATATGAAATCTAGCGAATGAAAAAGCAGTATGAAAATCTGTTTGTTAACACCATTATCTGAAATGTTGGAGTAGCCTTAGATGATTTTAAGATTAACCCTATCAAATTTTTTGATCGGAGCATTTATATTAATACTATGGATGTCATTTGACACTTTTGCCCATGGTGTAGATGAGACCACGCGCCATTTTTTAGTGAACAACAGTGGCGTAAAAATGATCCCCTTTATGTATATTGGTGCGAAACATATGGTCACAGGCTATGATCATTTGTTATTTTTGATTGGCGTTTTATTCTTTTTACATCGCAGTAAAGATGTGTTGCTTTACGTGAGTATGTTTACTCTAGGTCACAGTATAACGTTAATGACAGGCGTGCTGGCTAATATTGAAGTGAATGCCTATTTGATTGATGCCATTATCGGCTTGTCAGTTATTTATAAAGGGTTTGATAACCTAGGCGGCTTTAAACGTTATTTAGGAACACAACCTAACCTAAGGGCTGTGGTGCTAATATTTGGTTTATTTCATGGTTTCGGGCTGGCAACCAAAATTCAAGAATTTAACCTTCCCTCCGAGGGGATGGTGTCGAATTTAATTGCGTTTAATCTGGGGGTTGAATTAGGTCAGTTTTTTGCCTTAATGTTTATCTTACTGGTGATCAATGTATGGCGTAGATATCAATCATTTTATCAATTTTCGACCGCCACTAATACGGCATTAATGAGTGCAGGGTTTATGTTAGTCGGCATGCAGTTAACCGGCTACTTTATTAGTTAGTGATCTTTTAGGACGTGTTCAATTCAAACAGCAAGCGAGTCATATAAATGGAACAAAATTTACAAAGTCGTTCGTTAGTCAAAGCGACAATTATTTCGGTGGTGATTGCCATTTTTGCGTTGATATTATTTATTTTGCCTGCAGAATATAATATTGATCCCACAGGTGTTGGTACCGTATTAGGGTTAACCGTATTTAATGAGCAGCCAAAAGCGGCTGCAGTAATAAAAGCTGAGGATGATCAAGGCGCGGTATTGATTACTATACCCGCTGGCCGAGGTATTGAATATAAGCTGGCTATGAAGCAATTTGAAAAAGTGAGCTATCAATGGCATACCAACACAGGTCAAGTGTATGTTGACCTTCACGGAGAACCAAAAGGAGACACGTCAGGATATTTTGAATCTTATACTATAGCGGTTGTTGATACGATGAAAGGCAGTTTTACGGCGCCATTTGAAGGGTCACATGGTTGGTATTGGAAAAATAAAACGGATAAAGCGATAGACGTTCAATTAACCTTTAGTGGTCAATATATTATTGAAGGCGTTAAATAAAAAGCTCAGCCAGCTAGAATGACTGTAGTTCAACAGAGCGGAGAGAGTCAAATTCTAGCCGTGGGGTACTGCTTCATACTTCTTTTTCTAAGCTAGGTATCTAAGCCGCCCATACATAAATATTTAATTTCTAGGAAGTCGTCTAAGCCGTACTTAGAACCTTCTCTTCCATTACCTGATTGTTTAACACCACCAAAGGGTGCGGCGGCATTTGAAATTAACCCTTTGTTAATGCCAACCATACCGTAGTCTAAACCTTCGGCAACTCGCCAAATACGACCAATGTCTCGAGAATAAAAATAAGCCGCTAAGCCATATTCAGTATCATTAGCCATAGCCATGACTTGAGGTTCATCTTTAAATGAAATAATGGGTGATATTGGGCCAAAAATCTCATAACTCGCCACCGGCATGTCATTAGTAACGCCAGTTAAAATAGTAGGAAGATAAAAGTTTTCATTTTCCCCCTGCCTACCCCCTAATACAATTTTTGCACCAGCGGCTACTGAGTCGGTCACCAGTTTTGCCACCTCTTTAACAGCGTTAGCGCTGATCATTGGGCCAACGGTGACACCTTTTGTTAAGCCATTGCCAATACTTAGTGCACTAACTGCGGTAATTAACTTTTCAGTAAATTGGTCTAATACGCTTTCTTGAACAAAAATGCGGTTGGTGCAAACGCAGGTTTGTCCGGCATTACGGTATTTAGAGACCATAGCACCAGCAATAGCGGCATCAATGTCAGCATCATCAAATACAATAAAGGGAGCATTACCGCCTAATTCCATTGATACTTTTTTAACGGTAGACGCACATTGGCTAATGAGTGATTTACCTACAGGCGTTGAACCCGTAAAGGTGAATTTTGCAATGTCTTTATGTTCAGTTAACACCTTACCCATACCGCGAGCATCATCACCAACCACCACATTAAATACCCCTGCAGGAATACCTGCCCGCTCAGCAAGTTCAGCCATTGCTAAAGCAGACAAAGGGGTTTGGGTCGCCGGACGAACAACAAAAGTACAACCTGCGGCTAAAGCCGCCGACGCTTTACGAGCGATCATCGCATTAGGGAAATTCCAAGGGGTGATTGCCGCAACCACGCCAATGGGTTGTTTGATCACTACAATACGGGTATCTCCTGATGGCGCAGGAATAGTATCACCGTAAACACGTTTGCCTTCCTCGGCAAACCATTCAATAAAAGAGGCACCATAGGCAATTTCACCTTCAGCTTCAGCAAGAGGTTTGCCTTGTTCTAAGGTTAAAATACGGGCTAAGTCTTGTTGGTTCTCCATTATGAGGTTAAACCAATTACGTAGTAATGTTGCTCGTTCATTAGCCGATTTGGCTGACCACATTCTGAACGCATTTTTAGCCGCTTTTACAGCTAGTTCTGTTTCAGTAATACCTGCATTGCTGACGGTAGCAACTAATTTGGTGGTTGCCGGATTGGTGACTTCAATATCGCTATTTGCATCAGTTAAACTAGGATGCCAGCTACCATTAATATAAGAACATTGTTTTAGCAGTTGATTATCTTTTAGACCGTACATTTTTTGTCCTCATTTTTCCATCTTGTATAAAAGCACAATCAATTTTAGCAAAAATCATTAAACAAATAAAAATAAATATTTCACTTGATTTTTCGCTAAGTCAGGTGGTTTCTACTTATAATTTTTTTTTATTTCTAGCATGATATTTCTTTTAAAATAGTTTAATAATTTTCTGGTAATAAGGTGTAAATCTGGTAATCTCTTACTTCGTTATTTTAGTTAGCTACTTTTCTGAACAAAAGTAAAGTAACAGAAATAATTTAATTATCCACAAAGATAAAATTAATAGCATTGTCCAGTAAAAATTTTCCCCTATTCATTTTTTTCAGTAAAATCAAAAGCGTAAAATAAATTTCCACGTCATATTTTTAAAGTTGATATCATGCTTACGTTGTTTGTCAACATAGTTATCCACAGATTTATTGATTTATATTCACCCAACTATGGAGTGATTTGATCGAATGTGGCATTCTTACCACACTTTTTGCCAGCCATAAATTTATCATGCCAAATTCTTCATTATCTCCACTCATATTAGTCGATGGTTCGTCTTATTTATTTCGTGCTTACCACGTGCCTTATTTACAAGCATTATCCACTGCTGAGGGCCAACCTACTGGCGCGATTACCGGTGTGTTAAATATGATCCGTAGTCTTAAAAAAGATTACCCTAACGGTAATATCATTGCTATTTTTGATGCTAAGGGTAAAACTTTTCGTAATGATTTATATCCAGAATATAAAGCCAACCGTCCGCCAATGCCTGACGATTTACGCTCACAAATTGAGCCCATTCATCAAATTATTACTGCTATGGGTTTGCCGCTTATTGTTACCCCCGGAGTTGAGGCTGATGATGTGATAGGCACCTTAGCAGAGCAAGCAACAAAGCTGGGTATTGAGACCGTTATTTCGACGGGAGATAAAGATATGGCGCAGTTGGTTAATCAACATGTTCGTTTGATTAATACCATGACTGCTGTTGAATTAGACGAAGCTGGCGTATTAGATAAATTTGGTGTTAGACCCGATCAAATAATCGATTATCTTACGCTGATGGGCGACAAAGTTGATAACATCCCAGGGGTTGATAAATGTGGCCCTAAAACGGCGGTTAAATGGTTAGCAGAATATGGTACGTTAACTGAAGTTATGGCCAATGCTGATAAAATTAAAGGCAAGGTCGGTGAGAACTTACGTTCTGCATTAGAGCAATTACCGCTCTCTTATAAATTAGCAACCATTAAACTTGATGTTGAACTTGAACAAACTGCGGGCCAATTACAACCTAAAGAAGCGGATGTTTCAACCTTAACTGATCTCTACCAAAAATTTGAATTGAAACGATTACTGGCAGATCTACACTCTGGCACTAAAGAAAATACCAAAACTGAAAATGTGGATGATGATCTTAGCTCAGCCTTAGTAAACGAAAGTAACATTGAAACTCAATATGACCTTGTTTTAGATAAACAAAGCTTCGAGCAATGGTTAATTAAATTAAAACACTCAGCTTATTTTTCGTTTGATACTGAAACTACCAGTGTTGATTATATGAAGGCTGAGTTAGTGGGTTTATCGTTTTCTGTAGAGGCAGGAAAAGCAGCTTATGTACCTGTCGCACATGATTATATTGGAGCCCCTGAACAACTTGACCGTGATTGGGTCTTGGCGCAATTAAAACCCTTGTTAGAGAGTGTTGCACTGAAAAAGCTGGGACAGAATTTAAAATACGATGCCAATGTGTTGTCACATTACGGAATTAAATTACAAAACATTGCTTTTGATACCATGATCGAATCTTATTGTCTTAACAGCGTGGCAACGAGACATAATATGGATGCACTTGCGCTTAAATATCTAGCCTATAAAACAGTGCATTTTGAAGATATTGCAGGGAAGGGGGTCAAGCAACTTACCTTTAATCAAATTGACTTAGAAAAAGCCGGTCCCTATGCCGCTGAAGATGCAGATATTACGTTACGGTTGCATCAAGCTATTTACCCTAAACTCAGTGAAGTAAAAACCCAGCTTGCCGTTTTTGATGAGATTGAAATGCCATTACTGTCAGTAATTGCTGGCATGGAACAACATGGTGTACTGATTGACAGCGATTTGCTTGATCAGCAAAGCAGTAAAATCGGTGCACGATTAGATGAATTAGAAATCAAAGCTCATGATCTTGCTGGTAAGTCTTTCAATTTAAGTTCACCCAAACAATTACAAGAGATTTTGTTTGATGAACTGAAAATTCCTGTTATTAAAAAAACACCTAAAGGCGCGCCATCCACTGCAGAGGAGGTGCTTCAAGAGTTAGCTTTAGATTACCCGCTACCCAAAATTATTCTTGAACACCGCGGTTTAAGTAAATTAAAATCAACCTATACTGATAAGTTGCCTTTGTTAGTTCAGCCTAAAACCAATCGTGTGCATACCTCTTATCAGCAAGCAGTTACTGCCACAGGGCGATTATCTTCAACCGATCCAAACTTACAAAATATTCCTATTCGTTCAGAAGAAGGCCGTAAGATTCGTTTAGCTTTTATTGCACCAAAAAATCATAAAATAGTTGCTATTGATTATTCTCAAATAGAATTACGTATTATGGCGCATTTAAGTAATGACCCCGGTTTAGTTACTGCATTTTCGGAAGGAAAAGACGTACATAAAGCCACCGCTGCTGAAGTGTTTGGTGTTAGCTTAGATGAAGTCACTAGCGATCAACGTCGTAGTGCTAAAGCAATAAATTTTGGTTTGATCTATGGTATGTCAGCCTTTGGTTTAGCTAAGCAGCTTAACATTGGTCGTCATCAAGCACAGGAGTACATTGATAAGTATTTTGAACGCTACCCTAATGTATCAAGCTATATGGACGATACTCGGCAACAAGCGGCTGAGCAGGGTTATGTTGAAACACTGTTTGGTAGACGCTTATATTTACCCGATATTAACGCTAAAAATGCGATGCGACGTAAAGGAGCTGAACGTGCAGCAATAAATGCGCCGATGCAAGGTACTGCTGCTGATATAATCAAAAAAGCTATGTTGGCAGTGGCACATTGGATTGAAGAGAAAAATGATCCCCGTGTGGTTATGACTATGCAGGTGCACGATGAATTGATTTTTGAAATTCATCAAGACATTGTTGAAGCAGCAACACTTAAATTAGTTGAATTGATGAATAATGCTGTTGAGTTGAGTGTTCCATTAGTTGCTGAAGCAGGTATTGGCGATAATTGGGAGCAGGCTCATTAAAACCGGCAATCAAGTTATTTGCTGGTGTTGAGTAGTTAGAGCTCGGCAGTAGGTTTGTTTCGGTCGCTATATTATAAAACTATATCAATTTTTTTCGACGGTTAGCCATAGGCATTTTCAGGCGCATATAACTTCTGGTCTTGTTGACCTTTCAATATTTTACTCTTGGTTTTACTCTGGAACAGCCGCTAGTAAGACACATTTATGTAATTAAATTACTTAAATGTAAATTAATTACAAGTTTAGCTTTACACAGTTAGAGTCGATGCTCTATAATATTTTCGTTTCCTAACGAATGCTTGTTGTAGTATTTAATTCTAGCTTCCTCATAGCTAATACACCGATAGTTTTGCTATCGGTTTTTTTTTGCATATTTTCTGGGTGAATAATGAAGGCAACGGCTTGAGCAGAATATTGGTGATTTGCCTTAAATAATCTAATAACTTCTTCAATGGTACCTTTCTCTAACACTATTTTATCAAGTACAAAAGCTTGTTCATTTGATTCATATCTAACCGGTTTACTATCATGAAATATCTGGGCTGCAGTTTAAAAAATATAACCCGATCATAACGGTCAAACACAGTGGCTAATCTACTATTTATTCGAGTAAAACACGTGTTCAGACCGGAGCGATTACGTAAACATCTAGGCGACAACAATCAGAGTCAATAAATCGATTT
>Ga0307492_10001000_pt1 | contig 11800 bp, 12 predicted proteins | sample SI3LmetaG_FD_202365 | JGI IMG/M metagenome (GOLD analysis project Ga0307492, IMG submission 202365) | Sea-ice brine microbial communities from Beaufort Sea near Barrow, Alaska, United States - SI3L | ecosystem: Environmental > Aquatic > Marine > Coastal | place: USA: Alaska | collected 2017-05-06
CGGGCCGATCCGCGGCTTCGCGGTGGTGCTGATGATCGGCATCGTCACCTCGGTCTTCACCGCCGTTACGCTGACCCGCATGTGGGTCGCGGGCTGGCTGCGCCGCGCGCGGCCGGCGGACATCGTGTTGTAGGATTGGCGCCATGAAACTCCTCAAGCTCATTCCCGACAACACCAACATCCGCTTCCTGCGCTGGCGCATTCCGTTCTACGCGGTCAGCCTGCTGCTGATGGCGGCCTCGGTCGGACTCTTGTTCACCAAGGGGCTCAACCTTGGCGTCGATTTCGTCGGCGGGCAGATGATCCGCATGACCTTCGTCGGCCAGCCGGCGGCGCCGCTGGCCGATCTGCGCGCGCGGATCGACCGGCTCGGCTATGGCGAGCCGATCATCCAGCAGTTCGGCGGCCCCAATGCGGTCTCGGTGCGGATGCGCCTGCCCGAGGAGGGCGCCGAGCGCGCCGCGGTGGCCGCGCGCATGACCACGCAGATCACCGCCACCGTCCGCCAGGCCTATCCGCGGGTCCGCATCGACGGGGTGGATTCGGTGTCGGGCAAGGTCTCCGACGAGCTGTTCAGCGATGGCATGCTGGCGCTGGTGCTCGCCGCGATCGGCATCTCGATCTACATCTGGATACGCTTCGAATGGCAGTTCGGCGTCGGCGCGCTGTTCGCGCTGGTGCACGACGTCACGCTGACGCTGGGGCTGTTCTCGCTCACCCAGATGGAGTTCGACCTCAACATCGTGGCCGCGCTGCTGACGCTGATCGGCTATTCGCTCAACGACAATATCGTGGTCTACGATCGGGTCCGCGAGAACCTGATGAAATACCGCAAGATGCCGATCGCCGAGCTGCTCGACCTGTCGGTCAACGAAACGCTCAGCCGCACGGTGGTGACCAGCCTGTCGCTGCTGATCACGCTGGTCGCCTTGCTGATCCTGGGGCCCGACGTGATCTTCGGCTTCACCGCCGCGATCACCATGGGCATCTTCGTCGGCACCTACAGCTCGATCTACATGGCCACCCCGATCCTGATCTGGCTGGGCCTCAAGTCGGACAGCTTCGTCCCCGCGGAGAGCGCCGCCGACCGGCAGGAGCGGATCGCGCGCGGCGAGGCGTGAGGCCGGCTTTCTAGTGCCGGTGGGGCTAGCGCCGCCGCTTACCCTCGATCAGCACCGCCTGCCGCCACTTGCTCGGCGCCTTGTCGGCGCGGTGGATGCAGCCGGACCAGCAACAGGGGCGCTTCCTGCCCTCATGCAACTCCTCGCGAGTGCGCTCGATGCGGCGCGCGCGGGTTTCGGGCTTCCTGGCGTCCTCGACGCAGCAGATGAACTCGTTGCGGTCGAGCGGGGTGAGACCCCGCCACAGCGCCAGCGTGCCGGCATCGGCCTCGATCGCCGCGCGCGGATCCTCGGCGCCAGTGTGGAGGGTGGGCGAAAGCGGCGCCCATCGTCAGAGCTTCCGCACCAGCATTTCGGCGACGCCGATCCAGGCGGGGGCCTCGACCACCTGCTGCTTCTCGCCGTGGCCGGGGGGGAGCACGCCGACCTTGTTCCCCTGGCGGTCGATCAGCCGGCCGAAGGCGAAGCGTCCGCCCTTCCTGGGCACCAGCACGTCGCGATTGACCGCGCGGCCCGCGTCGGCGGGGTCGATCTCGCGCAGCCAGAGCTGGTCGCCGGGGCGGTATTCGCCGTGGGGATAGTCGATGGCGAGCACCATCAGCGGCGCGCTGCCGCCCAGCGCCGTGGGGGGCAGGGCGTCGCGGGGCTTCGCAAGCGCCTCCGGACCGCGCTCGCCGAGCGTGGCGACGATCTGGACCGCCGCCGCCTCCTCGCCGCGCACCAGCAGCTCGGGCTCGACGCCGAGCGCCCTGGCCAGCCGGTCCATCCATTTGGTGCTGAGCGTGCGCATGCCGGTTTCGAGCCGACCGACGGTCTGCGGCGTGGTCTGCGGCACGCAGGCCTCGGCGAGGTCGGCCAGCGTCATGCCCTTGTCCTTGCGGATGGCGCGGATGCGATTGATCATTGGGAGCCCCCTGTCCTCAAGCAGCGCGCAGCGCGGTAGGACTACAAAAAACGCCACAAACCAAAACGGTTTTTTCTCTTTCCTACATGAACCTCGATATTGCAAGGGAGCATTCGTGGAACGAAAGGAGAATCGCGAATGCAGCGGAGACTGGCCGAGCGCGAACTGACCGAGGCCGGGCCGCGGCGGCGCGGCGGGGCCAGGGGGGCCCGGCGCAGCGTGACCGTCAATCTCGCCGAATCGCCGCTCGCCTGGCTCCACGCGCGCGGGCACCTCGCGGCGCGGCTGTTCGACGCCGGCGAGCGGCTGCGCGCCGATTACGAGCGTGCCGGCCTGGCGCCTTGCGTCACCATGCGGTGGGACGGGGTGCGCGTCGATGGCGGGGCGGACCTGGGGCTGGCTCCGAGCGAGCGGAGGATCGCCGCCAAGGCGCGCTTCGATGGCGCCATGGCGGCGGCGGGCAAGGGCCTGGCGGATGTGCTGTGGCGAGTCGCCTGCGCCGGGGAGAGCGTGCCCGATGCGGAGCGCGCGCTCGCCTGGCCCGCGCGCTCGGGCAAGCTGGTGCTCGGGCTGGCGCTCGACCGGGTGGCGGATTTCTACCGCCTGCCCGGCGCATAGGCGCGGCGCGAGGTCGTTTTGCCCTAACCTTAGCCTAACCTTTCGCCGCGTGGAGCTCCGTCAAAGCCGCATTGCACCGCGCGTTACGCGCTCTCGACCAGCTCGGCGAGGGAGAGCCAGCGCTCCTCCGCGGCCTCCTTCTCGGCGCGGGCGGCGGCGATGCCCTGGGAGATCGCGGCGAAGCGGGCGGGGTCGCGGGCGAAGAGGTCGGGATCGCCGAGCAGCGCCTCGCCCCTTCCGATCGCGGCCTCGAGTTCCTCGATCCGCGCGGGGAGCAGCTCGTAGTCGCGCTGGTCCTTGAAGGTGAGCTTGGTGGCGCGCGAGTTGGATGGTGGCGCGGGCGTGTCTCGACTGCGCTCGACACGAACGGCAGCGGGTTTCGAGGGGTTTGGCTCCAGCCGCTTCGCCGCCCAGTCCTCGTAGCCGCCCGCCACGACGTCCACCGTGCCGCTGCCGTCGAGGCCGAGCGTCAGCGTCACCGTGCGGTCGAGGAAGTCGCGGTCGTGGCTGACGATCAGCACCGTGCCCTCGTAGTCGGCGATGACCTCCTGGAGCAGGTCGAGCGTCTCGAGATCGAGGTCGTTGGTCGGCTCGTCGAGCACCAAGAGATTGCTCGCCTTGGCGAACTCGCGGGCCAGCAAGAGCCGGCTCTTCTCGCCGCCCGAGAGCACGCCGACCTTCATATCGACCACGCCGGGATCGAACAGGAACTCCTTGAGATAGCCCTGCACATGCTTGCGATTGCCGCGCACGTCGATCCAGTCGCCGCCCTCGGCCAGCACCTGGCGGACGGTCTTGTCGGCGCTCATCAGGCTCCGCTGCTGGTCGATGGTGACCCCGGTGAGCGTCCTGGCGATCGTGACCGTGCCGCTGTCGGGCGCCAGCTCGCCGGTGAGCATCTTCAGAAGCGTGGTCTTGCCCGCGCCATTGGCGCCGACGATGCCGATCCGGTCGCCGCGCTGGATGCGCAGGGTGAAGGGCTTGATAATAGTGCGCATCGGCGCCGCACCCCCACCATCCTCTCCTTCCCTCCGTTCGCCTCGAGCGAAGTCGAGAGGCTGCGCGCTGGTGTCTCGACTCCGCTCGACACGAACGGGGGTTGGGTAGCTTTTCGAGATATTCTCCGCCACGATCACCGACTTGGACTTGAAGTCCTCCTCGGTCGCGAGCTTGAGCTTCGCGGTCCCGGCGCCGGAGATCATCGCCGCCCGCGCAGCGCGCATCTGCCACAGCTTCTCGAGCCGGCCCTGGTTGCGTTTGCGCCGCGCGGTTACCCCGCGCTCGAGCCAATGGGCTTCCAGCTTGAGCCTGGCGTCGAGCTTCTCGGCGGCGCGCGCCTCCTCGGCGTAGACCGCCTCCTCCCACGCCTCGTAGCCGCCGAAGCCGACTTCCTTGCGCCGCAGTGCGCCGCGGTCGAGCCACAGCGTCGCGCGGGTAAGGCGCTTGAGGAAGGTGCGGTCGTGGCTGATCACCAGGAACGCGCCCTTGTAGCGGGTCAGCCAGTCCTCGAGCCACTCGATCGCCGCGAGGTCGAGGTGGTTGGTGGGCTCGTCCATCAGCAACAGGTCGGGATCCTGCGCCAGCGCGCGGGCGATCGCGGCGCGGCGCCGTTCGCCCCCGCTCGCGCCTTCGCAGGGCCGTGTCATGTCGATGCCGAGCTGACCGGCGATGGCCTCGACCTCGTGGATTGCGGGCGGGTGCTCGCCGGCGAGCGCCCAGTCCATCAGCGTGGGGTGACCAGCGAAGTCGGGGTCCTGCTCCAGCAGCACGATGCGCGTGCCGGGCTTGATCTTGCGCTGGCCGCGATCGGCTTCGATCTGGTTGTCGATCAGCCGGAACAGCGTGGTCTTGCCCGCGCCGTTGCGGCCGATCAGCGCCAGCCGGTCGCGCGGGCCGACGTGGAGATCGATGCCGCGCCCGGGCGGGGCGCCGAACAGCCAGCGGCCGCCCTGCTGCAGGCCGAGACCTTCCCAGCTCAGGATCGGAGGTTGCGCCATGGGGCGCGCGAGGTAGGCGGCTTGGCTTTGGCTCGCAAGAGCATAGCAAGCCCTCTCCCCTTGCGGGAGAGGGAGGAGCCCCGTGAGGGGCGGAGGGAGAGGGGCGGCGGCGCAGCCGCCGCTGGCGCGGCGGACCCCTCTCCCAACCCTCTCCCGCAAGGGGAGAGGGCCCTAGTTCTTCTGCGCCGCCACCATCGCCGCGACATCCTCGAGCAGCTTGGGCGCATCGTAAACCACGCCGTCCTTGATGGTCCACCGCACCCCGCCGACGGTCTCCAGCTTGTCGGTAGCGGGATTCAGGCGCTGGTGGCCGGTGCCGTACAGCGTCTTGAAATTGGCGAGCGGGTTTTCGGGCACGATGACCAGGTCCGCCAGCATTCCCTTGCGTACCAGCCCGAAGGGCGGCGGCGCCCCTTTGGGATCGTAGATGGTCCGCGCGCCATTGATTGTCGCGGCCTCGATGACCTCCAGCGGATGAAAGCCCGCCTCCTGGAGCATTTCGAGTTCGGAAATATAGCCGAAACCCCAGATCTGGAAGATGAAGCCCGAGTCCGAACCTGTCGTCACGCGGCCGCCCATATTCTTGTAGTCGTTCATGAGCCGCATCCACGAAGAATAGAACCGCCGCCAGGCAACCTCGTTCGACGTCGTCCAGTCGAAGAAGTAGCTGCCGTGGTTGACCCGGCTCGATTGAAAATAATCCCACAGCGACGGCAGCGTGAATTTCTCGTGCCAATCGGCATTGCGCGCGCGCATCAGGTCGCGCGAGGCGGAATAGATCGTGAAGGTGGGATCGAATGTGACGCCCGCCGCCTTTTGTGCTTTCAGATATTCGATCCATTCCGGGCTTCCGGGTTCGACAATCTCGTCCCAGATTTCCGCGGCTTCGCCGAAGCGGGCCTGCTCGTCGTCGAAATTGTAGCTGACCGGATAGTTCTGGATGCGGCCGTTCTTCATCAGGCTTTCGAAATGGCCGTAGAAATGCGTGATTGTGCCCAACCCGAGCGCCCCGGCTTGGCGCGCGTCGAGTTCGGTTACACCGGGCTGGGCGAGGTGGGCGACGGTGCCCAGGCCCAGCTTTTTCGCCTCGTCGATAGCCGCGGCCATGATCTCGGCGGTTTCGACGCCGCGATAGCCATTGAAGAGCTTGATGCCGTCGACGCCCGCGCCCTTGGCCCAGCGCGCCCATTCGCGCGCCTTGGCGGGGCTGTCGACCGGCCCCTTGGCCCAGCCGTCGCCAAGCGTCAGATAGGCGAACAGGCGCGGCGCGACGATGGTGTTCGCCGCACTGCGCGCCTTGTCCTCGAGCGAACGGTTGGGCGTCCCCGAATAGAACGAAACCCCGCGCACCGCGGTGACACCATGCGCGAGCCACAGCTTGTAGCCATAACTCGGCTGCGGCGCTTTCTCCGGATCGCCGTTATGGCCGTGCATATCGACGAAGCCGGGCAGGACATACATGCCCACGGCGTCGATTTCGCGGTCGAAGCTACGCGGCTCGCGCCCGGGCTTCATCGCAAGGCCGGGGGTGCCTGCCGGGCGAATGGCGGCGATGCGATTGCCCTCGACGACGATATCGACCGGCCCACGCGGCGGCGCGCCGTTGCCTTCGATCATTGTCGCGCCGCGGATCACCAGCCGCTGGTACGGCCCTTCGCCTTCACCGGCCCGGCGTTCGGGCACCGGCTCCATCTGCGCGGGACGGCGTTCGGGCGCCGGCTCCGTCGCGCTCTGCGCGAAAACCGGATCCGCCGCCAACACGAGCGCCACAGCCATCAACCGCTTGAATGCCATACCCCGTCCCCTTCGCCACTGCGGCTAAAGCGTTGCGGCGATGGGAACAAGCCGGTTCAGCGGCGCGTAAGGGGGCAGGCGCTTCATGGCGCGCAAGGAGGCAACACCATGACCCGCATCATCCTTCCCCTCACGATCCTCGCCGCGGCCGCTTCGCCCGCCGCCGCCGCCGAAATTCAGATCCAGTCGCAGGGCCCGGTGGTCGAGCTTTCGGTGACCGAAACCGTCAAGGCGCGGCCAGACCTTGCCACCGTCGGCGCCGGTGTGACCACGCAGGCGCCCACCGCGGTCGCGGCCATGCAGCGCAATGCCACGGCGATGGATGCCGTCGTCCAGCGGATCAAATCGCTCGGCATCGCGAGTGACGACATCCAGACCACCGGCATCGAGCTGGGCGCGCAATACGATTACGACCAGGCCCGCCAGCGTCAGGTGTTCCGCGGCTATCAGGCCTCCAACCGGGTCAGCGCGATCCTGCGCAAGGTGCCCGACACCGGTCGCGTACTCGATGCGCTCGTCGCCGCGGGGGTCACCGACATCTCCGGGCCCAGTTTCTCGATCGACGACGACTCCGCTCCGCGCGGACAGGCTCGCAAGGCCGCGATGGACAAGGCGCGACGCCAGGCGGAGGAATATGCCCGCTGGGCCGGCTATTCGGGCGTGCGGCTGCTGCGGATCAGCGAGCTGGCGAACCCGGGCCGTCCGATCCCGATGGCGATGGAAGCCCGCATGATGGCCGCCGACGCCAAGGCCACACCGGTTGAGCCCGGCCTCGTCGCCACCATGGTCACGGTCGATGTCACCTACGAAATGACCCGCTGAACGGGATCCGGGCGCGATATTCAGGCGCTATCAATCGGTTTGCGCTATAGGGCCGCGGATGACCAGGCCCGCCCTTTTCGCGCTGTCGCTTCTGCTCGCCGTCGGCGGACCGGCGACTTCCGCGCTCGCCGAGCAGCCAGCCCGCAGCGACCAGGGGGCCGCGCGCAAGGAGGCGGAAGCCGGCACCATCCTCAAGTCGCGCGAGATCGAGGCGCGCATCCTGCCGATGATGGGCGATGCCGAATATCTCGGTTTCGCCTACGATTCGACCGCGATGGCCTACCGCCTCAAGTTCATCCGCGAAGGGCGGGTGCTGTTCGTCGATGTCGACGCCAGGAGCGGGCGGATCATCCAGAAGAGCTGGTGAGGAACCGCGCCGGGAAACGCACGCCGCGTTGACGCGTTCCACGCGAAAGCCCAAGCGGGTCGTCAGACGCCGACCAGTTATCTCAGGGGGAACCTCCACCCATGCGCATCCTGATCGTCGAGGACGAACCCACCCTCGGCAAGCAGCTTAAATCCACGCTCGAGCAAACCGGCTATGCCGTCGATCTGTCCACCGACGGCGAGGACGGGCATTACATGGGCTCGTCCGAGAACTACGATGCGGTGGTGCTCGACCTCGGCCTGCCCGAGATCGACGGGCTGACAGTGCTCGGCATGTGGCGCAAGGAAGGGCGGACCTTCCCCGTCCTGGTGCTGACCGCGCGCGACAGCTGGTCCGACAAGGTCGCCGGGCTCGACGCGGGCGCCGACGATTATCTCGCCAAGCCGTTCCAGACCGAAGAGCTGATCGCCCGGCTCCGCGCGCTGATTCGCCGCGCCTCGGGCAACACCAGCTCCGAACTGATCGCCGGCGACGTCCGCCTCGACACGCGCTCGGGCCGGGTCACGCTGGCGGGAGAGCCTGTCAAGCTCACCGCGCAGGAGTACAAGCTGCTATCCTATTTGATGCACCACAAGGGCAAGGTGGTCAGTCGGACCGAGCTGATCGAGCATATCTACGATCAGGATTTCGACCGCGATTCGAACACCATCGAGGTCTTCGTCACCCGCATCCGCAAGAAGCTGGGCGCCGACATCATCACGACGATCCGTGGACTTGGCTACAGCCTCGACGATCCCGCCGACGCGCCCCGCGGCTGATCCCGCCGAGAGCGCGCGCGATCTGGCGCAGGACGATGCCGCGGCCGAGGTAAGCGCGCTGCCGCGCCGCAGCCTCGCCGGGCGGATGATGGCCATCGCCGCGGGGTGGATTCTCGTCCTCCTGCTCGCCGGCGGTTTCGCGCTCGACCGCACGCTCACCACTCTGGTCCAGAACAACTTCGACGATCAGCTCGACTACATGCTCACCGCGATGATCGCCTCGGCCGAGATCGGGCCCGACGGCGAGGTCTATTTCAACCGCCCGCTCGGCGACCAGCGCTTTCTCGAGCCCAATTCGGGCCTCTACTGGCAGATCAGCGGCCCCGGGCACGAGCATTGGCCCAGCCGCAGCCTGTGGGACCGCTCGCTGACCATGCGCGCGGACCACATCGACGAGCACATCCACATCTATGATTCGGACCAGTTCCGGAACGAGCCGCTGCGGCTCGCCGAACGTTCGGTGATCCTGCCCGGCAGCGAGACGCGGTGGTGGTTCACCGTCGCCGCCAGCCGCCAGCAACTCGACTTCCAGATCGCTCGCATCCGCGCGATCCTGGTGTGGAGCTTCGCGGTGCTCGGGCTCGGCCTGTTCGCGATGGCGGTCCTGCAGAGCTGGATCGGCCTCGGGCCGCTGAGGCGGGTGCGGGCCGCGATCCAGAACCTGCGCACGACCGGCGCCAACCGCATCGACGAACCGCTGCCACTCGAAGTCCAGCCGCTGGTCGAGGAGGTCAACGCGTTGCTCGCGCATTCCGAGCAGCAGGCCGCCGAAGCGCGCACCCATGCCGGCAATCTCGCCCACGCGCTCAAGACCCCGCTGACGGTCGTGACCAATGCCGCCACCGCGCGCGCCCCCGATCTCTCGGACACGGTGGTCCGCGAAGCGCGCACCATGCAGCGCCATGTCGAGCACCATCTCGCGCGCGCCCGCGCGGTCGGACGCCGCGCCGCCGGCCATGCCCGCACCAGCGTGTGCGAAAGCGCCGAGGCGGTGCGGCGCGCGGTCGAGCGGCTCCATCCCGAGGCGCGCATCGACGTCGCGGGCCCGCGCGGCGCCGCGGTGAGCATCGAGCGCCAGGACCTCGACGAAATCCTCGGCAACCTCATCGAGAACGCGGCCAAATATGGCGGGGGGACCGTGTTCGTGACCATCGACGCCGAACCGGACGAGGAACTTTGCGTAATCTGGATCGAGGATGACGGGACCGGCATCCCGCCCGAGGAGCGCACGCGCATCTTCGATCGCGGCGCGCGGCTCGATACCGGCAAGCCCGGCACCGGCCTCGGCCTGGCGATCGTGCGCGACGTGGCGCAAATCTACGGCGGCGAGGTTACTCTCGAGGAGAGCGAGGACCTGGGCGGGCTGCTGGTCCGACTCAGCATTCCCCGCGCCACCTGACGCTCGTTCGTCAGGCGCAGATCGCCCAAATCCCACGGGATTGCTACAAGCACCAACGAAAACGAGGCCGGAAATCCGGCCCCGTCATGTCTAAATCGCCATCTGCGGGGTCAGGGGCTCGACGGCTGGTCGCCGGTAGCGGCGATGCCGACGGCCAGTGCGACAATAGCCAGCGCAATGAGGATGCCAATCGGCCCGCCTCCGATTTCGTTCTCGCCCGAAACCGGCTGCGCGGTGCGCTCCGCTGCGATCGCCTGTCCGGCGATCGGAGCCGAAGCGGCGGTGATCGCCGCAGCGGCGAGGGTGACCTTACCAAACTTCATTCCATGTCCCCTTACGTGAATTCGAACGGTCTCCCTATGCCAAGCCGCAGGCCAACTCAAGCGCGCGCGCCACAAAATGCTCCTTCGCCCGCTAACCCGCGCTAAGTGCTGCATTTCGGCAACAGCGCCTCTCAGTGGTCGCGGACCTGGGCGTGGTGCCGAATGACCTCTTCGATGATGAAGCGCAGGAATTTTTCGCCGAACTCGGGATCGAGCTCGGCCTGCTCCGCGAGCGCCCGCAGGCGGGCGATTTGCCGTTCCTCGCGCGCGGGATCGGCGGCGGGCAAGGCATTCCTCGCCTTGTGACGCCCGACCGCCTGGGTGATCCGGAAGCGCTCGGCCAGCATGTGAATCAGGGCCGCGTCGATATTGTCGATGCTCTTGCGGTAGGCGCCAAGCACCGGATCGGTCTCGTCGCTCGGCTCATGGTCTATGGGCTCGTCCATCGCCCGCCACGCTAGCAAGCTTTCCCCGCTTGCCAAGCGCCCACCCTTGCGCGAGAGGCCGGCCCAGCCATGACCGCCGACATCGTGCCCCTCCCGCGCCCCGATCGCAACAGGGTGGAGCCCGCGCCCTCGCTCGAGCCGATGCTGGCCATCGCCGCGCAGGGCATGAACGCGGTCAACGCCGTGATCCTGGCGCGGATGCAGAGCGAAATTCCCTTGATCCCCGCGCTCGCCGGGCACCTGATCTCGGGCGGGGGCAAGCGGCTGCGGCCGATGCTCACGCTCGCGGGGGCGGAGCTGGTGGGATACAACGGCACCCGCCAGCACAAGCTCGCCGCGGCGGTCGAATTCATCCACACCGCCACGCTGCTGCACGACGATGTGGTCGATGGCAGCGACTTGCGGCGCGGCAAGGCGGCCGCCAACATCGTCTTCGGCAATCCGGCCACGGTGCTGGTGGGCGATTTCCTGTTCAGCCGCGCCTTCGAGCTGATGGTCGAGGACGGCAGCCTCAAGGTGCTGCGCATACTCTCCAACGCCAGCGCGGTGATCGCCGAGGGCGAGGTCGACCAGCTCACCGCCCAGCGCAGGATCGAGACCAGCGAGGGCCGCTACCTGCAGATCATCCGGGCCAAGACCGCCGCGCTGTTCGCCGCCGCCACCCGCATCGCCGCGGTGGTGGCCGAATGCGGCGAGGACCAGGAGAACGCGCTCGACGAATACGGCCGCAACCTGGGCGTCGCCTTCCAGCTGGTCGACGATGCGATCGACTATGATTCGGATGCCGCCGCGATGGGCAAGACCCGCGGCGACGATTTCCGCGAGGGCAAGATGACGCTCCCGGTGATCCTCGCCTATGCGCGCGGAACCGAGGACGAGCGGTCGTTCTGGAAGGCGGCGATCGGTGGCCACCGCACCAGCGACGCCGACCTCGCCGAAGCGATCCGCCTGATCGCCAAATACGACGCCGTCGTCGCCACCCGCGAGCGCGCCCGCCATTTCGCCCAGCGCGCCATCGACGCGATTTCGATCTTCCCCGAAAGCCGGGCCCGCGCGGCGATGGCCGAGGCGGCGCGTTTTGCCGTGGCGCGGGGATATTGAGTGGCGAGGCGACGGTCGCTTGAAAATGCCCGCGAGCCGAAGTCACTTCGCAGGACGGTTCTCGAAATTTTGCTCGGCGGCGGTCTTTTCGCCGCAGCCATCCCGCTCGCCGAAAGGTTTTTCGAGGAT
>Ga0307492_10001001_pt1 | contig 11796 bp, 10 predicted proteins | sample SI3LmetaG_FD_202365 | JGI IMG/M metagenome (GOLD analysis project Ga0307492, IMG submission 202365) | Sea-ice brine microbial communities from Beaufort Sea near Barrow, Alaska, United States - SI3L | ecosystem: Environmental > Aquatic > Marine > Coastal | place: USA: Alaska | collected 2017-05-06
GTAAATAATGACTTTAAATTTTATATTTATCCAACCTGTATAGAAATGCTTTGTAACCTAATCCTAATAATTTTGCAGCTTGGGTTCTGTTGTTATTACAATGGCTCAGAGCTTGTAAAAGACACTCTTTTTCGTGAGACTCCCAATCTAAACCCTGATCCGGTAATAAGTAATGTGTCTTTTTGTTGTTAATGGTTAGTTCTAGTTCATTGACATCTTCACTACTAATAAGATCATCCATTGAAAGCAATGTTAATCTTTCTAATGAATTTCTTAATTGTCTTACATTCCCAGGCCAACTATGCGCTAGTAATTGTTTGAACGCAGAAGTCGATAGTTTTTTGTTGGGAATGTTATGCCTCTCACTAAAGTATTTAAGGAAATGTTTAATCAGTATTGGAATGTCTTCTTGTCGTTGCCGTAGAGGAGGAATAACTACCGGAATTACATTTAGTCTGTAAAAAAGATCCTCTCTAAATAATCCTCTTTCTACCTCTTCAAGTAAGTTCCGATTAGTTGCAGCAATTACTCTAATATCTAACTTTGTTTCTTGATGCGAACCAACCCTTGTAATCGTTCCTTCTTGTAAAAAACGTAATAATTTACTTTGTAGTAGAAGAGGGAGTTCACCTATCTCATCTAAAAATAAAGTGCCAGAATTAGAAGCTTCAAATTTTCCTATCCTTGTTTTGTTTGCGCCAGTATAGGAACCTTTTTCAGCGCCAAAAAATTCGGCCTCGGCAATACTTTCTGGAATTGCAGCACAGTTGACTGCTAAAAATATATTATCTTTCCGATGTGATAGCTTGTGAATGGCTCTTGCCGCGAGCTCTTTCCCTGTACCGCTTTCGCCCGATATTAATAAGGTTGCACTGGTAGGTGCCGCTTTTTCTATTCGTGTAAATAATCGATTCATTGCATTAGAGCTACCAATCATATCGACTAACTCTGTTCTATGGTTAACTTGATCCTTGAGCTGAATATTTTCTTTTTCTAAAGATTTTGTGTAAATTAGTTTTTCAATCGTAAATAGTAACGTTTGCTTATCAAAAGGTTTAGATAAATAATCATCAGCGCCAGATCTGATTACTTTAATCGCATGTGAGGCTTCACCATGGGCTGTAATTAAAATAAAACCACTCTGTGGAGAGTTAGCGTTAATATATTGTAATAGTGCTTCACCATTAATTCCGGGTAACTGCCAGTCAGATATGACCAAATCAAAATTTTCTTTTTTTAGTCCTTCAATAGCATCCTCTGCAGAGCCTACAGCAAAAACGTGATATCCAGAAGAAGAAAGAATTGATTCGATTATTGCTCTTTGGTCAACTTCATCTTCTACTAAAAGTATTTTAATCGTCATGGCTTATACTCTATTCTGAAAGGTTAAAACTATGCTTGAACCTGGTTTTTCTTTACTTGTTGATTTGTTGTTTTTACTGATAAATATGTCGCCTTGATATTTTAAAGTTATCACTCTATGTGCTAAGTATAATCCCATTCCTGCTCCATACGTCTTATTGGTGTTGTGGGGCGTAAAAAGTTTCTCCATTATATCTTTTGAAAACCCAGCTCCCTGATCTAATATAGATAATTTAAACTTACCCTTGCATATGTCGAGAGATATAGTCACTAAACCTTCTTCAGGATTGTTGGTATTGGTAAATAATTGTGTCGCTTCAATGGCATTACTAATTAAGCCATTAATTAAACTTTTCAATTCAGCTTTATTTGCAAGGATATAGTATTGATTGTTTTTATTAACTAATAATATAATTTCAACTTTTTTCTCATTTAATAATGTCTGATCTAATAAACCTCTTTCTTCAACGCAAGATTCTACAAGTTGATCTAATGCGATTGTTTCGACTAGTGTTTTATCGTTCGCCATTATATCCATCATAGAACGTACCCAGTTATCTATTCGTTGGATTTGTTTCTTTGATATTTTATTAAGTTTTTCTTTTGATTTTTCATCATGAGTTGAAGTTAACTCATCAACAGCTAAGTTTAATGTATTCAGTGGATTTCTAATGGTATGAGCTAAACCTCTTGTTATTTCACTCAATTCAGAATGTTGCGCTTGTTTCTGTAAAAAATTATTTTCACTTTGAAGATGTAATATTTTTTCCGACATTTCATTAAACGCATTGATGGCATTTTTAATTTCCATACTTTGAAATTTAGTGTCATTTATTATTTGAAATCCAAACTCTCCTTTGCCCATTCTGTTAGATGCATTTTCTAGCTCTTTTAATGGTTGAGCTAATTTTTTCACAAAATAATTGGCAATCAATGTGCCAAAAAAAATAAATGCCAGTGAGCTGATCAATAGTTTCTCAAGCATGGAGTCAAGAGAGTCGGTTATGCCTGTTCTAGGAATATCAACCTGCAATTTTCTACCACTAGAATTAATTGAAATAAATTTATCTTTTCGCCCATCATTTAGACTCACGTTGATATCATTAGATATCTGACTAACCGATTCAACTAACATCTCTCTTTCTACATTGGAGATACGACTAGAAAAAACGAATGCTTTAAATGGATTACTGGGTTGCCCAAATAACAATTTTTCAATCGTTGAACGGCTTACTTGAAATGCCGCTTCGCCAATTTTACTCGAGACATCTTGAGAATAACTTTGGATAAGGATTAGTTGTAAAATGAATAGTAGACTTAGAATGAAGGATATAAATAGAAATGTCATTTTTCTAAATGTCATTTTGGTTAATTTCATGAAATTAATATCTCTTAGCTATTCTGATTCTCTTTTATTTCTACTAATATAGCATTATTTATGCCAATGAATGGATTTGATGTATTTAGTTTTGAGGTATGCGAATTAATCGTTATAAATTGCTTAATTTAATGATTAAAATGAAGGTAGGACATTAACGCGATGCCAGCAATCATTCCTATAATTTCCCATTTATTAGCTAATTTAATAACCTCATTGGTTTTAATATTTTGTTGTTTACCAATGGATTCGATTGGGGCGCTTTCTTCGAGAACTTGATATTTATGGTGATGATGCTTCTGGTGTGAATGACTAGTGTGCATACAACCATCTTCATGTGGTTTGTGTAAAATTACATGCATTAATGAGCCGCCGATGAATGCTTGTAACATTGCCATTGCACTGCTAGTGTGAATTTCAGATACCTGCATGCTCAACGCATAACCGCCGCTAGTTGCTAGCGCCATTGCCATAAGCGTTAATAGTGAATACCTTTCACCAATTAAAGGTTTAAGTAACCACCAAATAGTTAAACCTACAGGGAGTCTATGCAAAATGATTGCTAAGCTGAGTTGTTCTGTTGAATGATGTATTTCTGCACCAATCTCTTCATCAGAAACGTAAAGTGCAGCGCCGTCAAAACTTGCGTGAATAACTAATCCCAAAATACCAAGTAGAATAGTTAAAATATGAGTTCTGTTAGCTGAACGAGTAAATACTTTTTCAATTAATGTTGGTCCAACAAATCCTAATAGGGCTAATAATATTGCTGTGTAACTAATGATTGCAAAAGTTTGTGGAAGTACTTCCGTTAGCAGTGTTGCGGTGATGACAACTAAAATAAAACCACTAACAATGCTGTCGGTTCTTCGCAGCGGTCCAAATGTTTGATAAATTAAAGGCCCGATACCTAGCGCAAAAATACTAGCGAATAATGCAATCATTAGAAAAGTTTACCTGGGTTTAATATGTGGTTCGGATCAAATAATGATTTAATTGATTTCATTAGCAATATTTCTTGCTCGCTCCTAGAAAAACCTAAATAAGGTTTTTTAAGTAAGCCAACACCATGTTCCGCTGAAATGCTTCCATTGAATTGTTCAAGTATTTTAAATATTTCAGGGTTTGCATCAGCACATTGTTTTTTAAAAGACTCTAAATCCAAGTCTGCAGGTTTTAATATATTGAGATGTAAGTTACCGTCGCCAATATGCCCAAACCAAATATTTTCAAAATTTGGATAGTTTTTTGTAACAAATTGATCAACCGCCGTTAAAAAATCTCCAACCTGTGACGGTTTAACCGCAATGTCATTTTTATAAGGAGGGTAGTGCGAAATAGATTCAGAAATCCCTTCTCTATATTGCCAAAGCTCACTGGCTTGTTGCTGACTTTGGCTAATGATTCCATCGGTTAACCATTCATTTTCCGCGGCTTCTTCAAAAGCTTCTAATGCTTGTTCCATTATTTGCTCAGAGCCTGCTTCAAACTCCATTAATACATAAAAATTGTGGTTATCCGCAAATGGTTTTTTTATCTCCCTATGGTTCAATACTTTGTCTAACGCTTGCTGGGAGAAAAATTCAAAGGCTAGTAAATCTAGTTTGGACTGAAAATGCACTAACAAATGTGAAACATCATTTAAACTATCGAGGGATAAGAGAATAACTGTTGGTTCAATAGGCGGTTTAGTCAGTTGTATTTCAGCTTCTGTAATAATTCCGAGTGTACCTTCACTGCCGATCATTAGATGTCTTAAATCATATCCAGTAGCATTTTTGATTAAGCCATTATTGAGGTTTAATACCTCACCTGAAGCCGTCACGACAGTTAAACCTAAGACCCAATCTCGAGTTAAACCATATTTTAATACTTTTATTCCGCCTGCGTTTGTCGCGATATTACCGCCAATTTGGCTTGATCCTGCAGACGCAAAATCGACCGGATAATATAACCCATTGTCGACTGCAAAATTTTGCAATTGTTGTGTAATAACGCCCGCACCACAACTCACACTTCGGTCAATTTCATTGAATGCGGATACTTGATTTAATCGCTCTAAAGATATAACGATTTCATTATTGCTAGCCACAGCACCGCCGCTAAGCCCTGTTCGGCCGCCTGATGGGACTATAGATAGCTTTTGTTCATTTGCATATTTAACAACGTCAGATACTTCCTTTGTATTTGCTGGGCGAATGACTAATGAAGCGCAGGCGGTAAATAGCCGACTCCAATCTTGAGCATAAATTTTTAGATTATCTAAATCGTCTAAGACATATTTATTGCCAACAATTTTTTCAAATTGCACTTTATGAGTTTGTGTTAGTTTATTTTGCATTTGATTTGAACTTACTTTTAAGAGATAGACTTCTTTGAAATCAGTAGTGATGAGGATGCGAGCAGTTTAACGAGGGAAAAGAATAAATCCAACATTTAAAAGTAATATCGATGATAAATTTAATTGTATTCGAAACGAATTTGATATGGAAAGCGTTTATCTGTTCGTTTTACTCAACCGATAAATAAGAAAATATTAGGTTTAACTTCTATGAATGACAGAATGAAGCACTTTATCATCTTCAAAAAAGACAGTAAAAGTCGGATAAATCCATCGTGTTATTGGAGGCTCACCAACGGCTTCTAATCGTTGAGACGGTTCACCATATTGAGCTTCAACTCTTTGCATGTCGATACCAAGTTTTGGTATATCCGCAGATTCACTGACATTATTCGAAATAGGCATAGGTAAAACGTCCGCGTATAAGCTAGTGGATGCCACAGCACAAGTTAATAAAAGCACTTTTATTACCAACAGTACTTTTGAAGAAGGTTTTGTTTCTTTGCTAATTTTGTAAAAATTCATTGTGAAAAAACCTTTTAAGGTGATTTGTTCGCGTTAATTGAACTCAATATACACGCCTAAGCTACTGTTTTAAAGAAGATAATTATTTATGATCTTATTTTGTTAGCTTATTCTCATTATTGTAACCAACATTGTCGCTTAAACAGCAAGTTCATCGGACTAATTTAATTCATCTTTGGTTTGTAGCCCTTTACTGGTTCTTAATTGTTTTGATTGCACTTTGAAAATATGTCTAACAATGGCGTCTTGATCAGTTTGGCTAATTCGGATAAATTTAAAAGCAATATCGTAACCTTCTTTATTTTTAGATTTTTTACAATCCACAACTTCTGCAAAAGTCACTACACCGTAGTATTCAGGGATAATCACAATCTCCATTTTCACCTGATGTTTTGCTCTAAGGCTAACTTTTGAATGAAACCTTATACCACCGGCGCTTAAATCAACTTCTTGAAGCTCGTTATATTCTATATCAAGTGATTGAATAATGTATTGAGTGAGTAAGCCGATCTTTCTATTCATTTTATCCATGTGCTTCGTAACATGTGAAATATCGGTACTAAGCGAACTCATAAATTTAGTGTTATCTCCCTCTAAATGGTGAAGTTCATTTAATAATTGAATGCGTGGTGAAGATAGTGCATGGATATCTTCAATCAATTCCTTTTCATCGGGTTTATCAACTCTTTCAAAACTTAAAAATAACCAGTTTTTGATACGAAAGTATTGCCTTCTTTCATCTGCTATTTTTGCTTTCGTAAATATCACCTAAAATATCCTATTTTTATTACCTTACAATATTTATAGCACAAGTTTGGGAAAATATTCGTCAAAAGTAAGTATTGATTAATAAATAACGATATAATCCAACGATATATGTAGAGCTAGAAGGTCGTCAATTAACCCGCGAACTCTAAAGTGACTTAATCTGTAAGAGCAAACTATGCAAAAATCCATTTCACTGATGATTGGCTTACGTTACACACGAGCTAAAAAAGATAATCATTTTATATCTTTTATCTCCTTAGTTAGCATGATGGGTATCGCGCTTGGGATTATTGTTCTAATAACCGTTATGTCAGTTATGAATGGCTTTGAAAATGAGCTAAAAGAGCGGATATTAGGTATGGTCCCTCACATTGTCATTGGCGATCGAGGCGATGGATTTGAAGACTGGCAATCATTAGAGAAAAAAGTTCTGCAACATCCCCAAGTTGTATCCGCAGCACCTTTCATCGCTGCGCAATCCATGTTTAGAAATAGAGGTTATACCAAGTATGGTCTTTTGCAGGGTGTATTACCTAAAAAAGAAGCGGTAGTGTCGATTATTGATGATTATATGATTATGGGCAGTTTGGATGATTTAAAACCTAAGGAATTTGGCATTATTTTGGGTATTGGTTTGGCGAGTGGTTTAGGTGTTAGCGTTGGTGATAAAGTCACCATTTTATTAGCCGATGGTGCAACGGTTTCGCCTGCAGGCATTTCTCCCCGATATAAACGCTTTACAGTGGTTGGAATTTTCGAAGTCAAATCTGAGGTAGATTCGAGTCTAGCTTTAATTCACATGAGTGATGCGGCCAAGATGACTCGCAAAGGTAATAAAGTCACTAATTTAAGAGTGACGACAAAAGATCTTTTAGATGCTGCATTTACAGCATGGGAGTTAAGAGAGATTGTCGGTGACGAATTTTATGTATCCGACTGGAATCAAACTCATGGCACTCTTTTTAAAGCGGTAAAAATGGAAAAACGTATGATGTTTATTCTATTGGCTTTTATTATAGCGGTTGCAGCCTTTAATATCGTTAGCACCTTAGTGATGGTGGTGACAGATAAGCAATCTGATATTGCCATTTTAAGAACTCTCGGCGCGTCACCAGCGACTATTATGAGAATATTTATAGTACAGGGTAGTTTAAATGGGGTGATTGGAACGGTTATTGGTGTGATTGGAGGCGTGGCATTAGCGGCTAATTTGCCGGATGTAGTGACCTTTATTGAAGGGTTGTTGGGCATACAAGTATTGCCGGGTGATGTTTATTTTATTGGTTTTTTACCTTCATTATTAGTATGGGATGACGTGATTGTTATTGCTGCGTCTGCTTTGATTATGTCGACTATGGCAACTATCTACCCTGCTTGGAAAGCATCAAAAACAAAACCTGCAGAAGCATTAAGGTATGAGTAAGTCTATGAAACAAGAACAAAACCAAGTAAATGATTGCAACGGTATTATTTTATCTGCGACTAATATTCATAAAACCTTTGTTGATGGCGAGCGAAGAGTCTCTGTTTTGAAAGGGGTGAGCTTAGATGTCGAAAAAGGCGATATGCTTGCTATATTAGGTACTTCTGGATCGGGTAAAAGTTCTTTGTTACACATTTTTGGTGGTTTAGATACGCCAGATGAAAACTCACTTGGAGAGAGCCGAGTTTTAATTGATGGAATCAATATTCATAAAATATCAATAAAAAAACAAGGAGAGTTAAGAAATAGCAAATTAGGCTTTGTTTATCAATTTCATCATTTATTAGTTGAATTTAGTGCACTAGAAAATGTATGTATACCATTGATCATAGGTGGCATGTCTGTAAAGAAAGCAAGAGAAAGAGCCACAGAAATCATTACAAAAGTAGGTTTAAAAGACCGTATGACACATACGCCCGCTGAATTAAGTGGGGGAGAACGTCAGCGAATTGCAATAGCAAGAGCGATGGTGACTCGGCCATCTTGTATTTTAGCCGATGAACCTACCGGTAATTTGGATACTGAAACAGCCAGTCACATTAAAGATTTAATGTTTGAACTCAATCGAGATGAAGAAACCAGTTTTTTGATTGTTTCGCATGATTTGGCTCTTGCTAAGACTATGCATAAACAATATAAATTAGTGAATGGGCAATTAGAAAATCTTGTTTAATACGGCTAATAACGAGTTTAAATTTAATTTATTGATTTATTTTAAATAAAAGTAAATTAGTTTTGACAAGCCGTTGAAGCAACTATAGAATAGCGCGCTCTTGAGGAGGTAGCCTGTGTTTACATAGTTTGCTTATCAAGAAAAAGTCTTAAGTCCCCTTCGTCTAGAGGCCTAGGACACCGCCCTTTCACGGCGGTAACAGGGGTTCGAACCCCCTAGGGGACGCCAAATTAAAAAGCCCGATTTATTCGGGCTTTTTTATGCCTGAAAGGTCAGTCGTATTGGTTTAAAGCGATACAAGTATTAAAGCGATACAAGGATTAAGCTGATATAATACTCAAATCAAATATCAGCTTGGCCTCCAAACCGGTTATGCAAAACGTTTCAATAGTTTCTAAGATTCAAAAAACACTTGAAAATCAATTTCCATTCCCTGTCCCGCCTAAAATATTAGGTAATGCAGAGAAAGCGTCTTTAATTGAGTCCTGTAAAAATAAAATCAAAGAAAATAATGCGGTTTTAATTGCTCATTATTATACCGATCCAGAAATCCAATCTCTTGCTGAGGCAACGGGTGGGTTTGTGGGTGACTCTCTCGAAATGGCAAAGTTTGGAGCAAACCACTCAAGTGACACTTTAGTGATTGCAGGGGTTAAGTTTATGGGCGAAACATCCAAAATGTTAAGCCCTCACAAAAGAGTCATCATGCCTACACTTGAAGCAACTTGCTCTTTAGATATAGGTTGTCCCGCTAAAGAATTTGGCGAATTTATTGCTAAACATCCGGATCGTACCGTTGTTGTGTATGCTAATACTTCTGCGGCTGTAAAAGCCCAAGCTGATTGGGTTATTACTAGTAGTATTGCGGTAGATGTAGTTGAACACTTGATGGCAAAAGGTGAAAAAATATTGTGGGCGCCGGATAAGCATTTGGGTGGTTACATTCAAAAAAAGACCGGTGCTGATATGCTTTTGTGGGATGGTTATTGTGTTGTTCATGATGAGTTTAAGTATAAAGCCTTACTGACAACTAAAGCACTATTTCCAGCTGCCGCCGTATTAGTACACCCAGAATCGCCAGACAATATCGTTCAATTAGCTGACCATGTTGGTTCTACATCACAATTAATTAAAGCCGCAAAAGATTTACCACATCAGCAAATGATCGTCGCAACGGATAAAGGTATTTTTTATAAAATGCAACAAGTCGCACCAAATAAGGAGCTAATTATTGCGCCAACAGCGGGTGAAGGGGCTACTTGCAAGAGCTGTGCGCAATGCCCATGGATGAAAATGAATCAACTTAATAATATGGAGCAGGTTTTTGAGCGCGATAATTTGGAGCGTGGCAACAATGAAATATTCGTTGACGAAATTTTAATTGAAAAAGCGATGCGACCATTATCTAGAATGATCGCATTTAAGAGCTAAATAGATTTAATAACTGGCTATTAAAGGATTTGTTAATTTAGATTGATGAATGAAATAGTTGAGATTAAAGTTGAGTTGAAAAGTTGTTTTTAGGTGGTACTTTAGTACCTGTTTGAGCAACATCGCCACTTTCCGACAATCTCATCTGTAAATTAAGATCGGTTCTTGATTCAGCAAATTTAAGCGCATCATCCCTTGTGATAACGCCATCCTTATAAAGTTTAAATAAGGATTGGTCAAAAGACATCATTCCATCCATATGGTGTTTTTCTATAGCTTTTTTCAACTCTTCTAAATGGCTTTTTTGAATGATTTCTTGTATATCAGGCGCTTTCATCAGTATTTCTAAGGCAGCAACGCGTTTTCCGTCTTGGCCCATCACTAGCCTTTGAGAAACAATCCCCATCAAAACACTTGATATCTCTTTCATTAGAGTAGACCGTTGTTCTTTAGGTATCATATTTTGAATCCGTTCTAAAACTTGCTTAGAGTTATTACCATGAATCGTAGCTAAGCATAAATGACCAGTTTGGGCATAACTTAACGCGTATTTCATCGCTTCTTCATCTCTGATTTCACCAATCAAAATAACGTCAGGCGCTTCTCTCATCGCATTTTTTAGGGCATTATGATAATTTTTAGTATCTACACCTATTTCACGTTGATCAATAATTGATAGTTTATGTTCATGTAAGAATTCAATAGGATCTTCAATGGTTAATATATGGCTGCTATCACGTCTGTTTCTATAATCAATCATCGCCGCAAGCGTGGTTGATTTGCCTGAGCCCGTGGGCCCGCAAATTAATACCAGTCCCGAGCGAGCCATAACAAGTTTTGCAACGCTTGGCGGTAGCTTTAAAGATTCTAAATTAGGGATATCTGATTTGATATGGCGCATTACCATACCAACCTCACCACGTTGCATGAATACATTCACTCGAAAACGGCCTATATCATCGACCGAGATAGCAAAATTTTGTTCCCACTCCTCTTCAAACTCATCAATTTGTTTTTGCGTCATTAATTCATAAGCGATTGATTTAATAGCGCCATTTGGTAATGCGCCTTGACCCATCGGGGTAGAAACACCTTCAATTTTCATGTGCGGAGGAGCACCGGTACTAAACAAGAGATCCGATGCGTTTTTTTCAGCCATAAGGCGTAATAGGAGTTTAATGTCCATTATTTATTTTGCTGACCTTTCTTATTTTGTTATTAAGGCTATTCGGTTTATATTTTCAAGAAACGTTTTTAACTTGTTTTATAAAACATTATAACAATTGATTTATAAGTACTTCTATTACAACAAGTTAGTAGAAAAAAGCGTAACTATTACTAACATTAGCATACTTTAAATTTATGTCTCAAGTATAGTTGAATTTTACCATCTTAAAGGTTTTTTTGTATTTTCAAAAAAGCTTGTGATTAAGCATTGCCATTTTGCTCATTATTGTATAATCTACGCGCCTTGATTGACCGAGGTTAGTGCTTAATTATCTGTTGTTGACGCCTCACAATCAAAAAAGCTACGACATATGTCTAGTTGTACGGTGAGGTGTCCGAGTGGCTGAAGGAGCACGCCTGGAAAGCGTGTATAGGCTAACCCCTATCGAGGGTTCGAATCCCTCTCTCACCGCCAGAAATAAAGTTTGATAGAGGTTTTCTCTCAAGTATTAGTTAATATGTTGGTTGTTAATTTCAGAGGGATTTGAACCCGAAAGAGGGTTTGACTAATTTGTCTGGAACAAATTAGTGCTGCAAAGCAGACCACATAGTGGTGGAGTATAGGATATACGGAATAATCCCTCTCTCACCGCCAGAAATTAAGTTTG